>Ga0268266_10001278_pt1 | contig 30745 bp, 35 predicted proteins | sample KBSS13metaG_FD_190356 | JGI IMG/M metagenome (GOLD analysis project Ga0268266, IMG submission 190356) | Switchgrass rhizosphere microbial communities from Kellogg Biological Station, Michigan, USA - KBS S1-3 metaG (SPAdes) (version 2) | ecosystem: Host-associated > Plants > Roots > Rhizosphere... | reverse complement strand
TGCGCGATGCGGTTGATGCCGGCCTGCTCCCCGCGGACGAGTTCGTCGAGTTGGTCGGCAAGCAGCCGGCCGACGTCGAGTCGATCGGCGCGCTGCGCGACGACGACGACGCGAGCGCCCCCGACAAGCGGCGCACCGTCGAGCAGCTGCTCGGCCGCGGCCCGGTGCTGATCCACGTCGACGCGCGCCGTCCCGAGGTGGCCGTCCCGCAGCGGTTCCGCGAGGACGCCAGCCTGGTCCTGCGCTTCGGCTACAGCCTGCAGCCGCCGATTCGCGATCTCGGCATCGACGATGTCGGCCTGTCGGGCACGCTGACGTTCGGCGGCTCGCCGTTCCACGTCGTGCTGCCCTGGACGGCCGTGTACGCCGCGATGGTCGAGGGCGAGCAGCGCGGCACGGTGTGGCCCGAGGACGTCCCCGAAGACGTGCTCGCCGGCACCGCCGACGCCGCGGCGGCCGCGGCTCCCGCACCCGAGCCGGAAGCGCCGAAGCGCGCGACGCACCTCAAGCTCGTGGATTGACATGCCCATTGATATGGGCGCCATGCGCGGCGCGGTCGTGATCGCGCTCCTGGCGGCCTGCAGCTCGAGCGCGCCGCCCGCGAGCTCGCCCGCCACGCCGATCGAAGCGACCGCGCAGCTGCCGCCCGAGCGGCTCACGCCCGCGCCGTCGATCGACTGGAAGGACGGCAACTTCGTGACGACCGGGCTGCCCGCGGTCGCGCGCGCCGGCGAGGTCCTCGTGCTCGCCTATCGCGATAACGATCAGGCGCGCGGGTTTCCGAACCTGCGCATCGAGGTTCGCGACAAGCACGACGCGACCGTGTGGAAGGTCCCAGTGCTGCTGCCGACCGAATACGAGCAGGTCGCGCCCGACGGCACGATGACACCCGAGCTCGCGCGCCGCATCGGCCACGCCAACGCCGAGCTCAAGCGCCTGCACGGCGTGCACGACTTCGTGCCGATGCACCCGCTCGAGCTGCTGCGGCCCAGTGAAGGCGACCCGCACCTGGCGACCGGCGATGGCATCGACGTCGACTGGGACCTCGATCATCTGCACGTGTTCCGGCGCAACAGCGATCGCGAGATCACGTCGCGCAGCGGCGTCGCGTGGCTCGAGCCCGACCATCAATCATGCGACAGCTGCGAGGTCTGCAAGAACCCCGCGTTCCTGGCCGGCGTGTTTCACGCGCCCGCGATCGACCTGGTGCTCGTCGAGCTCGGCTACAAGGGCACCGACGCGTGCTGGCAGCCGAGCGACCAGTTTCACGTCGTCGCGTGGTAGCGCGGCGGCGGTAGCAGCGTCGCGCGCGCCGCCGAGAACATGCTCGCGAGCTGCATGATCATGCCCGGCACGATCAGAAAGTAGCCGGCGGTGATCGCGACGAACCACAGGATTGCGGCGGCGTAGCGGCCGGCATAGAGGTGGCCGGCGCCGGGAAAGATCGCGGCGAGCACGGCGGCGATCGCCGGGCTCGCGCCGCGATTCACGGGTGCGAGCGAGCGATCGATCGCGGGCACGAGCGCGCGCGTCTGCGCCATCGGCTGCGGCGGCAACGGGGGCAACTTCTGGCGCGCCGGCACGTGATAGACGATCGTGCCGTCGTCCTCGACCTCCATCTGGATTCGATCTTCGGTGGTGAGCCGGTCGAGCACCTGCTGTGCGGCTTCGAGCGAGCACGGCGCGTAGTACGCCAGCGCGTGCAACGTGATCTTCACGTCACTCGTATAGGCGAGCTCCAGCAGGCGCTGCTCGATGAGCTCGGGATCGACGATACGCGGGACCATCTCCTCGAAAGATAGCCACGGTCTGCACGATGTCTCACTGGCCACTCGGCCAGGTGGATCCTCTCAGCCGGCTTCGCGCTTGCGCTCCTCGGGATTCTCGTCGAGCCATGCCTTCAGGCTCTCCTCGGTGATCTCGACGACGAGATCTTCGGCGGCGAGCCTCGCCTGGCACCCGAGCCGCGATTCCGGCCGCACGTCGAACGCCTTGTCCATGATGTCGTTCTCTTTGTCGGCGACCTCGGGCAGCGAATCGAGGCCCTCGTGAACCCAGACGTGGCACGTCGAGCACGCGAGGTTGCCGCCGCACGCGTGGCCGACGCGCGCGCCGCATTCTTCCGCCGCGTCGAGGATCGTCTGGCCCGGCTTGCACTCGACGGTGAGCGGCCCGGTCGACTTCGACCCGTGCGGGTTCAAAAAGGTCAGCTTCGGCATCACCGACCTCCCGCTTCTTCGATCTCCTCGATCGTCTTGCCGCGCAGCTGCGCGCCGACCGCGCGGTTCATGCGCGCCTGCGCGAACGGCTTGGTCGCGATATCGAGGGCCTCGACGGCCGCGCGAATCTTCAGGTGGTCGTCGCCGGCCATCACGCGCTCGAGCTCGGCCATCGCGGCCTCGCCGGCCGCGCGCACATCGGCCTCGAGCAGGCCGTCGGGGTTCGCGAACGCACCGCGCGTGGCCTGCAAGATCCGCTCGGCCTCGACGCGCTCGACGAGCAGGTTGCGCGCCTGGAGATCTTCTTCGGCGTGCTCGAACGACTCGACGAGCATGCGCTCGACCTCGTCATCCGACAGGCCGTAGCTCGGCTTGACCTCGACGTGCGCCTCGATGCCCGTCGTCAGCTCCTTCGCCATGACCTTGAGCAGGCCATCGGCGTCGACCAGGAACGTGATCTCGACGCGACCCATGCCGGCGATCATCGGCGGCACGCCGCGCAGCGTGAACCGCGCCAATGACCGGCACGCATCGGCGGTCTCGCGCTCGCCCTGCACGACGTGGATGTCGAAGCCGGTCTGGTTGTCGGCGTACGTCGTGAACGTCTGGGTCGCGCCGGTCGGAATCGTCGTGTTGCGGAAGATCAGCTTCTCGACGACGCCGCCCATCATCTCGAGGCCGAGCGACAGCGGCACGACGTCGAGCAGCACGACCTGCTGATCGCCGCCGGCGAGCGCGTCGGCCTGCACGGCCGCACCGAGCGCGACGACCTGATCGGGATCGATGTCGGCGAGCGGCTGCATGCCGAACAGCTCGGCGACGAAGTCGCGCACGACGGGCGAGCGCGTCGAGCCACCGACGAGGATCACGCCGTCGAGATCGGCGGCGGCAAGCTCGGCGTCCTTGAGGACGCGCCGGCAGGCCTTCGCGCAGCGATCGAGCAACGGCTTGGCGATGCGGCGCAGATCCTCGCGCGTGACCGTGGGCCCGCCCGAGAACTTCGCCGACTCGCTCTGTGTCAGCGCCTCTTTCACGCGCCGCGCCTCGGCCACGGCGGTCGCGATCGCCCGCGGATCGAGAATCTCGCCCGCGTACTCGGTCGCGATGAGTCGATCGAGATCGTCGCCGCCGAGCGCGGAGTCGCCACCCGTGGCTTTGACCTCGAACACGCCCTCGACGAGCTTCAAGATCGAGATGTCGAACGTGCCGCCGCCGAGATCGAACACGGCGTAGACGCCCTTGCTGCCGCGATCGAGGCCGTACGCGACGGCAGCCGCGGTCGGCTCGGCCATCAGCCGCATCACCTCGAGGCCCGCGAGCCGGCCCGCATCGCGCGTGGCCTGGCGCTGGGCGTCGTCGAAGTACGCCGGCACGGTGATCACCACGCCTTCGATCGGCCCGCCGAGCACCGCCTCGGCGCGCTCGGCGAGCGACTTCAAGATCTCGGCCGACACCTCGACCGGCGACACCTCGCGGCCGCTGGCGAGCCGCACGCGGATCGCGCGGTCGTCGCCGACGAGCTCGTAGGGCACCAGGCCGCGCACGCTCGCGACATCGGCGATGCCGCGGCCGACCAGGCGCTTCACCGATGCGAGCGTGTCGAGCGGCGCGTCGATCGCCTTGGCCTGTGCGTCACGCCCGACGACGATCGACTCGCCGTAGTGCACGACCGACGGCACGATCGGATCGTCGCCGAGCACGCGCGGGCTCGAATCGGCGACGTGCGCGACGAGGCTGTTCGTCGTGCCGAGGTCGATGCCGACCACACGCTTCTTGCACGCCTCTTTGACTGCCTGGGCGCCGGGTTCACTGATCTGGAGCAACATGTCAGTCCTCGTCCAGCGCCGCGTCGCACTCTTCGAGGTAGCGGTCGATGTAGCGCAGCGAGATCAGCACGCGTTTGATCTCGCCGAGTGAATGCGCTGCGAAGTGACCCGACAATTCGGCGATCGCCTCGGCGCGCTGGTCCTGCATCGCACAGCGCAGCTCTTCGAGCCGGCCGCGCTCGCCCGCCGCGCGTGCCTCGGCGAGCTCCTCTCGCGCCTCGAGCACGCGCATGACGATCGTGGGATCGATGCGCTCGTTGTCGCCGATCGTGACGCCTTCGCGCTCGAGCATGTACTCGGCGCGGCTGATCGGCTTCTTGAGCGTTTGATAGGCGTCGTTGAGCGCGCGCGACCGCGACAGGATCGCGACGCGCTCGGCGGCCGGCGCAGACGCGTGCCTGTCGGGATGCAGGTCCTTGCTGCGCTCGAAGAACGCCGTTTCGATCACGGCGGGGTCGAGATCGAACTGCGCTGGCAGTCCGAGCAAGCCGAACGCATCAGAACTGGACGCTCTCTCCACAGCCGCACGACCCCTTCGCATTGGGGTTGTTGAACTTGAACCCGTGCCCCATCATCCCGCGCACGAAGTCGAGCGTCATGCCGCCGAGATACACGAGCGACTTCGGGTCGACGACGATGCCGATGTCGTGGCCGTCCGCCTTGAACTCGCTGTCGGTCGACTTGACCTCGTCGGCCCACTCGAACACGTAGGTGAACCCCGTGCAGCCACCGCCGCGCACGCCGACGCGGATCCGCGCGTTCGGCGTACCTCGCTTCTCGCGCTGACGCGCGATCTCGGACGACGCGGCCTCGGTCACGACGATCTCGCGCTTCGAGATCACCGGCACCTGCTGCTGCGGGTTGGTTGCTGGCGTCGACATGGCCATCACTTTGCGTGCTTCTTCTTGTAGTCCTCGATCGCCGCCTTGATCGCGTCTTCGGCGAGCACCGAGCAGTGGATCTTGACCGGTGGGAGGTTCAGCTCCTGCACGATGACCGTGTTCTTGATCTGCGCGGCCTGATCGAGCGTCATGCCCTTGATCATCTCGGTCGCGAGCGAGCTCGACGCGATCGCCGAGCCGCAACCGAACGTCTTGAACTTCGCGTCCTCGATCCGGCCGTCCTTGACCTTGATCTGGAGCCGCATGACGTCACCGCAGGCCGGTGCACCGACGAGCCCGGTGCCGATGTCGTCGCCCTCGTCCTTGGTGAACGTGCCTACGTTGCGCGGGTTCTCGTAGTGCTCGATGACTTTGTCTGAATACGCCATTGGGATTGTTCCTCAGTGCGGGGTCCACTGGATCGAGTTGATGTCGATGCCTTCCTGGTGCATCTCCCAGAGCGGCGACAGCTGGCGCAGCCGCTCGACGGAGGTCACGACCAGCTCGGCCACGTAGTCGATCTCTTCCTGCGTGTTGAACCGGCCGATACCGAAGCGAATCGACGAGTGCGCGAGCTCGTCGCCGGCGCCCAGCGCGCGCAGCACGTAGCTCGGCTCGAGCGACGCCGACGTGCACGCCGAGCCCGACGACACCGCGACGTCCTTGAGCGCCATCAAGAGCGACTCGCCCTCGACGAACGCGAACGAGATGTTGAGGTTGCCGGGCAGCCGGTGCTCGAGCGAGCCGTTGACGTAGACCTCGGGCAGCCGCGAGCTGATGCTGCGGTACAGCCGGTCGCGCAGCGCGCCGAGCCGGATGCCTTCCGCCTCGCGCTCTTCGCGCGCCAGCTCGGCGGCCTTGCCGAAGCCGACGATCATCGGTACCGGCAGCGTGCCCGAGCGCATGCCGCGCTCGTGACCGCCGCCGTCGATCAACGGATCGATGCGAATGCGCGGCTTGCGGCGCACCCACAGCGCGCCGATGCCCTTCGGTCCGTAGATCTTGTGCGCCGACAGCGACACCAGGTCCGCCTTCGCGGCTTCGACGTCGAACGGAACCTTGCCGGCGCCTTGCACGCCGTCGATGTGGAACAGCGTCTTGGGATTCTTCGCCTTGATCGCCGCGCCGATCGCGTTGACGTCCTGGACGACGCCGATCTCGTTGTTCGCGAGCATGACGCTCACGACGACGGTCTTCGGCGTCATCGCCTCGGTGACCATCTCGGGCGTCACGATGCCGTCCTTGCCCGGCTTCAGGTACGTGACCTCGCAGCCCTCGCGCTGGAGCCGCTTGCAGGTATCGAGCACGCTCTTGTGCTCGGTCTCGACGGTGATGATGTGGTTGCCCTGCTTCTTGTAGAAGCTCGCGGCGCCCTTGATCGCGAGGTTGTTCGACTCGGTCGCGCCCGACGTCCACACGATCTCTTTGCCGTCGCCGCCGATCAGCGCGCCGACTTGCGTGCGGGCGTGCTCGACCGCGGCCTCGGCCGTCCAGCCGAACACGTGGTTGCGGCTCGCGGCGTTTCCGTACTGCTCCGTGAAGTACGGCAGCATCGTCTCGAGCACGCGGGGGTCGACCTGCGTCGTCGAGTGGTTGTCCATGAAGATCGGGAGCTTCATCAGTTGTTTCCTTCGTCCGGCTCGGCGCGGGACAGCAGCGTGACCGGCACGTCGAACTCCGAGGCCGGCTTCCGGGTCGTCAGGCCGGCGAACAGCGGCGGCGCCTCGCCTTTGTGGTGGCCCTGGTGCTCGCATGCGCCGCATTCGGTCGGCGCGTAGTCCGACGAGCACGGCTGGCAGGAATCGAGATATTCGAGCGCTTCGCTGAGATCGTTCTCGATGACCTGGAGCTGCGTGATCTGATCGTGGATCTGGCGGCGCTTCTCCTGGAACATCGCGAGGACGCGCGCGCTCGCCTCGGGCGCCGATCGCGCCCCCTGAAAGTCGCGTACGAAGCCCTGGATCTCGGCGAGCGTGAACCCGATCGCCTGCAGCTTCACGATCCAGTGGATGCGGTCGACCGCCTCGGGTCCGTACAGCCGGAACCCACCCTCAGAGCGCGCCCGAGGCTCGAGCAGCCCGAGCTCCTCGTACAGGTGCATCGCGCGCACGGTCTTGCCGACCGCTTTCGCGAGCTCTCCGACGCGCATCATCTTGGAATCGTCCGCCATCTTCACACCCTTACGTGAACGTAAGGTTTCGCGTAACTGAGCGGACTATGGTCGTCCAGACTCTCGGTGTCAAGCCGAACCTCACCTTTACGTGAGCTAGCGATAGCAGCGATAGTCCCAGCGTGAAAGCGGTCGTCGCATCGCGTTATGGCGGACCCGAGGTCCTCGCACTAGCAGAACGTCCCGATCCGACTCCCGACCCCGGTGATGTCGTGATCGCGGTCCGTGCGGCGAGCCTGAACCCGCTCGACTTCAAGATCCGCGAGGGCAAGGTCAAGCTGGTCCTCCGCCTCGCGCCACCGATCGCGCTCGGCTGTGACGTCGCCGGCGTGGTCACCGAGGTCGGCTCGAACGTCACGCAGTTCAAGGCCGGCGACGAGGTCTACGCGCGGCTCGAGAAGAACCGGATGGGCGGGCTCGCCGAGCGCGTGGTGGCCGATGCACGCGTCGTCGCGCACAAGCCGGCACGCGCCTCGTTCGAGGAGGCGGCCGCGATCCCGCTCGCCGCGCTGACCGCGCTGCAGGCGCTGCGCGAGCTCGCAGAGCTGAAAGCCGGGCAACGCGTGCTGATCCACGCGGGCGCCGGCGGCGTCGGCAGCCTCGCGATCCAGATCGCCAAGATCCTCGGGCTGTGGGTCGCGACGACGACCAGCGGCAAGAACGCCGACTTCGTGCGCTCGCTCGGCGCCGATGAAGTGATCGACTACACGCAGCACGCGATCGCCGATCGCGTGCACGACCTCGACGCGGTGTTCGACACGCTGGGGGGCGCGTCCGAGCTCGCGTCGCTCGGCGTCGTGCGGCGCGGCGGCGTCGTGGTTGGAGTCGGCGGCATGCCGGACGCCGCGTTCGCGCGCACGCACCTGCCGTGGTTTGCGCGGCCCGCCGTCGCGATCGCGACGACACGCCGCCGGCGCGCAGCCACCCGCGCGGGCGCGCGCTTCGTGTACCTGTTCATGCGCCCCGACGGCGAGCAGCTCGCCGAGCTCGCACGCTGGATCGACGACGGCAAGCTGCGGCCGATCATTCACCGCAGCTATCCGCTCGCCGAGTTTCGCGAGGCGTTCGCCGAGCTCGAGCGCGGCCGTGCGCGCGGCAAGATCGTCGTGACGACCTAGCGCCGCCAGTGGCGCCGGCTCGTTGCTCGCCCGCGTCGGCTCGCGCGATCGCGGTGCAGTATCCGCCGCGGACGTTGTTACGCGGCGAGCGGTGCGGGAGACGGCTAGTTCGCCGTCGACGCCGCCTCGAACGAGCGGATCACCGTGACCTTGATCTGACCCGGGAACGTCAGCTCGTCCGAGATCTGCTCGGCGATGTCGGTCGACAGCTCGACGACCTTCATGTCATCGACGTCGGTTTCCTTCACGTAGACGCGCAGCTCGCGGCCGCCGTGCACCGCGTGCGCGTCGGTGACACCGCGCCGCGACATGCCGATCCGCTCGAGATCCTCGACCTTGGTCGAGAACCCTTCGGTCTGCTCGCGCCGCGCGCCGGGCCGCGCACCGCTCATCGCATCGGACGCCGCGACGAGATACGCGTAGACCGAGTTGCACGGCTCGTCGGCGTGATGCGCGCCGATCGCGTTCGCGACGAGCTCGGCCTCGCCGAGGCGGCGCGCGATGTCGGCGCCGATCACCGCGTGGCTGCCTTCGATCTTGTGGGTGAGCGCCTTGCCGATGTCGTGCATCAGCGTCGCGCGGCGCGCGAGCTTCTCGTCGAGCCCGAGCTCGGCGGCCATCATGCCGGCGAGAAAGCTCGCCTCGACCGCGTGCAGCCACTGGTTCTGCGTGTAGCTCGTGCGGAAGTTGAGCGCGCCGACGAGCTCGACGATCTCGGGATGCGCCTTCTGGATCCCGAGCGCGTTGAACGCCTTCTTGCCGAGCGCGCGGATCTCCTGGTTCAGGCTCTCGCGCTGCTTGGCGGCCCACGCGTCGGGATCCTTGCGCGCGTCGTCGATGACTTCCGGCTTCTTGATGAGCTTGGCGAGCGCGCGGCGCACGACCTCGCGGCCGACGCCGTCGAGCCCTTCGAGCCGGATCGCGTCCTTGTCGTCGTTGACCTGGAGCTGTACGCCGGCGACGCGCTCGAGCGCGCCGTGGATCGCGGCTTCGCGGTCGAGCACGAGCGCGACGATCTCTGGACCGACGCGCAGGTTCGAGACGTTGCGCTCGGTCAAGAAGTGCATCGAGCAGCGCGCCGCGGCGATCTCCATCACGCGCCGCGCGTCGCGATCGATCGCGACATCGGCCGTATTCTGCTCGGCGTTGCGCACCAGCGCGGCGGCCTTCGCACGCGCGTCGTCGAGCCAGCTCTGCGACATCTGGCGGATCAGATCCGGGACGGCAATTGCCGCGCGCGTGCACAGCTCGCCGCGCAGCGCCTCGCGCTTCCGGCGCGCATCGTGCTCGAGGCCCTGCGCGCGATCGCGGCGCGAATCGAGATCCTTGTACACGCCGTCGAGCTGCGCACCGCGTTGCTCGAGCGCGTCGAGCTCGCGCTGCAGCTCGGCCTCCCTGGACTCGAGCGCATCCTCGCGCGCCTGCACGCGCGCTTCGTCGGCAGCCAGCGCGTCGTCGGCTGCGGCGCCGGCCTCGAGTGCTTCGCTGCGTGCCGCGGTCTCGATCGCCTGGCGCGCCGCCGCCGCCTCGAGCGCGCCTGCCTTGACGTGTGCCGCGGCCTCGAGCTTGGCGTCCTCGACGGCGCGCCGGGTCGCGCGCTCGGCGTCGACGCGTGCCGCGCGTGCTGCGATCGCGGCAGTCGCGATCAGCGCGACGAGAGCGAACGCGATCGCGACGAGCATGCGCCCAGCATACTACGGCGGCTCGAGATCGTCCGCGCTGTGATGGTGATGCGGCGGGGGCGGTGGCGGCCGGTGCACGACCGGCGCAGTCGGCGGCAATTTCTGGAGCGGCACGTCGAGCACGGCGTTGCCGGTGACGATGAACTGCTTCACGGTCGTGCGATACCCGGCGAGCCGCAGCTCGTAGCTGAGCGCGGTCGTCGCGATCGGCAGCTGGAGCTTCGTCGGCGTCTTGCCGAGCGAGTTCTCGTCGGGATCGAAGATCTCCGCGCCCGGCGGCGTGCTGTCGATCTCGATCTGCGCCATTGCGGGTGTCGCGGCGGCCGCGGATCCCGATCCGGCGCTCGCGATCGGCGTCACCGTCTTCTGCGGCGGCGGCGGCGGCGCCGGCGGAGCTTTGGCAACCGGCGGCGGTGCGACGACCGCCGCGTCGGGCTCCACGGCGGCCGTGTCGGCGGGCTTGTGCTTGAACTTCGCGACCGCGAGCCCGCCACCGACGAGCCCGAGCGCGAGCGCGGCCACGAGCACGATCGGCCACGTCTTGCGCGGCGGCCGCGACGAGTAGCCGAGCGGCGTCGCGATCTGCATCGTGTGCGTCGCCGGCTGGTGCGTCGGCACGGACAGGTCCGGCCCGATCGCGACCGTCTTGCGCGGCGTCGCGGGCATCGGTGCCGCGCCGACGCCCGCGAGCATCGTCTTGTCGCTGCCGACGCCGCCGGGTGCCGCGGGCATCCCGGGCGGCGCGACGAGCGGCAGCTCGCCGGCCATGCCGATCCGCGTCGCACCTTGCGCGGCCTGCTGCTGCGCCGCGTATGCCATCACGGTCTTGGCGTCGACCGGCGCCTCGCCCGGCGCCATCGAGCGCGTCGGCGCGATCGGCGGCGATTGCGTGAGGTAGCGATCGGGCTCGAGCAGCGCCTCGCGCAGCGCGAGCATCGTCGGAAACCGCGCGTCGGGTTGCTTCGCCAGGCAGCGCAGCACGATCTGCTCGACGCTCGGCGGAATGTTCGCGTTGTAACCGCGCGGCGGCGGCGGCAGCTGCGTGACCTGCTTGACCAGCACCTCGCCCATCGTCTGCCCGTCGAACGGCAGCACACCCGTCATCATCTGGAACAGCAGGATGCCGAGCGCGTAGATGTCGGTGCGGTGATCGACCGACGGCCGGCTCTCGCACGCCTCCGGCGACATGTACTGCGGCGTCCCGAGCAGCACGCCGGCCGCGGTCTTGAGCGCGGAGCCACCGCCGACGAACATCTTCGCGAGGCCGAAATCGAGGAGCTTGACGAAGTCCGGATCGCCCAGCCGCGTCGTCAGCATCACGTTGTCGGGCTTGAGATCGCGATGGATGATGCCGGCGGCGTGCGCGGCCGCGAGCGCGTTCGCGATCTGCGCGCCGATGTGCAGCGAGCGCACGACGCCGACGACGCGCTCGTGGTGGAGCAATGACGCGACGGTTTGGCCGTCGAGGAACTCCATGATGTAGAAGTGGTCGCCCTCGGGCGTCACGCCGAAGTCGTGGATCTCGACGATGTGCTCGCTGCCGATCTTGTTGACGGCCTTCGCTTCCTGGAAGAACCGCTGCACGACCTCGCGGTTCGACGCGAGCTCGCGATGGATGACTTTGAGGGCGACGCGCTTGCCGATCAGCGGGTGCTCGGCGAGATACACCGCACCCATGCCGCCCGTCCCGATCTTGCTCAGGATGCGGTAGTTCCCGATCGATTGGCCGGCGGCGATCAACCTTGCGGCAATTCTAGCGTACGGCGCAGAAGCCGTCGTAGTCGACGAGCGGGATCGCCGAGCGATCGACACCATCGCCGCACGTCGGGCATTTCGGATCGCGGCGCAGCTTCAGCTCGCGAAACCGCGCCTTGAGCGCGTCGTAGACCAGGAGGCGGCCCGCCAGGGTTTCGCCGATGCCGAGCAGGAGCTTGATCGCCTCGGTGGCCTGGAGGGCGCCCATCGTCCCCGGCAAGACGCCGAGCACGCCACCCTCGGCGCACGACGGCGCATCTTCGGGCGGCGGCGGCTGCGGATACAGGCAGCGGTAGCACGGCCCGCCCGCCGCGGAGAACACGGTCAGCTGGCCCTCGAAGCGGAAGATCGACGCGTGCACGACGGGCTTGCCGAGCTTGAGCGCGACGTCGTTGACCAGGTAGCGCGTCGCGAAGTTGTCGGCGCCGTCGACGATGACGTCGTAGCGCCCCAACAGGTCGATCGCGTTCGCCGAGGTCAGCCGCGCGCGATGCTTGTCGACGGTGACGTCGGGGTTGAGGTTCTTGAGCGTGCGCTCGGCGCTGTCGACCTTGGCGATGCCGAGCCGATCGGTGCCGTGCAGGATCTGGCGCTGGAGGTTCGACACGTCGACGGTGTCGTCGTCGATCACGCCCAAGGTCCCGACGCCGGCCGCCGCCAGATACATCGTCGACGGCGAGCCAAGCCCGCCCGCGCCGATGCACACGACCTTCGACGCGAGCAGCTTGTGCTGGCCGGCGAGCCCGACCTCCGGCAGCAGCACGTGGCGCGAGTAACGCACATCTTGATCCGGGCGCAGGGACTTGGGCGTCTCCCACGGCTGCCCGGCGCGCTTCCAGCCGCCGAAGCCGCCGGCGAGCGAGCGAACGTTGGTGTAGCCGAGCTCGGCGAGCGTCCGCTGCGCGAACAGAGATCGATTGCCGCCCGCGCAGTACACGACGATCGGCGACGCGCGATCGGGCGCCGCTTTTTCGATCCGCGCCTCGAGGAATCCGCGCGGGATCCAGACGGCGCCGGCGATCGCGCCGGCCGCATGCTCGTCGGCCTCGCGGCAATCGATCAATGTGACGCGCTGCGCTTCGCTCACCAGCCCCGCGACATCGATTTCGGGGATGTGTGCGCGAAGGTCGCGCAACAGCTCGTCATAACCAGGCATCAACGCGTTGTATCATGACTTGCCGTAACCCTCACGTGAGGGTAAGGTCGCGTCGATGTCCGAGCTTGCTATTGCCACTGCTGACGACGCTGCGCCCGGCCCCGAGTCGATGCTGCTCATCACGCCGACCGCCGCGTCGAAGGTCAACGAGATCCGCGACGCTGAAGGGATCGAATCCAACATGGCGCTGCGCCTCCGCGTCGTCGGCGGCGGGTGCGCCGGTTTCTCGTACGACCTCTACTTCGACGAGCCGGCGGAGGTCGACCGCCAGTTCACGACCGCGGGCGTGAGGTGCATCGTCGACGAGATGAGCCTCATGTATCTCGTCGGTACCGAGATCGACTACGTCGAAGGGCTTCAGGGCGCCGGCTTCAAGTTCAACAACCCGAACGTGAAGTCCACCTGCGGCTGCGGCTCGTCGTTCTCGGTGTGATCAACATCGTTCAAATCCTCGAGCGCGAGCTCGGCCGCGATGCGGTCATCGGGCCTGGCCACGAGCGGCTCGAGGACTACGGCCGCGACGAGAGCCCGCTGCCGTCGTTTTATCCGCCCGAATGCGCGGCGCTGTGCAGCTCGCCCGAGCAAGTCTCGGCGGTGCTGCGGATCTGCGACGAGCACGGCGTGCCGGTCACGCCGCGTGGCGCTGGATCCGGAATGGTCGGCGGTGCGCTGCCGATCAAAGGCGGCGTGGTGCTGTCGACCGAGAAGATGCAACGCATCAAGGAGATCGATGCCGGCGATCTGGTCGCCGTCGTCGAGCCCGGCGTCGTGACCGGTCAGCTGCAAGCGGCCGTCGAGGCACAAGGGCTGTTTTACCCGCCCGATCCCGCGTCGCTCGAGATGTGCTCGATCGGTGGCAACGCAGCGACGAACGCCGGCGGCCCGCGCGCGTTCAAGTACGGCGTGACGCGCGAGTACATCCTCGGCCTCGAGGTCGGCCTGATGGGCGGCGAGCTGTTGCGCTGCGGCCGGCGCACGGCGAAGGGCGTGACCGGCTACGACCTCGTCGCCGGCTTCGTCGGCAGCGAGGGCACGTTCGGCGTGATCACCGAGCTCGTCGTGAAGCTCGTGCCCAAGCCGCCCGCGGCCGCAACCGTGCTCGGCGTGTTCGCCGACATCGGCACCGCCGCCACCGCGATCGAGGGCCTGCTGCGCAGCGGCTTGCGTCCGCGCGCGCTCGAGATCGCGGACCGCGCGTCGATCGAGCACATTCGCGCGAAGAGCCGCTATCGATTCCCGGCGAACGCCGGCGCGATCGTGCTGTGCGAGGTCGACGGCGATCCCGACACGATGCAGCTCCAGATGGACAAGATCGCGACCGCGTGCGACGAGCTCGGCGCGATCGACGTGCTCGGCGCCACGGAAGCGCACGAGCGCGCCAATGTCTGGGAGGCGCGCCGGCTGATCTCCCCCGCGCTCAAAGCCAACTATCGCATCAAGGTCAACGAGGACATCTGCGTGCCGCGAGGCCGCATCGCGAAGATGTTCGAGCGGCTCGATCGCGTGCGCGCCGAGACCGGCATCGAGATCGTCGTGTTCGGCCACGCCGGCGACGGCAACCTGCACGTCAACCTCATGTCGAACGACGACCCGATGGATCCCGCCGTGCGCGACCGAATGTGGGCCGGCGCCAAACAAGTCTTCGCCCACGCGATCGAGCTCGGCGGCACGCTGTCCGGCGAGCACGGCATCGGCCTGACCAAGCGCGACTACGTCCCCATGGAGCAGGGCCCACGTTTGATCGAGTGGCAGCGGAAGTGGAAGGCCATGTGGGATCCCAAGGACCTTCTCAATCCTGGGAAGAAGCTGCCCAATTCACGGGCGTGCTCCGAATAGGGACGCTCTCCACTAGCTCAACCTGAGGGCAGTCAAGCCCTTGAAATCACACGTGCGTCGAGGGACGTACTAAACTAACGCGGATTCCGCTGTGATTCCACGGTGTTCCGACGATAGTGGAGACCGTCCCTCGCGGTTCTAATGATCCCGGGGAGTTAACCCGGGTCAGGTTGAGCTAGTGGAGAGCGTCCCTATTCGGACTTCACGAACGACGCGACCTTCCAGATGTCGTCGCGTGGCTCGAGCACGAGCTGCCATGCGCCCGGCGCGACGGTGCCACCCGGGCACGCGACGCGCTTGTCGCTCTCGCTGACGCAGTTGCCGAGCACGGCGAGCATGGCGTCGAGCGCCGTCGGATCGGCCTGCCACATCGCCATCGCAGCGTCCGCGCCGGTTCCGCCGCCGAGGCTCCACACGACGTCCTCGGCGAGCGTCGGGCGCATCGACGGGTAATCGCGCTTCGCGATCGCGTCTTTAATGATCGCGAGCTGCTTGCCGGCACCGATCGGAATGTTCTTGAACGAGCTGGGGTCGGTCTTCGCGAGCTCCGCCGGATCCGGTTTGTCGGTGCCATCGTCGGGCATCGGCACGGCGTACTGCTTCACGCGCTTGTAGATCGCGATCTGGAGCGCTTCGGTGCGGCCGTCGAGCCAGTGCGGCTTGTCCGCGCCGTGGAGCTCGCTCGGCATCGCGGCACCGGGATCCCACGCCGACGCGTGGCCGGTGACCTTCACGCGCCACGGTCGCCCGCCGAGCACGGCGACGTCGAACCGGATGAAGTACTTGCGGTACGCGAGCCGCGTCGGCATGCCCGCCGCAGCAGCGCCCGACTGATTTGCGGAGTTGATCGAGCCAGCCGCCGCGCCTTGCCCGAGGCCTTGCTGTTGCGCGAGCACCTGCGGGTTCGCCATGCCGCCCGTCGAGTCGTCGCACAGCGACCCGGTGCCGGCGCAGTTCGCGTACTGCACCTGGTGCCACGACGTGGCGATCTTGCCGGGCCCCGGATTCTCGTCGAGGTTCGGGTAGAGGCTGCGCGTCGCTTCGAGCGCGGCTGCGTACACGACCGCGAAGTCCACGTCGTACAGCGAGTGCCGCGCGTAGTTCAGTTCCTTGCGATTGTCATTGCATGACGCCGCGAGCGCGACGACGAGCATGCCGGTGATAAGGTCACGCCAACGCATGGGGAGTCGCCCTCCACATAGCACGTCGAGTAGCTCGCGCGGCGGGGCAAATTCCGAGCGTGTGGGCAAGATCGCCGAGCTCCTGGCCCAGCAGTGGCCCGACGCTGCCGTCGAGCTCGACCATACGAATGCTTACCAGCTCCTCGTCGCGACGATCCTGTCGGCGCAGTCGACGGACCGCACGATCAACACCATCACGCCGGCCCTGTTCGCAAAATATCCCGACGCGACCGCGCTCGCCGCCGCCGACCCCGCGCAGCTCGAGAAGATGATCCACGCGAGCGGCTTTTTTCGGATGAAGGCCAAGCATCTGCTCGGGATGGCGCGCGCCGTCGTCGAGCGGCACGGCGGCGAGATCCCCGACACGATGGACGCGCTCGTCGCCCTGCCCGGCGTGGCGCGCAAGACCGCGAACGTGGTGCTCGGCAGCGCGCTCGGCATTCACGAGGGCATCGTCGTCGACACGCATGTGACGCGACTCGCGGCGCGACTCGGGCTGACCGATCAAACCGACCCGGTGAAGATCGAGCAGGACCTCATGGCGCTGTTGCCGCGCGAGCAGTGGACGCCGTTTGGCCATCGCCTGATCTGGCACGGCCGGCGCGTGTGCTTCGCGAAGAACCCCGATTGCGAGCACTGCATCTTGGCGCCCGTGTGCCCGAGCGCGTTCGCCGTCATGGCGCCGACGAAGCCGAAGGCGCCGAAGGCGCCGAAGCCGGCGCAGAAGGCGCCGGCAAAGAACACGACGGCGACGAAATCGCCCGCGAAGAAAACGAAATCGCCCGCGAAGAAACCGCCGACGAAGCGATGACCGCGCCGCGGCCCACCGTTGCGGTCGGTGCGTTCGTATTCGATCGCGAGCGTCGCTTGCTGGTCGTGCAGCGCGGGCAGCCACCCGGCGAAGGCATGTGGTCCGTACCCGGCGGCAAGCAAGAACCCGGCGAGACGCTGGCGCAGGCCGTCGCGCGCGAGGTGCGCGAGGAGACCGGGCTGATCGTCGAAGTGCGTGCGTTGGCGTGCGTGGTCGAGCGGATCGACGAACACCACCACTACGTCATCCTCGACTACGACGCCGACGTGATCGGCGGCGAGCTCGCGGCCGGCAGCGACGTGCGTGACGCGCGGTTCGTGGCGCTCGAAGATCTCGAGCACCACAACCTCGGGGACGCTCTCCACTATCTCAACCTGAGCCGATCTAAAGCCTGAAAATCACAGATCGGCGCAGGGACGGACTAAACCGAGGCGCGTTCGATCACTCGTCGGCGGTGCAGTTTTGCACCTGGTCACGCCTCTCGAAGCGCCGTCAGTTTAGTCCGTCCCCACGCGCCTGAATGATTTCGGCGCATTGAGGTGGCTCAGGTTGCGTTAGTGGAGAGCGTCCCCTATAAGGCGGCGTGCTGCTCCCGCTCGCGCGCCAAGAGCAAGAACACGACTGGCGCTGGCAGCTGAGCCACATGCTCACCACGGCGGACGAGCTGGGCCGCGTCGTCGAGCTTTCGGCTGACGAGCGCGCGGGGTTGGAGCGATCGGCGTCGCTGTTCCGCGTCGGCATCACGCCCTACTACGCCAGCCTCATGGATCGCGTGCACGCGAGCTGTCCGATCCGCATGCAAGCGATCCCGCGCGCCGCCGAGGCCGACATCCGCCCCGAGGAGCTGCGCGATCCGCTCGGCGAGGACACGCACAATCCGGCGCCCTCGATCGTCCACAAATATCCCGACCGCGTGCTGTTCCTCGTGGTCGATCGCTGCGGGATCTACTGCCGTCACTGCAACCGTCGCCGACTGGTCGGCGGCGACGAGCCACCGACGACGAACGAGCTCGAGCAAGGGCTCGACTACATCGCGAGTGCGACGCGCGTCCGCGACGTGCTGCTGTCGGGCGGCGATCCGTTCCTGTTGTCGACGCGCAGGCTCGACTACCTGCTCGGCCGCCTGCGCCGCATCCCGCACGTCGAGACGATCCGCATCGGCACGCGACTGCCGGTGGTGTGCCCGATGCGCATCGACGACGAGCTCTGCGCGATGCTGCGCCGCCATCACCCGGTGTTCGTCAACACGCACTTCAACCACGTCAAGGAGCTCACGCCCGTCGCGCGTGCGGCGTGCGAGCGCCTCGTCGACGCTGGCGTGCCGGTCGGCAATCAGACCGTGCTGCTCCGCGGCGTCAACTCGTCGGTGAAGTCGCTGCGCGCGCTGATGCGAGGCCTGCTCCGCTCGCGCGTGCGGCCGTACTACCTGTTTCAGGGCGACACCGTGATCGGCACCGATCACCTGCGCACGCCGATCGAGACCGCGCAGGAGCTCTACAAGGGCCTGCGCGGCTGGATGAACGGCATGGCCGTCCCGATGCTCGTACTCGACGCACCGGGCGGCGGCGGCAAGGTTCCGATCGTGCCGGACTACATCGAGTCGCTCGACGAGGACAAGGCGGTCGTGCGCACGTATCGCGGCACGCGCATCGAATATCCGCAGCCTCGCGAGCGCGACTGTCGCGTGCCGTACGACGCGATCTTCTTCGCCGGCGAGCCCGACGACGACGATCGCGAAGGCTCATGCCCGACGTCGTAGCGATCGCGAAAGAGCTCGGCTTTCATCGCGCCGCCGTCGTGCCCGTCGTGCCCGCGCGCCGTCACGCGCTGTACACGACCTGGCTTGCCGCGGGCCTCGCCGGGGACATGGCGTATCTCGCGACGCCGGAGCACGTCGCGCCGCGCCAGGACCTGCGCACTGTTCTCCACAACGCGCAGACGCTCGTCGTCGTCGCGCTCGCCTACGATCGCGACGCGCCGATCGCCACCGCGCGCCTGACCGGCAAGATCGCGCGCTACGCCCGCGGCGAGGACTACCACATGGTCATGCGCGATCGCCTGGTCGCGCTCGCCGATCGAATCGCCGCGGAGCTCGGCCAACCGGTCGCGACGCGGCCGTGCGTCGACAGCGCGCCGGTGCTCGAGCGCGAGTGGGCCGAGCGCGGCGGCCTCGGCTTCGTCGCGAAGAACACGATGCTGATCGCGCCCGGCCTGGGCTCGTACGTCGTGCTCGGCGAGCTGCTCGTCGCCGCGGAGCTGCCCGCAACCGCACCCGATGCGCCGCCGAAACCGCGGTGCGGCACGTGTCGCGCGTGCCTCGACGCGTGCCCGACCAACGCGTTCGTCGACGCCTACGTGCTCGACGCGCGCCGCTGCATCTCGTACCTCACGATCGAGCATCACGGCGCGATTCCCGTCGAGCTCCGCGCCGCGATCGGCACGTGGATCTTCGGCTGCGACGTCTGCCAGGAGGTGTGCCCGTTCAACGCAGGCGCCGGCGAGCCCGCCGACGCCGAGCTGCGTCCGCGGTCGATCGATCACGCCGTGCCGGATCTCGCGAAGCTCGCGCGCGCCGGCACGAACCAGCTGCGCCAGTTCGTGAAGCGCACCGCGCTGCGCCGCGCACCGCGCCACGTGCTCTTGCGCAACGTCGCGGTCGCGCTCGGCAACACCGGCGATGCCGCCGCGATCGATCCGCTCGTTCACCTGCTCGGCGATCCGAGCCCGCTGGTCCGCGCGCACGCCGCGTGGGCGCTCGGCCAGCTCGGCGCGAGCGACGCGCTCGCCGCACACGTCGATGCCGACCCCGAGGTCGAGCGCGAGCTTACTTCTGCACGAAGTGCGGCGATGCGACGTACGCCGCCACCGCCTTGATCTGCGCGTCGCTCAATGCGCCCGCGAACCCGGGCATCAGCTTGTTCTTCGACCCGACGCGCACCTGGTTCTCGACGAACGCCGGCGAGATCTTCGCGCGCTCGTCGGGCGCGGTCAGATCCTTCACGCCGAGCCGCGCGACCATCGCCTCGTTGGGCTTGCCGGTCGGCCCGTGGCAGGCCGTGCACACGTTCGCGAACACCTGCGCGCCATCCGCGGTGTCGCCGGCGACGTCGCGGTTGCACGCGCCAGCGAGAGCTGCGAGCACGAGTAGCCACTTCACGCGCCGTAGATGCCACGCACGGGCCCGCGCGTCGATAGGTCTCCGGCCCCGCGACGATCCGCCGCGGGGCACGTGTTATGGTACTGGCGCGATGAAACGGGTGCTTCTCCTCTTTGCCGTCGCCGCGTGCGGCGGCCAACAGATCCCGCAGCACAACGGGTACCGGGAGACCACGACCAAGCCGTGGAAGAAGTTCAAGACGCTGAAGTTCGACGACAAGGGTGAGGCGAAGGCCGACGGCGACCTGTCGTATCCCGATCGCCGGCGCGCGGCCTGGTTCGGCGTCGACCTCGCATCTCCGTCGAACCTCACGATCCGGCTCGACATCACGCCGCCCGGCGACGCGGTCAACGACGACTTCGATCTCGGCCTCGAGGTGCTCGATCCGGGCAATCGCCCGGTCGTGCGCAAGGATCTCGACGAGGGCGACTCGCAGCACGATCTCAACAAGGGCGCCGATCTCAAGGACCTGCCCGCCGGCCACTACCTGCTCCACCTCTATCTGCAGGGCCGGCTCGACACCGCCGAGTACACGATCCACGCGACGCTCAAGAGCGCCGGCTCGGCGGAGGTCAAGAGCGACTTCCCCGCGCAGGTCGCGTTCGTCGGCCCGCTCGCCATGGTTCCGGTCACCGATGACACGCCGAAGAATTACCGGCCACCGGTCACCACGCCGGTCGTGGTCTCGACGCACCACCACCCGCCGCCGCCGCCGAAGACCCCGCCGCCGCCGACCACCGTGTCGGCGCGCATCATCGCCGTCTCGGCCGGCTCCGGCGGCGTCACGATCACCGTCGCGCGCGGCACCGCAGCCGGCGCGCACAACGGCGAGAGCGGCAAGGTCGTCGGCGTCTCGGGCGCGACGTTCTCGCTCGCCAACTGCAACGAACGCGCGTGCCAGGCGACGCTGACGGGCGTCACGACCGACCAGATCAACCACTCCGGCCAAGTCCAGCTGGATCCGTAGCCCGGAGCTGCTACAGCTGTGGGATGAGAGGATTCCCGATCCTGGTGATCGCGGGACTGGTGGGCTGCGCGCACAACGTGCCGCAGGATGCGGCGACGGGGCCCGACGGCCGCATCGGTGGCGCGCGACCGATCGCGCTCGACAGCGATCGCGAAGGCGTCGCGCGCGGCATCGTGACGTATCCGGGTGGCGATCGCGTCGACTGGAAGTCGATCGAGCTGCCGACGGGCAAGCGCGGCACGCTCGAGCTCGCGATGACGTACACGACGCCGCGGCCCGGCCTGCACCTCTCGTTCGACGTGTTCGATCAGACCGCCGCGCCGCTCAAGCTCGCGGTGCACAAGCGCGGCCGCGTGCACGAAGCGGCGATCGATCACGCGCGCGGCACCTACTTCGTGCGCGTCTACGCGCCGCGACGCGGCGATGCCGGCACGTACAAGCTCGCGGTGAAGTTCACCGAGGACGCGATGCCGCCGAACGTCGCGGCCGTCGAGATCCCGGATCCGCCCAAGCTCGCCGCGGTGCCGCCGCCCGAGGACCCGTGCGATCACTTCGACTCGCGCAACCCCGCGTGCGCGACCGCCTGCCCCGACGACGCGCCGGCCACGTGGCACGGCTGCCAGAACACGTGCCGCACGCCCGACGCGCACAACCCGGCGTGCTGGAAGACGATGGCGTGCCCGACGCCGCCCGATCGCCACGTCGACGATTGCATGGCGAACGTGACCAAGAACTGGGCGCCGTGTCAGGACTTCAATCATCCCGATCCGACGAACCCGCTCTGCGATCCGCAGTATCGCAAGCCGATCGCGGCGAACGTGATCGGCGTCCAGGCGTACGGCGACTACGTGTTGATCACGCTCGACGTCGGCGCGGACAACGGCATCGACACGCACTGGGTCGCTCACGTGCTGCGCGGCAACACCGACACACTGCTCGACGGCGGCAACGTCACGCTCGTGCGCGTCGGCCGGCGAGCTTCGGTCGCCAAGGTCCGCTTGACCACGGATGTGATCACCGCGAACCCGCACCTGCGACTCAGCGCGCCCTGATCGACTCTACCAGCCCTTGTGTCGGCGAAGTCGCGGAAATACCATCGCAGTTATGCTCGGGAAATCGGCGGTTGCCGTGGTTTGCGGCATCCTTCTGGCGCTGTCGTGCGCGCACAACGTCGGGCAGGATGAACACACCGGTGAGGACGGCCGCCCGAAAGGCGCGCGGCCGCTCACGCTCGACAACAACGAAGCCAAGACCAAGGGCATCGTCACGTACCCGGGCGGCGACCGCGTCGACTGGAAGGTGCTCGAGATCCCCGACAAGCAGAAGGGCACGCTCGACCTCAAGCTGCAGTGGACGCCACCGCGCCCCGGGCTCCAGCTCGCGTTCGACGTGTTCAACGAGTACGGCGTGCAGCTCGGCCAGTCCAAGCGCGCCGGCAAGAAGAGCAAGTCGCGCGTGCGCACGGCGTCGATCCTCGGCGCGAAGGGCAAGCTGTTCATCCGCGTCTACGCGGTCAATCGCGGCGACGCCGGCGCGTACAAGCTCACGGTCGACTTCACGCAAGACACCGGCCCGATCAACATCGACCTCAGCAAGGTCGACATTCCCGATCCGCCGAAGCTTGCCGCGGTGCCCGAGGCCGAGATCCCGTGCGACGAGTTCACGTTCGACATCAAGAACCCGGCGTGTCGCAACATCTGCCCGACGTCGAACGCGCCGCCGGGCTGGCCCGCGTGCAAGGGCAAGTGCCCCGATCCGCCGGACGTCAACAACTCGGCGTGCTGGGCGACGATGCCCTGCCCCAACCCGCCGGATCGGCGCGTGCGCGCGTGCCCGCTCAGCAAGTTCCCGAAGTGCGCGGACATCAACAACCCCGATCCGAACAACCCGAACTGCGACAACGCGACCGCGCCGCCGGTCACCGCGCGCGTGATCAAGAACGAGGTGCAGGGTGCCGACACGGTCATCACGATCGCGGCGGGCTCCGAGCAAGGCGTGTCGACGGCGTGGACCGGGCACGTGCTGAGGGGCGATTCGGACCAGCCGCTCGACGGCGGCGACGTTCACATCTTCCGCGTCGGCAAGCGCGAGTGCGCCGGCCGCGTCCACCTCACGACCGACACCATCAGCAACAACCCGCGGGTGAAGATCACGCCGCCGCCCAAATGAGATGGTGAGCGAAGGGCACGACCCGTTCGTCGGTAAGGTCATCGACGGACGCTACGAGATCCAGGCGCGCGTCGGCGAAGGCGGCATGGGCGTGGTGTATCGCGCGCGCCAGATGTCGATCGACCGCGTGATCGCGTTGAAGATGCTGAACGCCCAGATGCAGGGCGATCAGCAGTGGGTCCAGCGCTTCTACAACGAGGCAAAGGCGTGCTCGCGGCTCCAGCACCCGAACACGATCCGCATGTTCGACTTCGGCCAGACGCAAGACGGCCGGTTGTTCATGACGATGGAGTTCCTCGACGGCGTGTCGCTGCGCGACGCGCTGCAACGCGGACCGCTCGCCGCGAATCGCGTGGCCAAGATCCTGATCCAGTGCTGCGCGTCGCTCGCCGAGGCGCACTCGATCGGCATCATCCATCGCGACATCAAGCCCGATAACGTGTTCCTGCTGAACATGGCGGGCTCGCCCGACTTCGTGAAGCTGCTCGACTTCTCGGTCGCCAAGCTGCTCGAAGGCGATCGCATGAAGACGCAAGCCGGCGTGGTGTTCGGAACGCCGCAGTACATGTCGCCCGAGCAAGGCCGCGGCCTGCCGCTCGACGCGCGCTCGGATCTCTACGCACTCGGCATCCTCGCGTACGAGATGCTCGTCGGTACGGTCCCGTACAACGACGAGAACCCGATGATCGTGATCCAGATGCAACGCGACGCGCCGGTCCCGCCGATGCCGGACTCGATCCCGTACGCGATGCAGATGGTCGTGCGCCGCGCGCTCGAGAAGGATCCCGCGCGCCGCTATCAGTCGGCCGGCGAGATGATGCAGCACTGCCAGCAGGTGTTCGCCGAGCTCAACGGCGGCGGCGTCTCCGTCGGCGGCGGCGGCGTGCCACGCACCGTGATCGCGCCGCACATGAACGCGATGGCTCCGCCCGGCATGCAATCCCCAAACATGGCGATGGGCGGGCTCGCCGCGCAGCAGCCCGGCTATCAAGGCGCCGGTGCGCAGGCCAAGACGATGATCGCGCAGCCGAGCCCGTTCGCGGGCGGCGGCATGCCCGGCCAGCAGCCGATGCAACAGCAGCCGCAGCAGCAGGGCTTCGTGCAGAGCTCGCCGATGCAGAAGACGATCGTCGCGCAGATGGCGCCGCAGATCGTCGGCGGTCAGCTCGTGCAGCCGCCCGGCGGCATGCCCGGGATGCAGCCGGGGATGCAGCCGATGCAGCCGCCTGGCATGCAAGCGATGCAGCCGCCCGGCATGCAGCCGATGCAGCAGCCCGGCGGCGGCAACAAGACCGTGATGCTCCAGCCGACCGACGGCATCGTGTCGGTCGCAGCGCGCCAGGGCGGGCCGATCCCGAACACGCCGGGCGCGCAGCCGCCGGAGGGAGCCAGCGCATTGTTCTGGGCGATGTCGCTGATGATCGGCATCGCGATCGGCGTGTTGGCGTACGTCATCGTGCTCCAGGTGTGACTGATGGACGACGACAAGACCGTCAAGCAGATGATCGATGTCGCCACGCGCGCCGAGCTCGAGCGCTGGTTCGGGCTGCCGTCGTTCGAGCAGCTCGCCGATGAAGGCGTCGTCGTCGAAGATCCCGAAGATGCCCTAGCGCGCGAGCGGCGTGCGCGCGCGGCAGCGGCGGTCGATCCGGCGCTGCTCGAGGCGATGCATCAGCGCAACGAAGTCCGGCCGAGCACGCTCGTGAAGTTCCGGCAGCAGATCGACGTCACGATCAAGACCGAGATGGGCAGCTTCGACGAGGCGATGGCCGAGCGCCAGCTGACGATCGGCGAGCCGCGCGAGGTCGAGGTGCCCGAGGAGCTGCGCGACGACATGAAAGACGTCGCGCCCCAGGCGCTGCTGCGCGACCTGCATCGCCCCGAGTCGTACTTCGAGAAGCAGTTCGAGCTGTACGACGCTGCGGCCGAGCAGCGGCTCGACATCGTGGCCGAGGTCGCGCAGGCGATGGCGACAAACTGGAAGCTGCCGCCGCTCGACCCGACGTCGCCGTTCGAGGAGCAGCGCCGGTTGCTCGCGCAGGACCGAGCCATCCGACGCCGGCCGTGGAAAGAGATTCCGATGCGCAACCGGCGGGTGGTCGAATGACGCCCGCGCCCGGGAAGCATCGCGCGGTCACGCGCGTAGAATGGCTGCGCTTGTCATGCTCGAGCTGCGTCCCGAGGATCTCGTGAGCGAGCCGCGCCCTATCCCCGTCGAACGGTTGCTGCTGCGCGCCGTCGGTCGCACCGACGTCGGGGCGCAACGCACCCAAAACGAGGACGCGATGTACTACGACGACTTCCTCGGCGTGTACGTCGTGTGCGACGGCATGGGCGGCCACGCGTCGGGTCAGGTCGCATCCGACATCGCGATCCGCACGATCGTGCACTCGCTCAAGACCGGCGATCCGCCGCCGCCGCCCGGCCTCGACCCGCTGACGTCCGCGATGAAAGCGGCGAACACCGCCGTCTATCAGCGCTCGCTGATGGATCCGGCGTGCCACGGCATGGGCACGACTGCCGTCGGGCTTCGCTTCGAAGAGAATATCGTGCACGTCTGCCACTGCGGCGACTCGCGCGCGTACCTGCTGCGCGGCGGCATGCTCTCGCAGATCACGCGCGACCACTCGCTTCGCAACCTGTACCAGGATCGACCGGATCTCGTCGGCACGCTCGGCCCGGCCACGTCGAACGTGATCATCCGCGCCGTCGGCCTCGATGCGAACGTCGAGATCGAGCACAACCAGGGCTTCCCCGAGCACGGCGACGTCTATCTCCTGTGCTGCGATGGTCTGTCGGACCTCGTCGACGACTGGATGATCCGCGAGATCATGACGTCGGGCGACTCGCTCGAAATCGTGGCGGAGAACCTGATCCGCGCCGCGAACAACAACGGCGGCACCGACAACATCACGGTCGTGCTGGTCCAGACGTTCTTCGACCCGCTGTGGATCCCGCCGATGGCCTACCAGCAGGCGCAGTACTGAACGTCGACGAGCTATGGCGGCGCTGCGTCCAGCAGCCCGACGACGACGACGCGCGCGGCGTGCTCGCCGATCTGCTGCAGGCGTCGGACGATCCACGCGGCGAGCTGATGGCGCTCCAGCTCTTGCCTGCCGATCCGGCGAGCGCACCGGCGCGCCGCGCGCGGATCCGCGAGCTCGTCTACGCGCACGGCCGCACCTGGCTCGGCCCGCTCGCCGAGATCGCGACCGGTGCGAGCTTCGAGCGCGGCATGGTCACGCGGCTCGAGCTCGCCGATTCACAGCCGGTCGCGATTCCGGACCACCGCGAGCTGTGGTCCGTCGAAGAGCTCGTCGCGCATCGGCTGACGGTCGGCACGCTGCGCCGCGTGCTCGACAGCCCGGGCGCGTGGTCGGCGCGCCGCTTCGAGGTCGACGACGTGCGCACGCTCGACACGATCGCCGCGAGTCCGGCGACGATCACGCATCTCGCGTGCACGCTGCCGCTCGAGCCGTTCGGCCGGCTCGACGATCTCGCTCGCAGGATCTTCGATCTCGCCCGCCGGCGCGAATCGATCACGTCGCTCGCGATCTGGGGCACGAGCTTCGAGGCGCTGCGCCGCCAGCCGTGGTTCGAGCGGCTCACGTCCGTCACGTTTGCAGGCAGCATGCGGCGCGGGCTCGCCCAGTGGCCGTTGCTGCCGGCGACGATGTCGCTCGTGATCGCCGCGACGCCGCAGCTCGACAGCTGCGAGCCCGCGTTCCCCGGCGATTGTCGGCTCGAGCTGCGCCGCGATGGCTGCGCGCGCGTCTCGGGCGAGTGGCTGTTGCAATCGCTCGACGTGCTCGACGCGCTGCCGGCGAGCTTCACGCGGCTCGAGATCGAGGACACCAGCGAGCCGATCATCGATCGCATCCGGCGCGCCGTCGGCGACACGCGCGAGGTCGTGCTGCGCGGGCTCGTCGGCCGCGCGGGAAATCTGCGCTGGGCCTAGCCGGTGCCGCCGGCTCGGAGGTTCGCGCCGTCGATCTTCAGCTCGGGGCGGCCCTTGGCCTGGTCGACCGCATCGAGACCCGCCATCTCCGTCGCGAACAACGGGGTCCCGACGACCGAGCACACGGTTCCGACCGCACCTCCGACCACCGCTCCGGGCGTCCCGGCGATGTTGCGCCCGATTCCGACCATCCCGTTGAACGTGAGCCCGGCGCCCATGGCCGCCTGACGCCCGGTACGCGCCCAGTCCCAACCGCCGGTGACCGTATTCAGCTCTTCGTCGCTCAGCTTCTTCACGATGACCGTACGCAATGCACGGCATGTGCCGCGCGAAGTACGTGGAACTCGTCGCGTGGCAGCTCGAATGGCCAGCTAACGCGGCTTCGCGGCGTCGCGCAGCGCGAGTGCCATTTCGCGAAACCGACCAAGTCGCGCATGCACGCGCGCCATGCCCGACGCCGCGCGCGCCTCGAAGCCGGGCGTCTGCGCGGCCAGGCCGAACGCCTCTTCGGCGCCGAGAAAGTCGCCGCCGAGCACGCAGACGTCGCCGAGCGTCGCGTACATCGCCGCGGCGGAGATCGGCGAGCTCGCGCGCGATACGCCCTGGCGCAGCACGGTCGCGGCGCGTGGCGCGTCGCCGGCCTTCGCGAGCGCGACCGCGTACGCGACGCGCGCGTTGCCGAACCCGGGCGCGAGATCGAGCGCCGCACGCAGCGACTCCTGCGCGGTCTCGAGATCGCCGGTGTCGAGCGCTTGCTTGCCGCGCTCGTAGTAACGGCGCGCGACCGATGACACTAGTCGAGCTCCAGCAGCGAGAACCGCGCCGACGCGTCGTCGCCGCCCTCGGGCTTGTCGGGCTTCGCTTCGGGCACGGCAGCTGCGGGCGGAGCTGCGGGCGGTGGAGCCGCGGGCGCTTCGGCCGGTGCCTCGCCGCTCGTCGGCCGACCGCGCAGCGAGAGTCCGCGCGTGGGCGGCGGTGCACTGCCGGCGGGCGGCGGCTGCTGCGGCTGTGGCGCCGGCGGGCGCTGCGCGAGGTTCGCCTCGACGACGCGCACGCCGGGCATCGGCCGCGTGTCGATTACTTCCACGTTCCCCCGGCCGCCGCCGGCCGGCATCTGGACCGGCTGCGGCGGCGCCTGCAGCGGCTGGCGGCCGCCGATCAGCGGCTGCACCACGCCGTTCACGCGCACGCCGACCTGATCGCCGTCGACCACGAACATCGCGAGCTCGGGAAAATCGAAGCGCGTCTGCATCGCGCTGATCAGCTGCGCGAACGACGCCGTGCGCAGATCGGCGAGCGTCTCCGCTTGATGCACGAGCATCGGCGGCGGCCCTTCGACGACGTACTCTTTGACGACGAACGTCAGGATGTCGAGCAGCGCGTCCTTGTCGAGGTCGGCAAACGCTTCGCGGACGTTGCTCGCGATGTCTCGTAGATCGGGGCGGGATGGCATCTAGAAACTCGCTCCTTCGAGGTCCACGCCGGCGGTCTCGCAGCCGACGAGGCGCACGCCGGTAAGATCGGCCGAGCACAGGTTCACGCCGCGCAGATCGCAGCGTACGAGCATCGCGCCGCGCAGCACCGCGCCGTACATGTTCGCGCGCTTGAAGTCGACGTCGAACAACGCGGCACCGGTCCAGTCGCTGCGCGACAGCGACACGGTCGCGCCGTCGTAGCCTTCGAACGTGACCTTGAGCAGCACCGCCTCGCCGAAGTCGGCGGAGTAGAGCTCGCTCTCGACGAACTTCGAGTCCTGGATCCGCGCGCGATGAAACCGCACGCGCGCCATGCGCACCGGCCCGAGCTCGCAGCGAAGCAGCTGTGCGCCGGAGAAGTCGAGCCCGGTGAGGTCGCAGTCCTTCGCGCGCACGCGATGCCACAGCGCGCCCTTCCACTGCGAGCCGCGCAGGTCGGTCATCTTCAGCTCGGCGCGCTCGAGCCGCGCCTCGTCGCCGTCGCAGCCCTGGAGATCGAGCCGGTCGATCGTCACGCCGTCGAGATCGGTCGAGCGCAGCCCGACGTGCTGCGCCGCGAAGCCCGCGATCGTGCGACCGGCCAGCTCCTCCTCGGCGACCAGCCGCTCGAGCTGGACCCGCGACTGCACGACGCCGGCGTCCGCGCTGGTGTCACTCACCCGGCGAGCTTACCAGCTCACGCGCGGCGCGCGGTGGCGTGACCGCGGGTGACGTGATTGCGCGCCTGATCGCCGAGCATCTCGAGCACGCGATCCTTGATCTGCTCGATCGTGCGCTTGAGCTTGTCCTGGACCTTCTGACGGGCCGCGTCGACGTCGCCCTGATTGTCGGCGTGGCTCATGACCATGTCGCCGCCGTTCATGATCTCGTGCATCACCGCGTGCTCGACCGCTTCGGCTTCGGCCTCGTGCTCCTCGGCGAACGGCATCGCGCCGCCGAACGACGCCTTGCGGTGCAGGCCCTTCGCCTGCTGCGCGACGTGCGTGAGCTCGTGGGCGAGCAGCGCCTGGCCCGACGCGCTGCCCATCGACTTGTCGGGCGAGCCGCCCATCATGATCATACCGGTCGAGCCGATCGTCACCGCGTACGCGTTGCGCTGGCGGTTGAACTCTTCGGCGAACTCGCCGGTGAACACGCGCACGTGACCGAGGTCGACGCCGAGGCGCCGCTCGTACCGCTGGCGCACGCTGTGCTCGAGCGGATCGCCGCGGCCGGCCCGCTTGGCCACGACCTTGAGCAGGCGCTCGGGGTCGTATTTCTTGGCGAGCTCGTCGGTGAGCTCCTCAGCTCGCCGTTCCTGCTCGTCTACTTCTTGGTCCTCGGCCACGGTCGTTTTACGAGGTTACTCGTCTTTGCCTTCCCCCACCCAGGTCGACGCGTAGCCCTCAGATTGTTCATAGAATTCGCTGGTTTTCTGGGTCTCCACGACCGCGGCATCGCCGCCGAGCGCCTGGTCGAGGAACTTGGTCTCGTCGAAGCAGCTGCCGCCCTTCACGCCCTTGATCTGGTACGTCACCTCGCCTTTGGCGTTGATGACGATCTCGATGTCTTGTTTATGCATTACTCAGACACCCATTTCCGGACCACGAGTCGAATCGAGCCGTCCTCCTCGTTGACCTCTTCTTCGACGGAGTAGCCCTTCTCTTCGCAGGCCTGCTTGACGTTGTGATACTGGTACTTTTGCGAGAGCGTATTCTTGAACTCTTCTTCGGAGACGCCTTTGGTCGTCTCCACGCCCCACCAGTCGGCGACGATGTCGTACGTGCCGTCCTGGTTGTCGACGACGCCGATGTCGTAGCGGCCCATGTCGATCGACATCGCGGCCTGGAGCTTGTCACCGCGATAGCCACGCACGCTCACCGACTGGCCTTGCTCGGCCTCGGTGAACTTGAGCTCCATCGCCTCGAGCGCCTTCTTGAGCGCCGCGAGGTTGGTCATCTTCATCGCGCACTTCGTGAAATGCGACATCGGCTACTCCTTATACGTAGCTCACAGCTCGAGCTTCCGCCCGTCGTCATCGGCGTGCTCGCCTTTGTCGCCGAGGTTCTGCGTCGGCGCACCGTAGCGGGCCATCCAGCCGGCCGGCTTGGCCGGGGCCTTGCCGCGCGCCGATGCCATGCGCGCGCGGGTCCGCGCCCACTCGCGCATCGAGTCGATCATCTCGCGCATCGTGATCGCGAGCGGCACGATGTCGCCGACGGTCTTGGCGAGGCCCTCCGTCGTGAGGTCGCCGCCGGTATCGAACGCGTCGTAGAGCGCGGCGATCACCGCCTGCTCGAGCTCGGCGCCCGAGTAGTCGACGGTCGCGTCGACCAGCTTGTCCATGTCGAACTGGCCCGGGTCCCGGTTCTTCTTGCGCAGGTGAATGTCGAGGATCTGCCGGC
>Ga0268266_10001276_pt1 | contig 30751 bp, 22 predicted proteins | sample KBSS13metaG_FD_190356 | JGI IMG/M metagenome (GOLD analysis project Ga0268266, IMG submission 190356) | Switchgrass rhizosphere microbial communities from Kellogg Biological Station, Michigan, USA - KBS S1-3 metaG (SPAdes) (version 2) | ecosystem: Host-associated > Plants > Roots > Rhizosphere... | reverse complement strand
GGCCGGCTCGCGCTCGGCCTCTAAATCGCTCTTCCTCTAACTGGAGCCCTTCATGTCCGTTGAGTTCATCGGCTTTATCTCGAACAACAATTCTTCAGAAACCATCGTGCGATCTGGCCCGATTCTCGATCCGACGCACATCGAGACGGTGGCAAAGGCCCACGAGCTTGCCGGCTTCGACCGTGCGCTGCTGGCGTTTCATTCGACGACGCCAGATGCGCTTCAGATCGGCCAGCACGTTCTCGGCATCACCCGAAAACTCAAGGTCATGATCGCGCAGCGGCCGGGCTTTACCGCGCCGACGCTGCTGGCGCGCCAGCTCGCGACGCTGGACCAGCTTTCCGGCGGACGCGTCTCGCTTCACGTCATCACCGGCGGCAACGCCACCGAATTGCGCCAGGACGGCAACACGCTCGACGACAAGGACGAGCGCTACGCACGGACCAGCGAATTCCTCGATATCGTCCGCGCCGAATGGACCAGCGAAAAGCCGTTCGATTACGACGGCAAATATTACAAGGTCGAAAAGGGGTTTTCGCAGGTGAAGCCCCATCATCCCGGCGGGATCTACACCTTCGTCGGCGGTGGATCGGATGCCGCCATCGAGGTCGCCGGCAAGCACGCCGATACGTTCGCGCTGTGGGGCGAATCCTATGCACAGGTCCGCGATGTTACCGCGCGCGTGCGTGCCGCCGCTGCACGACATGGCCGGCCGACGCCGCGCTTCAGCCTGTCGGTGCGTCCGATCCTCGCCGACACGGAAGAAAAGGCATGGGCCAAGGCCGAGGATATTCTGGCTCGCGCAACGGCGCTCCAGGACAAGACAGGGTATCGCAAGCCTGCCGATGGTCATGCGACCGCCGGCGCGCGGCGTCTGCTGTCGCTGGCGGAGCAGGGCACCCGGATTGACAAGCGGCTGTGGACCGAGATCGCCAAATTGACCGGCGCCAACAGCAACACCACGGCGCTGGTCGGTACGCCAGAGCAGGTCGCCGAAGTGTTCGGCGACTATTACGACCTCGGCATCGGCCACTTCCTGATCCGCGGTTTCGATCCGCTGATCGACGCCATCGAATACGGCCGCGAGCTGATTCCGCTGACGCGAAAGCTCATTGCCGACCGCCAGGCGACGCACGGGGTGGCCGCACAATGATCCGCCTCGCACTTGCCGCCGGGCTCTTGCTCGGCACCGCCGTTCTCGCTTCCGCTCAAACCACGCTGCGGGTGGGCGACCAGAAGGGCAATTCGCAGGCCGTGATGGAAGCGGCCGGCGTGTTGAAGGACGTTCCCTACAAGATCGAGTGGAAGGAGTTTCCGGCCGCGGCGCCGCTGCTGGAGGCGCTCGGCGCCGGCGCGATCGAGACCGGGCTGGTCGGAGATGCGCCATTCACCTTCGCGGCTGCCGCCAACGTGCCGGTCAAGGCGATCGCCGCGGTTCGGCAGTCGCGCGATGGGCTCGCGGTGCTGGTGCCGGAGCAGTCGCCGATCAAGAGTTTCGACGATCTGCGCGGCAAGAAGATCGCCACCGGCCGTGGCTCGATCGGCCATCAATTGATCCTCGCCGCGCTGGAGGCGAGGGGATGGAAGCCGGATGATGTCCAGATTGCCTACCTCGCGCCTTCCGACGCCAAGGTCGCCTACACGCAAGGCTCGGTCGATGCATGGTCGACCTGGGAACCCTATGTCAGCCAGGAAGAAGTGCTGTTCAAATCGCGCCGGGTCATCACCGGCGAGGGCCTCACGCCCGGCCTCGGCTTTCAGGTCGCCACGCCCACGGCCATCAAGGACAAGCGTGCCGAGCTCGAGGATTTCGTGCGCCGTCTGGCGGCGGCGCGGGCATGGTCCGCCGGGAACGTGAGCAGTTATGCCGGGACCTGGGGTAAGCTGATGAACATTCCGACGTCAGTGCCGCTCAACTGGCTGACGCGGGCGAAGATCAGGATCACGCCGATCGATGACGCTGTCATCGCGGATGAACAGACGACCATCGATCTCTACTTCCGCGCGGGTCTGATCAAGCAGAAACTCAACGCGGCCGATATCGTCGACCGGTTGTTTTCCGACGCCATCGGCAAGGGGGCAGGGCTGTAACGCGCTGCCCGCGCGATGACGAACGCGTGAAGGGGGAAAGACTATCCGGTTCGGCCGGCGCTTCGGACAAGGATTTTCCCCGTTTGCCGCAAGGAGGAATGGCATCGTTGCTATTTTCGCGGCCGGCTTGTGGGACCGGGCATTCCGACCAAGATCAAACAGAACAAACAATGGAGTCCAGCACCATGGGCCTGCAACAAGCCAAACTCGAATCGCTCCCCTTCGTCACCGCCGAGCTGAACTATCTCGCTCCCACGCCCGGAAAGCCCCGCACGTACGCGTTCGATCCTCCGCCGGGCGAACCCAAATCCACCGCGCTGCCCGAACCGCACAACGTCCCGATCTTCGACGCACGCCTGATCGCCGGCAATCTCTCCTTGGACCGCGAAGGCTTTGCGCTGGTCAACCATCCCACCTTCGTCAAGGATTTCTACGACGACAAGGAAGTGAGAAGCGTCTACTACCCCGCCGCGGAGGCCTTCCTGAAGGCGACGCTGAAGGCCGACCGCGTCTTCATCTTCGATCACACCGTGCGCAAGCGCGTCGCGGGCGTCGCCGATGTCAAGGGCGCCGGTCCGCGCCAGCCGGCCACACGCGTCCATGTCGACCAGACCGATAAGTCGGGCGCCAACCGCGTTCGCGAACATCTTCCCGATGAAGCCGAAGAACTGCTGAAAGGGCGCGTGCAGGTCATCAACGTCTGGCGGCCGATCCGGGGCCCTTTGCGCGATGCGCCGCTTGCGATGGCCGATGGCCAGACCGTCGAGCCCGGCGATCTCGTCGCCTCCGACCTGATCTATCCAAACCGCAGCGGCGAAACTTACTCCGTCAAATATAACCCGAACCATCGCTGGTACTACATCCCGGAAATGCGGACCGACGAGGCGCTGCTGCTGAAGTGCTACGATTCCGCAACCGACGGCCGCACACGGTTCGGGCCGCATACCGCCTTCATCGATCCGACCACGCCCGCCGACGCGGCCCCGCGCGAGAGCATCGAACTGCGGACACTGGTGTTCCACAGGAACTGATCGGCACCGGGTCGGATTCGCGTTTCCACCATAATGGTGATACCTCGCCCCTAACAGTTTTGGGGCGAGACGGTTCATGGACGGCAAGGCCGATGGTGCGGATGGTAGTTTCCGCGCGCTGATTTTTGCGCTTCTGGCGCTGGCCTGCGGCCACATGCTCTCGACGCTGCTGCGAACCATTCCCGCCATCAGCCTCGACGTGATGGCGGCAGATTTTCGCACGCCGCCGCAAACGCTGGCGAGCCTGACCTCGATCTATCATTTCGCCTTCGCCGCTTCGCAAATCCCGGTCGGCGCCGCGATGGATCGCTTTGGCGTCCGCCCGGTTTCGTTGAGTCTGCTATGCGGAACCATCATCGGCGCGCTGGCCTCCGGGTTGGCGACGGGGCCGGAGAGTTTTCTGTTCGGCCAGTTCCTGCTCGGCGTCGCCACCTCGGGCATGCTGATGTGCCCGATGACGCTGGCCGCCAAGCAGATGTCGGCGGCGCGCTTCGGCCTGTGGTCCGGCATCATCCTGTCGATCGGCAATATCGGCATGCTGCTGTCGGCAAGCCCGCTGGCCTTTGTCGTCGAACTGTGGGGCTGGCGCGCGGGATTCTGGATTTCTGCGGGCTTCGGCGCGGTGGTGGCGATCGCCGTGTTCCTGCTGGTCCCGAAACAACCTGCCGCGCAGGCCGACCAATCTTCACCGCTGTCGCAAATGGCCGAGGTGCTGCGCATCGGCCTGTCGCGACCGCTGCGCGGTTTGATCGCGCTGTCGCTGGTGTCGCTCGCGGCCTCGCTGGTGCTGCGGGGATTATGGGGCGGTCCGTGGCTGATGGACATCAAGGCGCTCAGCCGCATCGAGGCGGGAAACATGCTTGGCCTGTTCACGCTCGCCTTGATCGCAGGTCCCGTGCTGATGGGAATTCTCGATCGAACCATCGGCCATCGCCGCGAAGTGCTGGCCGCCACGCATTGCTTTGCCGCGTTGTTGTTAGCGCTGATGGCGGCCGGCGCGCCGCATTATCCGCTGGCCGAACTGCTTGGCGTGTCGGCCGTGCCGGCCCGGATCGACGGCGCGCTGTTCGTCCTCATCGGCATCGCGATATCGACGCAGCCCTTGCTGTACGGCATGACCCGGCAACTGGTAGACGCGCAAAACGCTGGCAAGGCGCTGTCCGCCATCAACCTCGCGTTCTTCCTCGGCGCCGCACTGATGCAATCGTCGACCGGCGTGGTGGCGACGCTTTTCGGCCTGCCTGCAGTGCTGGTATTCATGGCCGCGACCTTGATCGTCGGGACAATTGTGTTTTTGATGTTTACGTAGGATGGGTGGAGCGCAGCGATACCCATCAATGCCGTTTTGAGAGGTGATGGGTATCGCTGCGCTCCACCCATCCTACGATTAGGCTCAAGGAAGCACGCATGTACCCGGATTCAAATTCTTCTTCGCAGAAAATGTACGACCGTGCGCTGGCGAGCCTGCCCGGCGGCAACACCCGCACCACCGTGTTCATGAAGCCATACCCGATCTACGCCGCGCGCGGCGAGGGCTGCCGGGTCTGGGATCTCGATGGCAACGTCTACATCGACTGCATCAACAATTTTACGTCGCAGATTCACGGCCATGCCCATCCGGCGCTGATCAAGGCGGCGACCGAACAACTCGCGCTCGGTTCGGCGTTCGGCCTGCCGACGGAATCCGAGGTCGATCTTGCCGAACTGCTGGCTTCGCGCCTGCCGTCGGTTGATCAGGTTCGCTTTGCCAATTCCGGCACCGAGGCCGTGATGATGGCGCTGAAGGCGGCGCGGGCGCATACGGGCTGTCCCAAGATCGCCAAATGCGAGGGCGCGTATCACGGCTCCTATGATTATGCGGAGGTTAGCCTCGATCCGACCCCGGAAGCGTGGGGCCGCAATGCGCCGGTATCGGTGGCCTATGCCAGGGGCACGCCCGACAACGTGCTGGCCGACGTCGTCACCATACCCTTCAACGACACCGAGGCCGCCGTCAGCCTGATCCGCGAGCAAGGGCCTGAGCTTGCCTGCGTGCTGGTCGATCCCATGCCCAACCGTGCTGGCCTTGCGCCGGCGGACCGGGCCTATCTGGAGGCGCTGCGCAAGGTGACGCGCGAGGTCGGCGCACTATTGATTTTCGACGAGGTCATCACGTTTCGTCTCGGCTATCGTGGCGCGCAGGGCATCTGGGACATCGACCCGGACCTGACCACGCTCGGAAAGATCATCGGCGGCGGCTTTCCGGTCGGCGCCATCGGCGGCCATCGGGAAGTCATGGCGGTGTTCGATCCGCGCCCAGGCAAGCCGGCGCTGCCGCACGGCGGTACGTTCTCAGCCAATCCGGTAACGATGCGCGCAGGCATCGCCGCAATGGAATTGCTCGACGACGCGGCCTTTGCGCGGCTTGATGCGATGGGGCAGGCGGTTCGCTCCGGCATCGACGCCGCATTCAAACGCCACGGTGTGCCCGGTGGCACGGTGGGGCTTGGTTCGTTGCTCAAGATTCATTTCGCCGACCGGCCGGTCCGCGACTATCGCTCGGCCTACCTGAGCGAGGAGGAGGCGCGGCGTCAGGCGGTGTTCACCCGCGCCTTTCTCAATCGTGGCGTGCTGGCCGCGGGCAACGGGTTGATGGCATTGTCGACCCCGATGACCGACGCAGATATCCATGCGATCATCGATGCGGCGTCGGGCGCGCTTGAGGAAGTCGCTAGTACGGTTTGACCGCACAAAAGGCCCGTAGGATGGGTAGAGCGTAAGCGATACCCATCAGCAGTGGCGCGTGTTAGTGATGGGTTTCGCTTCGCTCTACCCATCCTACGAAAACAAATAATAACGGTCACGAATGTCCGCCAAGATCGATCCCATCACGCGCTCCGTCGTCCAGCATCGCCTCAGTTCGATCGTGAAAGAGATGGGCGAAGCCATGCTTCGCACCTCCTATTCGCAGATCCTCAATTCCAGCCGCGATTTTTCTCTGGCGATCTGCGACACCGATGCGCGCCTGATCGCACAGGCCGATCATTTGCCGGTTCATGTCGGTGCATTGCCCTGGGCGACGATCGCGGTCGAGGAGCGGTTCAAGGATATCAAGCCCGGCGACGTGATCCTGCTCAACGATCCCTATCATGGCGGCAGCCATCTACCCGATGTGACGGTATTCGTGCCGGTATTCGCTGATGGCAAGCGTCTGCTCTGGACCATCGTGCGTGCGCACCAGAGCGATATCGGCGGCGGCACCCATGGCGCCTATAATCCCGCGGCCACCGAGATCTGGCAGGAGGGGCTGCGTATCCCGCCGATCAAGCTCTACGATGCCGGCAAGCTGCGCGACGATCTGTTTGATCTGCTGGCGCTCAACGTCCGCAATCCCCGGGAATTCCGCGGCGATCTTGCCGCTATGTTGGGCGCGGCGCATCTTGGCGAACGTCGCGTATCAAAACTGTTCAGCGAATTTGGCGCACCCGTCGTCGAAGCCGCGATCGGGGCGATCCTCGACGCAACGGAGCAGCAGACGCGCGCGGTCGTTTCGACCTGGAAAGACGGCGTCTTCTATGGCGAGGCGTTTCTCGACGATGACGGTCACGGCCGCACGGATATTCGTATTGCGGCGAAAGTCACCAAGAAAGGCAGTGACGTCGAGGTCGATCTCTCCGACTCCGATCCGCAATCGACCAGCTTTGTGAATTCCTCGCACGCCAACATGCAGGCCGCGGTGGCGATGGCCTTTGCCTATCTGATCGACGCCGAGATTCCGAAAAACACCGGCGCGCTGCGGCCGCTCAAGGTGATCGCAAAGCAGGGCACCATTGTATGGGCCGACCCGGGCCGGCCGGTGACGCTGTGCACCAGCCACCCCTCGAATGAAATCGTCGAAGCCATCGTCAAGGCGCTGTCAGCGTCGTGCCCCGAGCGCGCGATGGCCGGCTGGAGCCGCCGGTTCCGGATCGCGATCCAGGGCGAAGATCCCCGCACTGGGAAAAATTTCATCTGGCATCTGTTCCAGGCACGACCCGGCGGCGGCGCGTCCTCCGGCGGCGACGGCTGGTCGTCGATCGGCGAGTGGCACTCGGTCGGCGGGCTCAAGTTCGGCAGTCTGGAAGTCGCGGAGGTGCGCTTCCCCTTGCATTTCCGCACGCATGAATTCCGCCCCGGCTCCGGCGGTGACGGCCAGTTTCGCGGCGGTCTCGGCGTAGCGCTCGATCTGGTGCTGGAGACGGAGAAGATCGCAAAGGGCAACACCGCGGGCGACGGCGCGCGGCACGGTCCCTGCGGCATGCTCGGCGGCGAGGACGGCAAGCCGCATCATTATCGCCTGCTGTCCGAAGGCCGCGAGCCGCGCGTGCTGCGCACCAAGGAAGTCGGCATTGAGCTGCGTCCCGGCGACTGCCTGGAGATTCGTTCTTCCGGTGGCGGCGGATGGGGACCGCCTGAGAAGCGATCGGCAGAGGCCCGCCAACACGATCGCGAGCAGGGCCTGACGGACGTCGCGGCCGAGCAGGCGTCCTCATGATGTTCAGGATAGGCGTTGACGTCGGCGGGACCTACACCGATCTCTTGGCGACGGATGAAAGCGGGCGGACGGTATTCGCGAAATCGCCATCGACCCCGGCGGATCAATCGCTCGGCGTGATGGCGGGGCTCGATGAATTGGCGCGGCGGCTGAACGTGTCGCGTGCGGATATGCTCGCCGCGACCGATCGCCTCGTGCACGGCACCACGGTTGCGACCAACGCGCTGCTGGAGCGCAAGGGCGCAAAAGTCGCGCTGCTAACCACCGAAGGCCATCGCGATGTCATCGAAATGCGCGAGGGCCTCAAGCCCGACCGCTACGATCTGCGTTCGCCGCCGCCGGAGCCGCTGGTGCCGCGCGAACGGCGCTTTGGCGTGAAAGAGCGGCTCAGGGCCAATGGCGAGGTTTTAATTCCACTGGATGCGAAATCGCTCGACGACGCCATTGCCGGCATCAGGCAATCAGGCGCGACATCGGTCGCGGTGTGTTTCCTGCATTCCTATCTCAATCCCGTTCACGAACTCGCCGCCGTCGAAAAGCTGAAGCAGGCGCTGCCCGGCAACAGCATCTCGCGCTCCAGCGACGTGCTGCCGCAGATCAAGGAATATGAGCGCGTCTCGACCACGATCGTGAACGCCTATGTCGAGCCGATCGTACGGCGTTATCTCACCAATCTCGAAGCGCGGCTTGCCGAGGCCGGCTTCAAGGGCAGTCTGTTTGTCGTGCTTTCGCATGGCGGCATGGCGCCGGTCGAGGAGGCCTCGCGGCTTGCGGCGGGCACGGTGCTGTCAGGCCCCGCGGGCGGCATGTCCGGCGGCCGGCGCTGCGCCGATCTGGTCGGCATCCCCGATCTCGTGCCGTTCGACATGGGCGGCACCTCTACCGATATTTCGCTGATCGCAGGCGGCCATGCATCACTGTCCGCCGACGGCATGCTGGCCGGCCAGCGCATCGCGCTGCGCAGCCTCGACATCGCGAGCATCGCGGCCGGCGGCGGTTCGATCGCCAGCGTCGACGCCAGCCGCACGCTTCGCGTGGGGCCGGAGAGCGCGGGCTCGGTGCCGGGTCCGGCCTGCTACGGCAATGGCGGGCAGGCTGCCACGGTCACCGACGCCAATGTCGTGCTCGGCTATCTCGATGCCGCCGCCTTCATGGGTGGCAAGCGTCCGCTCGACCGTTCCGCTTCGGAAGCCGCCGTTGATCGTATCGCTGACGCGATGGAGCTGTCGCGCGTGGAGGCCGCTGCGGGCATCTACCGCATGATCAATTTGAACATGGCCGACGGCATCCGCCTGATGACGTTGCGCCGTGGCGTCGATCCCCGAAAATTCGCACTACTGAGTTTTGGTGGCGCGGCAGGCCTGCACGCCGCGGAAGTCGCGCGCGAACTCGAAATCAAGCGCATCATCGTGCCGACGGTGGCGTCTGTATTGTCGGCTTGGGGCATGCTGACCAGCGATCTCCGCTACGAAGTCAGCCGCACGCATTACGGCAAGGCCGCCCATATCACCGCCAACGAAGTGCGCGAACTGTTTGCCGGGCTGGAGCAGCAGGCCGCCGGCCGGCTGCGCTCATGGTTCAATGGAAAGATCTCGATCGAGCGTTCCGCCGAGATGCGCTACGGCGAGCAGATCTTCGAGATCGACGTCTCGCTCGACGGCCTCGACTGGAACGCCGCCGATCTCGTCGACCGGATCGAGGACCGCTTTCACATCAGGCATGAAGAACTCTACACCTACGCTTCGCGCGGTCAGGAAGTCGTGTTCGTCAACGCGCGCGTCGCCGCCGTCGGCGAGGTGCAGCGGCAGGACGAGGGCGCGCGCGAGGCCGCCGCATCCGGCGCCAGTTCTCCGCGCAGCCGGCGGCAGGCCTTTTTCGGCGGCTGGCGCGACGTTCCCGTCTATGCGCTCGACGACTTGCGCCCTGGCCACACCCTGACCGGCCCCGCCATCATCGAGGCGGAAACCACAACGGTGCTGGTCGATGCCGGCGACCGCGTCACGGTCAATCCGTTGGGTTGGCTGGATATCGAGCTGCGGTAACGACGATTCGTAGGATGGGTGGAGCGCAGCGATACCCATCACCTTCGAGCGTTTTCATTGATGGGTATCGCTGCGCTCCACCCATCCTACGGCCCGCTGCAACATTTCATTTCAATAACACGATTTTGCGGGCTATGATCGTTGCCGCTGGGTTGGCGTCACAGGCTCCAGGTAGCTTGGCGTTCGAGGCCGCGTTGATGAAAACAAGAATAAAATGGCTGCTACCAGCTTTCTTCGCCGCATTGTTGGCCGCCCTGCAGCCGGCCCGGGCCGCCGGCGTGACCGATACCGAAATCCGCATCGGCAACATCATGCCCTATACCGGGCCGCTGGCCGCGTTCGGTTCGATCGGCAGGGCGGAGGCCGCCTATTTCGACATGATCAACGAGCGCGGCGGCATCAATGGGCGCAAGGTCAGGTTCATCTCGCGTGACGACAGCTCAAATCCGAGAACGGCGGTCGAGCAGACGCATGAACTGGTCGAACAGGAGCGCGTGCATCTGATGTTCGGATCGTTCGGCACGCCGAGCAATCTGGCGACGCGAACCTATCTCAATGAGAGGAGTATCCCGCAGCTCTTTGTTGCCTCCGGCGACGAAGAGTGGGCGCACCCGAAACGGTTTCCGTGGACGATGGGCTGGCAGCCGACGTTCCGGTCGGAGGGACGGATTTACGCCAACTACATCCAGGCCTCCTATCCGAGCCGGACGATAGCCGTGCTCTGGCAGAACGATCAGTTCGGCCGCGATCTGTTCCGGGGATTGCAGGAGGGGCTTGGCATCACCGCCAACATGATCGTGGCCGACATCGCCATCGATGCGGACATGTCCATCGATACCCAGGTCGAGATCCTCAAGAACTCCGGCGCCGAAGTGCTCGTGCTCAATTGCGCGCCGCCGATCTCGGCCCGCGCCATCCGGAGGGCGGCCGAACTGGACTGGCATCCACAATTGGTGCTGGTCAACGCGGCGGCTTCGATCGCGAATGCGCTGCGGCCGGCAGGACTTCAGAATTCGGTCGGCGTGATCTCCACCTCGTTTTTGAAGGACGCCAGCGACACCACGTGGAAGGATGACCCGGCTGTCAAGGAATGGCTGGCGTTCATGGACAAATATTACCCCGACGGCGACAAGGAGGATGGCAACGCCGTCTTCGGTTATGCGGCGGCAGCAACGCTGGTTCAGGTCTTGACCCAGTGCGGCGACGACCTGTCGCGCGAAAACATCATGCGCCAGGCGGCGTCGCTGAGGAATTACCAGAGCGGAATCGCGCTGCCGGGAATTGCGATCAACACCGGACCGGCCGACTTCCACCCGATCAAGCAGATGCGGCTGGTGCAGTTCGACGGCAACGCCTGGCAACCGATCGGCGACGTGATCGAGAGCGCCTTCGCGAGAGCGCCGAACGATAATTGAGCGGAGTTTTGCGAACGCTTTCCGTCATGGCCGGGCTTGACGATGGAGGGCGGCAAGGCCGTAGGGTGGGCAAAGCGCAGCGTGCCCACCACCTCTCCGATTGCGCAAATGAATGGTGGGCACGCTGCGCTTTGCCCACCCTACGAAGTTGCGAGTGCGGACCGCGCGCTTACTTCTTCTGCCCGTAATTTAGCAGCCCGCCCTTATTCTTCGGCGGATGGGCGCGCAGGCCTTCCTCGTTGGGCTCTGTGCCCCAGCCGGGGCGGTCCGGCATCACCAGAAGGCCGTCGACGATCTCGGGCACGTGGGTGAACAGTTCATGGTCCCATGCCAGCCGGTCGATGTCGGTTTCCATGATGCGCAGATTCGGCACGGCGGCCGAGAAGTGCGCGTTCATCATGGTGCAGAGGTGGCCATAGAAATTATGCGGGGCGACGTTGACCTCGAAATGCTCGGCGGCGGCGGCGATCTTCATCGATTGCCAGACGCCGTTCCAGGGCGTGTCGATGATGGCGACGTCCATCGCCTGTTCGCCGAAGTAGGGCAGGAATTCACGCAGGCCCAGCAGCGTCTCGCAGGATGATATCGGATGCGGGCTCTGGCGGCGGATGTAGCCGAGCGCTTGCGGGTTGAAAGTGTCGATCTCCACCCAGAACATGTCCATGTCCTTGATGGCCCGCAAAATCTTCAGATAGCCCTCGGTCTTGGCGTTGAAGTTGAGGTCGAGCAGCAGATCGACGTCAGGACCGGCGCCGTCGCGGATCGCTTCGAGGTGCATGCAGAGATTGCGCAGCACCGCGCGGTCGACGTTGATCTCGGGCTCGAACGGCGAGCCGAAGCCCGGCCGCCAGCCCTGCGGCTTGCCGTCGGTGTAGACGAAGATATTGGTCTTCATCGCCGTAAAGCCCTTTTCGCGCACCTCGCGGCCGATTCCCTTCACGCCGTCGAGATCGGTGATCGCCGGCTTGAAATAGTCGGGATGGTTGATGCGCCAGGTCGCGCAGTGCGACCAGTAGACCCGGATGCGATCGCGCACCTTGCCGCCGAGCAGGTCGTAGCAGGGCACGCCAAGCGCTTTGGCCTTGACGTCGAGCAGGGCGTTCTCGATGGCGCCAAGCGCCAGCGCCACCACGCCGCCGGCGGCCGGCCGCGTCGCGGAAAACAGTTCGGCGTAGATCCGCTCATGCTGGTAGGCGTTCTTGCCGACCACGCGCGCCGCAAGCCGCTCAATTGCCGCCGTCACCCCTGGCGCGCCAAAACCCTCGTCGTACTCGCTCCAGCCGACGATGCCGTCCTCGGTCATGATCTTGACGAAGTGGTAGTTCCGCCAGCCGGCGTCGCAGGCGAGCGTCTCGACGCTTCGGATGGTGGTGGCTTTTTTCATGATTTCCTGCCCGGGGTTGTTGTTGTGGTTGGGCCGATAACAACAATGGATTGGCGGGCAGGTCAATTGGAGGGCGGCGCATAGGGCGGAGCACACTCCGCATGGTTCGAGACGCGCGGCGTTGCCGCGCTCCTCACCATGAGGTCCGAGTGTGACGCTCTTGGACCTTATCCTGAGGAGGCGCGGGAGCGCCGTCTCGAAGGATGAAGCCACCGGCGGCGCAGTGCGCCATAACTACGGACGAAACAGCGTCGGCCTTTCGCGCTCAAACACCTGCCGGCCATTCTTGAAACCCATCAGCAGATCAGGCAACTCGGCAATCGCATTCGTGCCGCTGTCGGTGTCGAGAATGACCAGATCGGCTGGGTTGCCCGGAGCGATCCCGTAATCCGTCAAATTCATCAGGCGGGCAGGCAGTTCGGTGACGAGATCGAGGCAGGTATCAAATTCGCTGATGCCGGCATGCGCGACATTGGCGTAGAAATTCGCCATTCTCAAAAGCGAGGCGTCGCCGAACGGGGTGAAGGGATTGAGCACGTTGTTGGTGGCGACCGAACACAGCACGCCGCTCTCGACCAGTTTGTGCGCCACCGTCAGCCCGCGCGGCGCGTTATGCGTGGCGTCGCGGCCCATCAGATAGAGATCGGTTGCGGGCAGCACGGTGACGGCGACGCCGGCTTTGGCGAGGCGCACAGTCGCCGCCTTCAGCCGGTCCGGCGGCAGCGCCGACAATTTGGTGGCATGGCCGATCGCGACACGGCCTTGGTAATTGCGCCGCTCGGTCTGCCGGCAAACCTCTTCGAGATGCCACCATGACGGATCGAGATCGAAGTCGAGGTGCAGGTCGATGTCGACGTCGAACTCAAGCGCCAGATCGAAAATCTTTTCGAGATGCGCGTTCGGATCAGTGTCCATGTAGGGACAGCCGCCGATCGCTTCGCCGCCATCGCGCAACGCCGCAATCAGCAGTTCCTCGGCGCCGTGATCGTTGGTCAGGCCCTCCTGCGGAAACACGCAGATCGAGAGATCGAGCGCCCAGGCATAGTCGCGCTTCAGCGCCTTGACCGCCTCGAAGCCGCGCAAGCCGATGCGTGGATCGATCTCGACATGGGTGCGCATCCGCGTCGTGCCGTGCACGATGGCGCACTCGATCACCCTTGCGCCGCGCGCATAAACGTCTTCCACGGTGAATTCGCGCTTCATGGCCGCGACCGCGGCGATCGCCTCCGCTACGCTGCCATGGTCGTGCCCGCAGCGGCCGAGCAGGCAGGCCTTGTCGAGGTGAATGTGGGTGTCGACGAAACCGGGCAGGGCGAGCCTGCCACCGACCTCGATCTCGGCCGCCTCGCAGGCGAGGTGAGGTTCGATGGCGGCGATACGCCCGCCAGCGATTCCGATATCGACCGGGGTGGCCGAGGATCGGGTCCGGGCGTTGCGGAAGATCAGGTCGAAGGCGGTTTTGGTGTTCATCGCGCGGCGGGTTGGAGGAGCCCTCAACCTAGCGGAACGGCGTTTCCGGGGCAGCTCCAGATTGTGTGCAGTTTTGAGGCCGAATTGTTCAAAATATGTGCATGCAGTTTGATGGGCTGATTGTAGAGTTCGGTCGTCAGGAGAGATCGCCATGTCCGTTGCCGTCAAAGCCGAGCCCGAGAACGCTGGTAAGGGAATGTCAGACGCCGAGGTGGTCGAGGCCTATCTCACGGCCTCCATGATCCCGGACCCCGATGCCGCCGCGGCCTACATGAAGCCCGGCACGATCATCACCTTCACCGGCGGGCGCGAATTCGATCATCCGCGCGGGCCGACCGGCTTCAACGCGCGGCGTTATCGCTGGGTCAAGAAGCAGATGGACCGGTTCGACGTCTGCCCGGGCGCGGACGAAACCGTGGTCTACAGCATCGGCACGCTCTACGGCGAATGGATCGACGGCACGCCGTTCGAAGGCAACCGCTATGTCGACCGTTTTGTGGTGAGGGGCGGACAGATCGTGAAGATGGACGTCTGGAACGACAGCGCCGAGCGTATTCTGGTGCAGCGGGGGATTGAGGCGTAGCGCACGCTAGTTTCGTCCCGGGCTTTCATCCTTCGAGACGCCGCTGCGCGGCTCCTCAGGATGAGGTCTAACACCGTCTACGGTCCCTGGATCCTCATGGTGAGGAGCGCGGCAACGCCGCGCGTCTCGAACCATGTAGCCACTGGCCTTACCGCAAGGAAAACTTACCGCGCCCGCACCGCCTTCGGCAGCTTCACCACCCGCCCGCCGTCGCCTTCCTCGGCATAGGGCGCCAGAATATCCAGCAAATCGCGGCCACGCTGCGGGGCGGGGGCGACCAGCGCGCGGTTGGCGACCGAATCCAGATGGCTGTGCATCAGGCCCATCACTTTCGCCTCGTCGCCCTTGACCAGTGCTGCGATGATCGCGCGATGTTCGTTGATTGCGCATTCCGACGAATGCGGGCGGCTGTAGAGCGACAGCGTCAGGCAGCAACGATAGGCGACCTCGCTGACGTAGCGCACCAGGATCGGGCTGTTCGTCATGTGCGCAAGCAGGATGTGGAATTCCGTGGCGAGCCGGATCGACACCGCATCCGAGCCGTCGCGGGCGCGGTCCTCGGCGTCGACATGGGCATTGAGCTCGGCGATCTGGCTCTTGGTCAGCTTGCCGGCGAGTTGACGCACCACCAGCCGCTCGAGCTCGATCCGGATATCAAAGGCATCGCGGGCTTCCTGCCAGCTTGGCGTCGCCACGACGGCGATCCGGTTGCGGCGAAGCTCGACGAGACCTTCCGCGGCGAGTTGTCCCAGCGCATGCCGGGCAATGGTGCGGCTGACGCCGAACCGCTCGCCAAGCGAATCCTCCGGCAGTTTTGCGCCGGGCTCCAGTGCCTGTTCGATGATGGCACGGCGCAGCGCGCGGCAGATCACGCCGACCTTGTCGGATGATTCAGCGGTTTTGCTGGCGGCGCGAGGCGCCATCGGCGAATCCTCGGAAAGTGGCTTCGGATGTCGCTCTCATATCACGAATGCGCACCGATTGAGCGCCTCAATTGCATGCAGTTTGAGGGCTGGATTGCACAAAAGGAATCCGGCGGTTTTGTCAGCCATTCGCAATGTCCTTGATTTTCAACGCGGGTTTGGCTGGCATTCGGCTTGCATGCACTTGCAGCCATGATGCGCATGCAGCCCCATTCCGAGTTCTCCGGTGTGCCGGTTCCGGCTTCCGCCGCGCCCATCGCCATCGAACTGTCAGAGGCCTCGGTCACCTTCGGCCGCGGTGACCGCGCGGTGCCGGCGCTCGCCACGACAACGCTGCGGATCGCCGATGGAGAGTTCGTTGCCCTCGTCGGGCCTTCCGGATGCGGCAAGTCCACCATCCTGCGGCTGGTCAGCGGACTGGTGCAGCCATCCACCGGCGTCGTCATTGTCGGCGGCCGGGAAGTGGCGGCGCGCGCGCTGCGCGTCGGCATGGCGTTCCAGAACCCGACCATGCTGCCCTGGATGACGATCGAGCGGAACATCATGCTGCCGCTGAAGATCGTCGAACCCTTTCGCTCGCAGTTCCGCAAGCTGCGCAAGACCGAATTCCGCGACAAGGCCAATGCACTGCTGGAGCAGGTCGGCCTCAAGGGTTTTGGCAGCCGCTATCCCTGGCAATTGTCCGGCGGCATGCTTCAGCGCGCCAATTTGTGCCGTGCGCTGATCCACGAGCCGCGCATGCTGCTGCTCGACGAGCCCTTTGGCGCGCTCGACCAGTTCACGCGGGAAGAGCTGTGGTCGATCCTGCAGGACCTCTGGATCGCCCACCAGCCGACCGTGCTGCTGGTGACGCATGACCTGCGCGAGGCCGCGTTCCTCGGCAGCCGCATCTGCGTAATGAGCGCGCGCCCCGGCCGCATCCTCGACGACAGCCATGTCACCTTCGCCCGCCCGCGCACGGTCGCGATGACGTTCGAGCCGGATTTCGTCGCGCTGAACCAGAAGCTGCGCGCGTTCATCGTTGATGCCCGCACGGCATCGGCACAGGGAGCGGCCTGACATGCCCGATCTCGATTATCGCCAGAAAGCCTGGTCGGCGGGATTGATCGTCCTGTTCTTCGTCGCCTGGGAGCTGTTCTGCCTGATGACAGGCATGTCCGACCTCGTGCTGCCGCGCCCGTCGCAGGTTTTCGTGACGCTGTTCGAGAAATTTCCGATCCTGTGGCCGCACATCCTGCAGACGCTGGCGACGACCATGATCGGCTTCGTACTCGGCGTCGGCCTCGGCGTCGTGCTCGGCGCGGTGATCGGCGTTTCCAAGACCGCCTACGACACGGCCTATCCGCTGCTGGTCGGCTTCTCCTCGATCCCGAAAGTCGCGGTGGTGCCGATCTTCGTGCTGTGGTTCGGCTCCGGTTCGGTGCCGGCGGTGCTGACCGCGCTGTCGATCTGCTTCTTTCCGATCGTGGTCAATATCGCGACGGGCCTCGCAACCACCGAACCCGAACTCGAGGACGTGCTGAAGGCGCTCGGCGCCAGCAAGCTCGACATTCTCTGGAACGTCGGGCTGCCGCGGACCATGCCGTTCTTCTTTGCGTCGCTGAAGGTCGCGGTCTCCTACGCCTTTGTCGGCGCCGTGCTGTCGGAAACCGTGGCCTCGAACCGCGGCATCGGCAACGTCATGATGACCGCATCCTCCAATTTCAACGTGCCGCTGGTGTTCGCCGGCCTGTTCGTGCTCGCCGGCCTCGGTGTCGCGCTTTACGTCATCTTCTCGGTGATCGAGGGACGCGTCACCGGCTGGGCCACCCGCAAGAACGACCTGCTCGCGACATGAAGCACGTTTCCGCCAACCGCCATCCAACCCTTATCGAGGAGACCACGATGTTAGCCAGAGTAAGCGCCGCGCTGTTGGGAGTTGCCTTGTTCGCCGGCACCGCGTGTGCCCAGGAAACGACGATCAAGTTCACGCTCGGCTGGAAGACGCAAGGCTCCGACGCCGCGTTCTTCTATGCCAAGGACAACGGTTACTTCAAAGAGGAAGGCCTCAACGTCGTGATCGACCAGGGCGAGGGCTCCGGCGCCACGGTGACGCGCATCATGTCCGGCGCCTACGATGCCGGCTTCGGCGACGTCAACGCCATCATCCAGAACGCCTCGACCAAGCCGCAGGATGCCCCGGTCATGGTCTACATGATCTGGAACCAGCCGCCATTCGCCATCGTCACCAAGAAGACCAGCGGCATCAACACCATCAAGGATTTCGAGGGCCGCACGCTCGGCGGCGCGCAGGGCACGCCGACCACGCGGCTGCTGCCGGTGTTCGTCAGCAAGAACAAGCTGGAAGGAGAGAAGATCAAGATCTCCAACATGGCGCCGAACCTGCAGGAGCCGATGCTGATCAAGGGCGACATCGATGCCGCGCTGGTGTTCAACATCACGAGCTACTTCAACCTCGTGCTGAACCGCCAGGATCCCGACAAGGACTACAAATGGTTCTCGTTCGGCGAGTACGGCATGGATCTCTATTCCAACGGCGTGATGGTCTCGAAAAAGCTGCTGGCGTCCAACCCGAAGGCCGTCGCCGGTCTCGTCCGCGCGGTCAACAAGGGCATGATCGCGATCGCCAAGGACCAGAACGCCGGGATGAAAGCCGCCGTCAATTACGACAACCTGATCAATGCCGAGGTCGAGAAGCGCCGCCTGCAATATTCCTTCGACAAGCTGATCGTCTCGCCCGAGATGAAGGAAATCGGCGTCGGCGACGTCAAGGACGATCGCATGGCCCGCGCCATCGGCATCATCGTCGAAGGCTATCAGCTTGCGCGGACGCCGACGCCGGCGGAGGTTTTTTCGCGTGAATTCTTGCCGCCGCGCGCGGAGCGGGAACTGGTGTATACGGCGAATTGAGCATTGTGGCCGTCATTGCGAGGAGCGAAGCGACGAAGCAATCCATTCTTACTTTCCGCGCGGCACGATGGATTGCTTCGCTGCGCTCGCAATGACGGGAAGGGTACGTCATGGCTATAGATATTCCGGCACACAGCCTGTTCTCCGGCGCTGATAACAGCCTGCTGGAAAACGTCGTTCTTCGTCATGACAACGGCATCATCACCGATATCTCAGCCGACGCACCTCCCGCCACAAGTCCGCGTTCCCTCCTGCTTCCCGCCTTCGTCAACGCCCACGACCACGCGCGCCCGACCGCGTCCTCGTTCGGCGCGCTCGGCATGCCGCTGGAAAGCTGGATCCTCCGTTCGGCGCTCGGCACGCCGGTCGATCCCTACCTGACCGCGGCTTCGGCGCTGGCCCGTTCGGCGCGCGCGGGCTGCGGGGCGATGATGATCCATTACACCCGCCCGAGCGGCGCCATGCCGCTGGTGGAAGAGGCCGGCGCAATTGCGCGCGCTGCGTCCGACGTTGGCATCCGCATCGCCTTTGCGTTGGCCGTCCGCGATCAGAACCCGGTCGTGTATGGCGATGAAGAGCCGGTTCTCTCCAATCTCTCCAAAGATGATCGCAGCACGATCGAGCAAATGTTCATCCGTGCGCCGATGTCGCCGAAAGCCTATATCGAACTCACGGACGCGATCGCTGCTGCCATCGCGGGGCCGAAGGTCGACGTGCAGCTTGGTCCGGCCGGCGTGCAATGGTGCTCAAAACCGCTGCTGGAGGCGGTAGCCGAGAACTCCGCGCAGACCGGGCGGTGCATCCACATGCATCTCTTGGAGACGATCTATCAGCGCGCTTGGGCGGACCAGCACTTTCCGGATGGTATCGTCCGTTATCTCCATGACATCGGCTTCCTGTCGGAGAGGCTGACGCTGGCGCATTGCATCCACGCCCGCCCCGACGAGATCGAGATGATCGCGGCCTCCGGCGCGCGCATCGTCACCAATTTCTCCTCCAATATGCATCTGCGTTCCGGCCTGGCGCCGATCGCCGCTGCGCACCGATGCGGTTGTGCCATTGCTGTGGGCGTCGATGGGCTGGCGCTCGACGAGGACGACGACGTGCTGCGCGAGATGCGGCTGGTGCAGATGATGCACGGCGGTCTCGGTTTCCAGCGCACCTGGACCACTTCCGAATTTCTCGGCCTCGCCATCGCCAACGGCCGCAAGGCAACCGGCGCGCCGGGAACGGGTGCGTTGGTATCTGGCGCACCAGCCGATTTTGTCACCATCGATCTCGATCGGCTTGATCGGGATCAGATCATGCCGGTCGATGCCATCGACCTTCTATTCGCGCGCGGCAATGCGTCGCTGCTACGCGATGTGGTTGTGGACGGCCGAACCATCGTCAGCGACGGCCGCTGTACCGGCGTCGATCTTCCGGCCATCGAGCAGGAACTGCGCGGGATCTACCGCGCCAACGCCAAGGCGCTATCAGGCCTTCAACGCGCCTGGTCGCCGTTGTCGGCGTCGCTGCAGGGCTGGTTTGAGGCGCATCTCGATTGCCGCTAGGCCGTCGCGCTTCCAAGTTGTCGAATCCCATTCGTGTAAGCAGGCTGCATCACAACAAGGTCGGCGCTGCGCGTTTTTCACGTATTCCGTGAAGCGGAACAAAATTCCACTTGCATCGGAATCCCATCAAGGTTTCATGTCCGCAACAAAAAACGGACCGGCGCCGCTTGCGCCGGCAACGGGGCATGAGGAAGCGTGATGGGCGCGTTGTCGCATCTGCGGATTGTCGAGATCGGGAGCAGTGCCGCGACGAGCTATTGCGCGCGTCTGTTCGCGGATTTCGGCGCGACCGTTTGCAAGGTCGAGCCACCGCAGGGTGATCCGCTTCGCCGCGCCGCGCCATTGACGCCGGGAGGGCACAGCGCGTGGTTCGCCTTTCTCAACTTCAACAAGTCGAGCCTCGCACTCGACCCTGATGATTCGCACGCAACGTCTCGCATGGCGGAATTGATCGGCGGCTGCGATATCCTGCTCGATGGCCGCGAGGTCGACGCGGCGGATTGCCCGGCGTTCGAGCTCGAGGCAATCAAGCAGAAAAATCCGGGCCTCATTCATCTCGAAGCGAGCTGGTTCGGCGGCGAGGGGCCCTATGCAAAATTCGCGGCGACCGACTCGACCATTCGCGCGTTGACGGGCCTCATAAAACTCGTCGGGCCGGTCGAGGGACCGCCGATGCATGCGCCGGACTTCCAGACCGGCATCCTCGCAGGCCTCTGGGGTTTTATCGCCGCGGCGTCGTCGGAGCTGGGCCGCATGCGGGACGGGCGCGGTCGCTTTAGTCGCCTGAGTATCTTCGAGTCTTCGATCGCCGTGACCGAATACATCATGTTCGAGTCGTTTACGCGCGGCGACATCATGCGGCGGATCGGCGTCAATCGTTTCTGGCCGACCTTTCCAGTCGGCATCTATGACACGAAACAAGGCTGGCTCGGCGTCACCACGGTCACGCCGGCGCAATGGCGCGCCTTCTGCGAGATGCTGGGGCTGACCGCGCTGCGCGACGACCCGACCCTGTTCATGGGCGTCGACCGCCTGCAACACGTGGAAGAGATCGAACGGCAGTTCATTCCGAAGCTGAAGCAGCGCACGGCGCAGGAATGGTTCGCCGAGGGCTTGCGGCGAAAAATCCCGATCGTGCCGGTACCTGATATTGCCGACCTGATCGCGGATGAAGAGAAAAGGACCCGGAGTGCGATCGTTCCGATCATGATTGGTGACGAGACCGGCTTTACCGCCGGTTCCATGCAGCGCCTCACGGGCACGCCGCCGCGGCGCGGCGGTGCGGTGCCTGATATCGGCGAGCAGATGCTCGGCAGCGCTCATGCCGGCGAGCGTGCGCGCGTGCCGGCCGTATCGAACGGGCGCGACCAACTCCCGCTCGAAGGTATTCGTGTGGTCGATTTCTCGATGGGATGGGCCGGGCCGATCTGCACGCGCACGCTCGCCGATCTTGGCGCCGAAGTGATCAAGATCGAGGCGACGCAGTATCCGGACTGGTGGCGCGGCGTCGATCGCCGTCCGGCCTATGTTCTCGAGCAAATGTATGAGAAGTCGGTGCGCTACTGCATCATGAACCGCAACAAGCGCGGCATCACGCTCGACCTGACGCGGCCGCGGGGGCTTGAACTTGCTAAGCAGCTACTGGCCGACGCCGACCTCGTGGTTGACAATTATTCCGTCGAGGTGCTGCCGAAGCTTGGTCTAGGCTACGACGTCCTGAGCAAGCTCAATCCGAAGCTCGTGATGATGTCGATGTCGGCGTTCGGCGCCGGCAGCGCCAACCGCGATTGCCGTGCCTATGGCTCGACGCTGGAACAGGGCTCCGGCCTGCCGGGCGTAGTGGGCGACGCAAGCGGCCCGCCGGTCATGAGCCACACCGCGTTCGGTGACGCCGTCGGCGGCCTCAATGGCTGCGCCGCCGTGCTCATTGCCCTGATCCACGCGCGATTGACCGGCAAGGGCCAGTTCATCGATCTCGCGCAGATCGAATGCATGATGCCGTTCGCGGCGCCATGGATCATTGCGCATTCGATCGACGGCAAGGCGCCGGTGAAATACGGCAATCGCCACCCGGATTTCGTGCCGCACGGCTGCTTTCCTTGCGCAGGCGCCGACAACTGGATCGTCGTAGCGGTTTCCTCAGATGCGATGTGGCCGAAGCTCGCCATGCTGCTCGGCCGCGCCGACTGGGCTGCCGATCCGAAGCTTGAGACCGCGTCCGGCCGGCGCGCCCTTGAAAGCGAGATCGAGGCCGCGATTGCGGCCTGGACCTCTGCGCGCGATCCCGAGGAAGCAATGAACGCATTGCAGGCAGCAGGCGTCGCCTCGGGCGTGGCGCGGCTGCCGATCGAATTGTTGAGCGATCCGCAACTGCAGGCGCGCGACTTCATCCAGCAAGTCGACCGCGCTTTCATTGGCCCACATCCGCAGCCCTCAATGCCGTTTCGCGAGACCGAAAAGCCGTTCCCGATCCGAAGCGCGCCGCCGACGCTCGGGGAGCATAACCGCGAAATTCTTGGCGGCATGCTCGGCCTGTCCGATGCGGACATCGACCAGCTCATGCGCGACGGCATCATCGGCACCGAGATGCTGATGGAAGAACAGCTCATGAAAGAAAAGAAGCGGGCGGCGGGCTGATGGTAGGGACACAGCCGGCACAGCATCAAGGCAAGGCGGACGCACCCATCGGCCCGCAGGCGCTGATGTCGGTGCGCGGCCTTGGCATCCGCTTCAAGACTTCGCAAGGTGTCTGGCAGGCGACGCGCAAGATCGATTTCGACATCGCGCCCGGCGAGCGCGTCGGCATCGTCGGCGAAAGCGGCTGCGGCAAGACGATTACCGGCCTTTCGATCCTGCGGCTGTTGCCGAACAACTTTGCCGGCCTCGACGGTTCGATCATGTTCGACGGCGTCGATCTCGCCCGATGTTCGGCTCGCGCCATGCGCGCCATCCGGGGCCGCCGCATTGCCATGATCTTCCAGGAGCCGATGAGCGCGCTCGACCCGGTCTTCACCGTCGGCCACCAGATCGCCGAGACGCTGCGTGTCCATACCGGCGTCGGCAAGGAGGCGGCGAGGGAGCGTACCCTCGACATGCTGCGGCGTGTCGGCATCGCCTCGCCGGAGCGGCGCATCGACGATTACCCCCATCAGCTCTCCGGCGGCATGCGCCAGCGCGTGATGATCGCGGCTAGCCTGATCTGCGGGCCGCAATTGCTGATCGCGGACGAGCCGACCACCGCGCTTGACGTCACTGTCCAAGCGCAGATTCTGGAACTGCTGCGCGACCTCAGCGAGACCTCGAACACGGCTCTGATGCTGATCACGCACGACCTCGGCGTCGTCGCCGAGACCTGCACGCGCATGATCACGATGTATGCCGGCGAGGTGATCGAGGATGCCGCGGTCGACGCCGCGCTGGTGCGGCCGTTGCACCCCTATACATCAGGCCTGTTGCGCTCGCTGCCGCATTTGAGTCCCCGCCATGGCAAGCTGCCCTCGATTCCGGGCCGGGTGCCTTCGATCATGGACATGCCCAATGGCTGCCGCTTCAAGGCGCGGTGTCCGCACGCCATCGACGGCTGCGAGAAGGAGCAGGAACTGCGCGATGCAGGTTCTGGCCGCAAGGTGCGCTGCTGGCGCTTCAACGAGCTGGACTTGCCCGGCGCGCTGCAGCACGCATCAAATGCGCCGATTGCGGCCATGGTTGGCCACCTATGAGCGCGCCGGCCGCCGATATGGATGCCATCGTCTCGGTGCGCGATCTCCAGGTGCAGTTCCAGACCACCGATCGCCGCGCGACGGTGAAGGCGGTCGATGGCGTCGATTTTGACGTCCGCCGCGGTGAGACCTTTGGCATCATCGGTGAATCCGGATCGGGCAAGACCACGATCGGCCGCGCGCTGGTGTTCCTGTTGAAGCCAAGCGCGGGCGCCATCCTGCACAACGGCCTCGACCCGCTGGCTCTGCCGCGCCGGCAATTCCAGAGCCACCGCCGCGACTACCAGATCATCTTTCAGGACCCGAATGCCGCGCTGAATCCGCGGATGACGATCCTGTCCTCCGTGCTGGAGCCGTTGGAACTGGCGCGCGAGGGAAGCAAAGCCGAACGCCTGAAGCGCGCGCATGAGGCGATGGACCGCGTCGGCCTTCCGCAGGATGTCGGCACACGCTATCCGCACCAGCTTTCCGGCGGCCAGAAGCAGCGCGTGGTGATCGCCCGCGCGCTGACGCTGCGCCCGAAACTGATCGTGTGCGACGAGGTGGTGGCCGCGCTGGATATGTCGATCCGCGGCGACGTGCTGAATCTGTTTGCGGAGCTGCAGCGCGATCTCGGGCTCACTTACGTGTTCATCACCCACGATCTCGCTGTCGTGTCGCACATCAGCGAGCGCATCGCGGTGATGTATCTCGGCCGCTTTGTCGAGCTTGGCCCGACGGAAGAAGTCTCCGAGCGGCCGCTGCACCCCTATACACAGGCGCTGCTGTCGGCTGAACCGCGGCCATTGCCGTCGTCGATGCGCGGCGGCCAGCGTATCGTGCTGCAGGGTGAAATCCCGAGCCCGATCGATCCGCCCTCGGGTTGCCGTTTCCGCACCCGCTGCCAGTATGCGCAGCCGCTCTGCGCCGAGAAGACGCCGGACTGGCGCGAGCTGGCAAGGGATCACTGGGTCGCCTGCCATTTTGCGGACCGCCCGGACTTTTCGCCCAATTGACAGAAAATCGCCCCAGGGAGAACGGCCATGACATCAACGACCCGACGCGAGGCAATAGCGCTGATATCAGCCGCGCTGGCCGGCACGGCACTGGGCGGCAGCGCGTTCGCGCAAGGCACGCCGAAGCGCGGCGGGATTTTGCGTATTTCGGCGCCGGCCAACCCGTCAAGCCTCGATCCCGCCACCGGCGGCGCGGGCTCGGATCACGCCTTCCTGTTCACGATGTACGACACGCTGACCGAATGGGATTTTGAAACGTTGAAGCCGAAGCCGGGCCTTGCCGAAAGCTGGAACTTTACCGATCCCACCACGCTGGTGCTCAACATCCGCTCCGGTGTCACCTTCCACGACGGCACGCCGCTCGACGCCGAGGCGGTGAAATTCAATCTGGAGCGCAACAAGTCCGACCCGAAATCCAACATCAAGGCCGATCTCGCCTCCATGGCTTCTGCTGAAGTTACCGGTCCGATGCAGGTGACGTTGAAGCTGAACACGCCCGATGCCGCGCTGCCCGGCATCCTTTCCGACCGTGCCGGCATGATGGTGTCGCCGACTGCGCTCAAGGCTGCCAGTTCAGGCAATGTCGCGCGCACGCCGGTCGGCGCCGGCGCCTATGCGTTCGTGAGCTGGGCCGACGGTGAGAAGATCGTCGTCAAGCGTCACGACAAATACTGGAAACCCAACCGGCCGTATCCGGACGGGATCGAATTCTCCATCATTCCGGAACTGACCACCGGCTCGCGCTCGGTCACCGCGGGCCAGAACGACCTGATGTACCAGCTGCCACCGCGCCAGAAGGCGATCATGGATCGTGTCCCCAGCGTCAAGATCGCCAACGGGCCGACGCTCTATGTCTTCCAGATTTTTCTGAACTGGGCGAAGCCGCCGTTCGACAATATCAAGGTCCGCCAGGCCTTCAATTTCGCGATCGACCGCGAGACCTTCGTCAAGGCCGCGCTGGCCGGCCTCGCCGAGCCCGCCTACATGAACCTGCCGAAGGCGCATTGGGCTTACGACAAGTCCGTCGCCGGGCTCTATCCACACAATCCCGACAAGGCCAAGCAGCTGCTTGCCGAGGCCGGCTTCAAGGACGGCCTTGCGATCGACCTGATCGGCTATCCCGATCAGGACTCGGTGCAGCGTCAGGAAATCCTGATCGAACAGTTCCGCAAGGCCGGGATGAACGCCAAATTCTCCAACGCGCCGATTGCGGAGGCCTCCGCCGCTTTCTTTGGCGCCGAGAAGCGCGGCTCCGGCCTGCTTGCGGCATGGACCGGACGGCCCGATCCGAGCCTGACCTATTCGCTGATGTTCACCAAGGACGCCTATTATAATGGCGGCCGGGCACCGGTGCCAGCCGAGCTCGAAGCCGCGATCAAGGAGTCGCGGGCATCGGAAGACATCGAGATGCGCCGCAAGGCTTTTGCCACTGTGCAGCGGCTGGTGATGGAAAACGCGTTCGTAGCACCGCTCGCCTTCCAGTTCGAGCTGGTCGCCATGAACAAGAAGGTGCAGGGTTACAGGCCGAACCTCCTGGGCAAGCCGAAATACGACGACGTCTGGCTGGAGAGCTGAAGCCGATGGCGCGACGAAGTCCGGCACGGGTGATTGGCGGCCGCCTGTTGCAGGCGCTGCCCGTCATCCTGCTCGCGACCTTCATGGTATTCGCGCTTTTGAAGCTGGTGCCCGGCGATATCGCGGTAACGCTCGCCGGCGACAACGCCACCGATGCGCGCATCACCGAGATCAGGAAAATCTACGGCCTCGACCGACCGTTCCTGGTACAATATGGCGCCTGGCTGGCTAACGTCGCGCAGGGCGATCTCTCACAATCGCTGTTGACCGGCGAGAAAGTCGCCACCTCCATCGCCCGCGCTTTTCCCAATACGCTCCTGATCGTCGTTATTGCGCTGGTGCTGGCGCTGGTCACCGGCATTCCGATGGGTGTGATCGCGGCGATCAAGCCTGATGGCTGGGTCGACAAGATAGTCAGCCTGATCGCCTCGCTCGGCGTTGCCATTCCCGGCTTCTGGCTGGCGATGATTTTGGTCGCCGAGATTTCGCTGAAGCTGAACTGGCTGCCGGCGACCGGCGCCAAATCCTTCAGCGTGTCTCCGTGGGAATCGATCCGGCACGCGCTGCTGCCCGGCATCGCCATTGCGGCCTACGGCATGGCGGAGGTAGCGCGGCAGTTGCGCGGCTCGCTGCTGGAAGTCCTGTCGTCGCAATATGTGCGGACGCTGCACGCCAAAGGCCTGTCGATGACGCGCATCCTCTGGCAGCACGGCCTGAAGAACGTCAGCGTCAACCTGTTCACCATCATCAGCCTGTTAGTCAACCGCATGCTGGCAGCCACTGTCGTGATCGAGGCGGTGTTCGCGATTCCGGGCATGGGCAGCCTGATCGTGCGCGGCGCGCTGCAGCGTGATTTCCCGATCGTGCAGGGTGTGGTGTTCGCCATGGTGATCGTGGTTATCGCCGTCAATCTGATCGCCGATCTGCTGTGCGCCGCGGTCGATCCGAGGATCGAGCAATGACGGACCTGACGCTTGCCACGCCGAAGTCTCCCGCCGAGCCGGGCCGGCTGCGCCGCTTGTTCCGTTGGCTCGCCGGCGATTTTCGCGCGGCGCTCGCGATCCTGGTCTTGCTGGTGCTGGTGATCGTGGCCATCGGTGCGCCCTGGATCGCCCCCTATGCGCCGACCGCGCAGGACGCCAACAACATGCTGGCCGCCCCCGGACCCGGCCATCTGCTTGGCACCGACGACCTCGGCCGCGACATCTTCAGCCGGCTGGTCTACGGCGCGCCGGCGACCGTCTATGCCAGCCTGCTCGCGGTCGGCGTCGCCATCCTGATCGGCCTGCCGGTCGGGCTCGCCGCCGGCTTCTTTGGCGGCTGGACCGACGACATCATCAGCCGCGTCATCGACACCTTCCTGTCGTTCCCCGCCATCGTGCTGGCGATCGCGGTCACGGGCGCGCTCGGCATCGGGCTGACCAACGGCATGATCGCGGTCGGCATCGTGATGTTCCCGGCGCTGGCCCGGATCGTCCGTGCCCGCACGCTGATCGTGCGCCAGGAACTCTATGTCGATGCCTCCAGGTGTTTTGGCGCGCCGGCCTGGCACATCCTGTGGAAGCACGTGCTGCCGAACGCGCTGCAGCCCGTCATCGTGCAGGTGACGCTGCTGCTGGCGGCGGCGCTGCTGGCGGAAGCCAGCCTCAGCTTCCTCGGCCTCGGTATCCAGCCACCCAACCCGAGTTGGGGCGCGATGCTGGCCCGGGCCTACCAGTATATGGAGATCGCGCCGGAGCAGATGTACGCGCCGGGACTTGCCATTTTGGTTGTGTCCTTGGCCTTCAATGCGCTTGGCGAATCCCTGCGCATCGTGCTCGATCCGACCATGAGAGACCGCTAGCGCATGACCCGGAAAAGTGGACACCGGTTTTCCGAAAAGGTCATGCGAGAAAATTGATGGGGATACTCATGTCTTTCCACAAGCTGCTGATCGCCAATCGCGGCGAGATCGCCATCCGCATTGCGCGCGCGGCCGGAGATGCCGGCCTCCCCACCGTCGCGATCTATTCCGCGGATGACGCGCAATCGGCCCATGTACGCGCCGCCGACGCCGCCTGCGAAATCCCCGGGCGCGGTGCGCGGGCCTATCTCGACATCGAGGCCGTGATATCAGCCGCCAAGGCGACCGAATGCGACGCCGTGCATCCCGGATATGGTTTCCTCAGCGAGAACGCCACGCTGGCCCGGCGTTGCATCGAGGAAAGCATCGTCTTTGTCGGGCCGTCGCCGGACGCGCTCGAGTTGTTCGGCGACAAGGCGCAGGCCAAGGCGCTGGCAAAACGATGCGGCGTGCCCATCATCGAGGGCACCAGCGGTCCTACCAGCCTGGAAGAGGCAAAGGCCTTCCTGGAATCCCAAGGCGCCGGCGGCGCCGTCATGATCAAGGCGATCGCCGGCGGTGGCGGCCGCGGCATGCGTGTCGTCGATGACGCCAGCAAGCTGGAGGAGGCCTATGCACGCTGCCAGTCCGAGGCGATGGCCGCCTTTGGCAGCGACGGCGTCTATGCCGAGCGCCTGATCCGCAACGCGCGCCACATCGAGGTGCAGATCATCTGCGACCATTTTGGCGCGATCAGCCATCTCTGGGAGCGCGAATGCACCATCCAGCGCCGCAACCAGAAACTCATCGAGGTCGCGCCGAGCCCGTCGCTGAACGATGCCTTGCGCGGGCGCATCATCGAAGCCGCCAAGGAAATGGCCGCCGCCGCAAACTACGAGAATCTCGGCACCTTCGAATTCCTCGTCGATAACGACGCCAGAACGAGCGAGCACGCGTTCGCCTTCATCGAGGCCAATCCGCGGCTGCAGGTTGAGCATACCGTCACCGAGGAGGTGCTCGGCCTCGATCTCGTGCAGTCGCAACTCGCGGTCGCGGCCGGCGCCACGCTGGGCTCGCTCGGTCTTGCGCAGGCCTATATCCCAAAGCCGCGCGGCTTTGCGATGCAGCTTCGCGTCAACATGGAGGTGATGGACGAGGCCGGCGGGACCAGGCCGACCGGCGGAACGCTGTCGATGTTCGACCTGCCGTCCGGCCCGGGCGTTCGCGTCGATACGTTTGGCTATTCGGGTTACCGGACCAGCACGGCCTACGACTCGCTGCTCGCCAAGGTCATCGTGCATTCGCCGGTCGGTAACTGGACCGACGTCGTCCTCAAGGCGACGCGGACACTGCGCGAGGCTCGCATCGGTGGCGTCGCCACCAACATACCATTCCTGACGGCGATTTTGGCGCACCCGGATTTTATCGAGAATCGTCTCAGCACCGGTTTCATCGCGGCCCATGTCGCCGATCTCGTCGGCGAAGCCAAGGGGACGGCTGAGACGATTGCGGAAACGGCGCTGATCGAATCCGGCGACGCCGCCGATGACGATACGCTCGCCCTTGCGGTCGCAGAATCGGCGTCCGGGCCGGCCGGCTCGGTTGCGGTGCCGGCGCCGTTGCAGGGCACGATTGTTGCTATCGATGTCGGGGAGGGAGATCTCGTCCGCCCTGGCCAGCAGATCGCCGTGCTCGAATCCATGAAGATGGAGCATCTGGTGACCGCGCCGCATGGCGGCAGGGTGACGAGCGTCGTGGCGGAGGCTGGCGTGACGCTGATGCAGGATGAGGCGATCTTGTATCTGGAGCCGGCCGAGATCGATGCCCATGATATTGCGGAGGAAGAGGATTTCGATCTCGATCACATCCGTCCCGATCTCGCCGAACTGATCGAGCGCCACGCCATCACGCTCGACGAAAATCGCCCGGCCTCGGTCGAGCGCCGCCGCAAGACCAACCAGCGCACCGCGCGCGAGAATGTTGGCGATCTCGTCGATGACGGCTCCTTTGTCGAATACGGCTCGCTCGCCATCGCCGCCCAGCGCCGACGGCGTAAGGTCGACGATCTGATCCGCAACACGCCGGCCGACGGGCTGATCTCCGGCGTCGCCACCGTCAATGCGGACAAGTTCGGGGCGGATGCCGCCCGCTGCATGGTGATTTCCTACGACTACACCGTGCTCGCCGGCACCCAGGGCCACATGAACCACAAGAAGATCGACCGCATGCTGAGCCTGACCGAGCAGTGGCGGTTGCCGCTGGTGTTCTATGCCGAGGGCGGCGGTGGCCGTCCCGGCGACACCGACCGGCTCGGCATGACCGGACTCGACGGGCCGTCCTTCGTGCAATTCGCCAAACTCTCAGGGCTGGTGCCAGTCATCGGCATCGTCTCCGGCTATTGCTTTGCCGGCAACGCCGCGATGCTCGGCTGCTGCGACGTCATCATCGCGACGAAAAATGCCTCGATCGGCATGGGCGGTCCCGCGATGATCGAGGGCGGCGGCCTCGGCGTCTATCATCCGGCCGAAGTGGGCCCGGTGTCGTTCCAGTCGCCGAACGGCGTGATCGACATCCTGGTCGAGGACGAGGCGGAAGCGACGGCCGCGGCGCAAAAATATCTGTCGTATTTCCAGGGCGCGGTCGCCGACTGGAAGGCGCCGGACCAGCGGCTGCTGCGGCGGGCGATCCCGGAAAATCGCCTGCGGGTTTACGATATCCGCAATGT
>Ga0268266_10001274_pt1 | contig 30795 bp, 17 predicted proteins | sample KBSS13metaG_FD_190356 | JGI IMG/M metagenome (GOLD analysis project Ga0268266, IMG submission 190356) | Switchgrass rhizosphere microbial communities from Kellogg Biological Station, Michigan, USA - KBS S1-3 metaG (SPAdes) (version 2) | ecosystem: Host-associated > Plants > Roots > Rhizosphere... | reverse complement strand
GGTTGTCTTGTCGACCGTTCCCTTGGCGAAGCGGAAGCCGATCGAGATCATGCTCTCTTCTTCTTTGCCGGTCGTCACGTGATGAATCTGCAAGCCGATGACGGCGCCCTTCGGAATCCGCTGCGCGATACCAGACTGCATGACAAACGGCACGCCACCCGGCACGTAGCCCGTAATAAACGTATTCGGACCGGCCTTGAGCGTGGCGCCATCGACGTAAAACGAGTTGCAATGATGCACCACCGAGCGGTTGTGCGGCAGTATTTCGATGGCGTCGACATACGTGTCGTCCGTGAACGCCGGCTGCAAAAAGACATAGTTGTACGGAATGTATCCGGTAGCCTGAATCTTCATCGGCTTGGCCGTGGTCAGCACCAGGTCAGGCTCGCCGATGCGCCACTTGCCCTTGGGGAACTCAATCGGCTTTGGGGCCTTGGCCGGGTCTCCTTCGAGCATTCCTCCCTGTACCCAGGCCGCGATGAGGTCGCGCTCTTTGCTGGTTAGCGAGGGATCGTTCGTAAAGTGGCCGAACTCCGAACTGGCGTACCAGGGAGGCATGCGGCCATCGCGCACGACTTCGGCCACCATTTCGCCTTGGGCCTTGGCGTCGTCGTACGTCACCAGGCCAAAGGGAGTGGCCGCGCCTTCGTGATGGCAGTTCTGGCACTTCTTCTGAAGAATGGTTTCGACGTGCTCGTGGAACGTGACCTTGAAATCAAACGTTGGCTCTTTCCAGGCCGTGACCTTGCAGCCATCGACTGTAGTTTCCGCGACGCTCACCGGCTTACCCGCCAGTAGTTCGTCGATCGCCTCGGCCAGGTCATTGCGAGTGACATTCGGCTGAGCGCCGCCGGTGCGGTATTGATCGTCGATGCGGCCCGAGTACACCACGTGCTTGCCGGCGTCGAGCAGCACGGCTTGTGGCACCCGCTCTACGCCGAGCGCGTTCGTGCACTTTTGTTCTTCATCCCAGACCAGCGGAAACTTCAGTCCGGCGGCCAATCCGTGGGCGGCGATTTCTTTCGGCGTCTCGTTCTGCGAGTTGTAAACGGCGACCAGTTGGATGCCTTGCTCAGAGTATTTGTCGTTCAGTTCCTTCAACCTCGGCACATAGCGCTGCGCGATCGGGCAAGTCGTGTTCATGAACACCAAGGCGTAGCCCTTGGCTTCGCCCAGATCGTTTAGGTTGCGCGTCACACAACGGATATCCTTGAACGACAGATTGCCGGCCTCACTGCCAATTTTGGCTGCCTGAGCCTGACCAGCGACCAGACATTGCAGAACCACGGCGACGATCAAAAGCAATCGCTTCATAGGAACGCTTTCCCAAAAATTAGGCTGCGCTTGCGGAACGCGGGAGACAACCCGCGGCAAAGATCCCCTCAGGCCCATATTTGAACCACCGGCGAACGGATTAGCAACTGAGTTTTCTGGCGGCCGGTCGCCAATTGTGCGATGCCTCCCCCCTCGGCGTGCGCCATACGCCTTGAGAACGCTCCGCCGAGGGCCGGTCCGAAAGGTAACGCTGGAACGCAGCGCCGTGTACACAACATTTGACAGGCCAGGCGCCGCCTCCTAGACTCCAGTTGCGGCGCCAGGCTGGGCCTTCTCGTAGTCAAAACCGCCCCCCTTAAAGCCCGAAAGACTTCTGCTAGTGACAAAAACCGAGAGTTTGCGTTCGCTCGGAAATCGTCACTGCAAGTCTGCTTTAAAAGGGGTTCATCATGCACTCGCCGCTCGCCGTAAATCGTCGTCACCTGATCGTTCGTTCGCCCAGATTAGCCACGCTGCTGATCGCCGGCGTGATCTCGTTGACCGCGACAGTGGCCTCCGCCGCGCCGATCATTGGCGCGTTCGCCGCGCCCAGATCTGGCCCCGAAAACTTACTGGATAGTGCGCCGTTTATCGCTGCAAAGTCTTTGTTCGCGCCACAGTTTCCGGGCATCACCTACCAGAGCACACAGCAGCTGACGCCCAGCTTTCTGTCAGGCATCAGCGTGTTGATCCTTTCAACGACAGGCGGCGACGCCAGCATTCCGACGGCGCTATCCGGGAGCGAACAGTTGGCCTTGCTGAATTATGTCCTTGCCGGCGGAAGCGCCCTCATCATGGGCGAAGGTGGCTTCGATAACGATGTCGTCGAGCAAAGCTTCTTCGCCCCCTTTGGCATGCACGACACCGGACGAATTTTTGGCACTGTTCCAGTCAAGGCAGTCACCCCAAATAACAATCCAATCACGAATGGCCCTTACGGGCTGTATAGCACTGGGAATGGCCTGAACGTCGGATGGTTCGACAATCTCGGCGCGCACGCAAAGCCAGTCGTCACGCTGCAAAACGGTTTGCCGGTGATTGCGATGATCCCGCGCGGAGCGCTCGGGCCTGGCAGTGGCGCCGTGGTGTTGACGGCCGACTCGCAAACGTTGCAGATCAGCCAACCGTTGATTCAGAACACCGCGCAGTTTCTGGTTCCTGAACCAACAACCGGCGCGCTGGCCATGTTCGGCCTGGCAGTCTGCGTCTTCGGCGTCTGGCGTCGGCGGGTGAGTTCGTAGCTTGCACTCGGCGCCAACCAATATCGTTCGCCGCGAACCGAGATCGTCTTCGGGTCCGCGCGTTTTTTCTGCGCCTCATTGCGTGCTAGCAACGGCAAAGCTGGGGTATTTCTGGCGGATCAGCCCCTATACGGCTGTCAGCTTCGCTACCCATAAAAGCTGACCGAAGCTAGAATTCCGGGCGTTGGAAGCGCTCGCGCGATCGCAGAATCTCGCGACGGCGCCCACCATCGCCCGCTTCCCATGACCATTCACCCCCAGCGAGTCGGCTTGATGCGGTCCATTTTGATTACCGGTGGCGCAGGTTTTATTGGCAGTTGCCTGGTGCGCCGCGTTGTGGGGGAGCAGCGGTATCGGGTTGTCAACCTGGACAAGCTGACGTACGCCGGCAATCTCGACTCGCTCGAACCGATCGCGGACGACCCGAACTACTTGTTCGTCGAAGGGGACATCGGAGATGGACGTCTCGTGTCGACGTTGCTCGAAGAGCACCGCCCCGTGGCGATTTTGAATCTGGCGGCGGAGTCGCATGTCGACCGTTCGATCGATTCGCCATCCGCGTTCGTCGACACCAACGTCTGCGGCACGTTCCGATTGCTGGAGGCCGCGCGACACCATTGGGCACAGCAAGACGAAGCGGCGCGCCGCGACTTTCGATTCCTGCACGTCTCGACCGACGAAGTGTACGGATCGCTCGGCCCGCAGGGGCACTTTGTCGAAACCACACCGTATGCGCCCAGTTCGCCTTACTCGGCGTCGAAGGCCGCGAGCGACCATTTTGTGCGGGCGTACCACACCACGTACGGATTGCCAACGATCACGACGAACTGCTCGAATAATTACGGACCGTATCAGTTTCCCGAGAAGCTGATCCCGCTGATCATTCGTAATGCACTGGCCGGCAAACCGCTGCCGGTCTACGGTGATGGCCAGAACATCCGCGACTGGTTGTATGTCGAGGATCACTGCGCGGCGTTGTTGGCGGCGCTCGAGCGTGGCACGCCCGGCGAGGTTTACAACATCGGCGGAAACTGCGAACGCACGAACCTCGATATAGTGCGAACCATCTGCACTGTGATTGACGAAATGCGTCCGGCGGCGTCGGGCGTTCCCAGCGAATCGCTGATTACGTTTGTCACAGATCGGCTAGGGCACGACAAACGCTACGCCATCGACGCCAGCAAAGCGAAACGCGAATTGGATTGGCGCCCAGCCACGACCTTCGAGACCGGACTGCGCAAGACGGTTCGCTGGTACCTCGACAATCAAACCTGGATTGATCGCGTCACGACGGGAGTTTACCGCGGCGAGCGTCTGGGACTTTCGATGCATCGCATCCCGCGCCCGATCGCGTCCGGATCGAAGTCCTGAACTGCCGCAAATCCTTCGCGATCCAGCCCTGACTCCGCTCCACAGAAAGCACGCGACATGGCGACCAGCTATTTCAACAAGGGGATCATTCTGGCGGGGGGCGCCGGCAGTCGGCTCTACCCCCTGACGCGCGCCGTGAGCAAGCAGCTGCTGCCGGTCTACGACAAGCCGATGATTTACTATCCGTTGTCGACGCTGATGCTGGCCGGAATCCGCAACATCTTGCTGATCACCACGCCGGAAGATCGCCCCGCCTTTCAACGGCTATTAGGAGACGGCAGCCAAATCGGTTTGTCGCTAAACTATGCGACGCAGCCGAAACCGGAGGGACTAGCGCAGGCGTTTCTGATCGGCCGTGAGTTCATTGGCAACGATCACGTGGCGCTGGTCCTGGGTGACAACATCTTCTTCGGGCAAGGTTTTCAGATCAATCTGGCGCGGGCCGCGAGCCGCGAAACGGGCGCTACGATCTTCACCTACCCGGTCAAAGATCCGGAACGTTACGGCGTGGTCGAACTCGACGCGCGCGGCCGGCCAATCTCGCTGGAAGAAAAGCCCAAGGCGCCAAAGTCAAAGCTGGCCGTGACGGGGCTCTACACCTACGACAACGACGTCGTCAGCATCGCCGCCGCGCTGAAGCCCTCGGCCCGTGGCGAACTGGAAATCACCGACGTCAATCGCGAATACCTGCGCCGCGATCGGCTATACGTCGAAGCCTTCACCCGCGGCTTTGCCTGGCTCGACACCGGCACGCACGAGTCGCTGACGCAGTCGTCGAACTTCGTCCAAACCGTCGAGATGCGGCAAGGACTGAAGATCTCGTGCATCGAAGAAGTGGCCTACAACAAAGGCTTCATCACGGCGGACCAGTTGGCCAAACTGGCCCGCGCATTGCCCAATGAGTATGGGCAGTACCTGCTGGAACTGCTCAACAGCCCGCCGCAAACAGCGCCTGACGAGCGCGCCTGACGCAAGCGGCCCGCGACGCAGGTTACGCCGCGATCCTGGGAAAAATGATCGTCGTGCACACGTCACTGTCGTCGGCGTCGTCATGACCCAGGCGGATTTGGACTTGCGCGCAAAGTTCCAGCACATCACAGCGCGACTTTGGCGCTGGGATGCTGCCGGACTCTTTTAGTCGCCATTTCCAGTCCTGGCTGACTTCCCGGATCGCCTCGACGGTCAACTCTTCAAGCTGAAGAGTTCCGCTGCGTGAATCGAGGCAAAAGCCGATCGAGCGCATCCAGGCGACCGTTAGTTGCTCAGACTTCAGAGTTGCAGTGCTCACGCGAATTTCTCCGGCAAAGATGGACAATGAATGGGCGCGGATCTCTGATCGTCAAGCGGCGATTCGCAAGGGCATAGCCACGCCTGGCACATCGAGCAATTCAGCGACCGACTCTTGAGAGCGGAGCCAGTTTGTCGGCGCCCAGCGACGATAGGCCTCGATGATGTCGTCTCGCTCTTCAAGCGCCTGGCGAATCGCGTCGGCAATCACTTCGTTGCGCTCTGGATAATCGACCACCAAGCGGCTCCGCAAGTAGGTCGAGTCTTCGAAGAGGTGCGAGTTCGGCCCCAGCAGGCAAGGCGCTCCCTCGGCGAGACTTTCCAGCGGCAACATTGGGCAGCATTCGGAAAGCGTCACGTATAAGTTCAAGTGCATTGAGCTCAAGTGCCGCGGCATGTCGACTTGCGGCACTGGCTGACGTTGAATCCGCGCGTCGATGTTCAAACCGCGCGAGAACTGCTCGACCAGGCGATTGGCGCCAGCGACGTGCACCACGGCGCCCGGGATCTCGGTCGTGGCGGCCAGCATGGCAAACGGCAGCTTGCGCCAGATGGCCAGGTTGACCGCGGCAACGCCCAGATGCGGCCCACCAGGCATCGGCACGGATGCTTCGTGTGGCGTCTTATCAATCGCGTGTAGCACGAACTGAGAAGGAACGCCCAGCCCTTCCAGGACCTCGGCCATGCCGGACTTGGCAAAGCCGATCTTGCGAAGCCGGCCTTCCTCGGCCAACTGCCGAATCGTACAGAACCGCTCCCAGTGGCGGTCATTGAGCATCATGAACGCGTTGTACCAAATCGTGTAGGCTTCGATCTTTCGCCCGGTGCGTTCCAGCGCATCCAGCAAATGGATGTACGTCTTCGGAAATTCGGCAAACACCACGCGTTCGACCCCGCTTTCGGCGATCAGGTCGGCAATCTTCGCTGCGGAGCGCTTGGTAACCCCATCCAGCACGCCCAGACAGACGGGAAAGAGGTGCGCCATCGAACTGTAGACGCCGCGCCATGTCGGTTCGACGACCCCAATCGCCGCCGGGGCGTGGGCTTCGACCGACTGCAGCCACTTTTGTTCGTCCAAGCCTTGCAACGGATCGAGCGTGCGGCGGACCTTCGCCACGAATCGGCCAATCTTCGACATGCGCTGATGTGCTCCGGCGCAGAGGCGCGCCCCGAGAAACGGAATTCTTGTTACTAATCCCGTTATCGTTAGACCTTCACTAACCGCTTGAACGAAACGATCGCTGCCCGTCCCCGCTTCGCAGCTTCCGCAGTCGACCGTTCAGGAGCTGAACGATAGCAGCACAGTGCTAGCACGCGACGTGCGATTTAAGCCGCCTGCGTAGCCTTGGGTAAGCACGCCTCTTACCCAAGGCTAACCTGTTCGCATGCTTAAACTGTCGTGAAGATCGCGCTGTAGTCAAAGGCCAAGGCGTTGCCGGACGTGTCCTTTACGAATTTGGACAGCACGGCAATCGTATAGACCGTCGAATTTGCCAGCGGGCCCGTCGGAGTCAGCGTGGCGGTCTTGGTCGCCGCGTTGTACGTCACGGTGGCCGGGGTCTGGGTATTGCCGTTCATCAACAATACCGAGCTGGCGTTGATCGTCGACGCGTCCATGGCTTCGTTGAACGTCACAGTGACCGTGGCGTTGGTTGCTACGTTCGTCGAAGCGTGAGCCGGAGTGAAGTTGACCACCGATGGCGGAGTCACGTCGCCGCTCGCCGCCACGGTCGTAAAGATTGCACTGTAATCAAAGCCGAGACGATTGCCAGCCACGTCGGCAACGGTCTTGGAGAGCACGGCAATCGTGTACGACGTCGAGTTTGCCAACGGGCTCGTCGGCGTCAACGTAGCGGTCTTTGTGGCCGCGTTGTACGTGACCGTCGCCGCAGTCTTGATAGCTCCATTCATCAGCAACACCGAGTTGGCGTTGATTGTCGAAGCATCCATCGCTTCGCTGAAGACCACGGTCACCACGGCGCTGGTTGTGACGTTGTTCGAACTGTGAGCCGGGCTGAAGCTGACCACTGACGGCGGAGTCACGTCGCCGCTCGCCGCCACGGTCGTGAAGATTGCGCTGTAATCGAAGCCGAGATGATTGCCGGCCAGGTCGGCGACTGTTTTGGACAGGACCGCAATCGTGTACGAAGTCGAATTCGAGAGCGAGCCGGTCGGAGTCAACGTTGCGGTTCTGGTCGCCACGTCGTAGGTGACGGTAGCCGCGGTCTTCGTGTTCCCGTTCATCAGCAACACCGAGTTGGCGTTGATCGTGGCCGGGTCCATCGCCTCGCTGAACGTTACGGTCACCGTCGAATTCGTCGCCACATTGACCGTGCTATGGGCAGGGCCGAAGCTGACGACCGAAGGCGGCGTGGTGTCACCCGAGCCAGCGACCGTGGTAAAGATTGCACTGTAGTCGAACCCAAGATGATTACCGGCCAGATCCGCGACCGTCTTCGACAGGACGGCAATCGTGTAGGTTGCGGAGTTCGAGAGAGGACCCGTCGGAGTCAACGTCGCCGTTTTTGTCGCGGCGTTGTACGTGACCGTGGCCGGGGTCTTGGTATTACCATTCATCAGCAATACCGAGTTGGCGTTGATCGTGGCCGGATCCATCGACTCGCTGAACGTCACGGTGACCGTCGAACTGGTCGCCACATTGGCCGTGCTGTGGGCTGGACTGAAGCTGACCACTGACGGTGGCGTGGTATCACCGGCGCCAACGACCGTGGTAAAGATCGCGCTATAGTCAAACCCAAGGTGATTGCCGGCCAGATCTGCGACCGTCTTCGACAGGACGGCGATCGTGTAAGTCGCAGAGCCTGAGAGCGGACCGGTCGGAGTCAACGTCGCCGTTCTTGTGGCGGCGTTGTACGTCACGGTCGCCGGAGTCGGCGTGTTGCCATTCATCAGCAACACCGAATTGGCGTTGATCGTGGCTGGATCCATCGCTTCGCTGAACGTCACAGTGACCACGGAATTCGTCGCCACGTTGGTCGTGCTGTGGGCTGGGCTGAAGGCCGTCACGCTTGGCGCGGTCGTGTCCGTTACTGGCGCGACGGTGCTGAAGACGACGTCAACCCAGTAGTTGCTGGAGCTGGCAGTCGCCGTCGGATAGCCAGCGCCATAGAGATAAACGCCGCCATTCTTGGCCACGGTCAGCGGTCCACTGGCCAAAGCCGAGCCGAACGCGTTCCGCGTCACCGAGAAGTGTCCGGTGTTCGAGTGGTAGCTCGCCGTGTACGTCGTGCCGGCGGTGATGGCCACAGGCGTAGAGAAGACCAGGGTTTGCCAGCCGCTGGCGGTCTCGTTGACAAACGTCCCGGTCGCCAGCAATTGGCCGCTTGCCGACCACAAACTGCCGGTATGGACGCCCGTGTTCGCCGCGCTCTTGTAGAACTCGACGCCGGTGATCCAACCGCTCGTGGTCGAAGTAAACTTCACGCCGAGTTCGACGGCCTTCGTCTCGCCGCTATCGACCGTGGCCGGCGTGGTCGTCGTGGGCCAGATGGTGAACGTGCTGGCGATCGTTGTGAACGAGCTGGTCGACGTCGTGGCCAAGGCGTTGCCGGCGACGTCCTTCACGCCACTCGCGCCACCCAGCACGCGGATCGTGTAGGTTTGCAAATTGGCCAGCGGTGAGCTTGGCGTCAGCGTGGCCGTATTGTTCGCCGCGTTGTAAGTGACCGTTGCCGCGATTGCCGTCCCGTTGATCAGCAATTGGACCGTGTTGGCGTTGACGGTCGAAGCGTTGACGGCCTCACTGAACGTAACGGTCAGCCCGCCGCTGGTGGCAACCCCTGTCGCGCCGTTTGCGGGGCTATAGGCGGTAACCGTCGGCGGAGTGGTGTCTGGCGGAGCGACCGTGGTGAAGACGACGTCGACCCAGTAATTGCTCGAGCTGGCGGTGGCCGTCGGGTAACCGGCGCCATACAGGTAGACGCCGCCGTTCCTTGGCACGGTCAACATGCCGCTGGTCAGCGCCGAGGTGAAGCCTGATCGCGTTACGGAGTAGTGACCAGTGTTCGAGTGATAGCTGGCCGTGTAGGTCGTTCCGGCAGTGATCGCGACCGGCGTAGTGAAGACCAGCGTTTGCCAGCCACTGGCGCTCTCGTTGACAAACGTGCCAGTCGCCAGGAGCTGACCACTGGATGACCACAAACTGCCGGTATGCACACCGGTGTTTGCGGCGCTCTTATAGAACTCAACCCCGGTGATCCAGCCGCTGGTATTCGAAGTGAACTTCACGCCCACTTCGACCGCCTTCGTGTCCGCGCTGTCGACCGTGGCAGGCGTGGTCGTCGACGACCAGATGCTGAACGTATTCGCCGCGGTCGTGAACGAGCTGGTCGCCGTCGTGGCCAACGCATTGCCGGCCAGGTCCTTCACGCCATTGGCGCCACCGAGCACGGAGATCGTGTAGGGCTGCAGATACGCCAGCGCCGCCGTTGGCGTCAGCGTGGCGGTGTTGTTGGCGGCGTTGTATGTGACGGTCGCCGCGACAGGCGAGCCACCCACAAGCAACTGAATCGTATTCGAGTTGACCGTCGCGGCGTTCAAGGCCTCGCTGAACGAGATCGTGATCGCGGCGGTCGTCGACACGCCCGCGGCGCCATTGGTTGGGCTGTAGGCGGTGACGGTCGGCGCGGTCGTGTCTGGAGCGCCCGTCGTGAAGGTCGACAGCACGGTTTGCGTCATCACATTGCCAGCGACATCTTTCAAACCGCCAATGCCGCCGACGACAGAAATGGTGTAGGTCTTGGTGTACGAAAGTGGCGAGACCGGCGTGATCGTGGCGGTGTTGGTCGCGCTATCGAACGTCAGTGTGGCCGTCACCAGCGTGGTTCCGTCCAGGATTCGGACGGTGCTATTGTTGACAGTCGCCGGATTGACCGTCTCGCTGAACACGACCTTGATTGCCGAAGAGATCGGCACATTGCCAGTTCCGCTCGCCGGAGTGATGCTGGCCACGGTCGGTGGCGTGGTGTCAGCCGGCGGCGTCGTGTTGAGCAGCACATCGACCCAGTAGTTGCTCGAACTGGCGGTCGACGTGGGGAAGCCCCCGGCGCCGTAGACATAAACGCCGCCGTTGGCTGGGACTTTCAGGTCTCCACTTGTCATCGCCGACGCGAAGCCTGAGTACGTCACTGAGAAATGGCCGGCGTTCGTGTGGTAGCTGGCCGTGTACGTCGTTCCGGCGGTGATGGCAACCGGCGTCGAGAAGACCAAGGTTTGCCAGCCGCTGGCGGTTTCGTTCGCAAACGTGCCGGTCGCCAGCAATTGACCACTGGAAGACCACAGGCTGCCGGTGTGCACGCCAGTATTGGCCGCACTCTTGTAGAAGCGGACACCGGTGATCGTGCCGTTGGTGGTTGCGGTGAACTTGACGCCGACTTCAACCGCCTTACCATCGCCACTGTCGACCGTGGCGGGTGTCGTCGATGTCGGCCACAGCGAGGAAATGATCGGCGCGGACGAAGTCATGAACGACGACACAAAGTTGGTCGTCATCGCGTTGCCAGCCAGGTCCCGCACGCCAGTCGTTCCGGCCACGACGTAGATCGTATAGCTCGCAGCGTAATCGAGCGGAGCGTTCGGCGTGATCGTGGCCGTCCGCGTTGCGGCGTTGTACGTGACGGTCGAGGTCGCCTTGGTGATCGCGTTTTTCAACAACAGGATGTTGTTTAGATTGATCGTGGCGGCGTTGACCCCTTCGCTGAACGTAACGGTGAACGATCCGGATGGAGACACGTTGGTCGCGCCATCTTGCGGATTCACCGCCGCCACGGTCGGCGGCGTGTGATCATCGGCCAGCGAGGCCACGGTCGTGAACGTCCCGCCCACGGTTTGGGCAACCGCGTTACCGGCCATGTCCTTCACGCCGATCGACGTGCCAATCACGAGGATCGTGTAAGTCGTGCTATTCGCCAGCGGAGCACTCGGCGTCAACGTGGCCGTAAAGGTCAGCGGGTTGTACACAATCGTCGCCGGCACGCTATTGTTGTGGCCGTCGATCAACTTGAAAGTGTTTGCGGTCAGTGAAGTGGAATCAATCGCTTCGCTGAACGTCACGCTGATCGACGGATTGACGTCGACATCCACGCTGCCGGCGGCAGGCGTGTAGCTGGCCACGGTCGGCGCGGTGTTGTCGACCGGTGGCGCCGACTGCATGATGACGTCGACCCAGTAGTTGCTATTGCTGCTGGTTTGATTTGGGAAGCCGCCGTTTCCGTAGAGGTACACGCCACCATTGGCCGGAACGTGCAGTGATCCACTATTGAATTGACTCGTAAAGTAGTTGCGGTTGACCGAAAAGTGTCCGCTGGTGGTGTGGTACGAGGCCACGTAGGTTGTTCCAGCCGTGATGGCCCCACCGGAAGAGAAGTACGCAGTTTGCCAGCCGCTGGCGGTTTGGCTGCCGACAGTGGCCGTGGCCAATAGCTGTCCGGAGTTGCTCCACAGATTGATGGTGTCGACGCCCGTATTGCTGGCGGCTTTATAGAAGCGCAGTCCGCTGATGCTGCCGTTGACGTCCGAGAAGAACTTCGTGCCGACTTCGATCGCGCTGGCGTCGCCACTATCGGCTGTGCCAGGCGTGGTCGTCGTAGGCCAAATGTTTGACCAGACCGAAGCGGGTTGGGCAGGCGTGAGGAAGGTAGCGCCGGTATCTGACGCCAGGGGATTACCAAACAGATCGAGCACGCCGTTGGTCCCACCTTTGACCATTACGGTATAGACCGAAGAAGTCGCCAGCGGGCTGGTGGGCTTCAACGTCACAGTACGTGCAATCGCATCGTACGAGACCGTGGCCGTAATCAACTTCGTAACGGCGCCGGCCGCCAGCGGACATCCGCTGCACCAGCCGCTAGGCGTGCCGCAGCAACCGCCCGGAACCGACGTAACGTCCGGATTCAAAAGTTGGACCGTGTCGGTCGTGATCGTCGCCGGATTGAGCGCTGAACTGAAGGAAATGACAATCGCCGAATCTGTCGTCAACTGAGTCGTGCCGCCTGCGACTCCGAAGGAAGTGATCTGTGGAGGCTCCGTGCTCCGTTTAATGTTTGTGTTCAGAACAACGTCGACCCAATAGTTTGAACCGTTGTAGCTCTGCGTGGGAAAGGCGCTCTTACCGTAGATATAAACGCCGTTCGTACCGTCGGGGCCTTGCGCTATTCCGTGCAACGGACCGCTACTGACACTGCCCGTCGTAAAGTAGTTCAAGTCGACTGAGAAGTGACCGTTGGGAGCGTAGTACGACGCGACGTAGGTGGCGCCGGCGTTAACGACGACCGGCGTCGCAAAGTTCACTTGCTGCCAGCCCGATCCGGTTTCGGCTGTGAAGGTGGCGCTCGCCAGCAGCGTGCCACTGGCGTTCCAGAGGTGCGCGACGTGCGTGCCGGTGTTGGCGGCGCTCTTGTAGAAGCGCAGGCCCGTGATCATGCCGTCAACGTCCGAAACAAACCGCATGCCCACTTCAACAGAGTTGCCATCGCCGCTATCGATCGTGCCGGGTTGTGTCGCGCTGCTCCACAATGAGTACGTGCCGGGATTGGCGGTTGGATTGACCAACACCCGCGGACCGTTGACTTCGATATTAACGCTGTCGTCAACGGCGCGGCTGACAATGGTGAACTCGCCGTTGTTGCGCGGAGTGAAGGTGTAGGTCCAATTCGTGGTCCCGCTCGCGCGATGCCAGGTCAAGCCGCCGTCGACCGAGACTTCGACCACGGCGACAACTCCGCCCCCACGATCCTCCGACGTCCCACGAACCGTTACAGCGGAGCCGGCTTGTAGGGCCATGCCGGGCGTCGGTGTGGTGATGATCGAAATCGGCCCCAGTGTATCGGTCGACGCGAAAGCCCGAATCATCCCACTCATCAGCGAGCCAGGCTGTGCGCCCATGTCGGCAAACAAGTTGATCGTGGCTTGCTGGATGTTCTTGTCGGTCGCCGCGTCGTAAATATCATGATGACTGTCGAGCGCCCATGAATATTGAATCGTGCCGGCGCCAAAGACCAGCGCGCCACTCGGAGCGCGGTACATCACCAGGCTGTGTGTGGCCGTGCCCGGGCCGTAGTTGCTGCCGTAATCCAGGATGCGGGCGCCGACATTCAGCGTCGTCGACGACAAGGTAATCAGCCCAGCCGGACGATAGCCATTGTCGAGATCTTCGTCCCATTCATAACCCAGCACACGATCGCCGAGCGATAGGCTCTTGCTGCCGGTCAGGCTGGCAACCGCAGTGTTGCGCCAGAATCGCATCGCGGCGAACTGTGCCCCGACGTCAATACTATTTCCCAGATCACCGTTGCTATTAACGGTAAAGATGGTGCCGGTCAAAGAGTTCTCAGGGACGCCGCCATCTGTCGTCGAACTGAAGCGGGGATCGCGCCAAGTGCCAGTCCAGACGTCGGAAAGCGGGTCGATCTTGGCGTTGGCCATCGTCTCCTTGTAACAGACGAGCGTGCGGTTGGCGTTTCCGGCCGCGTCCGTGGTCAAACGGGTCTTCCAAAAGACTTCGTTTCCGCTGAAGAACGTCAGATTCACGCCAGCGTCACGAGCGGCCTCGACATTAGTTCGCATGTCGCCGGTCCAATACTCGTCGTGGCCCACCGACATGAAGATCTTGTGCTCCAGCAACTCCTCGGGACGTGTCGAGGTGTCGATGGTCGAGGTGTAGCTGACGTCATACCCGTTCTGCTCCAGGAAGCGGGTCATCGGATACTCAGCCGCAAAATAGTAATTCAGCGGATTTGTCGCCAGGTTGGCGTACGGTCGGTTGTAGCTGAGGGCAAAGGATCGCCCTGCGCCGGTCAGGTTGCCACTGTAGAACGAGGAACCGCCCCAGGTGTTGTAGGCCTGCCAGTTTGAGTCCGAAGTTTGAAAGAGCATGTCGGAATGCCCTTCGTCATCGCGAACGACGAAGATGATTTGATTCTCACCGTACACGCCGTCTTCGCGTGTCAGCTTGGCGATATACACGCCCGAGACCGCGGTCGCTGGCGAAGTCCACGACGCGGATACTTTCCAGTTGCCCGCGTCCACCAACCCCAGGCTGTAATCCACCTTGGGATCGGGTTGATTGTTGGCGAGATTCGCATTCGGGTTGATCGTGGTGACCAATCGCGCACCGTTGCCGCCGTAGTAGCCCAAGCGGAAGATGTCGATGCGGTAATCGTCGGCGTCCGTATCAATCTTGAACTGGATCGTCTCCCCGTGATTGATGCTCGTCTGAGTCGCAAAGCCCTGGATGTTGTCGGACGGAGTACCGTCGAGATCCCAGACGCTTTGCGGTGTTCCTTGCAGCGCATTCTCAGCAATGATCGAAGCCGCGGAGAAGTAGATGCGGTCCTCGAGATTTTCAATTCGCAGACGTTGGCGCGTTGGGCGGGCCACGGACTTGGCTTGTTTCCGGCGGCGATCGCGACGATTGCTTTTGCGGAACATAGGCACTCTCGGGGGAAGTGGAGGGGCGAGCAACGAGGAGGACGCGGATGGGAGCCAGCGTCAGGCGGGCTAAACCGCAGCTGCCGTGGCAATTTGGAGGAGCGAGGTAGATCTTCATGGTGATGTGGGTTGGATAGAAAAACAAGGAGGGTTAGCTAAAACTTCCGCAATGCCTAAATCCGTAGCGTAGTAACGATTGCGCTGATTCTCACCCTGGCCATTTGGCAGCGAAGCGAACTAAGCTGCTCGGCCCATCTTGACGCCCCCAGGCGGGTGATTAATGGGCGGACTTGGCGGTAGCGCAGAGGCGCAAAAACGGCGTTTGCGAGGGTTCGTCCTGAATGGCGGTCCAAGATCTAGATCAGCGGCCGCTGAAGCGCCGCGCAATGAGCCCGCTGCGGCCGAGGCGCTACGGCGATTTATGTAGCGCGCAAAACGTCGCGCTCCGATGCGGAGACGAGGGTCTTACGCGACAGCGCAGACCACGAAGTCGAAGACGCCGTTGGCGCCTGGAAAGAACCCGGTAGCGCTAATCTGCGCGCACGGGACGACGGGCGGTAATAGGCCCTTCGCTCGAGGTCATGTTCGGCCGAAAATGACCTGCTACGACCTTGTCGCCGACCTTGTCGCCAGGCACAAATTCCAGCTCGGCGCCAAAATGCTCGCGCGCGAATTGCGCGAACAGCTTGCGCTCTTCCGGCGTGGCGATCAGTTGAATGTCGGAACGCTCGGAAACGGCCTTGACGATCTGCGAGACGCCGTGACGCTGCTTCGCGTCCGCAAACCACGGCGTTCCTTGCATCCAGGCGAGCGGCAACAGCGGCATGTCATGGAGTGGATCCGCGAACTCCCAAGGGGACAATAGTTCGAATGGCATCGCCCAGCAGATGTAGAGCGTCGTCGCGTCTTGCGGGAGCTCCGCCAGAAACGCGCGCAACTGACGCCGCTCTCGATCGACGATCATGCTCCGCCGAAATTGTCGATGCGTCCCCATCGCGCAAGCAACGATCAGCAGCACCGTTACGACCTGCCCTAGCAAGCCGCGCCGACGAGTGACTGGTCGAAGCGTCAGCGCAACTACTTGGCGCGAGCCACACGCGCCGCGCGGCAGCAACAACGCGACGGACAATGGAAACGACAGCAGCGGAAAATAGACTCGCGCCGGGGGAGACTTCTTACTCCACGCGACAAACAGAACGAGCAAAACCGCCACGCCGAGCGAAGCCAAAATAGCGAATTTTTCGCGTCGGCCAGGCGACAATCCGACAACGACAAATGGTAGCGCCAACAGCACCGCCCAGGCCGCCCGATTGCGGAACATTTCGCGAAACTGCCGAGAACTGAAGCGGGCTGCCCGGCTTTCGTCCTGCCAGGGACGCGCCCCGAGAATCTGTTTTAAGGCGTCGCCGCGGTAGAGCGTGGCGTCGTCCGAGTACCAGCCGGCGATCATGGCGTGATCGTTCTCGCTCCAGCCGACGGCAGCAAACACGGGCGCCGTTTCTGCCGAATACGATGTCCAGGCGTTGTCGTGAAATTTCCCCCGTAGCAAGTTATGGCTGCGGAACCCCTGCCACTTTGGGTCATCTTCGTAGTACGCCCGATCCCAAGCCGTGGCCCCGACGACAAGCACGGCCGCGGCGCCGATCGCCAGAGAGCACGGGACGAGGTTTTTTGTCGAAACGCCGCGCAGACAGAAAATCGCTACGGGCGCCGCAATCAAAACGGCCATCAATTGGCTATCCAGCCGGATCAAGCCACCGACGAAGATCAGTAATACCGCTAGCGCCAGGGGCGCGACCATACGCGCAGTAGGCTCGATCGCGCGGCGCCGCCAAACTGTGAAGGTCAGAAACAGCCCTGCTTGTGTCGCCAAAAACGCTGTCGTCGTGAACTGCAGTGAGTTGAGAAACGGAACGCCGACGAGCAGGAAATACAGCAGATAGAGCCCAAATCGCCGCGGCGCGTCAGACTCTCTCTGCGAGTCTTTCATCGCGAGCGGATTCTGACCGATGGTTAGCGCGCAGTACAGAATCGCCACTTGCGACAGGTAATGCACGACCAGCAGATAGAGGCCATACCAAGGCGTGTTCGGCCAACTGGTGTAGAGCGTCTTCAGCCCTTGCCCGATCAGCACGTTCGTAAAGATCAGATGCTCATCCGGCGCCGGGCAAAAGCCGCGGCCGGCCGCGATCATACTCATGAACACGTCGTCGTTCGTGTCGTAGCTGGGCCGCAACAGCAGCACCACAAGCGCAAACAATCCCAGCACTACCACGCACGAGAACCGCACCTGCGCATTAGCGGCAAAGACGAGCCACGTCCGGACACGCCCGGCCAGAACGCGCATGCTGGTCTTGATATCCATGATGGGCGTTCAACGGTTTGATGGGTTTGTAGAGCGACGAAAGCGAATGTAGCGCAAGTTAGGCCGCTGACCGCTTACCAGCATCCGCGCTGAAGCCTGCTCGCTCGCGGCGGACGATCGTCAAAAACTCAGCGTAGTCGCGGATGTAATCCTTCGGATCGTAGTAGTGGGACGCAAACACCATCAACACGGCGTCTGGCGTGTACTGGTATTGAACGCCCCAGACCAACGTCGGCAGGTAGATGCCTACGTTGGGCTGATTGAGCACGAATTCCTCGCGCTTTTCGCCATCGTCGGCAACAACGTGAACACTCCCTTTGACCGCCACGAGAAACTGTTCGCAGCGCAGATGGGCGTGCTCGCCACGCGTTTCCATGTTCGGCACGTCGAAGATAACGAAGTATCGCTTCGGTTTAAAAGGGATCTCGCGTTCGAATTCACCGACCGAGAGGTTGCCGCGCGGATCTGGAACCATCCGAAAATCGTGCAAGGTTACCCCCTGCACGCTCGACGAACGGACCGCGGGCTGGCCCGAGTCGGGCCGAACCAGACGCAGGCGCTGTTCGCCGCCCGATTCGCGAAATCCGACAATATGCGCCGGATTTCCTTCGACGATGGCCATCGGCGGCACGGACCGTGTGACGACCGAGCCCGGCAGCACCTTTGACCGAATGCCGAGTGTCACGCCGGGCAGCACCGTGGCGTTGGCGCCAACCTCGGACTCAGCGCGTAGCAGTGTGCGAGGGCCACCCGGGGTCATGTTCGCCAACACCACGGCGTGCGGACCGATGGTGACGTGCTCTTCGACCTCGACGTCGGGCGATAAGAACGCGCCGGTTCCCAGCGTCGGTTTCTTGGTAGCGTGACGGGCCTGCGGGGCCGTGTCAGCAACCTTCACCTGACGAGAGGATTTACCGTGCGAAGACATGCGTCGATCTTCCATATTGGTAGCCCAACTTCTCACAATTTCGAATGACGGGTCTGTTCGTGGCTTGCGTCGTCATGCACGACAACTGCAGCCCAGCCTGTTGAAAGTGGTAGGTCATTTCGCTCATTAACCGCAGATGCCAGCCACGGCGAGCGGCGCCAACGGCCGACAGCACGACTCGTCCAATCCCCAAACCAACCGACGACTCTGCGGCCGAAGTTAGTTTGGCGGTCATAAACGCCGCCGGCGGGGCAGCGTCGTCCGCGGGAATCAGGACGAGATCGGCAAAGCCGCGAACTGAGTTCTCGACAAACTTTGCCAGGTAGTCATCGGCCATCGACAGCGGAAAAAACGGATCAGCGTGGTGTCTGTCAAACGTGTTGCGCGCTTCCTTGGCCGCTTCGCGCACCACTGGGATATCTGCAATCGTGGCCGGACGGACCGGAAACCGCTCGTTCCACTGAAAACGATTCAGGTTCTCATAGAAGTATGTAATCCGAGTTTCGATCAAACGATAGCCGGCCAACCCCAACGCCTGCATCACTTCCAGATCTTCCGACGGAACTTCCGCGAACAAGTAATAGCGTGGATGGGTTGCGGACAGTTCTGCAGCGATGTGCTCAAGCGCCGCGCGCAGCGTTTCGGCCGGGGCCGGATCTTCCGGATCCCATTCAGCAAAATCCAATCGGTAGACGGGGCATAGAAAGAAGTCACTGTCCCACGGCAAGTGCGTCAGCAGGAATCTTGCGTCGGCGCCAACGAATCGCGATTTGCCGTTCGCGGCCGCCGCGGCCAATTCCGCCAACTGGCGCGATCCCAGTGTCGCTTCATGGGCGCGCAAGAAGCCCAGTGGAGAATAGAAGAAAGCGCGGCGGATAAGTGTGTCCGAGGAGCGAATCATGATGCAGCCGGAGCGAATTCCTCTTGCCTTGCTACAACGCACAGCGGCCGCGCCTTCGTGTTTTCGTACGTTCGCCAGGCGTACGAGCCCACGATGCCGAGGCCGAATAAGTTCATCGAACCGAAAAACACAATCGCCACGATCGTGGCGGCGTAGCCCGCGATCGTGATGTATCCCAAGATTTTCAAGACGCCGACCAGCACAGCAAACGCGCCGGACAGTAGCGCCGCCAGTCCTCCGCCTCGGATCAGCAGCCGAATCGGCAGATCCGTGAACGAGAACAGACTGTCGGACAAGTAGTTGATCTTTTTTCGCAGCGTCCAGGCCGACTTCCCCTGCTTGCGCTTCTGGCGGACGTAGCCGATGAAGTGTCGTCGAAAGCCCACCCAAAAAATCTGCGCCACCAGCGAGCTGTGTCGCTCTTCCAATCTCAGCAATTGATCGCGAAACAATCGATTGCACGCAAAGATGTCAACGCCACCAGGCGGCATCTCCGGCACAACAAACCGCCGGTACAATCCCCAAAATGTCGCCGAAGCAATCCGGCTTTGCAGTGGATCTTTTCGGCCTTCGCGGACGGCGACGACTACGTCACATGTTTCTGTGCGTAGCGCACGGTCCATCTCAACGACCAACTCGGGCGGTTCCTGCAAGTCAGCGGCCATCACGGCAAAGCGTTCGCCACTACCAACCTGCAAGCCGGCGCGGATCGCGGCGAACGCGCCGAAATTTCGGGACAGCAACACCAACTTCGAGCGAAAGCCACACTTCCCTAACGATTGACGGAGAATCTCATAGCAACGATCGGGACTGCCATCGACGACGAACACCGCTTCGAACTCGCCGCGCAGCTGCCGATTGATTCCCTCCACGGCGCTAAGTAGCTCCGGCAGAGACCCTTCGTTTCGATAGACCGGAATAACTAGCGTCAGCAAGGCCACCGCCTACGATCGTTCGAAATATTGTTCGACTGCGCGAATCACTCGCGCGACTTCCGCGTCTTTCAAACCAGGGAAGCACGGCAGCGAGACAACGTGCTGACACGCTTCTTCGGTAGCCGGTAGCGCCGGCGCGCCGGCGTCTGGCGGATAAGCAAATTGATGGTGATCGGGAATCGGGTAGTGAACTGCCGTCGCGATGCCCTGCTCTTTCAGGAAGTCCTGAAACGCTTGTCGCTTGGCAACCCGCACGACATAGAGATGCGCCACAAAATCTTCTTCGACCGATACGGGACACGTGATCGGTAAATGAGCGAAGGCGACGTTGTAAGCCCGCGCAATCACGCGCCGCTCTTCGTTCCAGCGATCGAGATGGCCGAGCTTCTGCCGCAGGACGGCGGCTTGAATTTCATCGAGACGGCTGTTGCGGCCGCCGGCCAACTCGACATGATATTTTTCGCCCCAGCCATACTGCCGTAGCTTTTTCAGTCGGGCCGCCAGGGCTGCGTCGCGCGTGACCACCGCGCCGCCGTCGCCGAGCGCGCCCAAATTCTTGGTCGGATAGAAGCTGAAGCAGCCAATGTCACCAAAGCTTCCAGCCGTTCGTCCGTTTCTTCTGGCGCCGTGGGCTTGCGCACAATCTTCAATGACCGGGACGTTGGCGGACTTCGCAATCTTGACAATGGCCTCGGTGTCAGCGAGCTGCCCATAAAGATGCGTGACAACAATGGCCTTTGGTTTCACGGAGAGCGAAGCCTGCAGGCTGGCGACCGACATCGTCAGACTTTTCGCGTCGATGTCCGTATAGTGTGGCACGGCGCCAATCAGGCGGACCGCTTTGCTACCGTAGAAGCCGGCGTTCGCGGCCAACAACACCTTGTCGCCAGACTTTACCCCTAAGGCTCGCAACGCGAGTTCCAGCGCGTCGGTGCCGTTGGCCAGGGTTACGCACTGCTCAACGCCGCAGTACGCCGCGAACTCGGTTTCGAACGCGCTGACTTCCGGTCCCAGCACAAACCACTGGCTGGCCAGGACTCGTTGGACCGGAATCAGGCAATCGACGTCGGCGCTCATTGCGCAGCCCGAAAAGATTGGGATCGTGGCACTCATGCGCTGCAACTCTCCTGTGCAACCCTAGGAAGTGACGCCTGGCATGCTTCGGAATGGCGACCCGTTCAACTACGGATCCGGTCATCCGGTCGATGCCTGAGATGTGCGTGGCCGGATTATTCGTCAGTGGTCACTTCGTAGGACTATTTTTACTTATCGATAGCCCCCCCTATAAACTGAAGGAATAATGCGCCCTGCAGATGGCATATCGCGCGCAAATCACCCGGCAATTAGGCGGTTTAGGTGAAGTTTGACGCGACATCATCGGCGCAGCATTGTGCCGGCATGAGCGAGCTGATCGGCACAATGGCAGGGCGCGAGAGCGACGGTGTGAGGCTCGCATTACTCGTGAAACTGGAATTTCGCGGCGTTGATTCGAACGCTGCGCTCGCCGCGGCGAATGATGAGCCTGCGAATCCGCAGCACTCCCACATTTTCTCTGGGTCAAGCCCTGAGGGATCCGCTAGCAAACATCGACAGATCGGAATTCGATCGCTGTCGCCACCGGACTGGCGAGGTTACCGATTTGCTGGCAGATCGAGGCTGGCAGCCGATGTGTTGCCGCTAGCGCGACGTGCTGGCGCCATCTACAAACCGGCTCAAGTGATTGGGGCCGCCAGGTTTGTCAGCCCCGTCTTGGACAATCAAGCTCAGCCTCGATTTAGCGTTCGCCCGCGCGGAAAAATTCGGTCGCTTAAAGGCTGTTTCAAAACGCAGGCGACTGTCCCCCTGCATTCAGGTTTTGAAACATCCCCTTAGTGATTTTTCGGGACTAGCTTCACCAAACCCAGCGTGGCCCAGGAAGCCGCGGAGCACTCAATGGGGGTCAGTAGTTTTGAACTCCCGGGCGAGCCATCGGGCGTTGAACGCGAGAGCATCGGCCAGCGACCATCGTCTCTCTGCATGACGACCAAAAAGTCGATCGCCCGTTTGATTTCTTGTTGGTCTGCCTTGAAGCCAAGCAGCGACAGGATGTAGAGCACCTGGCCGGTTGCGTAGGCGTCGCTTTTCAATTCGGGCAATTGGGCCCAGCCGCCATCGGCGCGCTGCAGCGCCAACAACTCGTCAATCGTGGCCTTCATGTCATCGCGAGATTTGCCGGCCCGCGCGGCCAATAGTAGTTTGAAGGCCTTGTCCTGGGTCGTGTCTGGCAGCGTGGCGGCGGCCAACCAGGCCGTGGCCTTGGCGAGCGCCGCGCGTTGCGGCTCGGGCGAGTCAGGGCCTGTCTCTCCGGCCAAGGCCATCATGATCCAGACGTGATCGACCGTTTGATTCTCGTTGACCGGCGGTCGACGAAGCCCGGCAAAGAACTCCCAGGAACCGTCGGCCTGCTGCTTGCTGACAATTTCGTCCGCAATCAACTGCAGGCTCTGCTTTTGATTTTCCTCGAGCGACGTCTGGGCTCGCGCGGCCACGGCCAGAAATGGCAGCCCCATGTTCAGCCCTCGCCCTTGCGGGCGCGGATCGGGTGGAGAAGCGGGATCCGGAAAAATTCTCGACGCCAATAGCTTCTCTTTGCTGCCCAACAACCGCTCGATCGTCTCCGTCACGTATTTCTTGTCGACCGTGTAGCCTTGGCGATCCGCCTCGCCCAGGGCCCACAGCGGCAGCGGCAAATGGTGGCAGGCGGCGCAGCCACGGGTATTCAACCAACTGGCGCTTTCGGTGCGAATGTAAGCCGTGGCGCGATCGACGGTTTGTTGAATCTGCTCTGTTGTCGCCGCCGGGATCACGGCCGGAATCGGAACCTCGACCGGCGCCGGAGGCGTTGCCGGCGCGGCAGCCGCTGGCGACGTAGCGGCCGGCGCCGCCGCTGGAGTTGCCGCCGGTTCATTCGCCAGCGCGGCCTGCGCAAGGCAGAAGCCTAGAGTCAAAATCGCGAATGTCGGAATGCGAGCCATTGATCAATCCCCCCAGACAAACCATGACCGCCGCTGGACGCGCATTGATTTTACCCCAACCGCAGCAAGGTTGCCATCTTGCAAATAGCCAGATGTTACAGGTCGAGATTATGCTACACGTCCTAGGACGCGGGCGCATCGATCGGTTGCGTCTGTAGAAGACAAAAGGGGTCATTCGGCAATATCGCGAGACACAAATATGGATGCAGAAGTAGCGCGCGTCTTGCAGCACTGCGTGCAAGGATCACAAACTGGCGAAATGACGTTCCCGCAAATCGTCGGGCAACTCATAGAAATTGGCTGCGAGCGATATCACGCCGACTACAGCCGGCAGGAGATTACGTACTACCTGGCAAGCGGAGACTCGCTGGTTGTCCCCGCGCCCCACGAAGCTTATCCGACTTCCAAAGACTTCTCGGCAGCGGCCGTCGAAGCGGCGGTGCGCCAAAGTCAACGCAATGAGCACAGCTACGCGGACTTTGTTCGCAAAACCATGGCCGCCGGCTGCGTCGGCTACTTCGTCCAAATGACGGGCCAGCGGGCGATCTATTTTGGACGCAACGGAGAAAGCCACACCGAGTTGTTTCCAACCGCCAATCAATAGTTCGCCGCCGACCATCAAAGTCGAAGGGTTCAAGAACGTCGAGTTCAAGTTAACACTTGAACTCCGCAAGGACCTGAAAAAGAACGGCGGGATCTCCGGGGTTGAGATTGTGCCGGCGAAACCGGTGAAATAGTCGATGAGGACATCAACGGGTCACTCAATCGACTTCCCAGCGCGTTCTGTCATGCAGTACGCGGCCACGCCGCAGAGCGCTGCCGCGGCCAAAAAGTAGAACGCCGGCGCGCGCGGATTGCCTGTCACGTCAACGAGCCAGGTGGCGATGAATGGCGTCGTTCCGCCCAGCACCGCCTGCGTGCCGTTGTAACCCACAGCAATGCCGCTGTATCGCGTGTGTGTCGGAAATAATTCGACGAACGCCGCCGGCGCCGCGCCCGTGACCGCTGACGCCAAGAGCGCGATCACTATCAAGCCGCCCAGATCGTTCCACTCGGTGGCGCTCGATAGCACGACGAACAGCGGATAGATCGACACCGCCAGCGCCGCGCTGCCCACGATCATCACCGGCCGCCGACCGATCTTGTCGGACAACGCGCCAAACACCGGCTGGGCTGCCAGTAGCACGGCCATGGCAATCGTATTGATCGTTAGTGCCTCGGCCAGCGGCAAGGGATTCGGACGGATCGTCGCCATCCACGTCGGTAGCCAAACCCAGGGCAGATAAAAGCCGACCGAGAACATCAACGTCAGACCGGCGGTGATCAGGATGCCGCGCCGGTTTTCGCGCAGCGCCACGGCCAGCGGCGCTGGCGCCACGTCCCCTGCTTTGGCCGATTGCTTGAACTGCGGACTTTCTTCCACGCCGCTGCGGATCCACAACCCAAGCAAACCCAACACAACGCTGCATACGAACGGCGCCCTCCAACCCCAGGTCGCCAGATCTTCAGCCGGCACTGCGTATTGCGTGAGCGCGGCCACGCCTGAGCCGAGCAAGTTCCCCAGGCTGGCGCTGGTGGCGGACCAACTGCCGAAAAAGCCACGCCGGTCGGACGGCGCATGCTCGCCCAGGAACGAAATCGAGCCGATGAACTCGCCTCCGACGCTGAAGCCTTGCGCCATGCGCATCAAAGTCAGCAGCAAAGGCGCGACGAGGCCCACTTGTGCATGCGTCGGCAGCAGCCCTAGCAGTGTCGTCGAAACGGCCATCAATAGCACGGACCATTCGAGCGCCTTCTTACGCCCCAACCGGTCGCCAATGTGGCCGAAGAAGATCCCGCCGAGCGGCCGCATCAAAAAGCCGATCGCAAACACGCCATACGTCGCCAGCAGCGAGGCATACCGATCCTCGGCCGGAAAGAACAGCGGGCTCAAGATCGGCGCCATGAACCCGAACAAGGCAAAGTCGTACCACTCCAGCACATTCCCAACCATGCCGGCTACTACGGTCCGAACGGGACGATGGGAAGAAGCGTCGCTCGACATGGCGGAAGATCGTCGGGTGGATGGCGTCGTGGGAACCAACGGCGGGTCCTGAAATGTAGCATGCCGTTTGAGTCCACTTTCGCTTCCACTATGAACCGGAGGGCTCGCGCCCCGGCCGCTGACGCAAGATCGAATAGACGAAACCAATCCCATTTCGATGTCCGAAAACGGCCAGCCCCATTGCAGGCCGCCGTTACAATTGGGCCATGACGATTGATGACGACGTTTGCTACCGAGCCTTGACTGCACGAGACACCCGCTTCGACGGCGTGTTTTTTGTCGGCGTGAAAACGACTGGCATCTACTGCCGGCCGGTTTGCACGGCGAAAACTCCTGGCCGTAAGAGTTGCCGGTTCTTCACGAGCGCGGCGTTGGCTGAACAAGCTGGCTTGCGTCCTTGTTTGCGTTGCCGGCCGGAACTTGCGCCAGGCAGCGCGCCCGTCGACAGCACGCGCACCATCGCCCACGCAGCGGCGGCGAGAATTGAAGCCGGCGCGCTGACCGGTGGCGGCAGCCTCGAAGATTTGGCGGCGAGCCTCGGCCTCAGCTCGCGGCAGCTTCGCCGATCGGTCCGCAACGAACTCGGTGTAACGCCGGTCGAACTCGCCCAGACCAACCGACTGCTACTCGCCAAACGACTGATCGCCGACACGCAACTACCCATGACGCAGGTCGCGTTCGCGGCCGGATTCGAAAGCGTGCGACGATTCAACGCACTCTTTCGCAATCACTACCGGCTGACTCCCAGCACGCTCCGGCGATCGCCGAGCAAAGAGGTTGGCGCCGATTGCCTGCGGCTGTCGCTCGCGTATCGCCCGCCGCTGGATTGGGGCGCCCTGCTGAGGTTCTTGGCAGCGCGAGCCATCCCGGGCGTTGAATGCGTCGCCGGCGATACTTACCACCGCACGGTCGGCGTCGGCCAAGACCGCGGCTGGCTGAGCGTGTCGCCGGTCGCAAAGCGCAATTTACTCACGGTGGAACTTTCGACCGCGCTTGCGCCGGCGCTCCCCAGAATCCTCGCGCGTTTGCGACATTTATTCGATCTCGACGCCAGGCCGGACATCATCGACGCCCATCTGCTGACCGATCGAGCGCTCGCGAAATCGGTCAAGCGCCAGCCTGGCTTGCGCGCGCCGGGCGCGTTCGACTCGTTCGAGCTAGGGCTGAGGGCCATCCTCGGCCAGCAGGTATCGGTTCGTGGCGCCTCCACCCTGGCGGGCCGTTTCGCCGAGCAATTTGGCGAGACGATCGAAACGCCGCTGCCGTGTCTGAATCGTATTACGCCGTCCGCGGCGGTGATCTCCGCGGCGCGCGTGGCCACACTGGCCGGTCTTGGCTTGCCCTCTGCTCGCGCTGATACGCTCCGTCAACTGGCCATCGCTGTCGTTCAGCGCGCTATTGATCTCGAGCCAGGCGTTGACCCACAGGCGACTGTCGCACGCTTGCAAGAACTTCCTGGTGTCGGCCTCTGGACGGCGCAGTACATCGCCATGCGCGCGCTGCGCTGGCCCGATGCGTTTCCGACAGGCGACCTGGGCTTACTCAAGGCTTCGAAGTTGAAATCTGCGCGACTGCTCGAAAGCGCCGCCGAACGCTGGCGTCCCTGGCGCGCCTACGCGGCGATGCATCTTTGGGAAAGTCTGCGAACGCCGGCGCGATGATCTTCAATCGTTGACGTTGATCTACCAGGAGGAACAAAAGCATGACATCGAACCCGACCTGCTACTCCTATATCGACAGCCCACTCGGCAAGATTTGCCTCCAGGGAGACGGCGAGTTCGTCACGGGCCTGCACATGCCTGGGCACAAACACTGGCGCGGCGTCGATCCGGCGTGGCGAAAGTCCGACGCGTCATTCGCCGCGGTCCGTGAACAACTGGCCGAATACTTCGCTGGCGACCGCCAACATTTTGACGCGCCACTAAAACTCGCCGGCACGCCGTTTCAGCAACTTGTCTGGCAAGAGCTGACGCGAATTCCGTTCGGTGAAACAATCTCGTACGCCGAGCTGGCCCGCCGTGTCGGCCGCGTGACCGCCACGCGCGCCGTCGGGAACGCGAACGGCCGCAACCCAATTTCGATCATCGTCCCCTGCCACCGCGTGATTGCCGCTGACGGCAAACTCACTGGCTACGGTGGCGGCCTCGACAAAAAAGAATGGCTGCTGGCCTGGGAACAAAGATCAAAGCAGCCGGAGCCGCGATCACTGTTCGACATGGCAGGCTCGAAGCCGCGATAGGCCCGGCGACTCGTCGGTACAAACTACGCGTGCCCAAACGGCGCCTTTCCCGTCTACGTCGTGCCGTTGTTTCGTCGTGCTTGCCCAGTCCCCCGTGCTTTCGCCATCTCGTCGGCGCCCCTCCGCGCAATTTCCGCGGCAAACTCGGCAATTGTGAGGGGCATTGGGAAACCCTGGGGATCCGTATCGATTGTGTTGAATTTCTGGGCCGTAACATCCGAACTAAAGGATCACGATCGATTATTCGGGGGCCATGGGATGCTAGCACGACGTGAAGTAGGTTCGAGGCGCCACGGTTTTGGATTATCGCCGGTCGGTACTACTACTGCTGATGATTGCGCTCGGGCCGACGAGCACGTGCGCGCAGGCGCCGCCGCCCAGCCCTCCGATCGCGCTGCTGCCGGCCATCGCTCAGCAAACGGCCATTGCCCAGCAACTGCCACCTCGACCAGGGCCAGCGGCGCCGCAGCAACTCCCTCCGGGAGCTTCCTCGGCGACGACGCTGTTCGCACAACTACCTCCGCCGGCGGCGCCGCGTCCACCACAAGTCGTCGTGCCCGTTTCGGCGCAGCAACCGCCCATCGCTCCGCCGGCACGGTCGTTCGCGCCGCAGCAACCAGCGGTGATGGTTTCACTCTTCGCCAACCAACTAGAGCCACCGAAACTGGCGCCGCCGCCTGAGCCAGTTTCAATCCCGATCCTTCCCACTTCGCAGGACGAGACAGAGACGTTACCTCCCATCGCGCGGCTCATGGCGTTTCAGCCCGGCGGCGGACCCGATTCGGAGCGGACGCAAGGCGAGCAGCGGATTCGCGACCTCGAAGGATTAGGCCCGGCGCCTGGCACCACCAGCGCGCAAGAAAACCGTTCGTCCGGCTCAGTCCCCAATAAGCCCACCGTCGCTTGGACTGGCGAATTGCAGGCAGACGTCGTTGGCGTCCGGCAGTCGCCAGCAAACATTGCCGAGCTCGGCCAACTTCAGAATTTTTCCGACTTCCGCCGCGCCCGCCTCGGCGCCATTGGCAGCCTCTATGCGAACACGATCTATCGGCTGGAGTTCGATTTTGCGCAACAAGGACGGCCATCGTTTCTCGATATCTATGGTCAGCTCACCGACCTGGCAATCTTCGGCAACATTCGGATTGGGCATTTTTTCGAGCCCTTCTCGCTGGCGCGGTTGACCTCGAACCGCTACCAGACATTCATGGAGCGGCCGCTGCTCGACGCGTTTGCACCGTCGCGAAATCTGGGCATCATGGCGTTTGACACGTTTGAGAATAAGCGCGGCACGTGGCAGATCGGCCTGTTCGCCGCCGACACTAACGACGATGGCGAAGAACAAACCAATCGCGGTGGCGAGGCCGTCACTGGTCGCATGACGTACCTGCCGATCTGGGACGAACCGTCCGACGGCCGCTACTTCATGCACATCGGCGGCGATTTCAGTTATCGCGTGCCAGGCCAGCAGCAAGGACGGTTCGGCTACTGGCCCGGCTTTCGGCCCGGCTCGTTCGACAATATCGTGTGGCCGCGCTGGGCAGACACCGGCGTGATCGCCACAAACCAGTACACGCTGCTCGACGCCGAATGGGCGCTGGTTCTCGGCCCCTGGCACGTGCAGGCAGAGTACTGCGCAAATTTTGTTGACCAGATCAATGGACCGAATCTCACGTTCAAAACGTGGTACGTGGAAACCGGCTACTTTCTGACGGGCGAGAGCCGCCCCTATCAACAAGAGATGGCCATCTTCAATCGCGTCACGCCGATCGAACCGTTCTTCTTTGTGCGGACCAAAGACGGCAGACTGCGCGCCGGACGCGGCGCCTGGCAGGTGGCGTTTCGGATCGACGACATCAACCTTAACAATCACAACATCCAAGGTGGCCGGCTGGTCAACCTGACATGCGGACTGAACTGGCACCTCAACCCGTACACGCGAATCTACTTCAACTACGTCCACGCCACGCTGAACAAGAGCGACCCGAACAACAGCTACGGCAACCTGGTCGGCGCGCGGGCACAGTTCGAGTTCTGATCGATCGAATAGCCCTTCGGCCCGACGCGATCAGAACAAACCACGAAGGCGCCGACGAATACGAAAGCATTTCGAGAACACTGATAAACACTAATTGCCGCTAATCCCAACTAGTGAAGATTAGGGGCAATTAGCGTTCCCGTCGAGTTCCGTAGTCATCACGCTCCGCGTGATGCTCTTCGTCCTCTTCTTCGTTGTGCCGTTGTGCCGTTGTGGTAAGCCCATGACGGTCGGTAAGAAGAATGGATCACGAAAGCGCGAAAGCACGAAAAATGCGGGCTGTTGCTCGTCCTGGCTCGGCGCGAGCGGACAGTTTTGTTTTTGTCCTCAAGTCCTCAAGTCCTCAAGTCCTTCCTCCGAAGAGCCCTCGCTGGCGCTTCGGGTTAGTGTGGAAGAACGAAGAACCCACGGGAGCGCGTAATGTAGGCGTCACGCTCCGCCGTGACGCCGTGCGTTGAGCGCGGTCACGACGAATTGACGACGTTGAGCGACGCAAGACGAGGATCGATAGTCCTTTATCTCGACCACCGCCACCGCTGCTGCTGTCATCACGGGGGCCGTGATGACTTCTATGAAATGTCGTTTTCGGTCAAGAGGGGTGGCGACTGGTTGGTGGCGTGGCTGTGAGAACTTCCCATTCTTCTATCCGAGCGCGTCCGTTGTGTGGCGGACTGCCCAAGTGGGTGGTTTCGAGAAGGGTGAGACTGCCCCATCTACAATCGAGCGTTGAGCCCAGTCATCACGCGAGCGCGTCTCACCACCTCAGAAAGTGTCTGCACAGTCGGCTAGCCATCTGGTCGACTTGGCGCCTCCGTTGATCAAGACAAACGATTGCCAAATGTCATTCCTGCGCGGATTTCATTTCATGGTAGAGCTTTCGCAACCAGCGGTTGGCAACCGCCGCGGCGATCAGCGATCGTGGTTTGCCACGAGCGCGCATCTCGGCGGAACGCTCCGACCACTTGTCGCTATGGTTCATCAATCGCTGGCCGAGTTCGATCAACACGCAACGTAGTTCCGGATTGCTGGCTTTGATCAAGCCGGCGTCCGCCTGGCGAGCTCCGCTGGACGCGTTGCGTGGGCTCAGTCCACAAAAGCGGCAAAGTTGTTTGCCGCTCCGAAAGCGGTCGAAACGTCCGATTTCGGCCCGCAATGTCACGGCCGTGATCAACCCGACTTCCTCCTGCTTTAAGAGCTTTTGGAAGATGACGTCCTCCTGTGTCACTTCCTCCAAACGTTGTTCCGCTTGCCGAATCTCGCGTTGTAGTCGTTCGAGGTTGCTTAACTGCTGCGTCATTACCCAGCGCGAATGATCTGGCAATATCGCCTCGTTACGAACCCATTCCAGCCAGGCTTTGGTCCAGGCGTTCCCCGGCCCATTTAACCGCTGATTCCGCAACAATGCTCGCACACGCAGCTTCGTGCTGCGACGTTCGCGGACCAACTGTTGACGATATCGCACCAGTTCGCGCAACTCACGCACATCCAACGGCGCCAACCAAACTTTGGGCAAGTAACCCACGCGCGTCAAGTCGGCCAACAACCGTGCATCACCAAAGTCCGTCTTGTCCGGGCTCTGCTTCATCCGCGCCACGTAGCCCGGATGCGCCAGGTCGACCGACCAGCCGAATCGCGTCACCAATTCGTCGGCTAAGTTCGCCGCGCCCGGACTGA
>Ga0268266_10001272_pt1 | contig 30802 bp, 28 predicted proteins | sample KBSS13metaG_FD_190356 | JGI IMG/M metagenome (GOLD analysis project Ga0268266, IMG submission 190356) | Switchgrass rhizosphere microbial communities from Kellogg Biological Station, Michigan, USA - KBS S1-3 metaG (SPAdes) (version 2) | ecosystem: Host-associated > Plants > Roots > Rhizosphere... | reverse complement strand
CCGCAGCATCGAGGGTCGGCCGCCGCCGTCGCGCCGCAGCCAACCCGAGGGGCATGCAGGGCTACGCGGCGGGACGATAGCTAGAGAAGAGACAAGATGACCTGGTCGATCATCGCCCGCGATCCCTCAACCGGCCAGATCGGTATCGCCGTCGCGACGAGGTTTTTCGCGGTCGGTGCGCGCGTGCCGCATATCGCACCCGGTATCGGCGGCGTCGCGACACAGGCGCTGGTCAATCCCTATTACGGCATCGACGGCGTGAAGCTGCTGCGCGAAGGGCGCGCGCCGCGCGAGGTGGTGGACGCGCTGATTGCCAGCGACGACGGCCGCGAAGCCCGGCAGCTTCATATCATGGATATCAACGGCCGGATCGCCGCGCATACCGGCGCCGAATGCATCGACTGGTGCGGACACATCCAGGGCGATGGGTTTTCGCTTGCCGGCAACATGCTGGCGGGGGCCGACGTGCTCGGCGACACCGCGCAGGCCTTTATCGCCAATGCGAGCCTGCCCTTCGCGCAGCGGCTGATCACCGCCATGAAGGCCGGCGAAGCCGCCGGCGGCGACAAGCGCGGCAAGCAGTCCGCGGCGCTGGTGATCCAGGGCGAGGAAGAATGGTCCGATCTCGACCTGCGCGTCGACGATCATACCGATCCGCTCGCCGAGCTCGAAAGGCTGGAACAGGTCAGCCGCGAGCGCTGGGTACATTTCCGTCCCTTCCTGCCGACGCGGAAGAACCCGGCCGGGATCACCGACCGCGCGGTCATCGACGCGCGCATCGCAGCGGCGACGACGGGCAAGGCATGACCGCAGACGCGCTGATCGAAATCGAGAAGCTGCGCGTCATCTTCCATGGCGATGACGGCCGCACCACGCGTGCGGTCGACAGCGTCGATCTCAGCGTCGCTAATGGCGCGACACTTGGCCTGGTGGGCGAATCCGGCTGCGGCAAGAGCGTGACGTCACTTGCGATCATGGGGCTGTTGTCAAAACACTCCGCCGAGGTTTCCGGTTCGATCCGCTTCGACGGCTTCGATCTGCTCGACGTGCCCGACGACACGCTGCGCGACCTGCGCGGCAACCGGCTCGCGATGATCTTCCAGGAACCGATGACGTCGCTCAATCCAAGCTTCACCATCGGCGACCAGATCATCGAGACCATCCTGCGCCATCGCGGCGGTTCGCGGCGGCAGGCGCGCGAGCGCGCCATCGAGCTGCTGCGCCGGGTCCACATCCCCTCGCCCGACAAGCGGATCGACGAGTACCCGCACAAGCTTTCCGGCGGCATGCGCCAGCGGGTGATGATCGCGATGGCGCTGGCCTGCGACCCCCGCCTATTGATTGCGGACGAGCCGACCACCGCGCTCGACGTCACCCTGCAGGCCCAGATCCTCGACCTGATGCGCGAATTGAAGGCCGCCAGCGGCGCCGCGATCATCCTGATTACCCACGATCTCGGCGTGGTCGCCGAGGTCTGCGACGAGGTCGCGGTGATGTACGCCGGTGAGATCGTCGAGCGCGCGCCGGTCGACGAGCTCTTCGCCAACCCGCAGCACCCCTACACCGTCGGCCTGCTCGGCTCGATCCCGCGGCTTGGCCGCCGCACGGCGCATCTCGCAACGATCGAGGGCATGGTGCCGAACATGGCAAACCCGCCGGCCGGCTGCCGCTTCGCCGCGCGCTGTCCCTTTGTCATCGAGGCTTGCGTTGCCGCACCGCCGCCACTCGCCACTGTCAGCACGGGCCACGCCTCGCGGTGCATCCGCACACCGCTGGAGCGGCTGGTATCATGACCGCCCTTCTCGAGGTCAACGGCCTAGTGAAGCATTTCGTCGCCGCGCGCTCTGTATTCGGAACACCGACTGCCCATGTCAAGGCAGTCGATGGCGTGAGCTTCACCGTCGAAGCCGGCAAGACGCTGGCACTGGTCGGCGAATCCGGCTGCGGCAAATCCACGGTGAGCCGGCTGGTGTTGCGGCTGATCGAACCGGATGCCGGAACGGTGCGCTTCGAAGGCCGCGACCTCGGCGCACTGAAGGCCAATGAATTGCGTACCTTCCGCCGCGATGCGCAGATTATCTTTCAAGATCCTTATGCATCGCTCAACCCGCGCATGACCGTCAGCCAGATCCTGACAGAGCCATTGGCGCTGCACGATCTGGTGCCGGCCGCACGCCGGCGCGAGCGGGTTGAAGAGCTGCTGCGGCTGGTCGGGCTCGAGCCGCGCTTTGCCCGCCGCTATCCGCACGAGTTTTCCGGCGGCCAGCGTCAGCGTATCGCGATTGCGCGGGCGCTGGCGGTGGAGCCGAAACTCGTCATCTGCGACGAGCCGGTATCCGCACTCGACGTCTCGATCCGTTCGCAGATCCTCAATCTGTTGCGCGACCTGCAGGACCGGCTCGGCCTTGCCTATATCTTCGTCTCTCACGATCTCGCGGTCGTAAAGCACATCGCTGACCGCGTCGCCGTGATGAATCTCGGCGGCATTGTCGAGACCGCCGACGCCGACGCGCTGTTCGCCGCGCCCCGGCACCCTTACAGCCGTGCGCTGTTGTCGGCCATTCCGGTGCCCAAGCCGCAAGCCAAGCGCAGCCGCATCGTGCTCGAGGGCGAGATGCCGAGCGCGCTCAATCCGCCGGCCGGCTGCCGCTTCCATACCCGCTGTCCCTACATCATCGAGCGCTGCCGCTCCGAGATTCCGCCGCTGCTCGCCGACGGTACGGGACATGCCACCGCCTGTCATCGCACCGCAGAATTGCCGGCGCCCGGGAATATCGTTCCCGCCGATGGCGGCTTTTCGCCGGTGCTGGAGAAACTGGTCGCCGCCTTCAGCGGTGGCACGGAAGGTGCAAGCCGCGGCGGGGTTGTTACATCAGGGACACGACCAACGGCGTAATCTTGGACAAGGGGATGGCAGCGATGAAAATCTTTCGTTTGGCAGTCACCGCAGCGGCGCTGCTGCTGCCGCTCGGGGCAACCGTTCAGGCCCAGACCACGCTGCGGATCGGGCTCGCCGAGGATCCTGATATCCTCGATCCGACGATGGCGCGCACCTATGTCGGTCGCATCGTGTTTGCGTCCTTCTGCGACAAGCTGTTCGACATCGACGAAAAGCTCAACATCGTGCCGCAGCTCGCGCTGAGCCACGAGACGTCGGCCGACGGCAAGGAAGTCACCATCAAGCTCCGGCCCGGCGTCAAATTTCACGACGGCGAAACGTTCGATGCCGAGGCCGCCAAATATTCGATCGATCGTCACCTCACTTTGCCCGGTTCATTTCGCAAGCCGGAACTCGCCAGCGTCGACCATGTCGATGTCGTCGATCCCCTCACCATCAAGCTCGTGCTCAAGGCGCCGTTTTCGCCCCTGATTGCGCAGCTTACTGACCGCGCCGGCATGATGGTGTCGCCCAAGGCGGCCAAGGAAGCTGGTGACAAGTTCGGTCTGAAACCGGTCTGCGCCGGACCCTACAAATTCGTCGAGCGCGTTCAGCAGGACCGCATGGTGTTCGAGAAATTCGCAGACTACTGGAACAAGGACAATGTCTTCATCGACCGCATCGTCTTTCTTCCGATCGTCGACGCCACGGTCCGGCTCGCCAACCTGAAATCCGGCGGACTCGACCTGATCGAACGCGTGCTCGCCACCGACATCAAGGACGTACGTGCCGATTCACGGCTCAAGCTCTCGACGGCGATCGAACTCGGCTATCAGGGCATCACGCTGAACATCGGCAAGGACAAGGCCAAGGGACCACTGAGCCAGTCTGCCAAGGTGCGCCAGGCGCTCGATTTGTCGATCGATCGCGAAGCCATCAACCAGGTGGTTTTCAATGGCGAGTTCAAGCCGGGCAATCAATGGGTCAATCCGGATCATCCGTATTACCAGAAGGCTTTCCCGATCCGCGGGCGTGACGTTGCGAAAGCCAAGGCCCTGCTGAAGGAAGCCGGTGTCTCGCCGCCGGTGGCCGTCGACTTCATGGTGCCGAAGGGTGCGGAGACCGAAGCCGTCGCGCAGGTCGTACAGTCGATGGCGGCGGAGACCGGCTTCGATATGAAGATCAGGGTCACCGAATTTGCGACCTCGCTGAAGCAGGCCGAAGCCGGTGAATATCAGGCCTACATGCTGGCGTGGAGCGGCCGCATCGATCCGGACGGCAATTCCTACGTCTTCCTCAGGACCGGCGCGCCACAGAACTATAGCGCATGGAGCAACGCCGAAGCCGACAAGGCACTTGACGACGCCAGGCTGGTCACCGATCTGGCGCAACGCAAGGCAATCTACGAGAAGCTGGCCAAGGCGGAACTGGACGAGCAAGCCCTGCTCTACATCTACCACCGCCGCATCCTGATCGCCCATACGACCAAGCTCGACGGCTACAAGCAGATGCCGGACGGGCTGGTGCGGGTGATCGGGCTGAAGCTGAAGTGAGCCATGCTGAACTTCCTCGCGCGTCGCATCTTGCAGCTGATTCCGACGTTGTTCTTCGTGTCGGTCCTGATCTTCTCGCTGCAGCAATTGCTGCCGGGCGATCCTGCACTGGTAATGGCGGGCGAGGAACGCGATCCTGACGTCATCGCGCAAATTCGCCAGCAGTACCGGCTCGATCAGCCGGTACCGGTGCAGTATGTCTACTGGATGAAAGGCGTGCTGTCGGGTGATTTCGGCGAGTCGCTGCGCAACAAGGTGCCGGTGCGTGAATTGATCGCGCAGAAGCTGCCGGTGACGATGCAACTGGCGTCGATGGCGATCATCATCGCCTTCCTGATTGGCATCCCCGCGGGAATCATATCGGCAGTCAAAAAGGGTACAGCCTGGGACTATGGCGCGAATTTCTTTGCGCTGTGGGGTATCTCGACGCCGAATTTCTGGCTTGGCATCATGCTGATCTTCCTGTTCTCGATCAAGCTCGGATGGCTGCCGGCGTCGGGCTATGTGCCGCTGACCGAGAACTGGCGCGCCAGCATCGCCTCCACCATCATGCCCGCTTTCGTGCTCGGCAATGCGATTGCCGCGATCCTGATGCGCCATACCCGGAGCGCCATGCTGCAGGTGCTGGAAAGCGACTACGTCCGCACCGCCCGCGCCAAGGGCCTGTCCGAGCGCTCCGTCATTCTCAAGCATGCCATGCGCAACGCGCTGACTCCCGTCATTACGCTGGGCGCGCTCGAACTGGGCACGCTACTGTCGGGCGCGGTGTTGACCGAGCAGATCTTTTCGATCCCGGGTTTCGGCAAGCTGATCGTCGATGCCGTGTTCAACCGTGACTATGCGGTCGTGCAAGGCGTCGTGCTGACAACGGCAACGATCTACATCACGCTCAACCTGATCGCCGATATCGCCTATGTCCTCGTCAATCCGCGGCTGAGGGCCTAGGCCATGACCGACACGGCCCTCGGCGCGATCAAGCTGACCGCTTCCGACGAAATGGAGAGTCCGGTGCGGCGCGCGCTGCGGCGTCTGTTCAAGCGCAAGGGCGCGGTGGTGGGCCTTGTCGTGATCGCAACCTTCATCCTGCTCGCGGTGCTTGCGCCGCTGATCTCGCCTTACGAGCCGATCGCGACGAGTTGGTCGCTGGTGCGCAAGCCGCCCTCGGCGCTGCACTGGTTTGGCACCGACGAGCTCGGCCGCGACATCCTCGCCCGCGTGATCTACGGCGCTCGGGCCTCATTGCTGGCCGGCGCGATCTCGGTCGGGATCGCGCTTTCGATCGGCGTGCCGCTCGGCCTCCTGTCGGGCTATCGCGGCGGTTTCATCGACGCCCTGATCAGCCGCATCACGGATGCGATGCTGGCCTGCCCGTTCCTGATCCTGGCGATTGCGCTGGCTGCCTTCCTTGGCCCCAGCCTCGGCAATGCCATGATCGCGATCGGCGTATCGGCGACGCCGATCTTCGTGCGGCTGACCCGGGGCCAAGTGATGAGCGTCAAGGTCGAGGACTATGTCGAGGCCGCCCGTGCGATGGGAAATCCGCGCTGGCGCATCGCGCTGTTTCACATCCTGCCGAACATCATGCCCGCACTATTGGTGCAGGCGACACTGTCGATCGCCGCCGCCATCATCGCGGAAGCCGCGCTGTCGTTCCTTGGCCTCGGCCAGCAGCCGCCGGCGCCGTCGTGGGGCAGCATGCTCAACGCTGCGCAACGATTCCTGACCAACGCGCCCTGGATGGCGGTCTGGCCCGGGCTTGCGATCTTTCTCGTGGTGCTCTCGTTCAACCTGGTCGGCGACGGCCTGCGCGACGCGCTGGATCCGAGGGAGAGGTAGCACGACCCTCATGGTGAGGAGGCGCACGCGCCGTCTCGAACCGTGAAGGCCCGGCTCGCGCATCTTGGCCTTCATCCTTCGAGACGCGCGCAGATGCGCTCCTCAGGATGAGGATCTAACTAAATCACCACTTCCCGCAGCACCCTGCGGCAATCCATCTCGTACTCGAGATCGATCACCGGCGGCCGGGCGAAATGCCAAGTCAGGCCCGCCCGCGCGGCGCCGCGGACGAGCGCATCGGCAAAGACGTGATGGAAATCGTGGATGGTGTAGGTCTGCACCGCGGTCGCGTCCTTCCAGCCGAACCCGAATTCGCCCATACGACGCTCCATCACGCCGGCGACATAGCGGACCTTCTCCGCGATCCCCTCGGGGCTGGTATCGCGGTAACGCACCGTGCGTTCGGCATAGCTCGCATTGCCTTCCTGCGACTCGCCGCTGCCCGCAATCACGAAACTCGGCGTCGTGGCCTGGCTCGGCCGTGTGAATGAAAAGGCGTAAAACGACGGTTCGCTCGGCGGATCGATCTCCGGACAGACATTGCTGCGCGCCACCGGATTGGTCTTGCCGTCGTACACGCCCCACTCCGCAAGCGTCTTGACATAGTGCAGGTTGAAATTGCGGAATCCCTCGTCAGTGAAAGCGGCAGGTGAACGCAGCTCACAGGCGCAGAACGATGTCAGCGGCCTGCCCGCCGCCTGAATATACTTTGCGATTTGCGCAAATCCTTCGGCCAGCGGCACCCATTTATCGAACCGCACCCGTTCGATCTCATAGCCTGGGTTGGCTGCAGCGCCCGCGGAATACTGAAAGACGCCGGGAATGAAGCGGTAATTGCCGGCGGCAAAGTCACTGGTCATGTCGTCTCCCTGCTTTTTTCCCTTCCTAGCACGGCGAGCGGGCGCCGTCGCCCGGTGTTTGAACCGGGCAAACAAAAGCGGCGGCAGCGTTGTCCGCTGCCGCCGCTTTTCAAAACTTCCGGCCGCCTCAGGTCGGCTTCAGGGCCTTGTCGCCGAGATCGTATTCGGCGATCTGCTTGGACCGTTCCGAGTTCGCTGCGGCCTGGTGGTCGGTCGCGATCGTCACGTAAACCGCCGGCAGCACGAACAGCGTGAACAGCGTGCCGATCGTCATACCGGCCACGACGACGAGGCCGATCGAGAACCGGCTCGCGGCGCCGGCGCCCGATGCCGTCAGCAACGGCAACAGTCCCGTGACCATCGCGGCCGTCGTCATCAGGATCGGACGCAGCCGGATGCGGGCGGACATTTCGATCGCCGATCGGCGGTCGAGCCCCTCGTTGATCTGCAGCTCATTGGCGAACTCCACCATGAGAATGCCGTGCTTGGTAATCAGCCCGACCAACGTCAACAGCCCGACCTGGGTGTAGATGTTCATGGTCGCGACGCCGAAGAACAGCGGGATCAAGGCGCCGACGATCGCCATCGGCACGCTGATCATGATCACGAAGGGATCGCGCAGGCTTTCGAACTGCGCGGCCAGCACCAGGAAGATGATGATGATCGCGAACGCGAAGGTGATCAGGAGCTGATTGCCCTCCTGAACGTATTGCCGCGAGTCGGCCAGGAAGTCGTGGCTGAAACCGGACGGCAGATTCTTGGCTTGGCCCTCCAGGAACTCGACCGCCTGCCCCATGGAGACGCCAGGCATCGGCACCGCGGAGAAGGTCGCCGAGTTGAGCTGATTATAGTGCGTCAGCGCGTTGGGATCGATCCCGGTCTCGACCGAGACAATCGTCGACAGCCTCACCAGTTGCCCGCCTAAGGCCGGCACATAGTAGTTGTCGAGCGCTTCCGGCGACAGGCGTTTGTCACGCGGCACCTGCGGGATCACCTGGTAGGAGCGCCCTTCCAGGTTGAAGCGGTTGATGTAGTTGCCGCCAAGCAAGGTCGCCAGCGCGTTGCCGACCGATTGCATGGTGATGCCGAGGTCGCTTGCCTTGGAGCGATCGACTTTCACCCGGACAACCGGCTGGTTGAACTCGAGGTCGCTGTCGGAGACAATAAATAGTCCACTCTTCCGCGCGGCATCCTTCAGCTTGGTCATTTCCTCATAGACCGCCCGGAATCCCGAGGTCGAGTTGATGACCATCTGCACCGGCAGACCGCCGGGGCCACCGGGCAGCGGCGGCAGGCTGAACGCGAAAGCATTGACGCCCTCGATCTTCGACAGCTCCGCCTGCACCAGCGGCTGCAGCTGCTGCGCCGTTCGCTTGCGCTCATCCCACGGTTTGAGCAGCATGCCCGCGAAACCGCCCTGCGGACCGGTGATGCCGTTCAGGACGAACCGCAGGTCGGTCTCAGGGAATTTCTCGAAGTTCTTGTCAATCTTGTCGCCGTAGTAATCGATGTAGTCGATGTTGGCATATTTCGGCGCCTTGGTAATCGCAAAGACGATGCCCTGGTCTTCCTGCGGCGCCAGTTCCTTGGACGTGTGCATGTAAAGGAAGCCGACGAGGCCGAGGATCGTCAGCGCGAACACGCCGGTGATCGGGCGGTAGTCGAGCGAGCGGTCGAGTTGCCGGCCGTACCAGCGCGTCATCGCGCCGAACACGCGATTGACCAGCCTCGCGAACCGTCCCTCCTCCGCGCTCTTGAGGAATACCGAGCACATCATCGGCGACAGCGTCAGCGCAATCACGCCGGACACGATCACGGAGCCCGCGAGCGTAAACGCGAATTCGCGGAACAGCGTGCCGGTCACGCCACCAAGGAAACCGATAGGCGCATACACCGCGGCAAGCGTGATCGTCATCGAGACCACGGGGCCGACGATCTCGCGCGCGCCTTTCAGCGATGCCTGCACCGGCGGCATCCCCTCCTCGAGATGGCGATGGATGTTCTCCACCACGACGATCGCGTCGTCGACCACGAGACCGATCGCCAGCACCATCGCCAGCAGCGTCAACAGGTTGAAGCTGAAGCCGGCCGCCAGCATCAGAATGCAGACGCCGACAAGCGACAGTGGAATGGTGACGACGGGAATGATCACCGACCGGAACGAGGCCAGGAACAGGAAGATCACGACCACGACGATCAGCATGGCTTCGCCGAGCGTCTTCTGAACCTCGTCGATCGACGACTGGATGAACTTGGTGGAATCGTATGCCACCTTCATTTTCATCGAAGGCGGCAGGTTACGCTCGAGTTCCGGGAACAGCGCGCGCACGCCCTTGACCAGCGTCAGCGGGTTGCCCTGCGGCGTCGCCTTGATGCCGATGAAGATCGCATGCTCGCCGTTGAAGGCGACGCTGGCATCCGTGCTCTGGGCCGCAAGTTCGACCGTCGCGATGTCCTCGACACGGACAAAACCGCCGTCCTTGGATTTGACGATCATCCGCTTGAACTGATCGATGTTCTGAAGGTCGGTATTGGCGGAGACGTTCGAGACGATGAAATAGCCCTTGGTCTGGCCGGCGGCTGCCTGGAAGTTGTTGGCCGCGATCGCCGCTGCAACGTCGTTGGACGACACGCCCCGGCCCGCCATCTTGATGGGATCGAGCCAGAGCCGCATTGCAAAGGTTTGGCCGCCGAGAATGTCAGCCGAGGCGACACCGTCGACCGTCGACAGCACCGGCTGCACGACGCGCGTCAGGTAATCCGAGATCGCCGACCCGCTCAGTTCCTCGCTGGAAAACCCGAGATACATCACCGCGATCGTGTCGCCGGTCGCCTTGGTCACGACAGGGTCGAACGCTTCCTTCGGGATCAGGTATCTGACCGAATTGACCTTGGCGAGCACCTCGGTCATCGCCTTGTTCGGATCGAAGTTGAGCTTGACGTAGACCTGGATCGTCGAGGTGCCGAGCACCGACGACGAGGTGATGTAGTCGACACCCTCGGCGGAGGCGACGGCCTGCTCAAGCGGCGTGGTGATGAAGCCCTGGATCAAGTCCGCAGCAGCGCCGGGATACGCCGTGGTGACCGTGACGATGGTGTTGGACAGGTTCGGATATTGCCGGATCGGCAGCGTGGTCGCAGCGCGCAGGCCGATCAGGAGGATCAGCAGGCTGACGACGACCGCGAGCACCGGCCGCTTGATGAAGATATCAGTGAAGGCCATCGCCTACCCATTCTGGTTGTCTGCCGATTTTCGGCAACGTGATGCGGAGGGCCATCGGCCCTCCGAACGATGTGAACGCGATCAGTAGCGCGGCGCCTGCGCCGGAATCGGCGGCGGCGGCTCCGACGAGATCGCAACTGCCATCCCCGACTGCAGCTTGATCTGCCCAACGGCGACGACGCGATCGCCGGAGTTGAGGCCCTTGAGGATCTCCACACGGCCGTTGGTGCGGTTTCCGGTCTTTACCGCCGTCCGCACCGCGGTCAGGCTGGTCTTGCCGTCATCCTCTTTTTTCTCCGTGATCAGGAACACCGAGTCCCCGTACAGCGTGTAGTCCACCGCGGTTTCGGGAACGGTGACGACCGGCGGCCTCTCGGGCAGCGCGATCGTGGTGGTCGCAAACATGCCGGGCTTGAGGATCCGGTCCGGATTGCTGATCGTCGCCTGGACGCGGATGTTGCGGGTATCGGTCGAGATCTGCGGCTCGATGGTCGTGATCGTGCCCTCGAAATCGCGGCCCGGATAGGCATCGACCGCGATTTTAACGATCTGGCCAACCTTGACCTGCGAGCTCTGCTTTTCGGTCACGGTCAGGTTCGCATAGAGCGTCGACAAGTCAGTCAGCGATACGATCTGCGTGCCTGCCGTAAGGTACTGGCCGACCTCGACCTGGCGAACGCCGAGATCGCCGTCAAACGGAGCGCGCACCAGCTTCTGCGAGATGATCGCCTCGGTCTTGGCGATGCCGGCATTGGCCTGATCGTATGCCGCCTGTGCCGTGTCGACGGTTGCCTGCGGCCCGAACTGGCGTGACGCGAGCTGCTTGGCGCGATCGAGCGAGAGCTGCGCCACGGTTGCCTGCGCCTTGTAATTGGCGAGATCGCCCTGCTCGGGACCGTCGAACAACTGCACCAGCGGCGTGCCCGCCTTCACGCGACTGCCCGCCGTGAACAGGATCTCGGTGATGCGGCCGGACACGTCGGAGGTGACGTTGACCTGATGCACCGCGACGAGATCGCCAACGGCGGTCAAAAGATTCGGAATCGCTTCGGACTTCGCCACGACCGCGGTCACATTCGCCGGTGGCGGCTTGTTGTTCGCGAAGAACTGCGCGATCATTTTTCCGCGGAAAGAGTTGAACCAGACGAGGCCGCCGACCAGCAGCGCCAGCAGCAATCCGACAATGATGAACCAGCGGACCATCCGGACCGGCCGCTTGTGCAGCTTGTCGCCAATCGGTTTGCCCGACAGCTTGGGTTCAGTCACAATATTCATGTCATGCACTTTCTGCAGTTACCGATTGTCCCGAATTCGGTGACAGCTCGCCGTCCAAATGAGAAGCAATTGCGGCTTCGGTAAGTCCGATGCCGCGCAGGATGAATTGACAAAGTTGCCGCTCCAGATCAGCGGCGTTGCCGTAGGAAAGACAGGGCACCGCCGGAAGCCGCGTGAGCGCAGACATCAGTACGGTGTGGTGCGCGAACCAGAACAGGTTGAGCGGATCGCTGCCGATCCGCGCGGCGTCGCCGGCCGCAACAGCGCTTTCGATCGAAGCGGAGAACACCGGACCGATCAGGCCACCGATCTTGTCGTAGAGCAGACGCGCGAACTCGCCGTCGTCGAGATGACTCGTCGTCATCAGCCGCAACCGCTGCGCTTCCTCCTGATCCGACCCGTCGGACACCTCCATGAAATGGCCGACCATGCCCTTGACCAGTTCGACCAGCGTGGCCGTCGAAGGCTCCTGCCCAAGCAGGTGCGCAAAATCCGGATCCGCCTCGCACTCTTCCGCGAGAATCTCGGCATAGAGCGCGGCCTTCGAGGGGAAGTGCTTGAACAGCAGCCCTTCCGAAATGGAAGCGGCCGCCGCCACGCTCTTGGTCGTGGTGCCGGCAAAGCCGTTCCGGGCAAAGCATCGTTTGGCGGCGCCCAATATTAATTGCCGCCGCAAGTCACTGGTCATGCGCAGGGTAGACATGGGCGCGTGAGTAATCACTCACCATTATGATGTCAAGGATACATTGCAGCGCACCAAACGAATTATGTTGCGAGGTGACGTCAAAGACACAGTATCATCGTCTTGTTTTGACATCGTTTTTTCAAAATTCCAGACATTCGCCTTTCCGGTTTATCCCGGATCGGCGCAACCCCAACGCGTCGTGGATGGCGGAAGCTCAAAACAGAACTCTGGCTTGACGCCTCGGGCGCGGCCTCTAAAGTAGTTGCACATGCGACTAATTTGATGGGTCGCTGACTTTGTCCGTCTCCCCAAAGGGTATGGCGAGCCATGAACCTGGATACGCGCGAACTGGCGGCCACTTTCGACCTCGAACGGCTGACGCCGGAGTTCTACGCCAACCCCTACCCGACTTACCGCGCGCTGCGTGAGACCGATCCGGTCAAGCGTATGCCGAACGGTTCGTATTTCCTGACCCGTTACGACGATCTGGTCGCAGCCTACAAGAACACCAAAGCCTTCTCTTCGGACAAGAAGAAGGAATTCTCGCCGAAATACGGTGCGTCCCTGCTCTATGAGCACCACACTACGAGCCTCGTCTTCAACGATCCCCCGGCCCATACCCGCGTCCGGCGGCTGATCATGGGTGCGCTGTCGCCGCGCGCGATCGCCGGCATGGAACCCGACCTGATCCGGCTGGTCGACCGCCTGCTGGATGCCATGGCCGCCAAGGGCAAGGTGGATCTGATCGACGATTTCGCCGCCGCGATTCCGATCGAGGTGATCGGTAATCTGCTCGACGTCCCCGAGGACGAGCGCGAGCCGTTGCGCGACTGGTCCCTAGCCATCCTCGGCGCGCTCGAGCCGGTGGTCACCCCGGAGGCGTTTGCCCGCGGCAACAAGGCGGTGGCGGATTTCCTGTCGTACCTCGAAGGGCTGGTGGCGCGGCGACGCGCCAAGCCGGGCAATCCCGAGCGCGATGTGCTGACACGGCTCATTCAGGGCGAAGACAATGGCGAGCGGCTGACCGAAAAGGAGCTGCTGCACAATTGCATCTTCCTGCTCAATGCCGGCCACGAGACCACCACCAATTTGATCGGCAACGGCCTGGTGGCACTTTCGCTGCATGCGGGCGAGAAGAAGCGGCTGATCGAAAATCCCACGCTGATCAAGACCGCGATCGAGGAAATGCTGCGGTTCGAGAGCTCCAACCAGCTCGGCAACCGCATGACGGTCGAGCCGTTCGAACTGGGCGGCATCGCGATGCCGCCGGGTACGCCGGTGACGCTGTGCATCGGCGCCGCCAACCGCGACCCTGCACAGTTCGCCGATCCCGAACGTTTTGATGTCGGCCGTTCGCCGAACCGGCACCTCGCCTTCGGCACCGGCGCGCACCAATGCGCCGGCATGGCGCTGGCGCGGCTCGAAGGTGCGATCGCGATTTCACACTTCCTCGCGCGCTTTCCGGATTATTCGCTCGATGGTGAGCCCGTGCGCGGCGGCCGCGTGCGCTTCCGTGGATTTCTCAGTGTGCCGTGCAGGATCAGCTAGCCGCCGCGGACAAACTGCACCTGCGTCGCAACACCGCAATTCAAGTCAAAGACAAAGGCGAACGATTTCTGCGCTTGGGCGTTGGCATCCCGGGCGGCGAAGCATGAGGGAGATGAGATCATGCTTTCTCCAGCAGCACGACCTGCCCGGATGTTCTCGGCGATGCTATTGAGCGGAATAGCATACGTGCTTTCATCGCCTTCCGCCCTGCCCCAGGCGTCGCAAGACGCGGACGGACAACAGGCGTTCAACAATGCCTGTCGAACCTGCCACATCGTGAGGCAGGGCGAAAACCGGCTCGGACCTAACCTGCACGGGATTGTCGGACGGAAAGCAGGATCACTGCCGGACTACGCGTTTTCCAGCGCCATGAGGGAGGCAGGCTTCGTCTGGGACGCGGAGAAGCTCGATCGCTTCATTGCGAATCCCGATGAGGTCGTGCCAGGCAACCGAATGAAGCCATATGGCGGCCTCGCATCGAGCGACGAGCGAAAGAAAATCATCGCCTTCCTGACCCAGCCGCGATAGCGCCGCAACCCGTGCGTACCTTGCCATGCTGTCCGCACGAAGGGTTCCTGCGAAGGCACTTCCTTTGCCCCCTATCTCGTCGCGCGCACCGAAGCCAAAGCGCCCTCAAGCGCCTGCGTTACCACCACCGCAGAGCGTTCATCGAGATGAACCCCGTCGGCCCAGCGCAGCTCGCTCCGATTCGCTTCGACAGGTAACCATCGCTTTGAATCCGGAAACGCGGCATGAACAATCTCCCGCGTCGTCCTCGCATATTGCGAGCTTTCGATCGGATCGGAAAAGGGTAACTCGAATAGCAACACCCGGGCACCGCGTTGTTCCACGACCCGGATCAACTCCTCCATCCGCTTCACATTGAGTCGCACACTATCTGACGGATCTTCAGCATTGAATTGCTGCAGCGCGCGATCTGCATAGATCCTGCTGTCGAAATCACTCGGCGGCTGTCGGACTAGCCTGCGGAGATCGAGTGAAACCTGCTCGTGCGTCAGCGGGGCATGCTGCCGCTGCTCGTAGGCGGCAACCGCAGCCCGTATGGGACGAAAGAACAGCGGCTCGGCGTCGCCACGCGCGTAGCGCTCGACCAGCGCGATATCGATGGGACGGGAGAGAACATTCGCCTCGACCAGGATGAGACCGGGGAGACGCGGCTGATTTGCAACGATCTCCAGGCCGGTGACCGGAGAGCCTCCCGCAAGCGCCAGATTCCGCAAACCGGGCGTCGCAAAGTATTCCTCCTTGAGGCGGAACGTAATTGAGCTGCCCACCAGTACGATGTCTGGCACCGGCTCGCGCAGGTACCGGCTCAAGGTGATCAGCGTGCCGTCGCGCGTCGTCGTCGCCGGCATTTGCAGGCCGCGGTCAAAGCGCATGGTGGCGAAGCCGCAGGCGACCAGGACGATCGCCGCGCCCACACCGCATCTTACCAGCCACCCAACGACAGACACGTCTTCCCTCGTCCCTAGAACTGAAAATAGATGAACGACGTTTCGGGTCCCGCCTCCAGAAACATCAGCGCAGCCATCGCGCCGTATAGATATGGCTCTGCCAAGCGAAATCTTCCCTCCAACAGCCGATGGAATCCCAAGTGCTGAATCCCGACCGGCAGCGCATAGAGCAGTGCCAGACTATAGAACAGTTTTGCCGGGTTGGGATTCGTGCTCGGCGTAAACATACCCGTGAGGTAGCCCACGGCATGATCGAAGTTCGGCAGCTTGAAAAAAATCCAGAGCATCGTGACGCAGACAAAGACCACGGTCATCCGCACCGCTCGAAACACCGCAAGGTCGATCGAATTCATCAACGACAGCAAGGGGCGTTCGAGCACCAGCAGCAGGCCGTGCAACAGCCCCCACATCAGATAGCCGAGACCCGCGCCGTGCCAGAGACCACCCAATCCCATCACTATCATCAGGTTCAAATAGGTCCGCCATACGCCGTGCCGATTGCCGCCGAGCGGGATGTAAAGATACGTCCGCAGCCAGGCCGACAGCGAGATATGCCAGCGCGTCCAGAACTCCGAGAACGAGGTCGAGATGTAGGGAAGATCGAAGTTGATCGGCAGGCGATAGCCGAACAGAAGGCCAAGCCCGATCGCGATCGCGGAATAGCCGAAAAAGTCTGCGTAGATTTGATAGCTGTAAAGAAAAACAAGCAGCCAGCGGTCCTGCGTCTGCAGTGTCTCATAGAGCGGAAAGCTCATGTAAGACGTCATCTCGTTGAGATTGTTCGCTACGTAGAGCTTGAAGAAGAATCCAAGCAGGGTCCACTTCGCCGCATCGACGAATGGAATGTCCGCAAGATATTTCGGCTTGATCTGCGGCATGAACATTTCCGCGCGCGTGATCGGGCCTGACACGAGTTGCGGAAAGAAGATGATGTAGAGGAAGACTTCGGCCAGCGTCGGGGGCGTCGCTTTCTGCCGGGTGAGATCTACCAGCAGGCTGATGTTGTGAAAGACAAAAAACGAAATGCCGATCGGCAGCGGCAACTTCAGCAGGAAATCAAGCGGCGCGAAATCGACCAGGCTCGGGGACGCCGGATCGATGAACAGCAGCTTGTATTTGAAGAACGCCAGCAGCGCGAGATTGAAGATAACACCGACCGGAAGCCAGACTTTCCGGTCTCGCAATGCCAGGATCAGGAACAGATAAGTTCCGAAGACCGCGACGGCCAACAATGCCAGCAGCTCCGGCTGGCCATATCCGTAAAAGAACAGGCTGGCGAATACCAGCAGCTGAACCTGAAAGGCCCGCAAAGCCGGCTGATAATAGGCCGCAAATACGGTCGCGGCGAAGACGCCGAACTGCCAGGAAGTGAAGGTCATGCAACCCCAACGGTCGTTGGGGAAGCTCTAGCATCCCAACCCGGGAGGGCATAGCCGAAACCCGACCGGCCGGCTCAGCAGCCAGCCGCTCGATTCCGGACTAGTGAAGGAGAGTTCTAGTTTCCGGCGGTGTTGAATCGGGAGAGATCGCAATCCCGCTCGGCGTATTTCACGCGGCGCAGGCCATCGCGGTCTTCGACCACGGTCGGCTGGCAGCGTGCTTTCCAGGCAGCCTGGCCGGCTTCATCGGCTTTCATTTCTTCCGCGGTCCGGGGCGTGATCTTCATGGTGCCGCCGCTGCTGACATAGAAATTGGTTTGCTGACTGGGAAGCAGCGGCGCGCCGGAGGCGATTGCCGCGGCCTTGGCATTCGCGGCAGCCTGCGCCGCGCGAGCAGCCTGAGCGGAGGCCGCAGCTTGGCCGTGGTCCATCGCGAATTGCGCGGACGCGGACGATACCGAAGCGACGACAATCGAGATTGCGATAAGCACGACGCGCATTGACCCTGCCTCTTTAAATGAATGTCGAACATCAGGAATGCCCGACAAGCATTGAGGCGCCGTAAAGCGGCGTGACTAACCGGGTCGCAATCTGGTCGATAAAGATTTAGCTGTTTTTCGGACGCGGCAGCGCGCCGGGATCATCGGGCCCGGAGGCCCGGACACTCCTCGCCGATCCGCGAGGAGTGTAACCGTACCGGTTATTCGCTGCGGCCGAACTCGCAGCCCTTGCGGGCATAGGTCAGTCGGGTCACGCCCTGGTCATCGTAGGTGCGCGTCGGCTTACAAAACGCTTCCCACTTTTCGATGCTGGCGCGTCGTGCGCGTTCGTCTTCCCGTTCCTGCGCCTCGTTGCGCGTGGGATCGTCCAGGTAAGAGGTCGTGCACTTCCGGCCATAGTACTGGCTTTCGGTGCAACGTTCCACAACCTGCCACGCCTGTGCGGACGTCGACAGCAGGGTAAGGGCCGCAATTGCGTAAATGATTTTCATGGTGTCGCTCATCGCTCACGGAGACGTTCTCCGTGCGAAATAGCTAGCGCCGGAGCACGCGCGAGCGCAACGGTAACCCTTTGTTAATCTAAATAGCCGCGCAAAAGGTTAAACCTGGAACCGCGCGATGTCTCTTTCCGCTACTCTATCAGAGTAGATAGCTCACGGCAGTTCACATACGAGACAACAACGTCTGCCATTGAGACAGCGAACGTGGCCGCTTCGGTTGATCGTTGCTAGACGACCGTTCGGTGCCGCTCGATGCAGGTCCGCAAGACCTCGTCCATCGGCCTTGCCCACCAGTCGTTGGAGAAGATTTCGATCTCCGAATAGCCTGCAAAACCCTGCGCCTCGACCGCCGATCGCACCGAGGCGATGTCGATGACGCCGTCGCCCATCATGCCGCGGTCGTTGAGGATATCCTTTGTCGGCACCAGCCAGTCGCAGACGTGAAATGCGAGCAGCCGATCCTTTCCGGCGCGCGCGATCTGCGGCATCAACTCGGGATCCCACCAGATGTGATAGACGTCGAGCGCAACGCCGAGCATGCCGGTGCGCTGCGGATCGAGCTGGTCGCAGATATCCAGCGCCTGCCTCGTCGTATTCACGCAAGCGCGGTCGGCGGCATAGGCCGGATGCAACGGCTCGATTGCGAGCGGCATGTTGGCCTGCTTCGCATACTCCAGCATCTCGGCGATGGCGTCATGAACCTGCGTGCGTGCGGCCGCAATGTCCCTCGAGGCCGCGCTTCCGGGCCGCGAATATTGCGGCAAGCCGCCGGCGACCAGCACGATGCAGGGCGCGCCCAGCGCCCTGGCTTCGTCGACCGCGCGGCGATTGTCGTCGCGCGCCTCGATACGGCGCGCCGCGTCTGCCGTGAACATGCCGCCGCGGCAATATCCCGACAAATCCAGTCCGGCGTCGCGCACCGCCCGCGCTGCACGGTCGACGCCGATGGCCGCAACCTGGTCGCGCCATGGATCGATGGCGCGGATGCCGTGTCGCGCACAGGCTTCGATGATGGCGGCGAGATCGCCCTGCTTGCGGACCGTCGCCGTGTTCAGCGAAAGCCAGCGATGATCGACTGAGAAATCGCGCATCAGGACTCGATGCCGCGCGTTGCCAGCACCGTCTTCATGCGCCGTGTCGCCATTTCAGGGTTGGAGAGCAGCCCGCATTTGTCGGCGAGCCGGAACAGTTCGGCCAGATGCAGCGTCGAGCGCGTGCTCTCCTGCCCGCCGACCATGGTGAAATGATCCTGATGGCCGTTGAGATAGGCCATGAACACGATGCCGGTCTTGTAGAACCGCGTCGGCGCCCGGAAGATGTGACGCGACAGCGGCACCGTCGGCCCCAGCACGTCTTGGAAGCCCGCCTCGTCGCCCGCCGCCAACCGCGACAGCGCGTAGGACGCCGCCGGCGCGATGGCGTCGAAGATGCCGAGCAGCGCGTGCGAAAATCCCTGGTCGTCGCCGGCGATCAGTTCGGCGTAATTGAAATCGTCGCCGGTATACATCTTGACGTTCTTGTCGAGCCGCCGGCGCATGTCGATTTCGCGCTGCTTGTCGAGCAGCGACACTTTTACGCCATCGACCTTGGCGGCGTTGGCGTTGATGATGGCGACTGCCGTATCCATCGCCTTGTCGAGATCGGCGGTGCCCCAATAGCCAGCCAACGCCGGGTCGAACATGTCGCCGAGCCAGTGGATGATCACGGGTTCGCGGACCTGGCCCAGCACGCGGTTATAGACCTTGGCGTAGTCGTCGGCGCTACGGCCGAGCTTCGCAAGCGCGCGCGAGGCCATCAGGATTATACGACCGCCGGCCTTCTCCACCGCCGCGATCTGCTCTTCATAGGCACGGATTACGTCGTCGATCGACCTGGCATCCTCCACCGCGAGGTGATCGGTCCCGGCGCCGGAAAACACCAGCGCGTTGCCTTTGGCCTTGGCTGCCCTCACCGAGCGTTGGATCAGTTCCAGCGAGGTCGGCCAGTCCAGCCCCATGCCGCGCTGCGCGGTGTCCATTGACTCGGCGACGCCGAGGCCGAGATCCCAGACGTGCTCACGAAACGCAATGGTGCGGTCCCAGTCGATCGCGGATGTCAGCCACGGATCGTTGTCGGCGAGCGGATCGGCCACCACATGCGCGGCCGAGAACGCCACGCGGTTCAGCGTACCCTCGAGCTTCGCCGGAAAAGTCCGCGACGCCGCCAGGCGATAGGTTTCGATCGAACGATCAGCCGTCGGCAGTTTCAGCGACAGCGAAGACATCGGCAGGACAGGCTTGTTCATGGGTAGGCCTCCTCACACCTTGATCGGGGCAACATCGATCCAGCGCCGCTCGCGCCAGCTCTGCAGCGCGCATTCGGCAAGCTGCACGCCCTTGGCGCCTTCCAGCAGCGTGAACTTGTAGGGCGCATCCTCGCAGACGTGGCGGATGAACATCTCCCACTGCTCCTTGAAGCCGTTGTCATAGACGACGTTCTCCGGAACCTTCTGCCAGTCGGCATAGAAATCATGGGTGCGCTTCTCGTCCGGGTTCCAGACCGGGCGCGGCGTCGCCTGCCGGGCCTGGATCACGCAATCGGTCAGGCCCGCCACCGCCGAACCATGCGTGCCGTCGACCTGGAAGGTGACGAGATCGTCGCGGTAGACCCGCGTCACCCAGCTCATGTTGATGTGCGCGATCACGCCGCCCTTGAGGCGGAAGGTGGCGTAGGCGGAGTCGTCGGCGGTCGCCGTGTACTTCTTGCCCTTCTCGTCGAAACGCTCGGGAATATCGGTCGTACCAAGGCAGGAGATGCTCTCGACCTCGCCGAAGAGATTGTCGAGGACGTAGCGCCAGTGGCAGACCATGTCGAGGATGATGCCGCCGCCGTCCTCGCTGCGATAGTTCCACGACGGCCGCTGCGCCTCCTGCCAACCGCCCTCGAACACCCAATAGCCGAACTCGCCGCGTACCGAGAGCATGCGGCCGAAGAAGCCGGAATCGCGCAGGAAGGCGAGCTTCTTCAGCCCCGGCAGGAAAAGCTTGTCCTGTACCGTGCCGTGCTTGAGACCCTTGGCGTTGGCGAGCCTCAGCACCGCAATCGCCTCGTCCAGGTTGGTCGCGATCGGCTTCTCGCAATAGACGTGCTTGCCGGCGTTGATCGCCTTGGTCAGCAGTGACGGACGGGCCTGCGTGGTCGCGGCGTCGAAGAAGATCGTGTCGCTCTTGTCGGCCAGCGCCTTGTCGAGATCGGTCGACCAGCGCTCGACACTGAAGCGCCTGGCGAGCCGCTCCACCTTCTCCGCGTCACGGCCGATCAGGATCGGATCTGGCAGCATGCGGTCGCCATTGGAGAGCAGCACGCCCCCTTGGTCGCGGATCGCGATGATGGAGCGGATCAGGTGCTGATTGAGCCCCATCCGGCCCGTCACACCGTTCATGATCAGGCCGAGGCGTTTGGTCGTCATACTGCTTTCTCCAAGGAAATTCCGGCTGTGGGCTGCGCAAGCGGCGACATCGCGGACCAGTCCGGATGTACGGCTGTGGCGAAGCCCGATGTGGTCAGCGATCCCGTCAGGAGATCTCCGTCATGGATCGCCAGCCGGATTTGATTGCCGTCGCGGACATAGAGATCGGGGTGCGCTGTGAGATACGCCTCAGTCTCGGCAGCCGGCGTATCGCCAAAACCGTCGACATAATGGTGACCGTTGCGCTCGGCGTGGGTGACGCCGATCAGCGCGCCGAGCGCAAGATCCTGCTGCACCGCCAGTCCCGCCTGACAGGTCAGATCCTCACCAGCGATGAAGCATTTTTCGCCGCCCGCGCTCCATTTGGCCGCGCGCGTCGCGTTGATCACCGACTTGTAGATGCCCTTGCACGACTTCGAGGAGATGCCCCGATAACCCAGCGCCCGCGCCGCCGGGAACGCGTCGTAGGAATCGTCGGCCTCATCGATGATGAAATCACGCCCGGTCAGCGCACCGAGCGGCGACTGACGCGTGATGTCACGCGGCATCGGCTGCTCGATATAGAGCAGCTTTTGCGCGATCGGCCGCAGCGCCGCGTCGCGATCGAGCCGCTCGGCCAATGCCCCCAAGGCGGCGAGGTCGGCATATTGCTCATTGGCGTCCAGCGTGACGCGGTAGTCATATGGCAGCGTGGCAAGTTCGTTGCCGATCCGGATCAGGCGATCCGCATCGTGAGCGGGATCGCCGTTGAGCTTGAGCTTGAAATAGCGGGCCCCCGCATTTTCCCTGATGTCAGCGACCCCGCCCTCGCCCTCAACCTTGTCGTCCATGCCGACCGTGTGCCTGACCGCGACGCGCTCCAGCCGTTTGCGGTCCGCCAGGAATCCCGACACATCCGCATCGGCCAGATCGGTCGACAGCCGCGCGTCGACGCCGGCTACATTCGCCGCCATGCCATCGAAGAAGCCAACGCCTAGTCCGCGCAACAGCGCGTCAAGGATCGCCTTGTCGATCTCGGCCGGCCCGAAGCCGGCCGCGAGCGGCGGGATATCCGCTTTCGCGCAGGCCTCGACCTGGGCTGCGATGATGGCGGCGTGGTGCCCGAACGCGGTGTCGAAGCCGGATCGAGCCAGATAAAGCTCGCGAGCAATCGACAGCGCGTGGCGCAATCCGTCGACGGTCTGTTGCGGCGAAAGATGCGCGCGCTTGTCGAACCATTTCGAGGCCATCATTTCGGCGCTGGCGCCGACGGAAGCCCCCTTGCCTTCGATCTCGATCCCGGCACGCACGAAAACCTGCACCGATGAGGTAATCACCACGCTGCCGAACCGAAACGGCTTTGCAAACGGGATCGGCCGCTCGAAGAAGGAGATGTCCTGCACAGCAAAGCGAGGCGGCATGGCGTTTCCCACTAGTCGAGCGCGCTTTGGGTGAAGAAATGCTTGCGAATGCGCTGCACCAGTTCGGTGAAGGCGGGATCGGCCATCGAATCCAGCGAACGCGGACGCGGAAGAGGCACGTCGTAGATCGCCGCAATCGCACCGGGCCGCTCGGTCATGACAAGCACGCGGTCGGCGAGGAACACGGCTTCCGGGATCGAATGCGTGATCAGCAGAACGGTCTTGCCGGTCTCGCGCTGGATACGCATCAGTTCGACGTTCATCTTCTCGCGCGTCATGGCGTCGAGCGCGCCGAAGGGCTCGTCCATCAGCATGATCTTGGGATCGTGCACCAGCGCTCGGCAGATCGAGGCACGCTGCTGCATACCCCCTGACAATTGCCACGGCAGCTTCTTCTCGAATCCTTCGAGGCCGACCAGTTTCAGCAGCGCCTTCGCCCGCGGCAGATATTCGTCGCGCGACAATTTCTTCATGTCGATCGGCAACATCACGTTGGACAGGATGTTGCGCCATGGCAGCAGCAGCGCGCTCTGGAACACGATGCCGACATTGCCGTGCGGCTTGGTCACCTGCTCGCCTTCGACCAGGATTTCGCCGGTCGAGGGTGCAAGCAGGCCGGAGATCATTTTCAACAGCGTGGACTTGCCGCAGCCGGACGGGCCGACCACGACAAAGAACTCTCCCTCGTTGATGTGGAAATCCAGCGGCCGCAGCGACGGCACGTCGCCATCACGAGAGCGGTAGGTTTTTGAGACGCCAGACAGCGTGATGCCCGACGCCGCGCCGCTGCGATCCGACACCAGGCGCAGATGCGCGCCTGGCTGATTGGTTTCGGTTTGCTTGATCGCGGGGGTCATTCAGTTGAATCCATAGAATAGTTGCTCGCACCGTCCGGAGCTTTCATCCTTCGAGACGGCGCTTCACGCCTCCTCAGGATCAGGTCCTGGATCCTCATGGTGAGGAGCGCGGCAGAGCCGCGCGTCTCGAACCATGTAGGCCCTCGATAGCGCCTCCGCTCACGAACCGCCCTGCGGCAGGTAATCGTTGGTATAGAACGCCTTCGGATTATCCTTGGCCTTGGCGTCCAGCCCGCCATATTCGACCATCAGATTGACCGAGTCCGTCATGTTCTGGTCGGTCACCTGGAACGGCCGCTTGCCCTTGGTTTCCGGCGTGCGGTAGAGCGGGATCGTCAGCTCAAAGCCTTGCGTGAGCGTCTCGATCTTGCCGCCCTTCGGGTTGGCGTCGAGAATCGACTGCGCCGCGCCCTTCGGGTCCTTTTCGGCGGCCTCGACGGCCTTTGTCGTCGCCGACATGAAGCGCTTGACCAGTTCGGCGTTGGCCTTGACGAACTCGGTGTTGGCGACGATGCCCGAGCACACCATGTTGATGCCGTAGTCGGCGAACTTGATCGCATTGACGTCCTTGCCCGTGGCGTCCTTGATCTTCATCGACTGGTCCATGACGTAGCCGAGCAACAGATCAGCCTGGCCGTTGATGACGGCATTCAGCTTGGTCTGGCCGTCTCCGGCGACCGTCTGGAAATCGCTCTCCTTCAGGCCGGTCTTCTTCAGGAACAGCGGCCAGATCTGCGTCATCGAGTCGGCCGGCGTGATCGCGACCGTCTTGCCCTTGATGTCCTCGGGCTTCTTGATGTTCTTGTCCACAAAACCCATCGCAGACATCGGACTGGTCTGCAGCAGCACGCCGGTGGCAACGATCGGAGCGCCCTTCACGGCTGCACGCATCATGGTGGGGACGTCGACATAGCCGAAATTGGCGGTCTTGGCCGCAACGGCCTGCGTGGTGGCCGCCGAACCGCGACCTTCCTGGATCTCGAGATCGATACCCTCGGCGGCATAGATGCCCTTGGCCTTGCCGTAATAGAACGGCGCGTGCTCGCCGTAGACATACCAGTTCAGCATCAGCACCACCTTGTCGGCGGCCGATGCGGGCAGCACCGAAAGCGCGGTCCAGATCAAGGCGGCGGAGATCGCCGCTGTCGTTCGTCTCATGGTCATCCTCCCGTTCGTGTTGATGCGCCCCTTGCAGCGGGCCGTTTTCTGGTTTGGGTCAAGAAGCAAAAATGATGTCGTCGCGCTGGCTGACATGCCAGGGGATCACCAGCCGTTCGATACGGTCGACGACCCAGAACAGGACGACACCGAGCAGCGCGAGGATTACCAGCGCGGCAAACATCGTCGGCAGGTCGAACGTTCCGATCGAGCGCTGCATCACATAGCCGATGCCGGAATTGGAGCCGACGAACTCGCCGACAACCGCGCCGACCACCGCGAGCGTGATGGAGACCTTGAGCCCGGAGAAGATCGCGGGCATCGCATGCGGCAGGTTCACGGCGCAAAATACCCGGAAGCGGCTGCCCTGCATGGCGCGCGCAAGATCCACCATGTCGGGGTCGACCGACTTGAAACCCTGCACCGCCGACACCACGACGGGGAAGAAGCCCAGCAGGAACGCCGAAATCACCTTCGGGATGATGCCGAATCCGAACCACACTACGAACAGCGGCGCGATCGCGATCTTTGGCACGGACTGGGAGAACACCAGCAGCGGATAGATATAGCTTTCCACTGTCTTCGATCCCGCGATCAGCATGGCAATGGGAATGCCGAATACGGCCGAGAGCAGAAAGCCGCAAATGGTGGCGTAGGTGGTGGGCCAGGACTGCCGCAGCAGTTCCGGCCACTCCGTCCGCAGCACCGCCACGACATCGCCAGGCGCGGGGATCTGGTAAGCCGGAATCTGGAACAGGCGGATGGTCAGATCCCACGCCACCACGATGAACAGCAGGAACAGAAACGGCCGTACCCACGCCGCGTTCAGCGCTTTCGACAAGCCGCTTTCGCGCTTCAGTTCCGCCACGTCCCGCTCCCTGATGATCGTCTTTTCGGAGCAGAAATTAACCCGTTGGATAAATACTGGCAAGCAGGTTTTCGTACAACTAAATTGCGACCTTTGGACGCGAAACGCGACCTGTTCGGTCTCGCTGCCGTCCAGCTTCCACCGAGCGTCCGCGACTTAAGAGGACGCGGCAGAAAAGACAGGGATGGCCGGGTCCGGTCCCGGCAACGATGAGGGGGATGGCGCAGGTCGCTAGACCGGCTGATGCTCCGGCGAGCGCACGCCTGTAATCACGGCCTTGCCGAAATCTGCCGTCGATTTGCCAGTCAGCGCCGCCAGCACCAGCGCCACCATGTGGGCGAGCCGCTCGTCTCGCGCGTCCTTTTTCAGGAGGTCGCGGCCGAAGATCACGCTGAGCGTGGCGCTGTTGGAGAGATAGAAGAAGCACAGCGCGGCGATGGAAATGTAGAGCTGGACCGGATCGACGGCGACGCGGAAATCGCCGCTTTCGACGCCGCGCGTCACCACCGTGCGGATCATCTCGACGAACGGCGAGTGCATCGATTTGACCTTGGTCGAGCGCTTCAGGTGACGCGCCTTGGCGAGGTTTTCCGTATTGAGCAGCGCCAGAAATTCCGGGTTGCGGAGAAAATAGTTCCAGGTGAAATCGATCAGCCGCTCGATCGCCTCGGGCGGATCGAGATGTTCGAGATCGAGCCCACGCTCCTCGGAACGGATCTTCTCGTAGGCGCCCTCCAGCACCGCGAGATAGAGGTCTTCCTTGTTGCCGACGTGATAGTACAGCATGCGCTTGTTGGCGCCGGCATTGGCCGCGATGCGGTCAACGCGCGCGCCGGCCAGGCCATGGGCGGCGAACTCCTGCTTGGCGGCCTCAAGAATGCGGATCCGCATTCCCTCGGGGTCGCGCTGCCATTTCTGAACGCGTTTTGCCTTTGCCAAATCAATCGCCCGATGGTCGCATGAAGCAAGCTGTAGCATGCACGGAAGGCTTTGAGAATGTAGTGACCTTCCCTTCTCCCCTCGTGGGAGAAGGGGAAATCACGGCTTCCCCGCCGAGGGCTGCACCAATAGCGTCGGAACACCACACGTCCCGCTGCGCACTGTCATCACCCGCGTTCCCGGCTTGCGGCCAGTGCGGACTTCCGAGACGTCGACCCCCGCCTCAGCCAACCGCGCATGGGTGGCGTCGATGTCGGCGACACGCCAGCACAGGCCGCGCAACCGGTCCTGCGACGTATCCGTTTCCTTGCCCGGCCGGTGCGTGACTTCGACAATGAGGTCGCCGCAGCGGAAGAACATCAGCCGGCCCCAATCGGGGTGCGAGCGGTCGAGCGCCATGTCGAGGCCGAGCCGCGCGCCATAGAGGGCTGCGGCCCGTTCGGGGTCCGACGTCGAGACCACAACATGGTCCATCGCCGTGATCGAGCCCTCTGCGGTTCGCGCCGACAGCGGACGCTCCTTGTCACGCTCGAGGAAGAACAGGCGGACGCCGCGCGTGGCCTCCGTTGCCGCCCGCGTTCGCTTCCATGCCAGCGTCGCGCCGGATATCGCGTCGCGGCTTTCGACCTCGGCAATGGGTTCGGGCTTCAACGTGAGCCGATCAAGTCTGCGATGCATCCTGGCGATGTCGCCCGTTCGGAAGCAGATGCTTGCGAGCCCCTCACCTTGCGCTTCGAGCACGCTGCGAATGCGGCCCCCATTCGCGCCCTCGCCGCTGGGCGCCACCAACTCCAGCGTTGTGTTGTCGAGCGTGAACAAGACGCGATCGGCGCCGTCGCCGCTGTACTGCCAGGCTGGCGCGCGGGCAAACAAGTTCTGGTAAGCGGCCGAAGCCGCGCTGATGTCGCCGGTGAGAACGACGACATGATCGAGGCCTGTGATCACGGGAACAGACCTCGCGTGTTCTTGGCGGCGCGCACCTTCTCCACGCCGATTGCCATCGCGGCCGTGCGGTGCGGAATCTTGTCCGCTTTCGCGCGCGCCAGCATGGTATCGAAGGCGCGATCGAGGATCGCATATTCGCGCCGCGTCACTTCCTCTTCCTCCCAGAACAATTGCTGCAGATCCTGCACCCATTCGAAATAGCTGACAACGACACCGCCGGAATTGCAGAGAATGTCGGGGATCAGGAAAACCTCGCTTTGGCGCTTTTCCAGCACGAGGTCGGCCTCCGGCGTCGTCGGGCCATTCGCGCCCTCGGCCAACACACGGCATTTGAGATTTTCAGCGATCTTTGCATCGATGACGCGTTCCATTGCCGCCGGCACCAGCACGTCGCAAGGCAGCGTGAGGATCTGCTCGGGATCGAAGGCGAGCTGATTGGAGAAGCCGGCGATGCTGCCATGCGTGCCGGCGTGCCGCATCAGCGCGGGAATATCCAGCCCGGCCGGATCGTGCAGCGCGCCGGTATGATCGCTGACGGCGGTGACCTTCAAGCCATATTGATGCAGCTCCAGCGCAGCGTAGGAGCCGACATTGCCGAACCCCTGGATGACGGCGGTCGCGGTGCCCGGGTTGATCGACAGCTCCTTCAGCACGCGCCTGGCGAGATAGGCGACGCCACGCCCCGTCGCTTCGCGCCGGCCGAGCGTGCCGCCCGACGAGACCGGCTTGCCGGTGACGATCTCGGTCACGGTTTGCCCCTGGTACATCGAATAGGTATCCATGAACCAGGCCATCACCTGCTCGTGGGTGCCCATGTCGGGCGCCATCACGTCGGTATGCGGGCCGACAAAGGGAATCATCTCCTGCATGTAGCGCCGCGACAGCGCTTCCAGTTCACGCTTCGAGATGGTGGAGAGATCAACGTTGACGCCGCCCTTGGCGCCGCCATAGGGCAGCCCGACGAGCGCGCATTTCCAGCTCATCCAGATTGCAAGCGCTGCGACCTCACCGATGTCGACGGAAGGAGCAAACCGTGTGCCGCCCTTGGTCGGGCCGAGGGTGAGGTGATGCTGGACCCGGTAGCCTTCGAAGACGGCGACCGTCCCGTCGTCGCGGTGAATCGGACAGGAGACCGTGATGGCCCGTTTCGGCATCAGGATTCGGTCGCGTTCGTCCATCGGGATTTCGAGGTGGTTGGCGATGACACCAAACTGGTTTACCGCCATGTCGAACACCGGACCGGAATAAACGGTCATCATTCCCTCCACTTTTGTCGCGACCTCCGGGAAACCCGGGCCGCATTCAGCCGTTATACGGCAGTATGCCCAAGCCCCCAAGGGACGGCCGTATTCTCCTCATAGTCCTATCTCAAGCTGCAAAGGCGGCACGGTTTGCGAATAATTTCAGCGAATGCAATCCGATAACCGGTGCTAATGTGTGTACGCCGGGCCCGGGACCACCCCCAAAGCTCATGACGGAAAACGAATGCAGGCTCTCTTCATCGGACAGACCTATATCGACGTTACCTTCATCACCGACCACATGCCGACCGGCGACGAAAAACATGTGGCCTCCGCCTACGCGGTGTCGTTTGGCGGCAACGCCGTCACCGCGGCGTTCTGCTGCGCCAAGCTCGGCATCGTGCCCGACCTGATCGCAACGGTGGCGAACGACTGGCTCGGCCGCATGTTTCAGGACATGAGCGCGAAGTATGGGATCTCGATCCACCCGCGCAAGGTCAACTCCTCCTCGCTGTCGTTCATCATGCCGAAGGACGGCAAGCGCGCCATCGTGCGCTGCCGCGACGACGAGCATATCCATCCCTTCCCGATGCTGAACCTGAAGGGCTGCCGCGCGCTGCACGTCGACGGCCACCAGCCGGATGCCGCTATCCACTATGCCAAGCTTTGCCGCGAGGACGGCATCCTGACATCGCTCGACGGCGGTGGCCTGCGCACCAATACGCATGAGCTGCTGGAGTTCATCGACGTTGCGATCGTTGCCGAGCGGCTGTGCGAGCAGATGGACAAGACGCCGGAAGCGATGCTCGACTATCTCAAGAGCCGCGGTTGCAGGGTCGGCGGCGTCACCATGGGCGAGAAAGGTCTGCTCTGGTATGACGAGACCGGCGCGGTCCGCAAGCTGCCGGCACTGCCGATCGCGGCCGAGCGCGTACTCGATACCAACGGCGCCGGCGACGTATTTCACGGCGCCTACGTGTTTTCGTATCTAAACAATCCCTCGAAAGGCTGGCAGGATCACTTCGAGTTTGCGCGCGCAGCGTCGACCTACAAGATCCAGCGCCTCGGCAACGAGGCCGGATTGCCGACGCTTGCCGATATCGATGCCGTCAAGCAGGAATTCCAGATCAACCGCAAGAAGGAATTTTGGGATTAAATTATGGGACGCGTCTTCGTCGCCGGCAGCGTCAATATGGATGTGGTGGCGACAGCCAGCCGTCATCCCAGGGTCGGGGAAACCGTCGCAGGCCAAGCCGTGCATTATTTCCCCGGCGGCAAGGGCGCGAACCAGGCGGTGGCCGCCGCAAAGCTCGGCGCATCAACCGTGCTGATCGGCCGGCTCGGCACGGATGCTTTTGGGCAGCAGTTGCGCACGTTTCTTGCCGCCCAAGGCGTCGACCTCGCTTCGGTCAAGGACACCGCGGATATTCACAGCGGAACGGCCATCATCACCGTCGCCGATGCCGATAACACCATCGTGGTCGTTCCCGGCGCCAATGCGCGCGTCAGTGCCGAGGATGTCGCCGCCGCCGCGCTGGCCAAAGGCGACGTCGCCGTGAGCCAGTTCGAAATTCCGCAAGCCACGATCGCCGCCTTCTTCAAGCGAGCGCGTGCGGCCGGGGCGACCACGATCCTCAATCCGGCGCCGGCGATGGAATGCGGCCCGGAATTGCTTGGACTCGTCGACATCATGATCCTGAACGAGACCGAGCTCGGGTTTCTCGCGGGCACCGCGCTCGCCGATACCGACACCCCTGCCCGTTTCATCGAAGCCGCGCGGCGGCTGCCAATCGGTGCCGACAAAACCATCTGCGTCACGCTCGGCAAGCGCGGCGTTCTCGCGCTAGTGAACGGCGAAGTCTTGCTGATTGCGGGGCGTACCGTGGAGACGGTGGACACCACCGGCGCCGGCGATTGCTTTGTCGGCGCCCTCGCCGCCCAGCTTGCCGATGGACAGCCGATCCGCGACGCGCTCGAATACGCCAACGCCGCGGCATCGATCTGCGTGCAGCGGATGGGCGCCGCGCCTTCGATGCCGACGGCGGCTGAGGTGGCTGCGTTGCCGGCCTGATTATTTCAGCGCTTGCAGTTCGTCGTACTGCGCCCTGGTCCAGCCTGCCCCGAGGGATTCATCATTGTGCAGCGGGATCGCCGCCTTCCGGAATGCCTCGCGGTCGGGTTCGACCACGGTCTTGCCGAGCTTCTTGAACTCCCCGGCCAGAATCCTCTCCGAT
>Ga0268266_10001271_pt1 | contig 30810 bp, 34 predicted proteins | sample KBSS13metaG_FD_190356 | JGI IMG/M metagenome (GOLD analysis project Ga0268266, IMG submission 190356) | Switchgrass rhizosphere microbial communities from Kellogg Biological Station, Michigan, USA - KBS S1-3 metaG (SPAdes) (version 2) | ecosystem: Host-associated > Plants > Roots > Rhizosphere... | reverse complement strand
CGGCCGGGGCCACCGCCATGCTGTTGGCGGAAATGCGGATCGGCTTTGTGTCTTGCGCCGGTTTGAAGACTTCCACCGTGCCTTCGCGCACCAGAACCTGGACGGGCGCGGTGTCGATCCGGCGCACCGAAAAGCTGGTGCCGACCACCCGCACGCTGGTGTCGCCGGCAGCGACCACAAAAGGCCGGGCCTTGTTCTTGGCAACGTCGAACAGCGCCTCGCCACGCACCAGCTCGACCGCCCGCACCGTGTCGGAATACCTGACCTGAATTTCCGATGCCGTGTTGAGGGTAACGACCGAGCCGTCCTGCAGCGCCACGACCTTGGTTTCGCCCTTGCCGGTGATGAAGCGGCCGCGATGTCCCAGAAACTGCCAGGCGCCGCCAGCGCCGATCAGGGCAGCGGCGGCAAGGCCTGCGCCCATCTGCATGACGCGCCGGCGCGGAACATCTTTTGAAACTGTGGAGGCCGCCGGTTCAAAAGAAGCAGGATCGAAGTCCGGCCCCAGCGCCCGTGCCCGCTCGCTGGAGAGCGCCAACGCCCGTATGCGGCCAAACGCGCCCAAGGCACGCGCGTCGCCGTCAAGCCAGCCCTGCAAGGCGGCTTCGTCTTCCGCCGAAAGCGGACCACGATCGAGCCGTGCGGCCCAATCGGCCGCCTCGGAGTCAATCTGATGTGCGGTCTTTGCGGTCATCGCGCGAGGCCAATCCGATTTTTCCTGATCCAAAGCTAGACGTCTGAGCGGTGTCATTTCCGCCATGCCGGAGCGGATCCAGCATAAGCAAAAACCCACGCGCCATATGTTTTTCCACCGTGCTCTCGGCGATACCCAGCCGCTCGGCAACCTCGCGTTGCGACAGGCCATATACCCGACGCAAGGTAAAGACATCGCGTACCCGGCCCGGCAGGCTCGCAATCAGCTGCGCCAGCCGGTGCAGTTCCTCGCGGTCGATCACCTGGCGTTCGGGTGACGGTTCCTCACTGGGCAGTTCGAGATGGTCGAGATCGGACACCGAAGCGATGGACACCACCTTCAGGCGGCGCAGATGGTCCACCACCACCGAGCCCGCGATCTGGAAGGCGTAGCTTTTGGCGTCGCGGATGTGGGCGACGCTCTCGGCGGCGACCAGCCGGGTATAGGTCTCCTGGATGACATCATCTATCTCCAGCCCTTCCAGGCGCCGGCGACGCAGCCAGGCGCGCAGCGCTGGCTCATGGGGCAGCACATGGCGCCCCAACCAGATTGCCCGTTCGTCCGAATATTGCCCCATCGTCCCCCTAGTGTCGTGGTTTCGAAGTTCGCCATCCTACCGATATCGATCCCAGAGCGAACTTCGAAACCAAACGAAACTAGGATTCAATAGGTTGCTAGTGTCCTTCGATAGCAGAGCCGCGAAACGCGCCAATCTGCAAGCCCCCCGGGCGTCCACCGCTTTGGCGAAGAACCCGGCAAAGCTAGACGGCCGGCAGCCGGTTTTTCCGCCATGCCGGCAGAAAGCATTGTTAAGAAGGGCGGGCGCGGTGGCTATTTCAGCCCAAACAGCCGCTGCGCGTTCCCGAACGTGATCTTGGCCTTTTCCTCCTCGGTCAGGCCCAGCTTGTTGAAGGCCGCCAGAGTCTGGGGCAGGGAAAGCTGCGGGAAGTCCGAACCCAGCAGCAAATGATCGATCCCGACATTGTGCAGGGTCCAGACGAACTCGTCCTGGATCGGTGAGCCGGCCGCCAGGGTCACGGTTGCGGAGATGTCAAAATAGATATTGTCTCCGAAAAAATTCTGGGCGGTGCGCGCCAGCGCCAGGATATTCCAGAAGCGGAAGTTGAGCCCGCCCATATGGGCGAAGATGAACCTGGTCTTCGGTGCCTTCACGGCCAGGTTGAACAGGTTCTCGCTGTCACCGGCCAGGATATTGGCATTGTCCATCAGAACGATGACACCCAGCTCGCCGGCGCGCCGGACCAGCGCCAGAACCCGCGGGTCGGTGACATCGAATTGCTGCGTATGCGGATGCAGCTTGAGCACCTTGATGCCGCGGGCGGCCACGCGTTCCAGTTCGGCGATGGCGGCCTGGCCGTCATAGGGATGCACGGTAGCGATGGGCATCATGCCGGGATGTTTCGCGGCCAGCGCGATGATGCCGTCATTGCTTGCACGGGTCTTCTCGATCTCTCCGGCGGGCGCCTGATTCGGCCCGCCGAACCACATGCCGCCGAAGCCGGCGATGGTCACACCGGCGGTCTTGAGCTGTGCTTCATATTCGTCGAGCGATGTTTCGCCGTGCCACAGATGCACATGCGAATCAAAGACCCTTGCCTGGCCGGCGGCGGGTCCGAACGGCAGCAGAAGCAACGCGGCAGCGAGCAGAACGGACTTCATTCTGATCTCCAGTCAGGTCAGCGCGTCGGGAATTTTGCCACAAAGCCGCCGCCTCCGTACCGGACAAACCTCCGGCCGCGGACCCGCCTCCGCCATGTGTGCAGGGGATATTTTCAGCCGCTGCCGCGTTTGTGCGCTATCGCGCGATACGCCTTAAGCATTTCTAACCGCTTGCGGCGTCAGCGATTGTCGCCAGACGCCGATTCATTGACCCGCTCTTTTCGCAGAGCAACAATGGCGGCGTTTAGATCTGATTCGATAATTTTGCCGCCGAGCGGTGAGGCTTCCGACCGGCGGCGCACCCCGGCGGCTCATCGCAATCTCTCCTTGGCGGCGACGCCGGAACACCCCATTTCCGCCACTTTGTATGCGCACCCTTAGCCTCGGTGTCGCTGGGCCAGATAAAGGGAAAAACGATGCAGACCATTAAAGCAGCAATATTTGCTTCAACCGTTGCCGCCGCCGCTCTCAGTCTGGGCGGCTGCGCGACCAAGGATTTCGTGCGTGAACAAGTGGCCGCTGAGGATACGAAGGTAGCGGCCACGCAGAGCCAGGTTACTCAGCATGAGGCTCATCTCGGCCAACTCGATTCTGCGACCAAGGAAGCGCTTGCCCGCGCCGAGGCCGCCGGCAAGCTGGCAGAGGGCAAATTCCTCTACTCCATGGTTTTGTCAGACGACTCTGTGAAATTCCCGGTGGACAGCGCCAAGCTCTCGCCGGAAGCCACACAGCGTCTGTCGGACTTCGCCGACAAGCTGAAGGGTGACAATCGCAACGTTTATGTGGAAATTCAGGGCCACACCGATGCGAGAGGCAAGGACAACGTCAACCAGAAGCTGGGTGAAGAACGTGCCGAAGCCGTGCGCCTGTTCATGAACCAGCATGGTGTTCCTCTGAACCGCATGTCGACCATTTCCTACGGCAAGCAGGATCCGGTCGCCGACAACAAGACCAAGACCGGCCGCGCGCAGAACCGCCGCGTCGTTCTGATCGTGATGTCCTGATTTTGTGACGTGATGTATCGGGGCCGGTCCATTGGGCCGGCCCCTTTATTTTGTCTGGCCGGTTGTTTGTCTATCCGGACACGCTGTTTTTAATCAGCGGTCTGACACGCCGCCCCGGCGCAATCCCAACAGATCTGCCCAGCGCCATTCGCCAGAACCGATGGCGAAGCGCGTGCTTCCGTCTGCGAGGGACAACAATAGCGTTCCGTGCATCCGCGCATTGCGGCAGGCTTCCGGTGAGAAGGCGACTTCCCACTGAATCGCTTCGCGCACGGCCGACAGGCCTTTGCCGTCCTGCTCGCCCGAGCGCACCCAGTCGCCGTTCCACACCATGATGGCCTTGCCCACGCGGTTGGCGTCCGACACCGCGGTGTGCACCAGGGGGTCGCGCCGCAGGGCTTGCTGCACGGCGCGCGCCGTATCGCAGGCACCACCGCCACCGCCGCCGGCGCCCTCGCCCGCGCTGGTCGCGCCGGCGAGCTGGGATTCGCTCAAGACATCGGAATTGTCGGGTACGGACACGCGAATGATGGGCATCACCGGCGTGGGCGGGACCGGCGGTGCTACTTCGGAGGCGGCCTCAGCCTTGAGATCGTCCGGCGGGCCGGGCGGCTTGGGCTTGGGTGGATCGGTCAGGCTGACCACCACCAGCGAAGGCGCGGCAGGCTGCGGCGGCTGTGATGCCGTATGAAGCAGGAACAGCCCACCGAACAGAACATGGACGCCGACAACGGCCGACCAAGCCATAAGGCGGTCGCGCCGCCGGATCAGTGGCGGACGACCATCGCCCAGAAGACCTGGACGACCGCCGGGAACCGGCCCTGCGGGCCGCCTTTCCACGGACTGGCTGCCTTTCCTCTGCATCACAACTCCAGTGCGCCGCCGCATATAAGAGCGCGATCCCGCGGCAGGAACGTGGCGGAACCACGCCCAACTGGCGAACAAAATCAGACTAGAGGTGAAGAAATGGTTGGCGCGCCCGAAAGGATTCGAACCTCTGACCCCCAGATTCGTAGTCTGGTGCTCTATCCAGCTGAGCTACGGGCGCGTTTGGAGGGCGCGAACCTATTGGGCAGGCCTGGCAAAGGCAAGAACTACCCGCCACCCCTGCGGCAATGGTGCGGCGGCCCTGTATTCCGTCCCAAATCCGCCCAAGTACCGATGGATACACCGGGATTTCCGCCCAAGCGGCATTTGCTCCCTTGTGGCCTTGGCCCACGCTGGTTAAGACTGACGGGAAGGTCCGCCCGCCTTTGGGGCACGGACGGGGTTGGGTTTTGGCGTCCTTCTCTGTGGAACGAGGCTTGCCGTGGGCAGGTCTGGTTTCTTCGGTCGGCAGGTCAGGACGCCGGGCACGGAGAGCATAATGAGGGGAATTCCAGCACAGCACGGGCTCAAAAGGGGCCTGTTCCTCGCTTTCGCGCTGGCGGCGGGCCTGAGCCTGGGCGCCTGTACGGACATAGACAATATGTTTGGCGGCAGCGACGACACGGAGATGGCTGAGCCGCCGCCTTCGGCCGCGCCGCCGGATGCCGGTGCCCCCCCGACAGCGGGTCCCGTCACCGCGGCTCCGCTTACCGCCGGCGCCGCGCCGGTCGCCACAATTACCCCGGTCACCATCGAAAGCGGTCCCGATACCGGCACCGCCGTCAACAAGACCATCCAGTCCCTGCGCGCCCAGGTCGCCGGCCTGCAGCAGCGGCTGGCCGCGAATTCCGGCCGGGTTGGGGAATTGCGCAACCAGGGCGCCGGCGCCGCCGGGGCCTATCAGGGCGCCAAGGCCCATATCACCACCCGCCTGCAGGTGGGCACCACCCGCGGCAATCCCGAGCTGGTGGCCGAATGGAACACCGCCCAGGCTCAGCTCGACGCGCTCTCCGCCAATCTGAATGCTATGAATGGCGTGGGCACCGACGTCACCAACGACAGCTCCACTGCCCATTTCGCGCTGGATCAGATCAGCGCCACGTTCAATGTCTCCGGCGCCGTGGATGAAGATCATCGCCAGCTGCAGCTTCTGGAAGATGAGACCAGCCAGACCATCGTGATGATCGATCGGCTGCTGAAGGAAGTCTCCGACTCCATTCAGCGCCAGACCGCTTACATCGCCAGCGAGCGCGCCAATCTCACCACCCTGGCCGCCGCCATCAAGAATGGCGACTTCTATGGCGGCAGCATCGTGGGCGGGCTGGGCAGCGGTGGATCGCAGCCGGCCGTCGGCGGCTCGCCGCTGGTCGTGGTGCGCTTCGACCGTCCCAATGTGGATTATCAACAGATCCTGTACGCGGCATTGAATCAGGCGCTGCAGAACCGTCCCAGCGCCAGCTTCCAGGTGGTGGCGGTGGCGCCTACGCGCGGCAATGCCGCTTCGGTTCAGATGGCCCAGTCCACCGCCCGCCGCCATGCCGAACAGGTGATGCGTTCCATGACCGACATGGGTGTGCCCGCGACCCGCGTGGGTGTGGCCTCCACGACCGATCCGTCGGCCACCGTCAGCGAGGTCCGCGTCTTCATTCGGTGAAGGTCTGCATATTCTGCGATAAAGCCCCGTCCTTGCGGCGGGGCTTTTTTGTTGCGCCCCTTATGCTGCTTTGCACTACGATGACAGGGTCCGCCGGAGTTCACCCATGCGAATAGCGCGCCTTGTTCTTGCCGCCCTGCTGGCGACCGCACTGCCGCTTGCTTCAGTCGCTGATGTCGCGCCCGGCACGGTCCAGCCCTTCGCAAAGACCGACATGATCGCGGCCGCAAATCCGTTGGCGGCGGAGGCCGGGCTGGAAATGCTGCGCGCCGGCGGCAGCGCGGTGGACGCGGCTATCGCGGTACAGATGGTGCTGGGCCTGGTCGAGCCGGAATCGTCCGGCATCGGTGGCGGCGCCTTCATGCTGGTCTACAATCCCAAAGCCAAAGAGACCACCAGCTTCGACGGCCGCGAAGTGGCGCCCGCTTCCGCCACGCCGGGTATGTTCCTGGACGCGGCTGGCAAGGCGCGGCCCAAACAAGAAGCCATTCCCGGCGGGCTTTCCGTCGGCATTCCCGGTGTGGTCGGCATGCTGGAAATGGCGCATCAGAAATACGGCAAGCTGCCGTGGCAACGGCTGTTCCAGCCCGCGATCAAGCTGGCGGATAACGGCTTTCCGGTGGGACCGAAGCTGGCGCGCACCATCAAGGGCTTTGCGCGCGGTGCCAACATGCCCGACATCCGCGCGCATTTTTATCACGCCGATGGTACGCCACTGGCCGAAGGCGAGATCTACAAGAATCCGGAATATGCGCATTCGCTGCGCCTGATCGCGGCGGGCGGATCGAAAGCCTTTTACACCGGCGAGATCGCACAGGCGATCGTGGACAAGGTGCAGCATGCGCCGGTCAATCCCGGCGGCATGACTTTAGATGATCTCGCAGGCTTCAAGGCGCTGGAGCGTCCGCCGGTTTGCGGCGACTACCGGGTCTGGCACCTCTGCTCGATGGGCCCGCCGTCATCCGGCGGCATCGCCATCGTGCAGATCCTGGGGATGCTGCAGCGTTTCCCCTCATCAGATCTTCAACCCAACACCTTGAGTGAAGCTCATCTCTTCACCCAGGCCAGCCGCTTGGCTTACGCCGATCGCGCCAAATATCTCGGCGACACAGCTTTCGTGGATGTGCCGATCGCGGGCCTGCTGGACAAGAGCTATATCGCCAGCCGCGCCGCGCTGATCGATCCGGCCAAGGACATGGGCACGGCCCAGGCGGGCAATCCGCCACAGAAGCATGCGGAATACGCGCCGCAACGTTCGCCAGTACTGCACGGCACCAGCCACATGACCATCGTGGACAAGACCGGCATGGTGATCGCCATGACCACTTCGGTGGAATCGGTGTTCGGCGCCGAAGTGATGGTGAAGGGCTTCTTTCTCAACAACACCCTCACCGACTTCTCGCTCGATCCCATGCTGGACGGAAAGCCGGTGGCCAACGCGCCGGCCGCGGGCAAGCGGCCGCTTTCGGCCATGTCGCCCACCATCGCTTTCGACAAGGACGGGAACTTTCTTCTGTCGGTGGGCTCGCCGGGCGGACCGGCCATCATCGACTATGTTACCCAGACCCTGGTCGCCATGCTGGACGGCGGCCTGACACCAGCCCAGGCCATCGCCCTGCCCCGGCAGCTCAATATGAACGGGGCCACACGGCTGGAGAGATCGCCCGCCAATGACGCCCTCACGTCCCCGCTGACCGCCATGGGCCATCATGTGTTGCCGGGCGGCGGGGAGGCCAGCGGCCTGCACGGCATCGAACGGGCAAAGGGCGGCTATGTGGGTGGCGCCGACCCCCGCCGCGACGGTGTGGTTGTTGGTGACTAGAGGACGCGGCCCTTTTTGCAGCGGGCCGGGCCGTCTCTAGCCGGGAATAGGTTAACACCGCTTAGCCAAGAAATTCTTTTTATTCCAATGGCTTCGTGAACTAAAGTGCCGTCCGTACGTTGGCCCCTTTTGGGGATGGCGTATGTCGAAGGACGAGCGGGCGGAGGCCTATTTGGCAAAAGCCAGGCACGCGGAAGAACAGGCGGAAAAGGCAACGGACCCGGTGGTGAAAAGCACGTGGGAACGCATAGCGAAAGGCTATCGCGATCTGGCCCGGATGCCGGGCCAATGGTAGGCCCTGTCTGCAATAATATTTCAATCCACCGGACGGGTTGACTGAACCGGGGTCGGCCCCTAAAAACCGCGGCTCTTTCAGTCCTTTCGGAGCTTTCTGAGCCATGAAGCGCACCTATCAGCCGAGCAAACTCGTGCGCAAGCGCCGTCACGGCTTCCGCTCCCGCATGGCGACCGCCGGCGGCCGCAAGGTTCTGAACCGCCGCCGCGCCTCCGGCCGCAAAAAGCTGTCGGCCTAAAGGTCTTTGGGCCAGGCGGACAGCCAGCCTCTCACCGTGGAACGCCTGAAGATTCGCGCCGATTTCCTGCGGGCCGCGAAGGGAATCCGCCGCGTCGAAGGCGCCATCACCCTGGAAACCTGTCCCACACCCGAACCGCTGACCTGCACGGTGCGGGTCGGTTTCACCGCCAGCAAAAAGGTCGGCAACGCGGTGATCCGCAACCGCGCCAAGCGGCGATTACGCGCCGCTGCGTCGCAACTTCTGCCTCTTTTGGGACGGGACGGGCATGACTATGTTCTGATCGCGCGCGGCACGACCGTGGCGCGTCCCTTCCCGGCCCTTCTGTCGGACATCACCACGGCCCTGAAAGCGGCGCACCGCAAGCTGGACGCGAAAACAGGAGAGGTTTGACGCTATGCGCGCCTTGCTGCGCCGGCCAGCCATTGCGATCTTGTCGGCGCCAGTCCGCGCTTATCGCGCGGTCATCTCGCCGCTCATGCCGCATGTCTGCCGCTTCACCCCCAGCTGCTCCACCTATGCGCTGGAGGCACTGAAGAGTCATGGTCCCGTCAAGGGCCTGTGGCTCACTTTGAAACGGCTTTCGCGCTGCCATCCCATCACCTGGCTGGGCGGCTCTTCGGGCTTTGATCCGGTTCCACTTTCTCCCAATTCCCCTCTTTCGACTTCAAAGACGCGGCATCCATGAACAACAACAAGAACGTCCTTCTGGCCATCATGCTGGCGGCGGCAACGCTGTTCGTCTGGCAATATTTCGTGGCCACGCCCGCGATGAAAGCCGAGCAGGCGCGCCAGGCAGCGCTGAGCCATCAGGCCAAACCTCAGGCGAAGAACGCTCCCGCGCCGGCACCGAGCTCCGGCGCGCCGGAGCTGCCCGGCATCGCCGCCGGCAATCGCCAGCTTAGCCGTGAAGCAGCCCTGAAGGCTGACGGAGCGCGCGTCGTCATCGATACGCCGATGGTGGACGGCTCCATCCTGCTCAAGGGCGCGCGCTTCGATGACCTGCGTCTGAAGAAATATCACGACACGGTGGACCCGAAATCGCCGGAGATCGTGCTGCTCGCGCCCAAGAACACCGAATATCCCTATTACGCGGAATTCGGCTGGGTCGGTGCGGCAAACATGCCCGACGACAACAGCCAGTGGCGCCAGACGGGCGACGGCGCCCTGTCGCCCGGCCATCCCGTGACCTTGACCTGGGACAATGGCAATGGCCTGGTTTTCACCCGCGTCATCGCCATTGACGACAAATACATGTTCACCGTCGCCGACAGCGTCGCCAACCAGGGCGGCCAGGCGGTGACGCTGTATCCCTATGGCACGGTGGAACGGCAGAGAGCTCCGAAGAACGAAGGCAGCTTCTCTCTGCACACCGGCTTTGTCGGCGTCGCCAACGGCAGCGAACAGGACGCCAAATACACGGACTTCAAGGATCCCGGCACGCCCGCCAAGACCTTCAATTCCACCGGTGGCTGGGTCGGCATCACCGACAAATACTGGATGGCGGCCGCGGTGCCGCCGCAAGGCGAAGCCTTCGCCGGCAGCTATCTGGGCACCAAGACCCAGGCCGGCGTCGACGCCTATCAGGCCAGCTATCGCCTGAACCAGCGCAGCGTTGCGCCGGGCGCCAGCGCCAAGGTCAGCCATCAGCTGTTTGCCGGCGCCAAGGTGGTGGACATTCTGCGCGGCTATCAGGACAGCCAGAAGATCGCCCATTTCGATCTGGCGGTGGATTGGGGCTGGTTCTGGTTCCTGACCCGGCCGTTCTTCTGGCTGCTCGACAATCTCTACAAGGTGCTGGGCAATTTCGGCCTGGCGATCCTGGCCCTGACCGTGATCGTGCGGCTGGTATTCTTCCCGCTGCAGAGCGCCAGTTTCCGCTCCATGAGCAAGATGAAGAAGCTACAGCCGCAGATGGAAGCGCTGAAGAAGCAGCACAAGGAGGACCCGCAGCAGCTTCAGATGGCGATGATGGAGCTTTACAAGCGCGAGAAGGCCAACCCGGTTTCCGGTTGCCTGCCCATCCTTCTCACCATTCCGGTCTTCTTCTCGCTTTACAAAGTGCTGTTTGTCACCATCGAGATGCGGCATGCGCCTTTCTATGGCTGGATTCAGGACCTGTCGGCGCCCGATCCCACCTCGATCATCAACCTGTTCGGCCTGCTGCCCTTCAACCCGCATGCGCTCCCGGGTTTCCTGGCCTACTTCTCCATCGGGGTGTGGCCGATCCTGTACGGCATCACCCAGTGGGTTCAGACCAAACTGAATCCGCCGCCGCCCGATCCGGTGCAGGCCAAGATGTTCTCCTTCATGCCGCTGATCTTCACCTTCATGTTCGCCACCTTCCCGGCGGGCCTGGTCATCTACTATGCCTGGAGCAATCTTCTGGGCGTGATCCAGCAGGCCTACATCATGAAGCGGGAAGGCGTGGAGTTGTCGCTCTTCGACAATATCCGCGGCGGGAAAAAGGCGGCGCCCAAAGCTGCAAATGACTGATGTCGGCGGAGGTGCAGAGGAAGCCGCGCGCAAGCTGTTCGCCGGTCCCTGCGATTTCGTCTGGGGCGCGGCTTCACCTCAGAATTTTCCGCCCGAAAGCCTGAACGAGGTCGCCTTCGTCGGCCGTTCCAATGCCGGCAAGTCCAGCCTGGTCAATGCGCTCACGGGCCGCAAAAGTCTGGCGCGGGTTTCCCAGACGCCGGGCGCGACGCGGCAGATCAACTTCTTCAACCTCGGCGGCCGGCTGATGCTAGTCGACCTGCCAGGCTATGGCTTCGCCAAACGCTCCAAGACCGAAGCCGAGCAATGGCAGGAGATGATCTTCGCCTATCTCGGCACCCGGGCGCGCCTTAGGCGTGTCGCCTTGCTGATCGATGCCCGCCGCGGCGTGATGGACAGCGATTTGCAGGTAATGGAGCTGCTGGACAAGGCGGCGGTTTCTTATGGCCTGGTCCTGACCAAGGCCGACGAACTGAAGGCGGCCGAACGGCCCAAGGCGCTGGCCGCCGCCGGGCAGGAAGCCGCCCGCCACACCGCCGCTTTGGCTGAAGTCCAGTTAACCTCGGCGCTCAAAGGCGACGGCATTACGGGTTTGCGTATGCATCTCGCCGCCCTTGCCAATTAATGGGCCGGAATAGATTGCCACAATAAAGGGTTGGGCCCCGCGCCGGAGCGCGTTATAAGGCCCGGCTTTTCCAACTCTGTCCCTTTGGGCGCCCCATGGCCGGATCCACTGAAGAGCCTGAAGATCGCACCCTGCGCACCCTGGCCCGTTGGCGCCAGACGGGGCGGGTGCTGGTCGAGGCGCTGCCCTACATCCTGAAGTACGACCAGAAGACCATCGTGGTGAAGTATGGCGGCAACGCCATGACCGACACCGGCGCGCATGACTTCTCCCAGGACATCGTGTTGATGAAGCAGACCGGCATCGACCCGGTAGTGGTGCATGGCGGCGGCCCGCAGATCGGCGCCATGCTCAAGAAGCTGAACATCAACTCCACCTTCATCGACGGGTTGCGCGTCACCGACGAGGCGGCCGTGGAAGTGGTCGAGATGGTGCTGACAGGCTCGATCAACAAACAGATCGTGACCGGCATCAATGCCGCGGGCGGCCGGGCCATTGGCCTGTCGGGCAAGGACGGCAATCTGGTGGTGGCGCGGAAAGTGGCCATGACCCAAACCGATCCCAAGACGGGCGAGCGGGTGGCGGTGGATCTGGGCTTTGTCGGCGAGCCGGAGACCGTGAATCCGGAAGTTCTGCACGCGATCATGAAGTCGGAGACCATTCCGGTGATCGCGCCCATCGGTGTCGGCCGCAAGGGCGAGACCTTCAACATCAATGCCGACACGGTGGCGGGCGCGGTGGCCTGCGCCCTGAAAGCCGAGCGCCTGGTTCTTCTGACCGATGTGGAAGGCGTGCTGGATCAGGACAAAAAGGTGATCTCCAAGTTGTCGGTGCGCGAAGCCCGCGGCCTGATCGCCAATGGCACCATTTCCGGCGGCATGATCCCCAAGATCCAGACCGCGATCGATGCGGTGGAAGGCGGCGTCAATGCCGCGGTCATCCTGGATGGCCGTATTCCTCATGTGCTGCTGCTCGAGCTTTTCACCGAGCATGGCGCCGGCACGCTGATTACCGCGGACTGATGATCCGGCTGCTGTTGGCACTGCTGGCTCTGGGGGCGATGTCCCTGCCCGCCCAGGCGGCGCTCACCCTCTGCAACCGCACCAGCTACATTCTTTATGCCGCCACGTCGGCGGTCCAAGGCGGGCGCAGCGAAACCGCAGGCTGGACGCGGGTGGCGCCGGGCGAATGCCAGATCGCGCGCAAGGAGCCCCTGACGGCACAGAGCTATTTGGTTCATGCGCGCTCCAGCATGGCCCATTCCGGACCGGCGCGAGCCTGGGGCGGCAACCAGCAGGTCTGCGTCAAGGACGGCAATTTCGCCCTCAAGCAGCCATCGGCAAAGTCCAGCTGCACCGAGGACAGCTTCGCATTGCCCTTCGCAACTCTGGACAATCGCGGCAAGCGCGTTTGGACCATGAATTTCGATGAGCAGCCGGCCATGACCATGACGGAGGCGCAGCTCGCCGGCGTCAAACGGCTGCTGAAGGACAATGGCTACACAATCGCGCAGATCGACGGCAAACCCGACAAGGCGACTGGCCTTGCCCTTGCCGATTTCCGCAAGCGGATGCATTTCGATCCCAATGCCGGCAATGCCGAGCTGTTTCAGGCCCTGGAAACCCAGGCGCGCAAGAAGATCGCGCCGGCCGGCTATACGGTCTGCAACGACAGCCCCGACGTCCTGCTGGTCGCGCTGGGACAGACGGACGGGGGCAAAACGGTATCGCGGGGCTGGTGGACGGTGACGCCGGGCGCCTGCGCGCGCGCCATGACCCTGCCGTTGAACAGCGCCGCCATCTATCTGCTGGCCCAGCGCAAGAACGGCGGGGCGTTGGTGGCAGGCAACCAGCGTTTCTGCACCGCGGCCACGGCGTTCGAGATCGAGGGCAATCAGAATTGCGCCAGCCGCGGCTTTGCGGAGGCTGGCTTTGCGGCCACACAGACAAAGGGCTTAAGCGGCTATGTCGCCCGTATAGGCTCCGCCGGCCTTACGCGTTAGGCGGCGATGTCGAAATAGCCGAGATGCCATCGCATCTCTTCCTTGGTCAGCGGAAAGCCCACGCCGCCGCGAGCCGGCAGCAAGTCGCGGCCGGAAAGCTTCATGATGCCGGTCTGGATCTTGAACGCCACCCGCATCGACAGATGCGCATGCCAGACCAGGGCGATGATCGGCTTGGCGCTGCCGGTATTGAGAATTTTCTTGACCGCCTGTTCCGAGACATTGGCGAGCTCAGCCAGCGCCATCACCACCACCTCGCGCTGGCCCGATTGCGCGGCCTGTTCGACGAAGGTGCCGTCCAGCTTGCCGTCCTTCTTCGCCTCGGCCACGCGATCGACCGGCAAGGCGACGTCCGTTTCGATCGGCGCTTCCGCCAGCCGCGCCCGCAGCTCGCGATTGAGATGAGTGCGGGTGGCATCGGACAGATCATGACGCGCCGCCAGCCGTTCCAGGATGGAGGCGCCTACAAACGAGCCGATACGGCGGATGGCGCGCGCTGACAGGTCCGCGCGCAATGCCAGCGGCATGTGCCAGGAGCTGATCTCTTCGGCCTGCTCGATGATGCGGTCCATGGTCTCTTTGCGGATCTTCGCATCCGGATTGACCAGCAGCGCCGCGACCGAAGGTACATCCAGGCTCTGCACCAGCGCGTCGGTAACACTCTCATTGACGGGCTTGCGGCTGGCGATGGCCGTCAGAACCTCCTGCACCTGGCCACAGGCAATGATCTCGATCAGATCGCTGTCCGACAGCAGCGGAGAATATTGCAGGATCGGCACCGCAACGATGGTGTTGACATCGCGCGCCAGGGTCAGCGCCACATGATGGGGGACGCAGTCGAGCGATTTTATTTCTTCCGCCAGGATGGCGCGCACCCTGACGGCGGCATCGCGCGCCAGGCATTCCAGTGTTTCAACCGTCAGCGCCAGGACGTGCGAGCTTTCGCGCTCCGACAGGGCCGGCAGCAGGCGGGCGATCTTCAACGCCAGTTGGGCGCGTACATCCTCGTCTTCATCGTCGGCCAGGAGGCGATTGGTTGCGGCAGGAGCCGCCGGATTGGCCGCCACGGCGCCGCGCACGGCGGGCGCGCCATGCTGGGCGAGATAGTGCAGCACGTCCGCGCCGGCATCCGTCCTGGACGCCAGCTCCGTGGCGCCGCCCTTCATTTGCTGGCGCGTGCGGATATCCAGGATGTCGAGCGCATCGCGGGGATTGAGACCCGGCGGCGCAGGGCGCAAAGTTGTAGGCTGGTCCATTCTGGTCCTCTGAGGCGCGCATTTTGGCGTGGGGCGCTTTAACAGGCTTTAAAAAGGCATGGGTAACGCGCATTAACGGTCCTTGCGCACCCGCCTGCCGCGCGCCATGTTCGCGCCATGGAAAGGCTGCAAACAGCGGAAAAAGATACCCCGGCTCAACCCCCGGATTTCCGTCATGTCCGCAGCTGGATTTTCGACCTGGATAACACGCTGTATCGCGCCGACAACGGCATCTTCGCCCAGATCGAAGGGCGCATGACCGACTATGTGGAACGGCTTCTCAATCTGCCGCGGGACGCGGCGCGCGCCGTGCAGAAAGATCTTTACCGCCAGTACGGCACCACCCTGAACGGGCTGATGCGCGAGCATGACTGTGATGCCGAAGACTATCTGGCCTATGTCCATGATATCGACCTGGGCGATCTGGCAGCAGACCCCACACTGAAGACGGCGCTGGCGCGCCTGCCGGGACGGCGCTTTGTCTTTACCAATGGCTGCGCCAACCATGCCGCGCGCATTCTGGACCGCATCGGACTTGCAGACAGCTTCGACGCGGTGTGGGACATTCGCAGCGTGGAGTTCATGCCAAAGCCGATGCCGGAGGCTTATACACAAGTGATGGCGGCCGGTGCCGTTGAGGGACCGGAGGCGGCGATGTTTGACGACATTGCCCGCAATCTGGTACCTGCCCGGGCCTTGGGCATGACCACGGTATGGCTGAAGACCGACGCCCCCTGGGGCAAGCACGGCCCCTTGATGGATGTCGCACCCGGCGATATCGAGCATGAGACTGACAATCTCACCCAGTTTCTGAATACGATCAGGATTTGAACATGAGCGAATTGAGCGCGGCCATCGAAGCGGCCTGGGAAAAGCGCGAGCAGCTGAGCGTGACCTCCAAAGGCGCTGAGCGCGATGCCGTGGAAGCGGCGCTGGAGAGCCTGGACAGCGGCGCCCTGCGGGTGGCCGAAAAGATCGGCGATCAGTGGAAAGTGCATGAATGGCTGAAGAAGGCGGTGCTGCTTTCCTTCCGTCTCAACGACATGAAGCTGATCGAAGGCGCGCCGGATGGCGCCGTCTGGTGGGACAAGGTCGATTCCAAGTTCCTGGGCTGGGACGAAGCCAAATTCCGCGCCGCCGGCTTTCGCGCCGTGCCGGGCGCGGTGGTCCGCCGTTCCGCCTTCATCGCCAAGGGCGCCGTGCTGATGCCGAGCTTCATCAATGTTGGCGCCCGTGTCGGCGAAGGCACCATGATCGACACCTGGGCCACCGTCGGCTCCTGCGCCCAGGTGGGCGCGCATTGCCACATCTCGGGCGGCGCGGGCCTTGGCGGCGTGCTGGAGCCGCTGCAGGCCTCGCCCACCATCATCGAGGACAATTGCTTCATCGGCGCCCGCGCCGAAGTGGCCGAAGGCGTGATCGTCGGCGAAGGCAGCGTCCTGTCCATGGGCGTCTATCTTTCCGGCTCCACCAAGATCGTGGACCGCGCCACCGGCGAGGTGCATTTGGGCAAGGTGCCGCCTTATTCGGTGGTGGTGTCGGGCTCGATGCCGTCGGGCAACGGCCCCAACCTCTATTGCGCCGTGATCGTCAAGCGGGTGGACGAAAAGACCCGCGCCAAGACCTCGATCAACGAACTGTTGCGGGACTAATGGTCGTTATTGACGCCCTCGCTCTGGCCCAGGCCCTGATCCGGCGTCCTTCGGTGACCCCAAAGGATGCGGGCGCGCTGGATGTACTGGAAGCGGTGCTGAAGGAATTGGGCTTTACCACCCATCGCCTGCCCTATGGCGATGTGGACAATCTTTACGCCCGGCTGGGTGATAGCGCGCCGCATTTCTGCTTTGCCGGCCACACCGATGTGGTGCCGGTGGGCGAGGGCTGGAGCGCCGATCCCTTCGCCGCCGAAGTGCGCGACGGTATGCTCTATGGCCGGGGCGCCGCCGACATGAAATCGGCCATCGCCGCTTTTGTCGCCGCTGCGGCGCGCCTCGGAAAACCCGCGGAAGGCTTTAAAGGTTCCGTCAGTCTTCTGATCACCGGCGATGAGGAAGGCGCCGCCGTCAACGGCACGGTCAAGCTGCTGGAATGGCTGAAGGGCCGCGGCGAGAAGATCGACCATTGCATTGTGGGCGAGCCGACATCTGTCGGCAGGGCCGGCGACACGCTGAAAATCGGACGCCGTGGCTCCATCAATTTCAAGGTCACGGTCACCGGCGCGCAAGGCCATGTCGGTTATCCGCAGAAAGCCAAGAATCCGATTCCCGTGCTCGCCGAGCTGATCACCCAGTTCGCCGCGCACAAGCTGGACAAGGGCAGCGAGCATTTCGATCCCTCCACGCTTTCCTTCACCAGCATGGATGTGGGCAACACGGCCACCAATGTGATCCCTGGCGAAGCGCGCGCCGCTTTCAACATCCGCTTCAACGACAAGCACACACCCGAAAGCCTGTTGCACTGGGTGGAAGATCGCGCCCAGCGCATCGCCCAGGGCTCGGGCTGCCGGATCGACATCACCAGTCAGACCAGCGGCGTCTCGTTTCTCACCGCGCCAGGCAAGTTCACCCAGCTGGTCAGCGACACCGTGGCCAGCGTTACCGGCCAGTCTCCATTCTTTTCCACCAGCGGCGGCACGTCGGATGCGCGCTTCATCAAGAGCTTCTGCCCGGTGGTGGAACTGGGGTTGGCCGGCACCACCATGCACAAGGCCGATGAATGCGTTCCGGTGGCCGAGATCGCGGCCCTGACCGAGATCTATGCCGTGCTGCTGGCGGCCTATTTCGCCAAGCCGCCGCTTTGAGCATCTCTGATTCTGGGCGCCCCATCGGCATTTTCGATTCCGGCATGGGCGGGCTTACCGTCATGCGCGCGCTCAAGGCGCGGCTGCCAAAGGAATCTCTGGTCTATCTGGGCGATACGGCGCGACTGCCTTACGGCACCAAAAGCGCCGATACGGTGACGCGCTATGCCGTGCAGGCTTCCGCCGCGCTGATGAAACATGACATCAAGCTGCTGGTGGTTGCCTGCAATACCGCCAGCGCCGCCGCCGTGCCGGCTCTGACCCAGAGTTTGGCACCCTTGCCCGTTATCGGCGTGATCGAGCCGGGCGCGAAAGCCGCCGTGACGGCCGCGCCCGAAGGGCCGATCGCCGTGATCGCCACCGAAGGCACTGTCAAAGGCGGCGCTTACGTGCGCGCCATCCAGGACATCGCGCCACAGATGCCGGTGGTGCAGCAGGCCTGTCCCCTGTTCGTAGCGCTGGCGGAAGAAGGGCTGCGGGACGGCCCGATCGCCGAGCTGACAGCACACCGCTATCTGGATCCCCTGCTCGCCACCGTACCCAGGCCGCGCGGGCTGGTGCTGGGCTGCACGCATTTTCCCGTGCTGAAGGCGACCATCGCCAAGGTCGTGGGGCCGGGCGTGGTGCTGGTGGATAGTGCCGAGACCACTGCAGCGGCCGTGGAACAGATCCTGCGGGAGCGAAACCTGCTGAACGAAGGCGACGCCCAGCCGCCGCGCTTTCTGGCCACCGATGCGCCCGGCCGCTTCGCCCATCTGGGCGAGATTTTTCTGGGCGAGCCCATCGATCCAGGCGCCGTCACCCTGGTCGACCTTTAAGCGCGATCAGGTGTAATCCACTTTCACCAGATACAGACCCTCTGGCGGCGCCACCGGCCCGCAGGCGGCGCGGTCGCGCGCTTCCAGCGCCTTTTTGACCTCGCGCGGCTGCCACTTGCCTTCGCCCACCAGCTTCAGGGTGCCGGCAAAGGAACGGATCTGGTGATGCAGGAAGGAGCGGGCGCTTGCCTCGATATGAATCTCTTCGCCGCGCTGGCTGACATCCAGCCGGTCAAGCGTCTTCACCGGCGACTGGGCCTGGCACTCGGCGGCGCGAAAAGTGGTGAAATCATGCTGACCGACCAGGAATTGCGCCGCCGCATGCATCGCCTCGGCCTCCAGCTTGGGCGAGACATGCCAGACCTTGCCGGCTTCCAGCGCCGGCGGACTGCGGCGGTTCAGGATGCGGAAGAGATAATGCCGCGCCGTAGCCGAAAAGCGGGCGTGAAATTCACCGTCTGTCTCGGCGGCGTCCAGCACCGAGACCGGATCGGGGCGCAGGTGATAGTTCAAGGCATCACGGATCTTGCCGGGCTCGAAGGTCTTCACCAGATCGAAATGCGCCACCTGGGCCAGGGCATGCACGCCGGCATCGGTGCGGCCGGCGCCGGTCACGGTCACGCGCTCGCCGGACAGTTTCTCGATCGCCGCTTCCAGCGCACCCTGCACAGAAGCGCCATTGTCCTGGCGCTGCCAGCCGACAAAAGGCGTACCGTCATATTCCAGGATCAGGCGATAACGCATCAGGCAAAGCGCGTGCCGGGCGGCAGCGGAAAACCCTTCAGAAGCTCGCACGCTTCCATCACGCCCTTGCCGGCGCGTTGCACCTTCAACAGCTTCAGCGCGTCTTCGCCGCAGGCCACCGTGAGATCGTCGGTCAGGACCTCGCCAAGCTCACCGCGATCCTTGACGGGAAGCGCGGAAAGAATCTTCAGCCGCTCGCCTTTGACTTCTGTGAACGCGCCGGGCGATGGCGCCAGGCCCCGGATCATCGCGTCAATCTCGGCGGCGCTTTTCGACCAGTCGATCCGCGCCTCTTCCTTGGTGATCTTGCGGGCATAGGTGACGCCGGCATCGGCTTGGCGCTGCGGCGTTACCGCGCCGCGCTCCAGCGCGCCCAGGCTGCGCACCATCAGATCGGCGCCCAGGCGCGACAGCTCCGTCGTCAGCTCGCCGCTGGTCTTGCGGCCGATCCTGACTCGCTCCGCCATCAGCACGGGGCCGGTATCCAGCCCCTCTTCCATCTGCATCACCATCACGCCGGTTTCCTCATCACCCGCCATGACCGCGCGCTGGATAGGGGCGGCGCCGCGCCAGCGCGGCAGTAAGGAGGCGTGCAGATTGAAACAGCCCAGCCGGGGCGCATCGAGAATCGGTTTGGGCAACAGAAGGCCATAAGCCACAACAATGGCCGCATCCAGATCGAGGGCCGCGAACTCTTCCTGTTCGGTTTCGCCTTTCAGCGACACCGGATGGCGCACCGGCAACCCGGCTTTCTGCGCGAATTGATGGACGGGAGAAGGTTCCAGTGCCATGCCTCGACCCTTCGGGCGCGGCGGCTGGGAATAGACGGCAGCAATGTCGTGGCCCTGGGCCAGCAGTTCGGCAAGGGTGGGCACCGCGAAATCCGGGGTGCCCATGAATGCGAGCCGTAGAGACATAAGCTCAGGCAGTCTCTTTGAGCTTCTTGGCCTTGGTGAGCTTCTTGATCACCATGCTGCGCTTCAGGCGAGACAGATGATCGATGAACAGAACCCCGTTCAGGTGATCCATCTCATGCTGAAGGCAGGTCGCCAGCATGCCATCGGCTTCCAGCTCCACCTTCTTGCCGTCCAGGTCGAGATACTCGGCCTTGATGCGGGCGGGGCGTTCCACATCGTCCCAGATTTCGGGGACCGACAGGCAGCCTTCCTCGAACACCGCCATCTCTTCCGAAGCCCAGGTGATCTTGGGATTGATGAAGGCGCGGGGATTTTTCTTCCCCTCCTTCTGGTCCAGATCGATCACGATCACCCGCTTGGGAACCCCGATCTGCACCGCAGCCAGGCCAATGCCATCGGCCGCGTACATGCTCTCCGCCATGTCCTCGACCAGCTTGCGAATCTCTGCATCCACCTTCTCCACGTCGGTGGAGATCGCTTGGAGGCGCGGATCGGGGGCGGTTAGGATGGGGCGTGCGGTCATGGGCTGGAGATAGGCGCACCGCTTCAGGCGGTCAAGCTTCGGCTCGCTTTTAGGTCAAGGATTCATGGAATTAGCGTTGATTGCGTTGGCCGTGGCGGTGGTGCTGGCGGCCGTAATTCTGGCCTTCGCCCGCCCGGCCAAGGCGCCGGAACCGCCGGTGCCCGATTCCCGGCTGGATGTGCTTCTGGCCAAGCAGGGCGAGATCGGCGGTCAGTTCACCGCCACGGTAGCGGCGCAAGAAGCGCTGACCCGCACCCTGGGCGAGCGGCTGGAAGCCCTGGAACAGCGGATGGGCGAAAACCTGACCGACAGCGCCACCAAAACCGCCGCCAGCATCGCGGGCATCGGCGAACGCCTGACGGTCATTGACGAAGCGCAGAAGAATATCTCGGCCCTGTCTGGCCAGGTCGTGTCGCTGCAACAGGTTCTGTCCAACAAACAGGCGCGCGGCGCCTTCGGCCAGGCCCAGATGGAAGAGATCGTGCGCGACGGCCTGCCCAGCTCGCTTTACGACTTCCAGTTCACGCTTTCCAACCGCAACCGGCCGGACTGCATTATCCGCATTCCCGGCGCCACAGCACTGCTGGTGATCGATTCCAAATTCCCGTTGGAAGCCTTCGAATCCTTGCGCCGCGCGACCACGGATGAGGAAAAGAAAAACGCCTTCGCCCAGGTGCGCGCCAGCGTCTCCAAACACGTCACCGACATTGCCGACAAATACCTGATCCCGGGCGAGGTCCAGACCCCGGCGATCATGTTCGTGCCTTCGGAATCGCTTTACGCCGACCTGCATGACGGTTTTGCCGATGTGATTCAGAAAGCCCATCGCGCCAATGTGATCGTCGTCTCGCCCAACATCCTGATGCTGGCCATCAACACCATCCAGACGGTGATGAAGGATGCCCGCATGCGCGAGCAGGCCGATCTGATCCGCAAAGAGGTGGGCGCGCTGTTGAACGATGTGCGGCTTCTGAACGACCGCGTCCTGAAGCTGCAAAGCCACTTCAACCAGGCCGATGCCGACATCAAGAACATCCTGATTTCGACCGGCAAGATCACCAGCCGCGGCGAGAAGATCGAGAAGGTCGAGCTGGCGCCGCCCGAAGGGGTCAAAAGCCTCAATTAGGCTCGCATCCAAAGTCCCGGTCGGCGGCCAATAGGAGATAACGAAAGGCCTCGCCATGGATCACGATTTCTACACCCTGTTTTCCCGCTTCTGGTGGGTGATCTTCCCGCTGTTCTGGATGATTTTCGCCCTGGGCTGGGGCTGGTCTCGCCACGCGCGCGCCAACCGCGCCCTGGACATCCTCAAAAGCTATGCTGACCAGGGCAAGGATCCGCCGCCAGAACTGATGAAAAGCCTGCAGGGCGGCGGCTGGGATGGCGATTGTGGACCCGGTCCCTTTGGCTGGCGTTATGGATGGCGCTATTCGCCCCAGCGTCTCCTGCAGCGCGGCTTTCTCTTCACGGCCCTGGCCATCGCCTTCTTCGTCCTGACCTTCTGGAGCCCAGGCGGTGACAATCATTGGCACCGCGGTCACGGGTTGCTGATTCCGATGCTGATCTTCGTTGCCCTGGCCATCAGCAATTTTCTCTCTCTGCTGTTCATGCGGCGCGACTGGCGCCCGGATGACAAGGACAGAAGGTGACTCAAGACAGCGCCGAACCGGCTCTGGCCATACGCGCCAGGGCCGGTTCGGCCGACGCCTTCGGGCGCCTGGTCCAGATGCACCAGCAGGCCTTGCGCGCCTTTCTGCGGCGGCTTTGCGGCAATGCGGCCGATGCCGACGACCTGGCGCAGGAAGCCTTTGTTTTTGCCTGGGAGCATATCGGGCGCTTCGATCCGGCCCGGCCTTTTCGCCCCTGGCTGTTCGGCATCGCCTGGCGCAAATATCGCGAACGCAAGCGCGGCTGGCTGCGCCTGTTGAAACGCGAAAGCGCCGCCGTATCGGACGACACCGGTTTTGCCCCCGATCCCGGCCTGAAGCTGGATCTGGTAAAGGCCACATCCACCCTGCCGCCGGAACAAAGAGCCGCGGTTCTGCTTTGTCTGGGAGCGGAATTTACCCATGCCGAGGCGGCCGAGGCCTTGGCGCTGCCGCTGGGCACGGTAAAATCCCATATTAACCGGGGGCGGGAAAAACTGGCTGCGTTGCTTGGAGGTTCAGATGGATGAACCGGTGCTGAAAAATCTCTGGGACGCCGATGTGCCGGCGTCCGACCCGCGCTTTGTGCTGGCCGTGATGGCGCGTGCTGAGCAGCGCCGCTTCCGCCGCGAACTGACGATGACAGTCGCGCTGACGGTGGCGGCTATTGGCTTGCTGGCTCTGGTCATGCCCAGCGTGGAATTCGCCTGGCGCGAAAGCCTGTCGCCCTATTTCGGCAATCTGGCAATCCTGGGAATCCTGGGCGCAGTGACCTTTCTGGTACCGCAACTCTGGCCAGTCCGGGATTAAAGCGCGCGGCGTGCCTTGAAGGCGGCGCTTAAAGTGCCCTCATCCAGATAGTCGAGTTCGCCGCCCACTGGTACGCCATGGGCAAGGCGCGTGACTTTCCGGTCGCCCAACAAGTCCATCAGATAATGGGCGGTGGTCTGGCCCTCCACCGTGGCGTTCATGGCCAGGATCACTTCATCCACGCCCTGCCCGCCATTGTTGTTGGAGACCCGCTCCAGCAGCCGCCCCACATTCAACCGTTCCGGTGTCACGCCATCCAGCGCCGACAACGCGCCGCCCAGCACATGATAGCGGCCGCGGAAGACAGCGGCCCGCTCCAGCGCCCACAGATCGGCGACATCCTCGACCACACACAACACATGCGGATCGCGGCGCGGATCGCTGCAGATGGCGCAAGGGGTCTGGGTATCGAGATTGCCGCAGACCTCGCAGGTGAGAATGGCGTCGGCCGCCTCGCGCAGACTGTCGGCCAAGGGCTCCAGCAAGGTGTCGCGCTTCTTGAGCAGCGCCAACGCCGCGCGCCGCGCCGAACGGGGCCCGAGGCCCGGCAGTTTGGCGAGAAGCTGGATCAGCCGCTCGATCTCGGAGCCGAGAACGGCCATCAGGATTCGCTGTCGCTTTCCGGCATGGCCGGCGCGATATCTTCGGCGACGATATCGCGCACCGCCACGATCTCGGCGCCTGGGAAACGGTCCAGCACGGCGCGCACCAAAGGCTCCTGCGCCACGGCCTCGAAGCGCGCGGTCTTGGCCGCCTGTTTCTGCTCCGCCAAGGTCGGCGCACCGCCCTGGCTGGCGATGGAAACCATCCAGGGTGTGCCGGTGGCCGCCCGCAGCTTCAGCTGCAGATCGCTGGCCAGGGTGCGCGGGGCGCGCGGGGTGGGACGGATTTCGATCAAGCCCGGCTCCAGCCGCACCAGATGGACATTATGTTCCAGATTGACGCGCAGTTCCGAGCGCGGCTCGCACAACGCCACCACATCTTCCAAAGTGCGGAGAGCGGCAGTAGGCGCGCCTTCCGGCATCGCGGCTCGCGCCGGCATGGCCGCGCCGCTGGCGACGGGGCTGCGGCCCGGCGCGGAAGGTACAGGCGCGCCACCGCCACGCGGCGCCGGCACGGCGCCGCCATTGAGCAAATCCTTCACCAGCTTGTCGGTGGGCGGCAGCTCGGCGGCATAAGACAGGCGGATCAGCGCCATCTCGCAAGCGGAAATCGGCCTGGTCGCATCGCGCACTTCGAACAGACCCTTGAGCAGGATCTGCCAGGCCCGCGTCAACGACGGCACCGACAGTTTGGCGGCGAGTTCGGCGGCGCGCTTGGCCTCGCCCGAGCCGCCGTCAAAGAAGCCTTGTGCTGCCGGTGCAACTTTCACCCGCGTCAGGAAATGGGTGGTCTCCAGCAGATCCTGCATCACCGCCAGCGGATCCGCGCCCGCGTCATAGAGCGCCTGCACATCGCCCAGGGCCTCGGCGACCTTGCCCGTCATCAGCTTCTCGAAAATGTCCAGCACACGGCCACGATCGGCCAGCCCCAGCATCTGGCGCACGGTTTCGGCGGTGATCATCTCGCCCTCGCCATGCGCGATGGCCTGGTCCAGCAGCGAAAGCGAATCGCGCGCCGAGCCTTCGGCGGCGCGAGCGATCAGCGCCAGCGCGCCTTCCTCGATCTTCACTTTCTCTTTTTCAGCCAAAGTCGCCAGATAAGCGGCCAGTTCGGCGCTGTCGATGCGGCGCAGGTCGAAACGCTGGCAGCGCGACAGCACCGTCACTGGCACTTTGCGGATTTCGGTGGTGGCGAAAACGAATTTCACATGCGGCGGCGGCTCTTCCAGGGTCTTGAGCAACCCGTTGAAGGCCTGCTTGGACAGCATGTGCACTTCGTCGATAATATAGACTTTGTAGCGCGCCGCGACGGGGGCATAGCGCACGCCCTCGATGATCTCGCGCACGTCATCGATGCCGGTGCGGCTGGCGGCGTCCATCTCCTGCACATCCACATTGCGCGATTCGGAAATGGACACACAGGGCTCGCATTGCCCGCAGGGATGGATGGTAGGCTCGGTGCGCTTGCCGTCAGGCCCGATGCAGTTCAGCGCCCGGGCGATGATGCGGGCGGTGGTGGTCTTGCCCACCCCGCGCACGCCGGTGAGCATGAAGGCATGGGCGATGCGGCCGGTGGCAAAGGCATTGGACAGGGTACGCACCAGCGCCTCCTGCCCGATCAGGCCAGTGAAGTCGGTGGGGCGATATTTGCGCGCCAGGACGCGGTAGGGCTGGGCGGAGGTTTCGGCCATGGGCGGACTATAGCAAGGCGTCTGCCTTGGGACAGATTTTGTGCTGTGGGTAAGGTGGAAGCCGGCGACCCGCAGCAGATTCGGTATGGCTGCTACCTTCCGGTCCTGACCAGGTTAGCGAGAGCTGCGCCCGCCGACTTCCGGGCGCGGATATAGGCATTTTCATGGGGAATTGCGAGTCGGCCGCCAGACCGATGATCAGGCCGGTCAGGCCGCCATTTCGGCCGCGACCAGCCGCCAGGCCGGCAGGATCACGATGACGGTGGTGCCCTGCCCCAGGGCGCTTTCCAGGGTCAGGCGGCCGCCATGCAGTTCCACCATCTGGCGGGTGAGCGGCAGACCGAGGCCGGTCCCCTCATATTTGCGGGCGAGCGAGGAATCGACCTGCCCGAAGGGCTCCAGCGCCTTGGAAAAATCGTGCGGCGCAATGCCGATGCCGGTGTCGGCCACTTGCATGACCAGACCCTCCGCAGAGACATGTGCACGCACCGTCACCGTTCCGCCGGCGGTGGTGAACTTCAGGGCATTGGAAAGCAGGTTCAGCAGAATCTGGCGAACGCGGCGCCGGTCGGCCTTGATGGGGGGAATATCCGGCGCGAGTTCGGTGACAAGCGCCACTTTCGCCTTTCGCGCCTGAACCGACATCATGCGTTCGGCATCGGCGATCTCCATCGCCGGATTGAAGACGTCCTCGCCCAGTTCTCCGTGACCGGCATCGAAACGGGCAATATCGAGGATGTCATTGATCAACGACAGAAGATGGGCTCCGCTGCTGTGGATGTTCTCCAGATAGTCCCGATAGCGGGGCGAGCCCAGCGGTCCCAGGAGTTCACCCAGCATGGTTTCGGAAAAGCCCAGCACGGCATTGAGCGGCGTGCGCAGTTCATGGCTCATGGACGCCAGGAAGGCGGACTTGGATTTGTTGGCCGCCTGCGCCGCTTCCAGCGCGTCCGAGAGCTTGGCGGAAGCTTCGGTCAGCGCCTGCTGCGTGACCTCGAGTTCGGCGATGTGTTCGCGCATGCGCTGGGCCTCGCCCCTGGCGCGATTGTCGAGATAGCGGTCCACCATGGCGACGATCAGGGCCAAGGCGACGATGAAAGCGGCGCAGGCCGCGACCACAACGGCCAAGGCGAAAGGCGCCATCACCGCGCCGGAAATCAGATGGCCATATTCGGGGACATACAGAACCGCAGCCATGCCCGTGAAGTGAAGCCCCACGATGGCGGCGATAAAAAGTCCGGCGGCCCAGACATAGTCGGCGCGGCTCTTGCGGCGGACGGCGAAATGCAAAGCCAGGCCTGAAAGAGAGACGCCGATCAACACAGAGGCCAGGACGTAGCGCATATCCCAGACCGCCTGGGCGGGCAGATCGACCGCCGCCATGCCCGTATAGTGCATGGCTGAGATCGCGCCGCCTGTGATCATACCGCCGGCCGCGCCGCCGGCGCGGCTGACCGCCACGGCAAAGCCCACGCCACACAGGCTCATGGCGATGACAGCCGACAGGATGGTAAGGCCGGGCGTGAAAGAGATGGGTACACCAGCGTGGTAGGCCAGCATGGCAACAAAATGCGTCGCCCAGATGCCGCACCCAGCCACCGTGCCCGCTCCGGCCAGCCATGCTATGCGCGCCCGCGCTGATGCAACGGCGCGGGCGCGGGCAATCATTGAAAGCGCGGTGGTGCAGGCCAACGCACACAACAATGCCGCAAGCACGACCAGCCTGAGATCATGCTGCTGGAAAATGCAGCCCAGAACCCGGATCATGCCTGCTTGTATATCGCGGGTGGCGTAAAGCGCCGCTTAAGGCTCCAACGTACAAATCCTGTACCAAAATAGGGCCGAGCTGGCGTAAAGGAACCTCATGACGCCGATCGCCTTTTCAGGCAATCCTCTGGACCGCGCCAGTGTTCAGCGCGCCGATCCGGCCTGGCTGGCCGCGCAAAAGCCTGCCGGACTGTTCCTGCCCTGCTGGCAGAACCGCCCATTGGTGCGTGCAGACCGCGCGGTGTTTCTCGGCTGGCGTGCAGAGTGGGAAACATGTCTGTGCGTATTTCTGGGCCTGGATGGAACACAGCCTCTGTTCGCCATCGATCTTGACGGTGTAAGCGAGCCGCAACTTGATGAAGGAACTTTCCAGGAGATGCGCGCCGCCGCCTTTGTGCTGCCAGCGCGCGATATCGCCATCGCCGGCCAGGCCAAGGCGCTGCTCGACTGGCACAGACGGCACGGCTTCTGCCCCAATTGCGGCCACGCGACGGAACTGATGGATGGCGGCTATCGCCGGCTGTGCCCGGCCTGCGCTGCCGAGCATTTTCCCCGCACCGACCCGGTGGTGATCATGCTGCCCCTTCTGGGCGATCGCTGTCTGATCGGCCGCAACAAGCGTTTCCCCCCGGGACTCTATTCGGCCTTTGCCGGCTTCGTTGAACCCGGCGAGAGCATGGAAGAAGCGGTGCACCGAGAATTGATGGAAGAGGTGAATCTGAAAGTGGCGGGGGTGCGCTATCACGCCACCCAGCCCTGGCCCTTTCCGTCATCGCTGATGCTGGGCTGTTATGCCGACGCGAAAAATGCCGACTTCCGCATTGATGGCCACGAGATCGAGGATGCGCGCTGGCTGACCAAGGACGAAGTGCGGGCGCGGCTGGCGCATGAAATTGAAGACGCGGTGAAATTGCCCGTCGCCATCGCCATCGCCCATCACCTGATCAAGGACTGGGTCAACGGATGAGCCTTGTCCTGACGGTGTGCCTGGCGCTGGTGGCGGCGCTGTTCGCCAGCGTCGGTCAGGCCGGCGCGCCCGGCTATGTCGCGGTCATGAGCTTTTTTGGGCATGAACCGGCCACGATCAAAGCCACCGCACTGGCGCTGACAACCCTGGTCGCCATCATCGGCGTCGGTGGATTTCATCGCGCGGGAATTCTTAAGACGCGCGACTGGGCGCCCTTCGCGCTGTTGGGCATACCTGGTGCAGTGATCGGCGGACTGATCGACCTGCCTGCCACTACCTTTCGCATCGCCATGACCATCATCCTGTTGGCGGCGGGCGCGCAGATGGCCTGGGCAGCGCGGATGACGGAAGCATTGGATGAGCGCGCTTTGGACAAGCCGCCGCTGTGGCCCGCGATCCTCTGCGGCGGTGTGAGCGGACTTCTGGCCGGCATCACCGGTATCGGCGGCGGGCTGTTCGTCGCTGCCAGCATGCTGATTCTGGGATGGGCGCCGACCAGGCGCGTCGCGGCCGCGGCCCAGACCAGCAATCTCTACACCGCCGCCGCCGCCTTCGCTGCCATCTGGGTCATGCATCCGGCGTTGCCGCCGGATTTGCCGCAATGGGCGGTGGCGGCGGGCCTGGGTGGCTTGGCTGGCGTCTGGCTGGGCAGCCGTTATCTGCCGGCCAAGGCCCTGCGCTATATGCTGGCGGCAATACTTCTGCTGTCCGGCATACGTCTGGCCGGCGTCTGATACCCGGTCCTGCCGGCTATCTCTTCTTCTTGCTGGCGATGCCCTTGGCTGCAACCGACAGCATCGAACTGCTGACATCTGCCAGCCGGTGCACGTCCACCACCAGCTCCACAGTGATGCAAACCTTGTTCTCGCCACAGGGCTCGATGGCGGTCACTTTCACAGTGCTGGCGGCCGTGTTGCTCATACAGAACTGGTACCATTGCGTACCGTATCGAACAAGCCGCTAGGGCATGTCCTCGCGATAAGGATGCGCCGGGTAGACGCCCATGATGGTGTGGCGCGCCGCATGAAACGCCAGCTCGTCCAGCGCGCGATGCACCGCCGGATCATCGGGGTGGCCCTGGATGTCGGCATAGAACTGCGTGGCGTTGAAGGACCCGCCGAGCTGATAGCTCTCCAACTTGGTCATGTTGACGCCATTGGTGGCGAAAGCGCCCAGCGCCTTGTATAGCGCGGCAGGAACATTCTTCACCTGGAAAACCAGACTGGTGACGACCTTGCCGGTATTGGGCGCACGTTCGTCCTGGCGCGACATGACCAGAAATCGCGTGGCATTGTGGTGTTCGTCTTCCACATCGGCCTTCAGTATCTTCAGGCCATAAAATTCCGCCGCAAGGCTCGAAGCGATCGCCGCCGCGCTTTTATCGCCCAGTTCCGCCACATGCTTGGCCGAACCCGCCGTGTCATACCAATTGTGCGCCACCAGCTTGCGTTCGCGCAAAATCGTGCGGCATTGCGCCAGCGCCGGCGCCTGGCTGTAGACGCTCTTGATGTCGTCCAGGGTCGCGTCCTTCAGCCCCAGCAACTGATGGCGGATGGGCAGGAAATGCTCCGCCACGATATGCAGGCCCGAGTCCGGCAAGAGATGATGAATGTCGGCGATGCGGCCGATCAGCGAGTTCTCGACCGGAATGATGACCAGATCGGTCTCTCCAGCGCGCACCGCCTCAATGGCGTCCTCGAAAGTGGGCTTGGGAATGGCCTGGGCATGGGGCACCGCCTCGCGCGCCGCCAGATTGGCATAGGCGCCCGGCTCGCCCTGGAAGGCGATGCGTTTGGCACTTTCGACAGCCTTGCTCACGACAGGATCCTGCGGGCTTTTTCGAGATCGGCGGGAGTATCCACGGACAGCGGCGCCTCGTCCACGCGCGCGACCCAGATGCTCATGCCCGCTTCCAGCGCGCGCAACTGCTCCAGCTTCTCGCGTTCTTCCAGCGGCGAAGGCGGCAGGGCGACGAAGCTTTCCAGCGCCTCGCGCCGATAGGCGTAAAGCCCGACATGATGATAGAACGTGCCCTCGCCCGTGGGCGCGGTGGCGCGGGTGAAGTACAGCGCCCGGCCCAGTCTTTCGTCGGCATCCCAGGCCACCACCGCCTTCACCACCGCCGGGTTGTCAGCATCGGCCTGATTGTCTATCGGCGCGGCCAGGGTGGCGATGTCCGCGCCCGATTGGTCCAGCGCCGTCACCACCGTCTTGAGCTGGTCGGGGTCCAGCGCCGGCAGGTCGCCCTGCAGGTTGACCACCACGTCATGGTCATTAGCCCGGTCCACTTGGTTCAATGCGGCCCAGATACGGTCCGAACCCGAGGGCAGTTCGGGATCGGTCAGCACCGCCCGGCCGCCGGCCTTTTCCACGGCCGCCACGATCTCAGGCTCGCCGGCCGCCACCACCACCGGACCCAGCCCGGCGGCCACCGCCCGGGCCCACACCCGCACGATCATTGGCACGCCGCCGATATCGGCCAGCGGCTTGTTCGGCAGCCGGCTGGAGGCCATCCGGGCAGGGATCAACAGAATGGGCTTCATGGTCTTATCGGTCGCGCGGCCAAATGCTGCGCCAAGCCGGTTCCTTGGTGCCACGCCTCTTTAGGCCGGGTTTTGCGCTAAGGCCAGTTACTACCTGACTTTTATGCGACGCTTCGCCGCAATGACGCGAAGGCGGCGGCGGGTAATGTCCCCCCGTATTTTGCCGGGGATACCCGGTCTTTTCGTTCGTCTCGCGCGCCGGTCCGGCGCTTTTGGGGAGCTTGCCCGCAATGGATTCCTTTGAGTGGAACAAGATCATCGGTGCGGTCTTGGGCACGGCGATCTTCATCTTCGTGGTCCGCGTGGTGGCAGAGAACATCTATGAACCCGAAAAGCCCGCCAAGCCCGG
>Ga0268266_10001270_pt1 | contig 30813 bp, 37 predicted proteins | sample KBSS13metaG_FD_190356 | JGI IMG/M metagenome (GOLD analysis project Ga0268266, IMG submission 190356) | Switchgrass rhizosphere microbial communities from Kellogg Biological Station, Michigan, USA - KBS S1-3 metaG (SPAdes) (version 2) | ecosystem: Host-associated > Plants > Roots > Rhizosphere... | reverse complement strand
CGGTCGGCGCGCAGACGGTCTGCGGCGTCACCGTCGGGAACGGATTGCAGGTCGGGATCTGCGCCGTGAAGCTCCCCAGCTGCACGTTCTCCTTGAGCTCGGCATGGATGTACGATGCCAGCGCATAGAAGCTCAGCTCCGGGATCGGCTGGATGGCGATGCTCGCGTCCACACCCCAGCTGTCCACCCGGCCAACGTTGCGGTCGACCGAAATGCCCAGATCGGGATTGAACGAGGTCACGATGCGGTTCGAGTAGTTGATCATCCACGCGGTGGCCTGGGCCTGGATGTTGCTGCGCGAATAACGGATGCCGAAATCGAAGGCGTCGGTCTTTTCCGGATCGAGATCGTCAACGCGCGGGGCACGGTACAGGTTGTCCGTGCGCGGCGCCGAGAAGCCCATCGCGTAGGAGCCGAACACGCTGAGGCCGCCGCCGAAATTGTAGACGAGGCCCACGTTGGGCAGGATTGCGTCGAAGTTGTAGGTGGTGCGGAACGGCGCGAAATAAGGCACCGGGTTACCCGAGAGGGTCGGGACCGCGTTCGGCGCGATGACCACACCGGTCAGGCTCGGGAAGACCTCGCTCGAGCAGTAGCCGAAGCCGCTGCCGCGCGCTTCCGTGTAGCAGCGTTGATCGAGCTCGCGCTTGAAGAAAGGCATGCGCACGCCGACCTCGACGCGCAGCTTCTCCTCGAAGAAGCGACCGATATACTGGCCGGCGACCTGGTTCAGCATGGCGATCGAGAGGCGGTCGCGCTGCTGGATCTGGAAGCCCGTCGCATCAAGCACCGGCGTCGCGTTGCGGCCGCTGAACGGGCTCTCCGGATTGCCGTTCGCGTCGAGGAAACCCCATTCGCCGGTCTGGCGATGGCGGGCGCGGTCGAACGTGTAAGCGACGCGCAGACGATGATTCTCCGCGACGTCCCAGATCAGCGAGGCCGTCAGGCCAAAGCGGTGGGTGTTGGTGTTGTTCGGCGTGTAGAAGCGAACGGTGTCGAGGAAATCGCCGTCGCCGTTCCAGTCGACGCCCGGCGATGCCTGGTTGCCGCCACGCGCACGAACGCTGCTTTCGCCCAGGGCCGTCGAGCCGCCGCCATTGGCGAGCACGTACTGGAAGCTCGGGTCCACGGTGAGCAGCAGGTTGTCGCTGAGCGTGAAGCGGCCGTTGATGCGGATGTTGCCCGTATTGGACGGGTTGATCCGGACGCCGGCGAAGTTGCTGCAGCTCGACGTGTTCAGGATGTTGTTCGCGCCGCCAAGCGAGGTGTTAGCCGCAGCCGGATCGCCGCTCGGCAGCCTGCCGCCATTGTCGTTCTGCGCGCCAGCTCCACCCGGCTCCGTGGCGCGGGTGCAGGTGTCGAAGTTGTTGAAGGCGTCGATCGCGTCCCACTGGGCATTGGTATAGCCGTTGCCGATCAGGGAGGGGTTCGCCGGATCGGCGGCCGCGACCACGCCCACGCCCAGGATGCCCTGGCGATCGGGCAGCTGCTGGCTGCGCAGATCGGTAAAGGACGGGTTGCGGTAGAAGTTGTTGCGGTTCCGGTTGTAGTGACCGGAGATGGAGACGAAGTCGCCGTTCGAGCCGATCGGATAATAGATGCGGGCGTTGAACTGCTGCTTGTAGATCTCGCCCGGGCCGCGGAACAGGTCGTTGCGCGCGTTCGAGTAGGAGGCGAAGGCGCGGGGACCATTCTCCCACCACTCGCCGCTGTTTACCTGGATGAAGCCGCGGCGGAAATTGTCGCTGCCGAACGAGCCGTTCACGCGGACCGAGAAATCGCGGGTCGGGAGGACCGTGCGGTAGTTGACGGTGCCGCCGGCGGCCGAGGCGGTCGGGCTGTCGACGTCGGTCTGGCCGAGGTTGACGTTGACCTGCTCGATCAGCTCCGGATCGAGCTGCTGGTTGGAGAAGATCGCGTAGTTGCCCGAGTCATTCAGCGGAATGCCGTCGAAGGTCAGCGAGACGCGGTTGCCGTCGAAGCCGCGGATGCGGATGTTACCGCCCGACGAGCCGTACGGATCGGAATTGGTGAAGTTGACGCCCGGGACCAGGTTCACGGTCTGCAGGATCGACTGACCCGGCGACTGCGTGGCGATGAGCTCCTGGCCGAGGACGCCCTGCGCCTTTGCGGTGTCCGGAACGGTGATGCCGTTGACGTCGCGAGTGCGGTTGCCGGTGACGACGACGGTGGTGTCTTCCTCCGCCGCGATGGTGCCGGTCGACTGCGCCATGGCATAGCTGGGCAGCACAAACGCAGTGGTTGCGCAAAGAAGTGCGATTTTCTTCATGAGACTTGATTCCCCCGAGGAACGGATAATGCCGTCTGGATGATCGCCTATAGCGCCCCGTTTTTGACGGTTCAAAGACTCTTGGCGCGCGCGCGTGCAGAATCTTTTCAAAGCGTTGCCAGAATGCTGCACCTGCGAGATGCAGCTTTCGCAAGACACCGTGTTTTCACGGCTTTAGAGGTGATTCCTCCTATCTGAACGGAGGCTCGTCAAAGGCCCGCAATTTCCGCGAATGGAGGGCCGCGCCCTCGCGCTTCAGGATGCGTAAAGTCTCGATGCCGATTCGCAGATGCTGGCTGATCGCCCGCTCGTAAAAGGCGTTGGCCTGGCCCGGCAGCTTGATCTCGCCGTGCAGCGGCTTGTCGGAGACGCAGAGCAGGGTGCCGTAGGGCACGCGGAAGCGATAGCCTTGGGCCGCGACCGTGGCGGATTCCATGTCGACCGCCACCGCGCGGGACTGGTTGAAGCGCAGCGCGGAGAGCGTGTAGCGCAGCTCCCAATTGCGGTCGTCGGTGGTGACGATCGTGCCCGTGCGCAGCCGCTGCTTCAGCTCCTGCGGCTCCTCCCCGGTGATCTCGATCGCCGCGTCATACAGCGCCTGCTGGATCTCGGCGATGGCCGGGATCGGCACCTCGGTCGGCAGCACATCGTCCATCACATGGTCGTCGCGCAGATAGGCATGGGCGAGGACATAGTCGCCGATCGTCTGGCTCGGGCGAAGGCCGCCGCAATGGCCGATCATCAGCCAGACTTCCGGCCGCATGACCGCGAGATGGTCGCAGATCGTCTTCGCATTGGACGGGCCGACGCCGATATTGACCAGGCTGATGCCTTCGCCGCGGGTCGCGATCAGGTGGTAGGCGGGCATCTGGTGCCGCCGCCAGCCGCCCTCCATCACCACGTCCGCCGCATTGGGCGTGTCCTTGGTAACGTAGACATTGCCCGCTGCGGAAAGGCCGCGATAGGGGCTGTTCGGCTTCTTCAGCTCGTCCACCGCCCAGCGCACGAACTCGTCCACGTAGCGGACATAGTTGGTGAAGAGCAGGTAGCGCTGTGTGTGCTCCGACGGCGTGCCGGTATAGTGGCGCAGCCGGGCGAGGCTGAAATCGACGCGCGGGCCGTCGAAGAGGGAAAGCGGGCGCGGCGCCCCGACCGGCGTCTGCCAGGCCCCGTCGGCGATCTCGTCGCCGATATGGGCAAGCTCGGTGGTCGGGAACCAGAGCGAGAGGTCCGCCGCCTGGGCGCCGTCCAGCCTGAGGTCGTCCGATCCGTCGAGCACATAGGGATAGGGAATTTCCCGGTGCGACCGGCCGACCGAGACCTCGACGTCATAATCGTTGATCAGAAAGGTCAGCTGCTCGGTCAGATATTTGCGGAAGAGATGCGGGCGCGAGATGCTGGTCGCGTAGAGGCCGGGCTGGTTCAGGCGGCCGAAAGCGCGCGACGGCATCGTCTCGGCGCTGGTGTAGCGATAGTCGAGCCGGAGCTCGGGATAGGCGAACAGGCCCTCCACCCGGGCCTTGGGGTCGGGACGCTCGCCGGTCTTCAAATAGCGGGCGAGGGCCTGGCGGAGATTGGCGACCGATTCGTCGTAAATTTCCCGGAGCGCGTCGATAACGCGCGGAATGTCCTCGACTTTGGTGATTCCCCCGAGTCTGGTCTTTTCGTTCTTTTCTTTTGTCATCGGAGGCCATTTCCGCTTCCGCGGGCCTCCTGTCAAACCGAGGGGGCGTCCGCCCCCTTATTCCATCGGCGGGCCGTTGAAGATCTGCTCGCGCAATTCGAGCTCGCCGCACTGGCGGAGCAGCTGATCGACAGCCTCGCGCGCACCGACGATCCGGAAGCGCAACAGGATGCGGTTGCTCTCGACGTCGCGGGTGCGGAAGACAACCTCGTCCGCGGCGACGAAGCGCTGCAGGAAGGCGCCCACGCGCCGCCGGCCGGCCAGGCGGGCCTCACGGTCCTTGACGATCCAGATCAGCCGGCGCGGCCGCAGGTCGTCGAAGCGGTAGATAAGCGGCCGCTCCCGGGTGATGAAATTGCCGCGCACCAGCCACCGGTTTGAGGTGAAGGTGACCCGGATGAACTCGAAATCATGCGGGTCGCAAGCGAGCGTCAGCCGCCGGTCCTGGTCGCGCAGGGTCGTCTGCACGCGCAGGTCGTCGGTGATCGGGTCCCGCACGGTCTCGACGAGCATCGGCCGCGGCAAAGGCGGCTCGTACGGATCGGGCGGCGTGTCCGGCGCCGCCCAGAGCAGGGCGGCGGCCAAAGCGGCGAACAACATTGAACAAATTACTCCTTGCGCGCCGAAATAGGCGGAGTGGCGCCATCGGGCAACGCGTAAAGCTTTGGCAATTGTAGCTTTTGCAAACCCACTGTGTAGGACGCTATAAATGAACGATTTAATCCAAGCTGAGCGTGAGCGCCTGACCGCGATCATGGAGGCCACACCGCCGGGCTCGAAGGCCGCACAAGCCCATGCCGCAGCGGTCGCGCTGGCGTGGGTACTGGAGCCGGATAGGTTCGATCCCCCCAGCGGCTATATCAGACGCATTCCTGAAGGCTCGCCAGATTGTTTAGAAGAATGCCGTCTGGGTGAGTCACAAGATACCACCGGCCTGAAGTTGGATGCTGCCTAGTCGTGACCCAGACACTGTTGCCAGCGTCGTCCATCACGAACAGTTGGTTCAGGGCCGATTCGTGTAGCCACGCGATGACATCGTCGATGGGATAAACTTGGCCCGCAAAGCCGATCTGGTCGATCCGGTAGTCAGGGTCAGGCCCGTCACGGCTGATACATGTCACTTGGTATTGCGGCATTGTCCCCTCCCGAGTCGTTACGGGAACGATACTTCAAATCGGCTGGCATGCGTAGCGGCGTACGGCTAGGCTGCGCCCGTTGAGAACATGGCTTGGACTGCGGGAAGGCTCGGCTCAGGTCGGGCCTTCTTGCTCAATCCTCGCCGTCGTTCTGATCGTAGATGTCGGGCGGCAGAGTGGCCTCCAGCCGGGCAATCTCTGCCTTCAGCGCTTTCCTGTTATCGCGATAGCCGTCCATGCCTGTTCGCGCCTTTAGCTTGCGCTTCAGATCAGCGATCCTCGCCACAGTGGCCGCTGTGTCAGTCATTCGCCCCTCTCCCCCTTTGCGGCGATGCGCTCCAGAGCGCTGGCAATTCGCTGAAGGTAGTCAGCAATTCGGACTGCCATGACGGCTACCATCACGATAGCCGCGCACGTCACGTACCAGACGTAGTCGCTCACTCTGGCTTATCCACCGGCTTATGCTTCACGATCTTGCCAACGCGCTCGCGGAAGCGCTCGGGATCGTCGTCCGTCTCAAGCTCGCGGGCGGCCTGCTTGAACTTGTCCAATTGACTCTGGTCCATCTCGCCTGTCTTCCTGTCTGCCATGGCGGGAACCTTTATAGCATATATTGATGAGTCTGGCTGCGAGGGTGGTGAGCACGGGAAAGGGGGCACCGAATGGTTCGGCCTAACCGCTGTAGTCACCACTCACGAAAACGTACCGCTTCTTACGGAGAGAATCGCAGCGTTTAAGGCGGAATACAAGCGCAGCCCTGATTGGAGTTTCAAGTTCACGGAGCTGGACCCCAAACGCAAAATCCGCATTGCGCAGGCGCTTGCGGAACTCCCGGTCCAGATTTCGAGCATCCTGGTACACAAGCCCTCACTGACCAACGAAGCGCTTCGCAACGATCATCAGCGGCTATATTTCTATTACGGCAAGTTCCTGATCGAGCGAATTTCGTGGATATGTCGCGATGCGAAGGCCGCAGACCTTGAAGACAAACGCTGTGAGCTAGTCTTCTCGAAGCGCAGGAAGTTTCCTTACGACCAATTGCAAACCTATCTCCGCAATCTGCCAGCCACCGACGCCAAATCTCGCGCGGCATGGGATCACATAGACGCCGACCTTCTTTCGGCTATCCCGCACAAGGAGTCGGATGGCTGCATCTTTGCGGACGCCGCTGCAAGCGCATTGACGCTCGCAGTGGAGTCCACCGAATTCAATATCACCGATAGCCGTCCGCAGGTCGAGCTTTTGCCCCGATACTATGCCCCGGCCAAAGTCCACAAAGGAAACAGTATCAAGCTGTTCCCCTATGAAGCGGAAAGCCGCCCTTTGACGGACCCCCGTCTAGCATGGATGCGCTTCTATTACGGCTTCTAGTGTCCCGCCGCCCTAGGTCTCACGCCATCGGTGAAATCCATCATCGGGCGGCGGTGCCGGCACTAGGTGTCTATCGACCCCTCTGACCTGCGTGACCCTCGAAATATGAGTCTTTCCGATCGGAAGGTCAATGACGCTTATGCTTCGTCCGCCAACGTTGGTTCTTTGGCCCCGGCGCGGGCTTGGCCTTAGGCGCTGAGTTCGTCAGGCCTACGGTACGTCAGGCGCTTCCCGACGATGCCCTTCAGAGCTTCATTGGCCCGCGCACGGTCATCAACGCCAAGGGCGATGCGGTTGTTATACCGGAACTCATATTCAGCCAGATAGCGGTGCAAATGCTGCTCGCCGCAATGCTGGTAGACGCCGCGCATGCCGCGCTTGAAGATGCTGAAATAGCCTTCGACCGTGTTCGTGTGGATCGTGCGGTCGTTGTAATCGACGTACTGGCCCGCAATGTGAGACGTGGAGCCGTGCTCGGCGAAGTGCTGATTGAGCCGGAAGTAAATCCGGGACTCGTCGGTCATCACGCGGCTTTCGCGCTGCACGTTGGCGATGACAATCGGCATGATCGTGGACGGGGCGACATTCTCAATCACCATGGTCCGAGCCTTGCCGGTGTCACGGTCAACAAGGGCGAGCACCTTCATCTTGTGGTGAAAGGCCCGGCGGACCGGGGCGCCCTTGATGCGACCGATAAAGGTCTCGTCGACCTCCACCACGCCACCGTTGCCGCCGAACGGGGCAAGGTCGCCGGAGCGCATGGCTTCGCGGATACGGTGCGCGAGAAACCACGCCGCCTTGTACGTCACCTCAAGCGTGCGGTGCAGCTGGTGGGCCGAAATGCCCTTCTTGCTGCTGACCATGAGGTGCAGGGCCTGAAGCATCTTGTGCAACGGCATGCGGGCATGCTCGAACACGGTGCCAACCTTGGCGGTGAACTGCTGGCGGCACTCGCCACACTTTTTCAGGCCGTACCGAATCGCGCCTTCCGGGTTCTTCTTCGACTTGGAACCGCGCACGCCGGAAAGGTCGTAAACCCGGCCACCCTCAACGCCGCAATGCGGGCAAACCACACCGTTTTTCCAGACGATAGACTCCAGAAACGCGAACGCTTCCGGTTCGTTATGGAAGTGGGGCTGAGAGAGAACGGACATGGGTTTTGCTCCTTGCCCATATCTCTACCGTTTCAGTGTGGGTTTGTAAAGGACATAATCGCCAAAGCTTTGGGTTGCTTCGGATCGTCCACCCGCCTACATCGTCCGGTGAAGCTGGCCGCTCCGTGAAGGGGCGGCCCTTATCATTTCTGGAGGACCACTTGGCCCAGCCGCTCATGCCCCACGCGACCGCTTCCTGGCTGGTCGACAACACTGCGCTCACCTTCCAGCAGATCGCCGAATTTTGCGGTCTGCACATCCTGGAAGTGCAGGCGATCGCGGACGACACCGCCGCCACGAAGCTCACCGGCCGGGATCCCCTGCGCTCGCAGGAGCTGACGCAGGAGGAGATCGAGCGCGGCCAGAACGACCCCGATTACAAGCTGCAGATGCAGAAGGAGCCGGATCAGGCAGTGCGCACCAAGGGCCCGCGCTACACGCCGGTCTCCAAGCGCCAGGACAAGCCGGACGGCGTCGCCTGGCTGCTGCGCAACCATCCCGAGCTTTCGGACGGCCAGATCGGCAAGCTGATCGGCACCACCCGCTCGACCATCCAGGCGCTGCGCGAGCGTACGCACTGGAACATCGCCAACATCCAGCCCAAGGACCCGGTGACCCTGGGCCTCACCTCGCAGCGCGAGCTCGACGCCGCGGTGGCCAAGGCGGCCAAGGCGCGGGGAGGCGCGGCGCCGACCGACCTGACCTTCGACGACGATCGGGCCGCGTTGCTCGACGAGCTGCGCGCCGAGCGCGAGGCGCATGCCCGTGAGGCCGAGGCGGCTCTGGCCGCCGAGAATGGCGAGACGGTGGGCGAGACGGAATTGAACGCTGACACCCTCTTCAAGAGCTGAGCCCGCTGCCGGCGAGACGGAAGCGGCGGCGCCGGACGCGTCGCTGGTCGACGCGCCTTATTCTCACCGTGGCCTGACCTATCCCCTCGGCCGGAGCATCCCGGCGCATGGCGAGGTGATGCAACTGGCCGATGGCGTCGGCTGGACCCGCTCGCCGGTCCCCGGCTCGCTCAACCATATCAACCTCTGGCTGCTGGAGGATGAGGGCGGCGTCGCGATCGTCGACACCGGCCTCAATTTCCCGCCCGCGCGCGAGGCGTGGGACGCGGTCTTCGCCGGGCCGCTGGCCGGGCAGACCGTAACCCGGATCCTCTGCACTCATTTCCATCCCGACCATCTCGGCCTGGCCGGCTGGCTGGCCGAACGGTTCGGCGTGCGGCTCTGGATGACCCGCGGCGAATGGCTGTTCGCGCGCATGCTGACCACCGATGTGCGCGAGGCGCCGCCGGTGGAGGCGGTCGCTTACTGGCGCGCCGCGGGCTGGAGCGAGGAACGGATTGCCGAGGAGGCCGCCAAGGGCTGGGGCCGCTTCGCCGCGATGGTCAGCCCGGTGCCGGTCGCCATGATCCGCCTGCAGGACGGTGACGAATTGCGGATCGGCGCGCGGACCTGGCGGGTGGTGACCGGCTCCGGCCATTCGCCCGAACATGCCTGCCTGGTCGACGATGCCGGCAAGCTGATGATCGCCGGCGACCAGGTGCTGCCGCGGATCACGTCCAACGTCTCGCTGAACCTCAGCGAGCCAGAGGCCGACCCGCTCGGCGAATGGCTGGCCTCGATCGCGAAGCTCAAGTTGCTGCCCGACGATCTGCTGGTCCTGCCGGCCCATGGCGAGCCCTTTACCGGCCTGCACGCCCGGCTCGACGCGCTGGCCAGCGGCCATCACGATCGGCTCGATGCGCTGCACGAACATATCGCCGAGCCGCGCCGCGCGCTCGACTGCTTCTCGATCCTGTTCGGCCGGAAAATCGACGACAGCCTGCTCGGCATGGCGACGGGCGAGGCGCTCGCGCATCTCCGCCATCTCGAGGTGACGGGGCGCGCCACCCGCGAGGTGAAAGACGGCGCGTATTGGTACCGGGCCGCGGCTTGATCCCACCCGCTTGACCCCCGCGCCGGACCGGACCAAAGCACCGGCCATGGCTGATCAGACACAGGACGACGTCGCTGCCCTTTCTTTCGAGGCCGCGCTGAAGCGCCTCGAGGAGATCGTGCGCAAGCTGGAGAGCGGCGAGGCGGCGCTCGACGAGGCGATCAGGCTGTACGAGGAGGGCGACCGGCTGAAGCAGCAATGCGAGGCGCGGCTCAAGGCGGCGCAGGCCCGGATCGAGCAGATCCAGCTTGCCCCGGGCGGCACCCCCGCCGGCACCGCGCCCTTCGGCGCCGACTGAAGCGCAGACCCCAGGGCCATGCTTCTCTCGACCGCGCTGGAAGAGGTCGGCGCGGGGATCGACCGGGCCTTCGACACCCTGCTCGCCATCCCGGAGGACGCGCGGGCCGGCCTCTACGAGGCAATGCGTTATGCCGCGATCGGCGGCGGCAAGCGGATCCGCCCGTTGCTCGTCATCGCCGCCTGCGACCTGTTCAAGGTCGACCGGGACAGGGCAATGAGGGTCGCGCTCGCGGTCGAGTGCATCCACGTCTATTCGCTGATCCACGACGATCTGCCGAGCATGGACGATGACGATTTGCGGCGCGGCAAGCCGACGCTCCATCGCGCCTTCGAGGAATCGACCGCGATCCTCGCCGGGGATTCGCTCCACGCTCTGGCCTTCGAAATCCTCGCCGACGAGACGACGCACGAGGACCCGTTCGTCCGCGCCGACCTGGTCGTCGAGCTGGCCCGCGCGGCCGGGCCGGCGGGCATGGCGGGCGGCCAGATGATGGACCTGAAGGCGGGCGAGATGGGCCTCGACCTGCCCGCCGTCACGCGCCTGCAGCAGCTGAAGACGGGCGCCCTGATCGGCTGGTGCGTCGAGGCGGGCGCGATCATGGGGCGGGCGCCGGCCGAGGGCCGCACTGGCCTGAGGGGTTATGCGCGCGATGTCGGCCTGGCCTTCCAGATCGCCGACGATCTAATCGACCATGAGGGGCATGAGGAGAAAGCCGGCAAGCGCGTCGGCAAGGACCGCGACGCCGGCAAGCAGACCTTCGTTTCCCTGCTCGGGCCGGAGCGGGCGCGGCGGCAGGCGGACCTGCTGGTCGAGCAGGCGATCGATCACCTGCACAATTTCGGCGCGGATGCGGACCTGCTCCGCGCAGTCGCGCGCTTCGCGGTAGAACGCGATCACTGAAACAGCTAGGCTCCGTGTTCCTGAGGGAGGGGATATGAGGACAGCCGTCTATCCGGGCACGTTCGACCCGATCACGCTCGGCCATATGGATATCATTCGCCGCGCCGCCCACCTGGTCGACCGGCTCGTCATCGGGGTCACCACCAATCCCAGCAAGTCGCCCATGTTCTCGGTCGAGGAACGGCTCGCCATGGTCGAGCGCGAGACCGCGGCGGTGGAGGGCGGCGCGGCCCTGAGCGTGGTCGCCTTCGACTCCCTGCTGATGGACTTCGCCGAGTCCCAGGGCGCGTCGATGATCGTGCGCGGCCTGCGCGCCGTCGCCGACTTCGAATATGAGTATCAGATGGCGGGGATGAACCAGCAGCTGAACGACGATATCGAGACCATCTTCCTGATGGCCGACGTCTCGCTGCAGCCGATCGCGTCCAAATTGGTCAAGGAAATCGCCATTTACGGAGGCGACATTTCGCGGTTCGTGCCTCCCACCGTGAGGGAGGAAGTGCGCCAGCGCGTGGACCGGATAGGCCGGAAGGGTCCTCAGAAGGGTTGAGGCAAGGCCCTAGTCGCTCTAGAGCAAAGAGAAATCGGGAATCGGGGTTATTTTCATGTCGCGTATGTTCGCCGTCGTCGCTGGTCTGTGCGGCCTCTTCCTTTCCGCTCCGCTCGCCGCCCAGGAGGCGCAGCCCGCGCCCGCGCCGGCCGAGCAGCCCCAGGCGCAGCAGGCACCCGCCGAGGCGCCAGCCCCGGCAGTCCAGGCACCCGCCGCGCCGGCCGCGACGCCGGCCGTTCCCACGGCCCCCAGGGTCGCGCCGCCCCCGCCCCCGCTCGAGCCCGACAATACCTGGAACCTCGATCTTTCGACCGGTGGCCGCGTCGTGATCCAGCTGCGCCCGGACGTCGCGCCGCAGACGGTCGAGCGGATCAAGACGCTGACCCGCCAGGGCTTTTACAACGGCCTCGCCTTCTTCCGCGTGATCGAGGGTTTCATGGCCCAGGGCGGCGATCCGCAGAATAACGGCACGGGCGGCTCGCCGCTTCCCGACCTTCCCGGTGAGTTTAACGGCGGCCTGCATCTGCGCGGCTCGGTCGGCCTGGCCCGGGCGCAGGACCCGAACAGCGGCAACAGCCAGTTCTACATCATGTTCGTCCCTCGCCTGCAGATGGACCGGTCCTATGCGGTGTTCGGCCGGGTGGTGAGCGGCATCAATTTCGTGGACACGATCGAACGTGGCGAGCCGCCGGCGGCGCCGAGCCGGATCGTGCGGGCGAGCCTCGGTTCGCAGAATATCCCGCCGATGACGGCCGAGCAGATTCAGGCCGAGACCGCGCGTCTGGCCGCGCTCGGCGTGGCCGGCGGATCGGCCGGCCCCGCCGCCGGCCCGGCCGTCCCGCAGGCGCCCGTCTACCGTCCGCTCGAACCGGTCCGCGCCGAAGGGGCGCCGCCCCGGCCGGCGCGGCGGGGCCAGTAACGCCGGCGTGGCGTGCGCGTCGACCTATTCGACTTCGACCTTCCGCCCGACCGGATCGCGCTGAGGCCCGTCAGCCCGCGCGATGCGGCGCGGCTGCTCCGCGTCGGCGCGGGCGGCACGCTGGCCGACCATGTGGTGCGGGACCTCCCCGGCCTGCTCCGCGCGGGCGACCTGCTCGTCTTCAACGACACGCGCGTCATTCCAGCCCAGCTGGAGGGCAGGCGCGGTGAGGCAAGGATCGGCGCGACCCTGCACAAGCGCGAGGGGCCGCGCGCCTGGCGCGCCTTCATCCGCAACGCCAAGAGGCTGCGCGACGGCGACCTGATCGACTTCGGCGCGGGAGTCTCGGCGGCGGCCGGGGCGCGCGCCGCCGACGGCTCCTTCCTGTTGACCTTCGCAGGCGACGAGCCGGTCGAGTTGCTGCTGGAGCGGGCAGGGCGGATGCCGCTGCCGCCCTACATCGCCGGCAAGCGCGAGGCCGATGCGCGCGACCGCGACGATTACCAGACCATGTTCGCGCGGGAAAAAGGGGCGGTGGCCGCGCCGACCGCCGCGCTTCATTTCACGCCGGACCTGATGGCCGCTTTGGCCGAAGCCGGGATCGGCCGCGAGACTTTGACCCTCCATGTCGGCGCGGGCACTTTCCTGCCGGTCAAGGCGGACGACACCGAGGACCATGTCATGCACGCCGAATGGGGCCGGATCGACGCCGCGACGGCGGCCCGGCTAGAAGCGGTGCGCGAGGCCGGCGGGCGGCTGATCGCGGTCGGCACCACCTCGCTTCGCCTCCTGGAAAGCGCTGCTGGCCCGGACGGGCGGGTTCGGCCATTCGAGGGGGACACGGCGATCTTCATTACGCCGGGCTATGAATTCCGCGCGGTCGACGGCCTGCTGACCAACTTCCATTTGCCGCGCTCGACCCTGTTCATGCTGGTCTCGGCCTTGATGGGGCTGGAGACGATGCAGGCGGCCTATGCCCATGCGATCGCCACGGGCTACCGCTTCTATTCCTATGGGGATGCGAGCCTGCTGCTCCCCGGATAGGGCTCAGGCGCGGAATGCGCGCCAGCCAGCCAAGGCCAGGACCGGCAGGAACAGCAGGTCGGCCAGCGCGATCGTCCTGAGCGCCAGTGGCGCGCCGGCCGTCCAGTAGAGCAAGAGGAAAGACAGCATCGAGATCGCGCAGACGATGCTCGCCAGCCGGCGCACATTCGGATCGGCGGCCGCCCAGAGGCAGACCAGCATGATCGCGGCGAACAAAGCCGCGCGATGCTGGACGAGGGGGAAAGCGGGTGCGTCCCGCGCCACGCCGTAGAGCGTCTCGATCGTGGCGGGTCGGACCAGCGCCAAAGCCGGCGGCGCATGAAGCAGCGCCAGCAGCGCCCAGGTGACCCGATCAAGCATGAGCGCAGACTAATCGCGCGCTCGCCGGCCGCAACGACCTGTGAAGCCGCAGGGTGGCGGAAAGATTAGTTGACAACGTCAACTAACGGCATGCATCCTGTGCCCATGGACAATGCGATCAGCGCCGTGAGGGCCTTCAACCGCTTCTACACCCGCTTCGCCGGGGCGCTCGACGCCCATTATATGGACAGCGACCTCTCGCTCGTGGAGGCGCGCTTGCTCTACGAGATCGCCAATCGCGAGGCGCCGCTCGCGGCGGAGCTGCAAGCCGAACTCGGCCTCGATGCAGGCTATGTCAGCCGCATCCTGCGCCGCTTCCAGGCCAAGGGCTGGATCGCGCGGGGCCGTGGCGAAGATGCGCGGCGGCGTCCGATCAGCCTGACCGCGGCGGGCCGCGCATATTTCGAGGCGCTGAATTCGCGGACCCGGGCGGAGACGGCGGCGCGGATCGCGGGGCTGAGTGGCGGGGAGCAGGACACGCTCATCGCCGCGCTGGAGACGGTCACCCACCTGCTCAGCGCGCGCGAGGCGCCCTGGCATATCAGGACCTTCCGGACCGGCGACCTGGCCATGATCGCGTCGCGCCAGTCCGTGCTCTACGAGCCTTATGGCTGGAAGCGGCCGATGGAGATCCTGCAGGGCGAGATCACCACTGCCTTCCTGCGCGACTTCAAGCCGGGGCGCGAGCAATGCTGGATCGCCGAGCGGGCCGGGATGATGGCCGGCGCGGTGCTGATCGTCGATGTGGGGGACAAGGTAGGGCAGCTGCGCCTGCTCCATGTCGAGCCCTGGGCGCGGGGCCTCGGCATTGGCAGCGCATTGGTGGACGCGTGCATAAGCTTTGCGAGGGACGCGGGCTATGACGTGCTGCGGCTCTGGACCCACACGGTGTTGACCCCGGCACGGAGAATCTACGAGGCGGCGGGCTTCCGCATCGTTGCGACCGACGTGCATCATGAGTTTGGCAAGGCCGAGCAGGGCGAGACCTGGGAGCTCAGGCTCTAGGACGGCGGTTCGAAGCTGATCTCGACGGCGGGCGTGCTGCGCGCCGCCTCGCCATGATGGACCGCCTCGATATTGTTGCCGTCCGGATCGATCAGGAAGGCGGCATAATAGCCCGGATGATAAGGCCGCTCGCCTGGCGCGCCATTGTCGGTGCCGCCCGCTGCGAGGCCGGCCTCGTGGAACGCCTGAACCATCGCCTCGTCGGCGGCCTGGAAGGCCAGGTGGGTCGGTCCGGTCAGTCTGCCCTGCGCGCCTTCGCTGTCGGCGGTCGTAATGGCCAGTTCATCCGCCCCGAACATACCCTCCATTTCGAAATCGATGGGGATGCCCAGCACCTCCAAGACCGCCTCGTAGAAGCGCCGGCTCGCCTCGAGGTCGCGCACGACCAGTTGGACATGGTCGACCAGCCGGCCGCGATAGAGCGTCTGCGTTGCCACGGTTCGTCTCCCGAAATTGCGCCAAATCAACGTCGGGGCGGCATCATGTTTCCCGCGCACGCCCGGTTTCCCCGGCGCGGCGATCCTGTAAAGGCGGCGCATGACCTCGTCTTTCGCCTTCTCCATTGCCGCCACAGACGGCCGCGCGCGCACCGGCACGATCGCGATGCGCCGCGGCGAAATCCGCACGCCCGCCTTCATGCCGGTGGGCACCGCGGCGACGGTGAAGGCGATGAAGCCGGCGGACGTGCGGGCGAGCGGCGCCGACATCATCCTCGGCAACACCTATCATCTGATGCTCCGCCCCGGCGCCGAGCGGGTCGCGCGGCTGGGCGGGCTTCATCAGTTCATGGGCTGGGAGCGGCCGATCCTGACCGACAGCGGCGGCTATCAGGTGATGAGCCTCGCGGACCTGTCGAAGCTCACGGAAGAGGGCGTCACCTTCAAGAGCCATCTGGACGGCAGCCGCCACATGCTCTCGCCCGGGCGCTCGATGGAGGTGCAGACCCTGCTCGGCTCCGACATCGTCATGGCCTTCGATCAGCTGATCAAGACCACCGAGAGCCGCGAGGCGCAGGTGGCTGCGATGGAGCGCTCGATGCGCTGGGCACGTCGGTCGCGCGAGGCGTTCGACGCGCTCGGCAATCCGGGCGCGCTGTTCGGCATTCAGCAGGGCGGGCTGGACGAGGGCTTGCGCAAATCATCGGCGGACGCGCTGATCGAGATCGGCTTCGACGGCTATGCGGTGGGCGGGCTCGCGGTGGGGGAAGGGCAGGAAGCGATGTTCGCCTGCCTCGATGTCGCGCCCGGCCAGCTGCCCGCGGACCGGCCGCGCTACCTCATGGGGGTCGGCAAGCCGGACGATATCGTCGGCGCGGTCGAGCGGGGCATCGACATGTTCGACTGCGTGCTGCCCACGCGGAGCGGCCGCACCGGCCAGGCCTTCACCTGGGATGGTCCGATCAACATCCGCAACGCGAAATTCGCGGAGGACCAGAGCCCGCTCGATCCGGACTCGCCGACGGCCGGCTGGTCGAGAGCCTATCTCCACCATCTCGTCCGTTCGGGCGAGATCCTCGGTGCGATGCTGATGACCGAACATAATCTCTGGTTCTACCAGCGGCTGATGAGCGAGCTTCGCGCGGCGATCGCGGAGCGGCGGCTCACCGCCTTCGCCGACGCGTTCCGGCTGCGTTATCGCGCCGGGCGGGAATGATCAGGCTGCTGACCGATGGTCCGGCGCTGGCAGCGGCCGGCCCGGACGCGATCGCCGCGCTGACGAAAGCGGCGACCGACAGCACCTATTATGCGGACTGGATGGGTCCCGACGAGCATGCGGCCATCGCGCGCATCGTCGATCTTGCAATGCCTTCCTGCGCGGACGCGGCGGCGAGCCCCGGCCAGCATTTCGCCGCCGCCTTCGTCGAGGGGAGGTTGGCCGGTTTCGTGATCGCGACGCTCCACGCCGTGGACGACCGCGAGCTGGACTGGCTGATGGTCGATCCCTTCTTCCAGGGCAAGGGCGTGGCGGCGGCCTTGATGGAGGCAGGCATGGCCTGGCTCGGCACCGACCGGCCGATGTGGCTGAACCTGGTCCGGCACAATGAGCGCGCGCTCCGCTTCTACCGCCGCTTCGGCTTCGAGATCGATCCGAAGACGGTGCTCGACCGCGCCATCCCCACTTATGTGATGCGCCGGCCGCCGTCGAACTGAGACTGCTGGTCTAGGCTTTCCGCGTTCAGTCGCCGGGCGAGATTTTCCCGACGAGGTCACCGGTCGACACTACCTCGCAAAACTCGGCACGCAGGGTCGCGACATGGGCGGCCTGGACCACGCGCGCGGGGATCGTGCCGCCGGCGCCGTCGGGCAGGTCGAAGCAATCGCAGGCGTCCGCCACCAGGCTCATCGCCCAGCCCATATTTGCGCCGGTGCGGATCGTGGTCGACACGCACATGTCGGTGGAAATGCCGAAGGCGACGACCCGCTCGGCCCCGAGCCGGCGCAGGCGCAGATCGAGATCGGTGCCGATGAAGGCGGAGTTCACGCTCTTGGAGACCACAGGCTCGTCGCCCTGCGGAGCGAAGCCCTCGCGGAACGCATTGCCCCAATGGCCGGCCGCGAGCGTCGAGCCCTGCTGAACGGAATCGTGGCGGACGTGAACGATCGGCGCTCCGGCGGCCCGCCAGTGAGCCAGCAATGCCCGGCCGTTCGCCTCCATCGCCTCGTTCCAACGCGGCGGCCAGCTTGGATCGTCGAAGCCCTGCTGGACGTCGATCGGCAGCAGGACGGCGCGGGAGAGGTCCTGCGTCATGGTCAGAAGAGCCTCTGACTCGTGGTTCCGGGTCCGATCAGCACGCGCCCTGGCGTGCGTCCGCGCACGCGCGGGGCCATGGACGGATTGGTCGCATAGGCCCGACCGTCGAAGCGAACCCTCGCGTCATACGGCCGGGAGAAGCCGCCGCCCCGGACCCTGACGGACAGATCGCGCCACCCATGGCTGCGTGTGTTCAGCAGGCGCACCGGCGGGTGAGATACGGTGAGCTCGGTTATTGTGCGCCAGTGTCTGCCCGCGGGGCCGTAAATGTAGAGCGAGCAGCCGCCCGAGCCGCAGAAATAGCCTGACTGGAGGAGCACCAGCGCTTCTTCCCGCCCGTCGCCGTTCAGGTCGGCAAAGGCGACGACATAGGTGCTGTCGCCATAGTCTCGCCGGGCTTCGGCAAAACGGGTCTGCAGGAAAGTGCGAAGCGCGGCGTCGCGGTTGGGCTGGGCGGTGAGGGGCGCGGCGGTCGCGGTCAGCGCCAGCGCGAGAAGGACGTGCGTCTTCATCCGGGTAGATTGCCACGGCCCGGACGGGTGGGCAACGGAGGCTTCAGCGCTGCGGCAGACCCGCGAGCCGCAGTGCCGCGTCCCGTACGATCGCGCGCTGACGTGCCGGCGGCGCGGCGCCCCATTCCGCGATCTCGCCGAGCGTGCGGCCGCAGCCGCGGCAGGCCCCGGCGTGCGCATCCATCGTGCAGACCGAAGTGCAGGGGGAGGGCATCGCCTCCTCGGGCATGACTAGCTGCCGAAGCCCTGGCCGAGGAAGCCGGGCACCGGGCCGTTCCAGCCGCCATCATCCTCGCCGTCCGGCTCGTCGCGCCGGTCGCGGCGCGGTGGACGCGCGTCGCGGGCCGGACGCGGCTCGCGCTCGGCGCGCGGCTCGCGTTCGGCACGCGGCTCACGCACGGGCCGCGGTTCCCGCTCCGCACGGGGTTCGCGCTCGGCGCGGGGCTCACGCGGCGGGCGCGCTTCGCTATTGTCGCCGCGCGAACGGCGGCCGCGGCGCGGACGGTCCTCACTTTGGTCGGCATCCGCAGGCGCCGGCCCTTCTTCCCGGGCCGGCCGGTCGCTGCCGTCCAGACTCATCTCCTCGATCTTCGTCTTGGTGAGCTTCTGGATATTGTCGATCGACTCCGCATCGGCGCTGGTCACGAGGCTGATCGCGGTGCCGGTCTTGCCCGCGCGGCCGGTGCGGCCGATGCGGTGGACATAATCGTCCGGGTGCCAAGGAACGTCATAGTTGAAGACGTGGGTGACGCCTTTGATGTCGAGGCCGCGGGCGGCGACGTCGGACGCGATCAGGATGTTGATCTCGTCGCCCTTGAAGCGGTCCAGCTCCGCGATGCGGTCGCGCTGCTCCATGTCGCCATGGATCTGGCCAACCTTGAGATGGCCACGCTTCAGTGACGTGGCGAGCTCGCGCACCGTGGTCTTGCGGTTGCAGAAGACGATGGCCGTGCGGACGTCGTCCTGACGCAGCAGCTGGGCGAGCGCGTCGCGCTTCTTGCGGCTGTCGACGCGCAGGATGCGCTGCTGGATCAGCATGTTGGTCTGCGCCGGGCGGGCGACCTCGATCTGCTTCGGATTGTCCAGGAACTTGTCGGCCAGCTTCTTGATCACCGGCGGCATGGTCGCGGAGAAGAGCAGGGTCTGCCTTTGCTTGGGCAGCTTGGTGCAGATTTCCTCGATGTCCGGGATGAAGCCCATGTCGAGCATCCGGTCCGCCTCGTCGATGACGAGCAGGCTGCAGCCGTTGAGCATGATCTTGCCGCGGCCGAACAGGTCCATCAGGCGGCCGGGCGTCGCGATCAGGACGTCGACGCCTTTCTCCAGCTTCTTGATCTGGTCGGCCATGTTGGTGCCGCCGATCAGCAAAGCCATGTTGAGCTTGTGATATTTGCCATATTTGTCGAAATTCTCCGCCACCTGCATGGCGAGCTCGCGGGTCGGCTCGAGGATCAGCGAGCGCGGCATGCGGGCACGGCTGCGGCCCTCGCCGAGAATGTCGATCATCGGCAGCACGAAGGCGGCGGTCTTGCCCGTGCCGGTCTGCGCGATGCCGATGATGTCGCGCATCATCAGCACGGAGGGGATGGCCTGGCGCTGGATGGGCGTAGGCTCGTCATAGCCCGCTTCCGTGACGGCGCGGAGCAATTCGTCTGAAAGGCCGAGATCGGCAAAGGTCATTGTCTGTCCGGGATTGGCGCCAGCTTCAACGGCGGGCGTTTCACGCGCGAGCGCTTGTACGCGCACGGACACATTGTCAAGGAATCAGGACCCTAAGGTTGGCGCGGGCGCAGGATGCGGAAGCGCTCGATTTCGCACGAACCGCCCGAGCGGGCGCGAAACTCGTCGCGGTTGGCGCAGACCATGCCGTCGCGGTTCGGCTGGAAATAGACGCCGAGATAATAATCCATGGCCGGGCAGGCCCGCTCCAGCCGCGCCCGAATCCGGGTCGAGTCCCTGAGGATCAGGTCGACGCTTTCCTGGCCGATCTGGGCGGCGCCGAGAATCTGGCGGACCGGGATGCAGCGGGGGCCGCGCTCCTCCTCCCAGACGATATTCTGCCGGAGATTGCCCGGGCGGTTGCCGGCCCGCGGCACTGGCGCGACGCGGATGATGAACTGCTGATAGATGGTCACGCCCCGCCCGGTGTCGGACATGCGCGTCTGATCGTCGCTGTTTCCGGTGGAAACAAGCAAAAGCAGGGCGGCCGCGGCCACCCGGATCATATCCGGACCTCCATCGCCGCCCGGAATTCATGGGCCCGCTTGAACGAGAGATTAATTTGCCCGGCCCCCTTGGCCATATTATCCGGTCGCATGGTCTATGATCGGGACGCTCTGCTGGACAAGCTGCGGGCATTGCTGGGTCCGAAGGGGTTCAGCAGCGACCCGGACGCGCTGGCGCCATGGCTCAGCGACTGGCGTGGGCGCTATCATGGCCGGGCCGCGGCCTTGCTGTCCCCGGCCGGCACGAACGAGGTCGCCGCGATCGTGGCGCTCGCCGCCGAAGCGGGCGCGCCTTTGGTCCCGCAGGGCGGCAACACCTCTATGGTTGGCGGCGCGACGCCGGACGCCTCGGGCGAGGCGCTCCTGCTATCGACCCGGCGCCTCAACCGGATCCGGAGCCTCGACGCGGCGGCGGGGATCGCGGTCTGCGAGGCGGGGGTGATCCTCGCCGCACTGCACGAGCGGGCGCTGGCCGTGGGCCGTCGTTTCCCGCTGACGCTGGGCGCGCGCGGCTCGGCGACGATCGGCGGCCTCGTCTCGACCAATGCCGGCGGCACCCAGGTATTGCGCTTCGGGCCGATGCGCGCGCTCGTGCTCGGTCTGGAGGCGGTGTTCCCGGACGGCAGTGTCTTCGACGGGCTGACCGCGCTCCCGAAGGACAATCGCGGCTATGATCTGCGCCAGCTGCTGATCGGCGCCGAGGGCACGCTCGGCATCGTCACCGCGGCGAGCCTGCGGCTCGTGCCCGCGATCGGCGAGCGGGCAGTGGCCTGGGTGGGCGTCGAGACCGCGCCGCGCGCCATGGCCTTGCTCCGCCATCTCGAGGCGACGATGGGCGAGGCGATCGAGAGCTTTGAGCTGGTGCCGAAGACCGCTCTGGACCTGGTGCTCGCCCATATTCCCGGTGCCCGCCCGCCGCTCGCCGCGCCGGCGCCCTGGAATGTGCTGATCGAAGCGGTCGCGCCCCTGTCCGCGCCCGGGCCGGAGCCTTTGCTTTACGAAGGGCTGCGCTCGGCGCTGGAGACAGGCATTGCGAGCGACGCGGTGATCGCCGCAAGCGAGGCACAGGCCGGCGAATTCTGGCGGCTGCGCGACTCGATCTCCGAAGCCGAGAAAAAGGACGGTCCGGCCGCCAAGCACGATATTTCGGTCGCGGTAGAGGCGATGGCCGGCTTCATGACGGAGGCTGCCGCCGCGGTGGAGGCCCGTTTCCCCGGCACCAGGGTCAACGCCTTCGGCCATCTCGGCGACGGCAATGTCCATTTCAACGTCCGCGCGCCCGAGGGCGCCGCACCTGCCTGGGTGGAGGAGGAAGGCGGTGGCGTAAGCCGCTACGTCCACGATCTGGTGACGGCGGCCGGCGGCTCGATCTCGGCCGAGCATGGCATCGGCCAGATGAAACGCGACGAACTGGCGCGGCTCGCCGATCCGGCGCGGCTCCATGCTTTGCGCGCGATCAAACGGGCGCTGGACCCGAGGGGAATCATGAATCCCGGCAAGCTCGTCCCCTGAAGGGACGCGTTCAGCAGAGGCTTGAACATGGCCGCGTTCGACAATAGACAGCGGCACCTTGAATTCACTGCGGCGGCTTCTGCCCCGCTCCCGAAAAAGTCATGGAGAATCAAATATGGCGACCCAGCCGCCGCAAGCGACCAATTTGCCGGTCTTCTACAACAATCTCGCCCCGCTCTCGAGCTCGGTCCATGCCAAGTTCAAGGTCCGCTCGACGGACCGCGCGCCCTATCTCGCCAAGGTCAACGCGATTCCGCTGACCATCGACGAGTTCATCACCGCGCAGCGCCATTATCCGATCGTCTTCTCGACCGGCGACAATCCGGTGCCGCTGGCGCTGATGGGTCTCAATGACGGCGTGAACGTCTTCCTCGACGACGAGGGCGTGCCGCACCAGCCGGTCTACATTCCGGCCTATGTGCGCCGCTATCCCTATCTGCTCGCCAAGCTGGAGCCGACGGCAGAGGAGCTGTCGCTCTGCTACGACCCGACCAGCGACCTGATCGGCGAGACGGTCGAGGGCGAGGCCCTGTTCGACGGCGACAAGCCGAGCGAGACCCTGAACGGCATTCTGAAATTCTGCGAGGATTTCGAAATGGCCGCGCAGCGCACGACCGCCTTCATCAAGGAGCTGAACGATCTCGGCCTGCTGATCGACGGTGAGGTCACCATCCAGCCCAATGACTCGCAGACGCCCTTCCTCTATCGCGGCTTCCGCATGGTCGACGAGGAGAAGCTCCGCGAGCTGAACGGCGACGTGCTGCGCCGAATCAACCAGAACGGGATCATGGCGCTGATCGTCGCCCATCTCTTCTCGCTGCCGCTGATTCGCGAGGTCTTCGGCCGCCAAATGCAGCAGAACAAGGTCCCGACGCAGACCGACGCCCTGCAGCCGCTGGGCAACGCCTGAATCCAGACGCCTGCAAGGCATTGAATGCGGCCTGGCGGCACTGTCCGCCGGGCCGTTTTCTTTGCCCAAAAACTTTTTCCCGTTTCCTCTTGAAACGGGAATCCCCTTTCTTAAATCGGATTCAGCGCCGCCGTACCCCCCCTTTACGCCGGCGCTACGCTCTCCCCTATCGCAAGCGGGGGAGGGCACCTCCCTGAACCTGGCCGCCTCACAGAAATGTGGGGCGGTCATTTTTTGTTTCGACGGGGTTGGTGACCATGACTTGCGGCCTTCGGCCGCGGCTGGCACGAAACCGCCATGACACCTGCGCAACAAGCCATCGAGACTGTCTACCGGGGATTCAAAGCGCCGACGCCACCGGTGATCGAAGGCTGCCCCTGCTGTCTGGACACGCGCGGTGTCGATGTCTTGCTGACGACTCCACTGAGGCAATTGAGCGGTCAGGCGCTGGGGCGCTATGTTTCCGGCGCCTTCCTCACCGTGGGCAGCGAGCGCGATTTCAAATATCTGCTGCCGCGAATTCTGGAGATTGCGGTGAGCGCGCCCGGGGAGGCTACCAATCCGGAAATTATCTTGGGCAAACTCGCCCTCGCGAACTGGCGGTCATGGCCTGCCAGCCAGCGCGAGGCGGTCGAGAAGCTCATCCACATCTGGTTCGAGCAAGCCCTTGCTCAGGACCTGGCGGAGGCCGACGATGGCTGGATTGGCCAGGAATCGGAGAGCGTGCTCTGCGGCGCCGCGCGGGCAGGATTGCCGCTGGCGCCCTGGCTGGCGCGCTTGGGCGAGCCGGACGCGGTGCCCGTCCTCGCGAAAATGAAAGAGCGATTTCCCCGCCATCTCTCCGCCTTCTGGGAGGATGTCCCGGCAGCGTTCGGTGAGCTGTCGCAGTGTCTCGCGGACGGGTCGCCCGAGCGGTCGTGACCGGCTGCTATTCCGCCGCCAGCGCCTCCTGGCCGCTCAACAGCCTCTGCTCGATCGCCTGGGCTACGCCCGCGATGAGCCGGGCCATGCCTTCGAAGCCCGGACCCGGCGTCCTCAAATTCTGGTCGAGATAAGCCGAGCGGTCGATTTCGATCTGCAGCGCGTGGATGGCGGCGGCGGGGCGGCCGTGCCGGGCGACGATATAGCCCCCCGCATAAGGTGCGTTGCAGGCGGTGCGGTAGCCCATGGCGCGCGAGGCGGTCATCGCCGCGTCGAGCAAGTCCGGGCTGATCGTGGTGCCGTGCCGGTCTCCGAAGACGATCGTCGCCGGGCGGGCGCCGTCATTTTCGGGCCGGTGGCGTGGCGGCATCGAGTGGCAGTCCAGCAAGACCGCATCGCCGAACCGGGCCTTGGCCGCGGCCAAAGCCTCGCCCAGCGCCTCATGATAAGGCTGGTGGATCGCGCCGATCCGCCGCTCGAACTCGGCGCGCGGGATGCGCTCGCGCCAGATCGGGCCGGAGCCGGTGATCCGCGACGGGATCAGGCCGAGGCCGCCGCGCGTGCGCGCCGACTGAACGAGGCTGCCGGGCGGGGGCGGCGGGGCGATGAGCGACGGGTCGATCTCGCGCTCGTCGCGGTTGAGATCGATCTCGAGCCGGGGCGCGCGGGCGACGAAGGCGGTCATGCCGAGCGCGGTCGCGCGCCAGATCAAGCGGTCGACCAGCCGGTCCTCCAGCGTCTCCAGCACATCCTTCCTCAGCCGGACGGCGTTCAGCAGATGCGGCCCATAATCCCGCCCGGCATGCGGCACGGACAGGATGATCGGCGACGCGGGCCGCTCGGGCCCGATCCGGAAGAAGGGAGGGAGAGGGGACTCGGTCATGTCCGCGCCCTGATTAGGCCCGCTCCGGGACAGGTGCAATCGGCCATGCCGTGGCATATGGCAAAACGTGCATCCTTCGCGCATAAACGCGCGCCAAGGGGTTAAGCGAACGATGATCAGGATCCTGCTCGCCGAAGACGACGAATCGATGCGCGTCTATCTGGCCCGCGCGCTGGAGCGGACCGGCTATCATGTCGTCGCCGTCGACAATGGCCTCGCCGCCCTGCCGCTGCTGGAGAGCGAGCCGTTCGACCTGCTCCTCACCGACATCGTCATGCCGGAGATGGACGGCATCGAGCTGGCCCAGAAGGCGGCCGAGATCGCGCCCGACATCCGCGTCATGTTCATCACCGGCTTCGCCGCCGTCGCCCTCAAGGCCGGCCGCAAGACCCCGGACGCCAAGGTCCTCTCCAAGCCCTTCCACCTGCGCGACCTGGTCGCCGAGGTGGAGCGCATGTTCATGACCGAGGATCAACACGGAAGATTGTGACCCGGGCGGGGTTGCGCACCCCAAGGCCCCTCGCTACATGGCGCCCTCCGAGTGGGCGTGTAGCTCAGTGGTAGAGCACTGTGTTGACATCGCAGGGGTCGCAAGTTCAATCCTTGCCACGCCCACCAGTTTCCCCTCAGGAAGTCATTGAAAACGCTGGTAGCGTCCGGTCACCCCGCCGGACGCAGCCATGCAGATTCCGGTTCCATCGTTCACTGACACAACCGTGACACAGTGAGGTCGATAAATGGCTACCATAACGAAGCGAGGGACCGGCTGGTTCGCTCAGGTGCGGCGCAAGGGACATGCGCCCCAATACCGAACGTTTTCGACAAGGGTTGACGCTCAGATGTGGGCGCGTGAGCAAGAGGCTCTCATTGATAAGCAGCTTGCTCCACTGGACCTGAGGACCTTACGCACCTCGTCCTTGGGGGACATAATGAGGCGTTATCTTGTGGAGGTCACGCCTAAGAAACGCAGCGCCGAGTCCGAACGACTGAGGCTAACGAAGCTCCTCCGGGAGCCCCTTTGCGACAACTCTCTTGCCGACCTGACGCCGCGCGCTCTCGCGGCCTACCGCGATGCCCGACTGGCAGTCGTTAAACCGGGAACGGTGCGGCGTGAGCTTTCGCTGATTCATCACGCGCTGGACGTTGCTCGGCGCGAATGGGGGATGGGATTGCTGCAAAACCCCGTGGAGCTTGTGTCTCAGCCGCCGCTGAACAACGCTCGGGATCGGCGATTGCAGAAGGGGGAAGCAACGAAGCTAAACGATGCCCTAGCTTTGACCCGGAACCCCCTGGTCGCGCCTATGGTTCATTTCGCAATTGAAACCGCCATGCGGCGGGCGGAAATCCTGGCGCTGGAATGGCGGCATATCGACCTCACGGAACGAACCGCCCACATACCTTGGTCAAAGACGGGGAAGAGGCGTACCATCCCTCTGACAGACGCTGCATTGGCGGTCTTGGAGATGCGGTCGCGCGATGGGTCAGAGGGGCGGGTGTTTCCAATGACGGCCGTTGCGTTCCGCCTAGCGTGGGAAAGAGCGAGACGGCGGGCTGGCCTTGGCGACCTTCGGTTTCACGACCTTCGGCACGAGGCAATTTCGCGGTTTTGCGAGCTTGGCCTCACAATACCAGAGGTTGCTGTGATTAGCGGCCATAGGGACCCACGGATGCTTTTTCGCTATGCCCATCTGAGGCCTGGTGAATTGGCGCGGAAGCTGTCCGGGCGCTCGTGGCAGGGTGAGGTGGAGAACCTATCCGCCTAGTCGCCTGAACTGCTTGCCAGCCTGACGCGGACGTCGGTCACGATGCGCTCGTGGCCACGTCTCGCGTCTTCCAGCGTGGCATACCAACCCAGCATCTCTAGCCCGCAGTCGTTGGTAATCGAAGTCCAGAACAGCGTTGGCCGGCCACCGAACCCCTCGTGGGACCAAGGCCGCCCATCCACGTCGATTTTTGCCTTGCCGTCAAACGAAGTCATGACATTGACCTCAGGCGCCACCTCTGTCTCGGCCACCACCAGGAGCTGATTGTAAGGGTCATTGCGCGTAACGCCGGGACGGAACTCGCTTATAGCCCCGTCTTCGCTGAGATCGAAATACCGGTAACGGTCCTTCACTTTGCACTGTCCTAGCGTGACACCGGCTGCCGCTACACTGTCACAGTTTCTGTGACTGATGCAAGATGCCCGAGAGGTGGCCTATGGCCATCAAGCGAGGGACGACGCCGGGATTCCGCGATGCGCGATACCGGGCGTTGATTGAGATATTGGTGGCTCGTCGGAAGGCGATGGATCTTACTCAACAGGAATTGGCCGAGCACCTCGGGCTCCATAAGCAATTCGTATCGCGCGTGGAGCTTGGCGAGCGTCGTCTCGACGTCATCGAATTTTGTGACTTCGCCCGAGCCTTGAGTTTAGAACCGGCGACGTTGGTCGATGCTATCGGCGAGGTGGCCTAGTCGCCGCTATCAAGTCGCAGTGTTCCCAAATCTCGCGAAACGAGGTTGCTTGGTCGCGAAGCAATCCGCTCCGGAAAACTCCGCCGAGAGGGTTGTCTTCTGTTTGTGCTCGAAGGCGTCGATGTAGTGAAGGTCGCCGATGATGAAGAGGATTTTGGCGCCTGATTTTAGGTCGATTTCGTCCTGGGGGGAAATCGCCGTGTCCCCAAGGATCGTGAACTTCATTTTTCCGCTGGGGTGATATGTCGTATCGGGCCGTTCGCTTTCCTTAAAATCGTCAAGGGCAAAATCGTCTCCCGGTTGGCCGACAATCCCCCTCACTCGCACGGCGCACCCCGACGCCGGGGTGTGTCCGTAGTTCATTATGGTTAGAAGTATCTTCGGTCTTGCGCCGGCCGTGATGGTCACTCTTTCGACCGCGAGCGTGATGTAGGCACGCAACTCCCGTTTTGCGGTTTTGTCCGAAATCTCATTCGATTTTGTCGCTGTTCGTACAGCTTTGAGGGTTAGAATGATCGTCCCAAAGAGGCCCGCAAGACCGAACAGATTGATCCAGAACTGCCACTTTGCCCAGCGGGCTGCTCGGTGGGCTGCATCGGCTGCTTGGTACTGGGCACAAAGTTCACTTTCATCGCGACTTGATGGGCTGCGGCAAGGTTGTTTGAATACCCAGCGCGCGTCATTTGAAAGTGGAGGGGACGGACCGCCATCTCTGTATGTTGGATAATCTCTCGGTTTGTGAGCGTCAGTGGATCCGATAGTGAACCCGAGCGCAAACGTGCACAGCACGAGTCCGAACGACGCAACGGAGCATAGAACTATGCTAATCGCTCGCACGTATCTGCCCCCCAGCTGAATTTGGAGGCATCTCGTATTTTTGCGGTAAAGTCTAGGCCGCGACGTGTCGAAAGAAAAATGTCTAGTTAGGCGTGGCCGGTGCCTTCGCCTTCATCATTTCCATCATGGTCGTCGCCGCTATCCGATTTGAACTTGGCTGGAAGCCGCGTTGCCCCGACAATTGTTGGCGATTTGAACGCGTCGGAGCGAATGATCTGGGCTATGCCCGTTGCGCCCTCATATACCAACGCCCAGTGCCTTAGGAACGACCGGCCAAGGACTACGTCATGACCATGGCCGCTCGCCGAGAGATTCACTGCTGCAAAATGTCCGTAGTCAGTCCATTCGAGGGCCGGCACGTATACCTGCACGTTGAACAGGTCGACCTCGGTACGACCGTCCATGCCGCCGATGTAGCCGTGGTCCACCGGAGAAAGCTTGAGCGCCAATGCCAATTCAATGTCGATGCAGTTGATTGACGCTGCAGTGTCGATGATGGCCTTGATCCGCGTAGCCGGGAGCGAAGGGGGACCTGTGGCCTCCCCTGGACGGAAATCCGTATCAAGTCCGATATCGACGAGAAGCGTCGGCCCGTAGAGTTCCAACAGTGCCGGTCCCGTCGAACCTGCGTGGTCAAACCCGCAGTGTGTCGATGGGATGGAATGGGCCATAAAGCACTGACGTTGGAAGGGTAACGGACTGCGACCCGATCCTACGGATCAGGTAAGGGCCGCTGCCGAAGCGAGCCACGGCGTCGGCCGCAGCGTCCTCGTACTGCTCATACGTACCCTCGTGCTTGCGGTTAAAGAACAGCGCCCACTGCCCGAACGCCTTGTCCTCAAGGACAGTGCGCTCGGCCTCGTAGGCCTTGATGTTCTCCCGCAGCGTGGCTGGCTCTGCCATAGTACCTTCCATAAGCGCGGCCTGCATGTCCGTCCCCCCGTGAACCCGCCTACCGGCTATTTGTTTCGATAATCTTATGCCGGTCGGCCCCTGAACGGCCGCCGAACCGCTGCGGGGACGATCATCATCGCCGCAGAGTCCATTGCGACCGCCGGTTCCGGCGGCTTCGCAAGCAATGTCAGTCAAGTCCGGCGGCCTTTAGCCTGCTCGGACCAAGAGGAAACTTTCAGGCGGGCCTTCGCTTCGTTCACACCTTGGCCAGGCGTTCTTGAACTCGGACATGATGGCCTCCCTTTGGTCTCCTTGTGGCACCGCAATAACACATCCCTAGGGGCAGGTACCATCACCAATGTAATACACACCCGAGGGAAATCCATCGTTTTCCTTGCAAAAAATAGAACATTATTCTCGATTCGGGTAATTGCTAACGACTCGCAAGCGCACGCACCTGCGTTGCCTGCGCGTGTGCCCGGCACAGATTCCCCTCGTGGTGATTGTAATTTGTTTCGAGTCGGTAACCATTTTTCGATTATTCCTTGCCCCCGCTGGGCGGTGAGGCTGATGTCCATTTTCGGGACCTGGAGACGCCATCAATCCCGATGCGTGGGACCCATTTCGGCGATCTTGCTGGATGTGGAGTGTGCCAGACGTAAGCTTGAGACTGGGCAACGCGGGCTTTCGCAAAGTTTGCATAGCTGACCTCTCGCGCATGAAATCATGCCCCACGTCTCATCGACGCGCCTTGGTACGGGCGCTTTTCCAACATGTATCCAACAATCGACTGATGCGGAGCAATGAGGGTTCGCTTACTCGCGACCCCGCCACGAGAGGGGCGCGCAAACTTGACGGGCGACACCCAGTTCAACAAACTCCCACTAACAACAGCAGCACAGCGGCTTTAGCGGCTTTTTTGAAGTAGCTCTCGCCCACCAGAAATCTCTCGAAATCCGAAAGGGGACCCGCAAAAGGGACCCCCGGACGTTTGCAAAAGTGTGCCGCCGCTCGAGGTCGTTGAAACGCGACGAGACCTAGAAAAACCCTTGTGCAACCAATAAGAAAAGTGTAACATTAGTCGCAACGTTCCTTGCTACAAACGAGACATTTCAATGGCGATTGGGAAGCACGTAGCCTACTATCGGGTCAGCACTGCGCGGCAGGGCCGTTCGGGTCTGGGGCTAGATGCGCAGCGAAGGGCGGTTCAGGAGTATCTGAACGGCGGCAGTTGGGAACTAGTCGGCGAATTTGTCGAGGTCGAGAGCGGTAAGCTTGATGCGCGCCCGCAGCTCCAGGAGGCGCTGAGCATGTGCGAACTTACAGGCGCAACTTTGGTGGTGGCCAAGTTGGATCGTCTCAGTCGCAACGTGGGGTTTCTCGCGCGACTCCAAGAGAGCCGGGTGCGGTTCATTGCTGCGGATATGCCCGAAGCCAACGAAGTGACCGTGCAGATATTCGCTGTCATTGCTCAAGCCGAACGGAAGGCCATCTCTCGCCGTACTAAGGAGGCGCTGGCGGCCGCAAAAGCGAGAGGCGTGGTTTTGGGCGGTAATCGAGGAAACCTCCACGATCTTCGGAAAGGCCCTACGGTGAGCGCCGTAGTCCGGGGGGAGCAGTCGTTGAAGCGCGCTCAACTTGTAGGTTCGCATATCGACGCGGCTCTTGCTGCAGGAGCGACATCCCTCCGTCAGATTGCTGCTGCGCTGAATGGGCGGGGCTTGGTCGCGCCTCGGGGCGGGGCTTGGTCGGCTCATCAGGTCGCCAGGATTGTTGCTAAGTTGAAGGCGGCAGCGCCGGTCTAGGTGCAACAGCGCCTCACATGCCGACGCGCGGACTGTCCCTGATTTGCCGAAACGGCCATGTGCTTGAAATGCACTGAAATCCTCGCTTTACCCCCGGCGCCATGGAGACATTTGACGCCAGAGAACGTGATAACGCGCGGTACATGCAGCTCGACGGCGCCGCTGATTCCGAACCAGCTAAGCAAATGGTCGATAGCCTCGCCCTTGGCTTCGCGAGGCGAACATCGACCCGCAAACCGAGCAAGCCGTTCACCGCAGCGGTCGGCGCTTTACTGTGCGATCTCCTTCGCAATGCGGAAGGGAACCCAGTACGGTGGGGTTATCGCTCGTTGGGTCACGACACCTTCAGCCGTCAGAGGATTGGCTGTCGCGCCTTCGTAAGGGCAGTGGTCGAGATGGAACACCACGGGGCGCTGGAGCGACGCCTGGGACATCAGCAATGGTCGAA
>Ga0268266_10001269_pt1 | contig 30824 bp, 25 predicted proteins | sample KBSS13metaG_FD_190356 | JGI IMG/M metagenome (GOLD analysis project Ga0268266, IMG submission 190356) | Switchgrass rhizosphere microbial communities from Kellogg Biological Station, Michigan, USA - KBS S1-3 metaG (SPAdes) (version 2) | ecosystem: Host-associated > Plants > Roots > Rhizosphere... | reverse complement strand
GTCGTCGCGACCGAGCGCAGCTACATCCAGGGCAGCCTCGACAACACTGGCAACGCGCTCGATCTCGCGATCCAGGGCCGCGGCTTCTTCCAGGTGCTGCAGCCGGACGGCACGATGGCTTATACGCGCGACGGCAACTTCCAGACCAACGCACAAGGCCAGCTGGTCACCGCAGCCGGCTACCAGGTGCAACCCGGTATCACGATCCCGACCGGTGCGCAGAGCATCACGATCGGCTCGGACGGAACGGTCAGCGTTCAGCTCGCGGGCTCTGCCTCTCCAACTCAGGTTGGAACGCTGCAATTGGCCGATTTCATCAACCCGGCCGGTCTGCAGACAGTCGGCGGCAACCTGCTCGTCGAATCCGCCGCCAGCGGTACACCGACGACCGGCACCCCCGGCCTCACCGGCATGGGCACCCTCATACAAGGATCGGTCGAGGCATCCAACGTCAATGTCGTCCAGGAGATGGTCGACATGATCTCCACCCAGCGCGCCTATGAGATGAACTCCAAGGCCGTCCAGACAACCGACCAGATGCTGCAGTACGCCGCCGAGAACATGTAAGTCATGAGAAAAGTCTACATCTCATTCTGTCTCGTCCTGACGAGCATACTGCTGCTAGCAGCCCTGGGCGGCTGTTCGGCTCTGCCGCAGAAGAAACCGCCGAAAGAAGACGATCAGCTCAGTTGGGCCTTGCAGCCCGAGCCGCCTGCAAGCAACGGCGCCATCTACCAGGTGGGCCGCGACGTTGCTTTGTTCGAAAATCCGGTTGCCCGGCACATCGGCGACACCGTCACCATCGTGCTGAGTGAGTCCACTGCGGCCAAGAAGAGTGCGACCACCAACACCGCGAAATCGACCAATCAAACCTTGCCGGGAATTTCAGTGCTCGGTAAAGCCGTCACCATCAAGGGCAATCCGATCACGAGCGCCAGCATCGACGACTCTTCCAAGTTTGCAGGCGAAGGTGACAGCGCCCAGAGCAACAGCCTGACCGGCTACATCACCTGCACGGTGACGCGCGTTCTGCCGAACGGCAATCTGTATATCCGCGGCGAGAAGTGGATCGGCATCAACCAGGGCTCCGAGTATGTGCGGCTGTCCGGGGTGGTTCGCCCGATCGACATCGCGCCTGACAACAGTGTCCCGTCTCTGAAGGTGGGCGCCGCGAACATTTCTTACGGCGGCAAGGGTGCGCTCGCAGACGCGAACAACCAGGGCTGGCTCTCACGCTTTTTCAATTCACCCTGGACTCCGTTCTGATGCGATCGTTGTATTCTTCTCTTGCTGCGCTGTCTTTGGTCCTGGCCGTGCTGGCCGGTCGCAGCGAGCCGGCTCACGCCGAACGCATCAAAGATCTCGCAACCGTCAACGGGGTTCGCACGAACCAACTCGTCGGTTATGGTCTCGTTGTGGGTCTGGACGGCACGGGCGACCAGACCACCCAGGCGCCCTTCACTATCCAGAGCATCACCAACATGCTCGCGAAGTTCGGCATCACCATTCCGCCGAATGCCAACCCGCAGCTGAAAAACGTCGCGGCCGTCACGGTCACCGCTGACCTGCCCGCTTTCACCAAGCCGGGCCAGAAGATCGATGTGACGGTGGCCTCGATCGGCAATGCGGCCAGCTTGCGCGGCGGCAACCTGTTGATGACACCCATGCGCGGTGTGGATGGACAGGTCTATGCCTTCGCACAGGGCAATGTGCTGGTCAGCGGCTTCGGTATCCAGGGCAAGGACGGCTCGAAGATCTCTCTGAATGTCCCGAGCAGCGGCCGCGTCCCGAATGGCGCCGACGTCGAGCGGGAAGTGCCGATGAAATTCGCCACCGACCCGACGCTCATCCTGAACCTGAACACACCTGACTTCACGACGGCCTCGCACGTGGCCGCCACCATCAACAAGACATTGGGTGCCGGCACAGCCGATGCCATGGATGCGGTCTCCATCAAGGTCGCCGCCCCGATCGATGTCGATCAGCGCATCTCCTACCTGGCTACGCTCGAGGCACTCGAAGTCGACCCGGGCGAAGCGCCGGCGCGAGTCATTGTGAATTCACGAACCGGCACGGTGGTGATCAGCTCGAAGGTGCGAGTCACTGCAGCGGCTGTGGCACATGGTTCGATCTCTGTGACCATCACCGAACGGCAGGATGTCAGTCAGCCCAACTCCTTCACCAACGGAACGGCGGCCACCGTCACTCCGAGGAGCACGATCGATGTTCAGCAGGCAGATGCACGCATGTTCCTGTTTCATGCGGGTGTGAACCTGGATGAGATCGTTCGGGCGGTGAACCAGGTCGGCGCGGGCCCCAGCGACCTCGTCGCCATTCTCGAAGCTCTGAAGCAAGCCGGTGCCCTGCGCGCCGAGCTGATCGTGATCTGACGCCACGGCCATGAGTTCGGACATCTCCAAAACGGACGCGCCTGTTTACACGGACCTGTCGGGTCTGAGTAAGTTGAAGCGCGCGGCCGGTACGAATGATCCGAAGGCCATCCGTGCGGTCGCCGAGCAGTTCGAGTCCATGTTCACCCGCATGATGTTGAAGAGCATGCGCGATGCCGTGGGCAAGGACCCGATGTTCGGCAGCGACCAGGAACAGATGTACCAGGGCATGGCCGACGACCAGTTGTCGGTGCAGCTCTCCAAAGGCAAAGGCCTCGGCCTGGCCGACATGCTGGTCCGCCAGCTCCAAAAAATGGGCGTCAAAGGCGCCGGCCAAGCCGCCGGAGCAACCAGCGCCGACGGCACCCACGGCCTCGCCGGCGCCGCAAGCGGCACAGCAGGCCCCGGCGGCACGGGAACTAGCGCCTTCCGCATCGGCGCTGGCGGCATGACAGCCCCCGGCGGCGCGGGCGCGGGTGGCTTTCGCATCGGCGGCATGGCGGGCAGCGGCACAGCCAACCCCGGGTTCACCCTCGGCGCCAAGGCAGCTGCCGCCTATCGCGCCACGCAAAGCGCCTCGACTCCTCCAACCACAGCAACATCGGATGTTACCAAGTCGAACTTCGCTCGAGACCTGTGGCCCCAGGCGCAGGATGCCGGCACGCTGCTCGGCGTCGATCCACGGCATCTCATCGCCCAAGCCGCACTGGAAACCAACTGGGGCCAAAGCCTGCCCAAGGACGCGGCCGGCGGCACCAGCAATAACCTTTTCGGCATCAAGGCTACCGCCGATTGGACGGGCGCCGCAGTGAACAGCGGCACCCAGGAGTTCAGCAACGGCGTCGCGAGCAACACGACTGCGCAGTTCAAGGCGTACGCCACGCCCACCCAGAGCTTCCAGGATTATGTCGCTCTGTTGCGCAATAACCCCCGCTACGCCGCCGCCCTCAACACCGGCAGCGACGTACACGCCTTCGCCGCAGGTCTGCAACGGGGCGGCTACGCAACGGACCCCGAGTACGCAAACAAGATCGCCGCGGTTGCGAATACCGTGAGCAGTCTCAAGTTGTCGAGCACTGTGCCGATACCCGCAAAAGCCGGAACGCTTTAGAGGCCTGACGGATGAGTGACTTATTTTCAAGCAGCGTCTCCGGACTGCTCGCATTTCAACGCGCGTTGGATGTGACCAGCAACAACATTTCGAACGTTGCGACGCCCGGCTACACGAAGGAAAACGCCAACTTCACCGAGCGGCCCGGCCAGGCCTACTCCTCCGGCTACATCGGCAGCGGCACCGACATCCAGAGCGTGACGCGCTCTTATGATGAGCTGCTCGCAGGCCAGGTGCGCTCATCACAAAGCAGTTTCTCGAATTTCGATACGTACGCCACGCAGGCCGCAAACATCGACAATATGTTGAGCGACCCGAAGACCGGCCTCACGGTCAGCCTGCAGAATTTCATCAACGCCTATCAGACGGTCGCCAACTCCCCTTCCACGACCGCCCAGCGACAGGCGCTGCTGAGCCAGGCCACGGCCATTTCTCAGCAGATGCAGAACTACAATACGCAGCTGCAGACCTACGCCGGCGGCATCGAGCAGGGCATCAGCTCCGCCATCACGCAAATCAATACCCTGACCGACGGCATCGCGAAGCTCAATCAGCAGATCGCTTCGGGACTGGCCTCCACCGGCCAAACGCCCAACCAGCTCATGGACCAGCGCGATCAGATGTTGGATCAGTTGAGCCAATACGTCTCGGTCAGCACAGCCACTCAGGCTGACGGCTCCATGAACGTCTATGTCGGTACCGGCCAGCCGCTGGTGATCGGCGCAACTTCGCAGCAGCTGCAAGCCACTCCAAATCAGTACGACGCCTCGGAAAACCAGGTCTCGATCGTCGGCGGCGGCGGCCTCACAACCGACATCACCTCGACGATCACCGGTGGCCAATTGGGCGGCCTGCTGTCAGTGCGCTCCCAGGTCCTGCGTCCCGCCGAAAACACGCTCGGACAGTTCAGTGTCGGATTGGCGACCCTGGTCAACCAGGCCCAGGGGGCCGGTCTCGACCTGACCGGCACCGCCGGCAAGCCGATGTTCTCAGTCGGTGGCGTCCTATCCTCTTCTTCGAGGAGCAACACAGGCACGGCAAGCGTGGCCACGACTCGCACCAACCTGGGCTCCCTGACCTCGGATGACTACATCCTGCGCCAGACCAGCGCCGGCACCTGGACGTTGACCGATGAGATGACCAACCAACCAGTGACCATGACCGGTACCGGCACGGCCGCCGATCCCTTCATGGCCGCCGGGTTGTCCATGGTCGTGTCCGGAACTGCGAGCGTCGGCGACAGCTACGAAATTCGGCCCACGGCGGGCGCTTCCGCCGGCATGAACGTACTGCTCACCAGCCCGGCGCAGATTGCAGTAGCCTCATCGATTCAAACCACCGGTGTCGGCGCCAACACGGGCACGGGCGTGGTGAAGTCGAGCGTCGTTTCGGACCCGAGTGTCTGGGTCCCCGGCGTGTACACAATCTCATTCACGAGCGCGAACGCCTACCAGGTCAAGGATGCCAGCAACAACGTCGTTGGAACCGGCAACTACACCAGCGGTACTCCGATAACGTTCAATGGCGCCTCGGTCACACTCACCGGCTCACCGGCCACCGGCGACACGTTCACTGTCGGAGCCGCCGGCGCGTCAAATACCGGCGACAACAGCAACGCCTTCGCGCTGATCGACTCGCTGAACGCCGCCAAGATGAACGGCGGCACGACTTCGCTCAGCAGCGTGGCCAACAATCTGGTCAGCCAGATCGGCGTGCAGACTCAGCAGGCGCAATCGAACGCGTCCGCGCAGAAAGCCGTCAATGCCTCGGCAACGGACTCGCGCAACAATCTCTCGGGTGTCAACCTCGACGAGGAAGCCGCCAAGATGGTGCAGTACCAGCAGGCCTATTCCGCCTGCGCACAGCTCATCCAGGCTTCCAACACGATGTTCAACACCCTGATATCCGCGATCAAGGGTTAGTCATGAGAATAGCGACTATCACGTTCCAGACGAACGCCACCTCGCAGATGAACAATCTGCAGGCGGACCTCGCCAAGACGCAGAATGATCTCGCCACGGGAACTCGCCTGCACAGCGCAGCGGATGATCCGGCGGCCATGTCTCAGGTCAACACGTTGAACGTGCAGATGTCTGCCTCGACGCAGTACGTCACCAACGGTAACTATGCCACCTCGACCCTGCAGCTCGAAGAGCAGGCGATGTCGGATGCAACCAATACTCTGCAGAGCGCTCGCGATCTCGCCGTGGAAGCGAACAACCCTGCGTTATCTGCTTCGCAGCGCGCGGATATTGCCGCTCAGCTCCAACAGCAGCTGCAGGACCTGATTTCCATCGGCAATCGCGTGGATGGCAGCGGCAACCAGATATTCGCCGGCACGGCCAGCAACACGGTCCCGTTCTCGCAAAATGGGACGACGGTCAACTATCTCGGCGCGACCCAGACGAGCCAGATCCAGATCGGCCCGAACCAGCGGATTTCCTCCGGGGACACCGGCGCCTCGGTGTTCATGAACATTCCGGCGGGCAACGGCACATTCACCACGAGCGGCGCCGCCACGAATACGGGCACCGGCTCAATCGGCGTCGGCACGGTCTCCAATACGGCGGCCTGGGTGCCGGACACCTACACGATTGCGTTCACCAGCCCGACCGACTACACCGTCACGAACAGCACAGGCACGGTCGTCTCGACTGTGACCAACTTCAAAGACGGCGATTCGATCTCTTTTAATGGCGTGCAGATCCCCATGACCGGTACACCGGCGGCGGGAGATACCTTCACGGTCGCGAAGGCCGGCAATGCCAGCGCGTTCAGCACGCTCCAGAGCATCATTACGACGCTCAGCGATCCGACTTTGAGCAATGCGCAGATCTCGAGCCAGATCGGCGGCGCCCTGCAGCAGATCGACAACGCCATCTCCAACATGAGCAACGTGTCGGCTTCGGTGGGCGCGCGTTTGAATTCGATAACTTCGTCACAGGGCGCGGCGCAAGCGCTGCAGACCAATCTGACGACCGCCGTCTCCCAGCTTTCGGACACCGACTACGCTGCGGCCATCACCAAGCTCAATACAGAAGAGGTGAGCCTGCAGGCGGCGCAGCAATCCTATGCGTCGATCTCCCAGCTCTCGCTGTTCAAGTTCCTGCAATAGTGGGAGTGTGACGCACTCGCCACTTTCGGCAAGGTCTTGCCGGCGGCTAAAGTTTGCCGCACGAGCGTCGATAACCCTGACAGACGACAGCGCGACGGACATGTGTCCGGCGCCTGACCGAAAACTCAGGAGTCATTGACCATGTCACTAGTTCTCAATACCAACCTTTCTTCACTCGTTGCGCAGAACAGCTTGACGTCCTCGGGCGCCAAGCTGGCTGGAGCCCTCCAGCAGTTGTCATCGGGCTTGCGGATCAACACCGCGGCCGACGACGCTGCCGGTTACGCGATCAGCCAGAGCATGACCTCGCAGATCAACGGCATCAACCAGGCTTCGCGTAACGCGAACGACGGTGTGTCGCTGGCCCAGACCGCCTCGGGCGCCTTGCAGGAAGTCGTGAACGACCTGCAGACGATGCGCGACCTCGCCGTCCAGTCGCTGAACGCGACCAACAGCACCACCGACCGCCAGGATCTCGATGCGCAGTTCCAGCAGCTGAAGGCTGACATCGACAGCGTGGCCACGCAGACGCAGTTCAACGGCGTCAACCTGCTCGACGGCACCTTCCAGGGCGCCAGCTTCCAGGTCGGTGCCAACTCCGGTCAGACCATCACTGTGTCCTCGATCGGCAGCTCGAAGAGCTCCAGCATCGGCCAGTACTACGCCGGTACGGTCTCTGTCGCCGGCACGGTCACCACTGCTTCGGGCTCTCAGATTGCCACGACTGCCGGTACTGCGGGCGCTTTCAACTCCACGAACCTGGCCGCGACCAGCGACCTCGGCACGGCTGTCAACGGCGCCTCGGTCAAACTGACTGTCAGCGTTGACGGCACGAGCTACACGACGGCTGCGATCAGCCTGACGGGCACTGCTGCCACCGACCTGAAGAGCACTGCTGCTGCCATCAACCAGGCGATCAGCCCGGTCGGCGGTCTCACTGCCACTGTGAACGCTGCCGGCACCGGCATCGTGATCAACGGCACGTCGAGCGCTGGTACGGGTCACGTGATCACTGCCACCACGGCTAGCGCCACTGACGCCGCCGGCAACGCGGTGACCTTGAGCACCGCTCAGCAGGCCGCCGTTACGACGGACCTGGGCGTCGACAGCCAGGACATCACCGGGTACTACTCGGATGCCACCGGCCAGCACACGAGTGCGACGGCGGCGACGCTGAGCGGTCTCGATGTGACCTCGGTGGACAACTCGAACAAGGTGCTGATCTCGATCGACAACGCCCTGCAACAGCTTGCCACCTCGAGTGCCCAGCTGGGTGCGTATCAGAACCGCTTCCAGGCCGCTATCACGGGCTTGACCACGAACTCGACCAACCTGACGAGCGCTCGGTCACAGATTCAGGATACGGACTACGCGGCGGCGACCTCACAGCTCTCCAAGGCGCAGATTTTGCAACAGGCTTCTACGGCGATGGTGTCGCAAGCGAACACGATCCCACAGAACATCCTGACCCTGTTACAGAAACTGCCGTAATAGATGCACGATAGGTTACCGAGACACAACGACCTCCAGGGCGGGCGCCGAAAAGCGCCCGCCCTGCGGTTTTTTCGGCGGCAAATCGTCATTCAAGTTCCGCAGGGCGGATCCGATAACTTCATCATGACGACAGTGCGACGGTTTATTGACAGTCGCCTGGCCGAAAAACTCAGGAGCCCTCGACCATGTCTCTAGTCCTCAACACGAACCTCAGCTCGCTGGTCGCCCAGAACAGCCTGACGTCGTCGGGGAGCCAGCTCTCCACCGCGCTGCAGCAGTTGTCCTCGGGCCTGCGGATCAATACGGCAGCGGACGACGCCGCCGGGTTCGCGATCAGCCAGAGCATGACCTCGCAGATCAACGGCATCAACCAGGCTTCGCGCAACGCCAATGACGGCGTGTCGCTGGCCCAGACCGCCTCGGGCGCTCTGCAGGAAGTCGTGAACGACCTGCAGACCATGCGCGACCTCGCCGTCCAGTCCCTGAACGCGACCAACAGCACGACCGACCGTCAGGATCTCGACGCCCAGTTCCAGCAGTTGAAGCTGGATATTGACAGCGTGGCCACGCAGACACAGTTCAACGGCGTCAACCTGCTCGACGGCACCTTCCAGGGCGCCAGCTTCCAGGTCGGTGCCAACTCCGGTCAGACCATCACCGTGTCCTCGATCGGCAGCTCAAAGAGCACCAACATCGGCCAGTACTACAGCGGCACGGTCTCCGTCGCTGGCACAGTGACCACCGCCGCCGGCGTGCAACTTGCAGCCACCGCCGGAACTGCAGGCGCGTTTAACTCTACGAACCTCGGCGCCACCAGCGACCTCGGCACTGCCGTTAACGGAGCCACAGTGAAACTGACTGTGAGCGTCGACGGCACCAGCTACACAACATCGGCAATCACGCTCACGGGCACGGCCGCAACCGACCTGAAGAGCACTGCTGCCGCGATCAACCAGGCGATCAGCCCGGTCAGCGGTCTGACTGCCACGGTAAACGCTGCCGGCACCGGCATCGTGATCAACAGCACGAACACTGCGGGTACGGGTCATGTGATCACCGCAACAACGGCCAGTGCCAACGATGCCGCCGGCAATGCCATAACACTCTCGACCGCGCAGCAAGCCGCAATCACGACGGACCTGGGTATCGATAGCCAGGACATCGTCGGCTACTACTCGGATGCCACCGGCCAGCACACGAGTGCGACGGCGTCGACGCTGAACGGTCTCGATGTCACGTCGGTGGACAACTCGAACAAGGTTCTGATCTCGATCGACGCCGCCCTGCAGCAGCTCGCGACTTCCGCTGCGCAGTTGGGTGCGTATCAGAACCGGTTCCAGGCGGCCATCACGGGCCTGACCACGAACTCGACCAACCTGACGAGCGCTCGCTCGCAGATTCAGGACACGGACTACGCGGCCGCCACTTCGGCGCTGTCCAAGGCCCAGATTCTGCAGCAGGCTTCTACGGCGATGGTGTCCCAGGCGAACACGATCCCGCAGAACATTCTCACGTTGCTGCAGAAGCTGCCGTAACGTGAAGGGCCGGAAAGCGGGCGTCTCACGACGCCCGCTGCGACTATTTTGAGGAGTAACCGATGGCCAGTACAAGCAGTCCCGTTTCCATTGCCAGCAGCAGCAGCTCGGCGGCCGCCGGTGGTTCCGTCATCGACGTCAATTCGCTCGTTTCCCAGTTGGTTGCCGCGACTCGCGCGGGACAGGACGCCAACATCTCGAAGCAGACACAGGCGGTCACGACCCAGATTTCTGCGCTCGGAACCTTGAAAAGCGCCTTGTCGACGTTCCAGGACTCGCTCTCGACGATCGACACGGTCTCGGCGTTCAATGCGGCAACGGCGAGCTCTTCCGATTCCACGGTGTTCACGGCTACAGCCGGCACGAGCGCGACACCCGGCAGCTACTCGGTCTCCGTCAGTCAGCTCGCCTCGGCGCAACAGCTAGTGTCCAAGCCATTCACCGGCGGCGGATCAGACACCGTCGGCACAGGTACGCTCCAGGTCTCCCTGGGCGGCACCAGCTTCAACATCAACGTTGACAGCACGAACAACACGGTGGCGAAACTCGCTTCGGCGATCAACTCCGCTGCCGGCAACCCCGGCGTGGTCGCCACCGTCATCACCGGCTCGGACGGTGCCCATCTGGTGCTGTCGTCAGCCCAGACTGGAGCCGCCAACTCGATCAAGCTGACCGAGACTGACGGGGGCACGGGCCTGTCGGGGGTTACCTACGACCCCACCACCAATGCTGCCAACTACACAGAGATTGCAAAGGCCCAGGATGCTCAGTTCAACATCTCGGGCATTCCCCATACCAGCGCGAGCAACACGGTTTCCGACGCCCTGAACGGCGTTACGTTAACTCTGACGGGAATTTCCAAGGCTGGAGCCACCACCGGTACGCTCGCCAGCTCGCAGTTGACGGTAGCCAGCGATACCGACGCAATCACCACCAACGTCAGTGCGTTCGTGGATGCCTACAATACGCTGGTCCAGGCCATCCAGCCGCTGGGTAGCTTCGATCAGACGACTCAGACCGCCGGCCCGATGTTGGGCGATGCAACACTGCAAGGTGTACAGAACGATATCCGTTCGGCGCTTTACGGAATCGTGAACACCGGATCGACCACGTACAACTCACTGGCCAGTGTGGGCATCACCACCAACAAGGACGGGTCGCTGAGCTTCGATAAGACGAAATTCCAGACGGCCCTGGCCTCGGCCCCCACCGCGGTGACCCAGCTCTTCGCCGGCACCAAGGGCGTGGCCGCAACCCTGGAGACCCGGATCAACAGCGAGCTGAACTCCGGTGGCGCCATCGACTCGCGCAGCAAGACGCTCATCAAGCAAGAGAATGCGCTGACCGACCAGACGACTAAGTTAAATGACCAGATGACGGCGTTGACTGCGTCGCTGACGCAACAATATTCGCACCTGAACACATTATTGTCGTCTTTACAGAGTATGTCCGCGTACCTGAGCCAGCAGTTCAGCGCACTGCCGAAGGTCCAATCCAGCAACTAGCTTTAATTGATGAGCGCGGCACTGGCCGCGCGGAGCCCGGGTTCTGCCCGCCGGAGTGGGGCCCTCAAGTCCACCGGGCGGGAGCCGATACAGTGTTCATCGAATCTTGTGATGGAGCTGTTCGTGAATCCCTACGCCCGCAACTACTACCAGAGCGTCTCAGTTCACGGTGGTGTGGCGAATGCCGACCCCCATACCATGGTGCAGATGCTCATGGACGGTGCGGTCGAGCGGATGTCGATCGCGCGGGGATGTATCGAGCGGGGGGAGCGCAAGCGCCAGGCCGCCCTGTTACATAGTTGCGTCCTGATTATTGGTGAACTGCGTGGCAGTCTGAACCTCGCCGAGGGCGGTCCACTGGCGCAAAACCTCAGCGACCTGTATGAATACATGATTCGCCGGCTGACCCTGGCGAATTCCAAGGGTGATGCCGGCATCATCCTGGAAGTGTCCCGGCTGCTGGAGGAAATCCGCAGCGCATGGATCGCGATTGGCCCCGAGGTCCGTAAATCCGCGCGCGTCCCGACGCCTGCTCCGGTTAACGTTGCAGTCGGCGGCCGCCAGGCAGCGGTGTAACGAGGTAACACGTCATGTCTGAAGAAGAGGTAAGTTCTACGGGTCAATACCCGTCACTCATTTCGACAGACTTCGCCACGTCTTATCAGACGCCTAACATTGCGCCACAACACAGCGCGAGTGCAACCCCCGCAGTGCAAACTGTGGACGAGTCGGCATCCGCGCTCGCGGCACAACCCGCGAAGCAACCAACATCTGCCGAGATCAGCGACGCGGTCGCAGCAGCCAACGCCAACCTGTCGAGCTCCAACCGGACGTTGGAATACCGGGTGGATGCGGCGACGGGGATTTCCATCGCCACGATCCGCAACTCGCAGACGGGTGTTGTTCTGCAGCAGATTCCGGGAGCCAACATCATTGCGCTGGCCCGGATGCTTGCCGGCTGGTCGCCGGGCAAGCACATGTTGCTCGATCTGATCGCCTAGCCGGCCGCGCCTAGCCTACAAACCTTCTCGCGTTTCGAAACAGCCGCATCCAGCCGCTGTATTCTTTTGCCGTTTCCGGCTTCCACGAATTCTGCACGTAACGGAACGATCGCTCCGGATGAGGCATTGTGATCGTAATCCTGCCGTCCGAGTTGGTCAGAGCCGCAATTCCGTACGGTGACCCGCTCGGGTTGTAGGGATACGAGTCGGCAACACTGCGGTCGTTGTGGACGTACCTGAAGCCTACGAACCCACTCGCCGCACACTCCATCGCAGCAGCCTCGGACGCAAACTCCGCGTGCCCCTCGCCATGCGCCACAGCAATCGGCAGGAAGGATCCTGTCATGCCCTGCAGCAACACGGAGGGAGAGTCGAGCACTTCCACCAGGGCAAAGCGCGACTCATATTGCTCACTCACGTTGGTGACGAACCGGGGCCAATGCTCGGTGCCGGGAATCAGGCTCTTGAGAGCCGCGAACATCTGGCAACCGTTGCAGATACCCAGTGAAAACGTGTCGAGACGCGCAAAGAACGCCTGGAACTCCTCGCGAGCCTGCTCGTGGAACAGAATCGACTTGGCCCAGCCCTCGCCCGCTCCCAACACGTCGCCGTACGAGAACCCACCGCAAGCGACGAGTCCCTTGAACTCTCGTAATGAGCGACGACCCGAAAGGATGTCAGTCATGTGTATATCGTGCGCGACGAAGCCGGCGCGCTCGAATACCGCAGCCGTCTCAACCTGGCTGTTGACGCCCTGCTCACGCAAAACCGCCACGGCGGGCTTGATACCCTTGGAAATGTACGGCGCCGCGATGTCCTCTTCAGGATCAAAGCCCAAGGAAACAGCCAGCCCCGGATCCGTAACGGAGGTCTGCGCCTCGTACTCCTCGTCAGCACTTTGCGGATCGTCGCGCATGCTCCGCATCCGCCATGAAGTCTCGGACCACGCCCGGCGCAGATCGACCCAAGGCTCATCGAGCAGCGCATCTCCTACCCGCATCCGGATTTGCAGCTCAGGCGTCGGGATACCCAAGTACAGAGCACTCTTCTCGAGGCCATGCTTGGCAAGAATCTCAACCAGACGTTGCTCGTCATCCGCCATGATCTGAACAACGACACCCAACTCCTCGGAGAATAGCTGCGGGAAAACCGCACCGCGCTCCACGGGCAACGCAATGTCGAGCCCACAATGGCCGGCAAAGGCCATCTCGACCAAGGTGGCGAACAGTCCGCCATCGGAGCGGTCGTGATACGCGAGCAGCAATTTTTCATTGCGCAGCTCCGCCATTGCGGCCGTGAAATTCAACAGGCGCTGCGGATCATCCAGATCGGGAGATTCGCGGCCGAGCGCGTTATGGACCTGGGCCAGCACCGAAGCGCCGAGCCGATTCCGGCCGCCGCTCAGGTCGATCAGCCACAGTGATGTGTTGGCTCCCCTCGCCAATGCGGGAGTGAGCGTCTTGCGCACATCACCGACCGGCGCGAAAGCCGATACGATCAGAGAAACGGGCGCAACGACGCTCTTGTCATCCCATCGCGTTTTCATGGACAAGGAATCCTTGCCCACTGGAATCGCAATCCCGAGTGCCGGACACAGCTCCTTGCCCACGGCCTGCACTGTTGCATACAGCGCAGCGTCTTCGCCCGGCTCACCGCACGCAGCCATCCAGTTAGCCGACAAGCGCACCTGCGTCAGCGAATCGATATCGGCGGCCAGGATGTTGGTAATCGCTTCTGCGACCGCCAGACGGCCGGAAGCAGGCGCATTCAACACGGCCACCGGAGTGCGCTCGCCCATGGCCATCGCCTCGCCTGCGTGGCCGTAGTGATCCGCGAGGGTCACGGCGACATCACTCACCGGCACCTGCCAGGGACCCACGAGCTGATCACGGCTGATCAGGCCACCGACGGTGCGATCGCCGATTGTGATCAGGAAAGTCTTGTCAGCCACCGCGGGGAAGCGCAACACGCGATAGGCAGCGTCCCGCAGATCCAACTGGCTGGTGTCGAAATGCTCGCGCGGCGGCTCAACGGATTGCACGTCCCGCGTCATCTTCGGCGCTTTTCCGAGCAGCACATCGAGCGGCATATCAACCGGGTCGTTGTGAAACAACGGATCGGCGACCACCAGTTGGCCCGTCCCGTTGATTTCTCCGACAACGGCAAACGGGCAGCGCTCTCGGTCGGCGATCCGGGTAAACTTCTCAACGGAAGCGGCATCGATGGCAAGGACGTAACGTTCCTGCGCCTCGTTGCACCAGATTTCCATCGGCGACATGCCCGCTTCCGCGCTCTGAATAGCTCGGAGGTCGACCCGGGCGCCCCGGTTACTATGCGCGACGGCTTCCGGTATGGCGTTGGACAAACCGCCCGCACCCACATCGTGAATCAACACGATCGGGTTCTCGGCACCGAGCGCCCAACAAGTGTCGATCACTTCCTGCGCGCGGCGTTGGATTTCGGCGTTACCGCGTTGGACCGAGGCGTAGTCCAGGTCGGCACTCGAGGCCCCGCTGCCAACCGAGGAAGCAGCTCCGCCCCCCAACCCGATCAGCATCGCCGGCCCGCCCAGCACGACAATCCTGGCGCCGACCGGAACCTCACCCTTCTCAACATCCGGGCGCCGCACGTTACCCATGCCGCCCGCAATCATGATGGGCTTGTGATACCCACGCACCCGCCCGGCCTCTTCGCCCTGCACGTGATGCTCAAACGTCCGAAAGTATCCCGCAATCGCCGGACGCCCAAACTCGTTGTTGAACGAAGCGGCCCCAATCGGTCCCTCGATCATGATGTCGAGCGCCGAAGCAATGCGGTCCGGCTTGCCGAACTCTAATTCCCAAGGCCGCTCGTACCCCGGAATGCGAAGGTTGGACACCGAGAACCCCGTCAGGCCGGCCTTCGGCTTGGCACCGCGACCCGTCGCACCCTCGTCCCGAATCTCCCCTCCCGAGCCGGTCGACGCGCCCGGAAACGGCGAAATAGCCGTCGGATGATTGTGCGTCTCGACCTTCATCAGAATGTCGATCGGCTCATCCACCGCACCGTAAATACCCGTGTGCGGATTCGGGAAGTAACGCTTGCCGAGTGTCCCTTCGATGACAGCAGCGTTGTCACGATAAGCGGAGAGCACGCCGTTGGGATTACGCGCGTGCGTGTAGCGGATCATGGCGAACAACGACTCGTCGCGCTTGCGGCCATCAATGACCCAATCGGCATTGAAGATCTTGTGACGGCAATGCTCGGAGTTGGCCTGTGCAAACATCATCAGCTCGACATCGGTCGGCTGACGCCCCAGGCGCTGGAAGTTGGAGACCAGGTAGGTGATCTCATCCGCCGACAACGCCAGCCCCAGCTCGCGATTGGCGGACTCGAGTTGGTCACGATCGACCCGGACCAGGGGCTTCGGCGCTGTATGCTCGAAGAGACGCTCCGCGTGCTCCGTCTTGAACAACACCATCTCGGTCATGCGATCGAACAACACCGGCGCAATCGCGGCCAACCGTTCCGGTCCCAGCGGTCGCGTATCCCGTAGACGATATGCAATGCCACGCTCGATGCGGCGAATGGCTGTCAGCCCGCAGACATGCGCGATGTCGGTCGCCTTGCTGGACCAGGGAGAGATCGTTCCGGCGCGCGGGACAACCAACAACATCTCACCGTCCGCAGCCTCCTGCGGCGGCGACTTCGGCCCGTAGGTCAACAGTTGCTGCAGGATCTGCACTTGCGCCAATTCCAGCGGGCGGTCGGTGTCGACAAAGTGAATGAAGCGCGCATCGAGGCCTGCGACAGCCGGCTCGAGCAGGCTCAGGCGGGCAACCAGTTTTGCAATGCGAAAGGCGGAAAGGGCGCGGGCGCCGGGAAGCTGGAGCATGTCGTTGGGCTACTTTTTGTCCGGGGGAGGCGCGGAGAACATCGGCACGGGGAATTGCGAAACGTTGGCTCCGCCTCCTTCGAGGGCCGTGATTTTGCTGATGCCCTGCTTCTTCACTTCATCGATGCGCAGGACGGAATGCATCGGCAGATAGGTCCGTTTGACTCCCTCGAACTCGCTCTTGATGCGCTCCTCGCCGGGGTCCACTACCACGGAGGAACGCTCGCCAAAAACGATGTCCTCCACCTCCACGAACCCGAACAGCTCGCCGCCATGACTGACGCGGCGCGCGTAGATCTCATAAACCTTGCCTTGATTCACGAACATAATGCGGAAAATGTGACTGATTGCCATAGGGTGGAGTGGGGGTCGCTGCTAATTTGAGGGTGGCATTATATGTCCGCCTTACATCGACCGCAGGAGCGGTCCGGGAAACATGACGCTTCGGTTGCGTATCGTCAGTGATCAAAGACGCTTGCTTGGGGATCGCAGCAGCATCACGTTTACCGTGGACGGTGGAAACATCGGCCGTTCGGCGGATAACGACTGGGTGCTGCCCGACCCTTTGCGCTACGTCTCCGCCCATCACGCGCGCGTGGAATACCGCGACGGGCAGTTTTTCCTCGAGGATCTGAGCACCAACGGCGTCTTCGTCAACGACGACGAGCGGCCTTTGGCCAAAGCGAAGCCGATGGGGCACCCGCTCACCACCGGCGACATCATTCGCATGGGCGACTATCACATTGTCGCCTCGGTCGATGCTCGAGACGAGCAGCTTTCCAAAGCAGAAACCGGTGCGGGGCAAGTCCCCACGAGCATCCATGGCTTGCGGACCATCGGGCGGGCCAGCGCGCAGACCGATATTGGGGCGATGCTGAATTTGGACGATTTGCTCGTCCCCGAGTCGGCGCAGGCTCCGACGTTCCATCCGGTCAACGCTTACGGCCAAGCGGTCGCACAGATCCCCATGCCGGCCCAGGTGACGCGCCCCGTCGCCCCGCCGACACCGCCGCCAGCTGCTGCACCAGCTCCCGTGGCCACGCCCGTTGCCCCACCCGTCCCTGGGACGGCCATCGAGGACGAGGCGGCAGTCGAGCGCCGAATCGCGCGACTGGCGCGCGCCGCAGCACGTGACCCCAAAAACGGGGTCAGCCCTGCGGCCCTCTACGACGTTCACAGCGGCCTGCAGGCCTTCTGCCGCGGCGCAGGCGTAGAGGTCGAACGTCTGCCTCCCGACGCTCAGACGCGCTTGCTGCACTTGGCCGGACAATTGTTCCGTGAGGCGCTGGTGGGCCTGAAGGATCTCGACCGGTCGCGAAACGACACCCGCAACCGATACCGGATTGAGCTTCCGACGGACCCGGAAGATCCTCGCCCGTCGCTGGCACGTACGGCTGTCGAGGACCTGGTCATCGACCTGTTCGCCAAGCACGAGAGCCGCAAGGTGGACGCCGTAGGTTGGCTCCGGGAGACGATCGCCGAGGGCAAGGCTCACGAGGTTGCGGCTACGAAAGCCACTCGTGCGGCGTTTGTGGAATTCCTGGATCGGCTGGACCCGGCCGAGCTCGAAGCCCGCTTCGAACGCGCCGCGCGCCGCGGGAAAGCCCGTTCGGCCGACAAGGCGCAGTACTGGGAGCTGTTCACAACTTTCTACCGGAATCTCATCGAGATGCCGGAGGATCATTTGCCCCACACGTTTGTGGAGGCATTCGCCGCGGCGTACAAAGAGTACGTCAAGAAGCCTCTGCCTTAGCTAGGCGGAGAATTTTACCACATCGCCTCGCCCAGGCCGGTGACTGGAGCGTTAATCCATTATGAAAGCAAATCTCCTCGCCAGCGTGTTGGTGGCTACCCTGCTGGCAGCCTGCGCCAGCTCTCACGTCATGATCGGAAAGGCACGTCCCCCCATCTCGCCCGATCAGGTGCAGATCTATTCGCGGCCTCCTACGGTCCCCTACGAAGAGATCGCGCACCTGCAGACTTCCAGCCAGGGCTCCTTCTCTTTCACGGCGCAGGGCAAAACCGATGCGGTCATCAAGCGCCTCAAGGAAGAAGCCGCCAAGCTGGGTGCCAACGGTGTGCTGTTGGAAGGCATCGGCGACGAAGCCAGCGGCTCAGTCGGCACAGGCGGCGGCAGCACGTCCTACTCGCGCGGTAGCTCCGTCGGCGGCGGCGTCGGTATCGGCGTAGGTCTCACAAAGAAAGTCGGCGGCGGTCTCGCGATCTATGTTGGTCAGTGAGACCCTGCATGAGCTCGAGACCCCCGCTTTAGTACTGGACCGACCCATCCTCGACCGGAACCTGTCGAGGATGCAGGCGCGAATGGATGGCCTCGGAGTTCGGTTGCGACCGCATGTTAAGACCACGAAGTCCATCGATGTGGTGCGCCGAACCGGCGCGAGATCCATCACGGTGTCGACGCTCAAGGAGGCAGAGTACTTCCTTGACCACGGCATCACCGACATTCTGTACGCGGTTGGCATTGCACCCGGCAAGCTTTCGCACGCCGCTGCTCTGATTCAACGAGGCGCCAACCTCACGTTGATTCTCGACAACCTTGCGGCCGCACACGCCGCGCGAGCATTTCCCATCCTCATCGAGCTCGACGTCGATGGACACCGTTCTGGTGTCTCTCCCGAAAGTGATTTGCTCATCGAAATCGCAAAAGCACTCGGCAGCTCGCTGCGGGGCGTAATGACTCACGCAGGTGAGTCGTACAACTGCCCTTCAACAGACGCGATTGGGGTAATGGCAGAGCAAGAGCGAGCCGGTGCAGTTCGCGCAGCAGAGCGTCTGCGAGCCGCAGGATTCGAGGTCCCGGTCGTGTCGGTTGGCTCCACACCGACAGCAACATTCGCGCGCGACCTCAGCGGAATCACTGAAGTCCGAGCCGGCGTTTACATGTTTCACGACCTCGTAATGGCTGGCCTCGGCGTGTGCGAGATCGATGACATTGCCCTCTCAGTCCTGGTGACTGTCATCGGCCACCAACCCGACCGCGGTTGGATCATCACAGACGGCGGCTGGATGTCCCTCTCCCGCGACCGCGGCACAGCGAGGCAGCAGGGATTCGGTGTCGTCCGCGCCGTCGACGGCCGCGCCCCCTCTGATGATCTCATCGTGACGTCAGCGAACCAGGAGCACGGCATCATTGCCCGCGCCGATGGCCAGCGTCCCGACTTCACGCGATACCCAGTGGGCTCACTGCTTCGGATACTGCCTAACCACGCATGTGCCACCGGCGCGCAGCACACCCACTACAACGTAGTCGAAGGCTCCAACCCCGAGGTCGTAGCCCGTTGGAACCGAATCAACGGCTGGTGAGCTTCGGCGATCGGCGATCTTCACTCCCAGGCTCGCCCGGGAAAAACGGCTGAGGAGATTTCCTCAGGTTTCGCGGATTCTGCGCGCCCACATGCGCCTTCATGCGGGCTCCAAGCCACTCAAAAAGCGTTTACGTGGCCGTGGCCACGAGCTTCAAACAGGCGGTCGAACAACTCCTCGAGACTGGATCTAACAACGGCGGCGATTTCGCGCCGGCGTCAGTTACGTGACCCTGTAACAAACTCTCCGGATTGTCTCGAATAAGGCGCAGCTGGAGACATTGGCCGCCGCTCGAATTGCACCGCTCATGGCGCCGGTGCCCACTCAACACCGGCCACTTGCAACACGGCTCGCGGAGTGCCAACGTGTTACCGTGCTGTTGTTCGAAGTTGTGGGTCGGCGAAAATAACAGGATGCTGACCGTTACCGTCCGCGAGCGCCGGGGCCGAGAAGACCGTTCGAGGTCCTCCAGAACACGAATCAGGAGCGCACGAGCATGCCTATCAGCGACAGCGTTCGGCTGGGAGATAACGTCAAGATAGCCCAGCCGGCACTCGTAAATTTGTACGGATGCACCGTTGGGAACGACACGAGGATCGGTGCGTTCGTTGAGATACAGAAGAACGCCACGATCGGCGCCCGCTGCAAGATTTCCTCCCATTCTTTCGTCTGCGAGGGAGTTGTGATTGAGGATGAGGTGTTCGTCGGCCACGGCGTCATGTTCACCAACGACTCCTTTCCGCGGGCCACCAACCCGGACGGCAGTCCTCAAAGCGGGTCCGACTGGACCGTCCAGCCGACGCGCGTCGGCCGCACCGCTTCCATCGGTTCAAACGCAACCATCCTCGGCGGGTTGACCATCGGCGAGGGCGCCCTCGTGGGAGCGGGTGCTGTGGTGACCAGGGACGTTGCGCCTCATGCGATTGTGGCTGGTGTTCCAGCGCGCGTGATCGGTGACACGCGCGAGCGGAAATAGCGAAGATGATCAAGATCGGCGTAATCGGGTACGGCTACTGGGGGCCGAACCTGGTGAGGAACTTTGCCGAGCTGGGTGGAGCTTCGGTGGCTGCCGTCGCCGACCTCGACCAGACGAAGCTCGCGGCCCTCGAGCGCCGCTTTCCGGCGGTGCGAAGGACTACGGATCTTCACGAGCTGCTGCGCGACCCGCAGATCGACGCCATTGCCATCGCCACTCCGGTCAACTCGCACTTTGAATTCGGCATGGCGGTGCTCAAGGCCGGCAAGCATCTGTGGCTCGAGAAGCCCATGGCCGAAACCTCATTGCAGGCTCGCAAGCTGGTGGACGAGGCCGAGCGGCGCAAGCGCGTACTGCTCGTGGACCACACGTTCATTTACACGGGCGCGGTCCGCAAGATGTCCGAGATCATCGCGGCCGGAGAGCTTGGGCGGATCTACTACTACGACTCCATCCGGGTCAATCTCGGGCTCTTCCAGCGCGATGTCAGTGTTATCTCGGATCTCGCCGTACACGACTTCTCGATCCTCGATTCTCTGCTGCACGAGCATCCCGTGGCAGTGTCAGCCAGCGGTATCAACCACTTTCCCGGCACGCCGGAGAATCTCGCGTACATCACGCTCTTCTATGACTCCGGTGTCATTGCGCACGCGAACGTAAGTTGGCTCGCTCCCGTGAAAGTGCGCCAGGTGCTCGTTGGTGGCAGCAAGAAGATGATCACCTACGATGACCTGGAGCCGAGTGAGAAAGTAAAAATCTACGACAAGGGTGTCAGTTTTACCGACGATCCACAGCAGATCCTCGAAATGCGGGTGGGATACCGCACCGGTGACATGTGGGCACCCAAGGTCGACGCGACTGAGGCCTTGCGCGTGGAAGGCCAGCACTTCGTCGATTGCATCGAGCACGGCAAGTCCCCCAAGACAGACGGCCGCGTCGGCTTGCGTGTAGTAGAGCTCGTCGAGGCCGCGACCAGCTCGATGCGCGGCCGGGGGGAAACTGTGCATTTACCGCGTCAGGAGAGGACGACATGATTCCGCTCGTCGACCTGCGGGCCCAGTACCACAGTGTCAAGAGCGAAGTTGACGGCGCCATCCTGAGCGTGCTCGAGAGTTGCCAATTCACCCTCGGCAGTGAGGTGGCCGGATTCGAGGATGAGTTTGCCGCCTACACCGGCAGCAAGTTCGCGATTGGCGTGAATTCCGGCACGAGTGCCTTGCACCTGGCGCTGCTCGCAGCCAACATCGGCCCCGGAGACGAAGTGATTACGGTTGCCTTCACGTTCGTGGCGACCGTGGCGGCCATCCATTATACGGGAGCGAGGCCTGTGTTAGTGGACATCGATCCGCGCACATTCACAATGGATCCGCTCGAGATCGAAGCCGCCATCACGCCAAAAACGAAGGCGATCATCCCGGTTCACCTCTATGGCCAGCCCGCGGACATGGATCCGATCCTCGCAATAGCGCAAGCACACAACCTCATCGTTATTGAAGATGCGTGCCAGGCACACGGTGCGCAGTACAAAGGAAGGCGCGCAGGCAGCCTCGGTGATTTCGGCGCCTTCAGCTTCTATCCAGGTAAAAATCTGGGTGCTTACGGCGAAGGTGGCCTCGTCACGACGCAGGACGCGCAATTCAACCGCACCGTTCGCATGCTGCGCGACTGGGGCGCGGAACAGAAATATCAACATGTACTCAAAGGCTACAACTATCGCCTCGAAGGCATTCAGGGCGCCGTGCTGCGCGTGAAGCTCAAACATCTCGAACATTGGACCGAAGCGCGCCGTGCCGCGGCAGCACGGTACGACGCCGCGTTCGCAAGCACCGGAATAATTGCACCGAAGGTGTCAACATACGCTCGGCACGTATATCATGTTTATGCCATTCGTACCGGCGAGCGGGCCAAGTGGCAAGATGCGTTGCAGCAGCAGGGAATCCAGACCGGCATCCACTACCCTTTCCCGATACACCTGCTGCCAGCGTACGCGGATCTCGGCTATGGCGCAGGTCAGTTTCCGCATTCCGAGCAGGCGGCGCGCGAAGTCCTGTCACTGCCCATGTTTCCGGAGCTGACCGTTGATCAGACAAACACGGTAACACGTGCCATTCTGCGTCTCGGCTCGCGCAGCCGCAGGCAGATCGGAGTCATGTCAGGAGCGGCAGGATGACGCGTCAGGATCCGGCGCCACTCCTGATCTTTCCGTGTAACGGCAACGGCCTCGAAGCTCTCGATTGCCTCGGCGAGAGTTGGCGTTGTGTCGGTTTCGTCGACGACACTCCACAGAAACAGTCGAGCGGAGCATACGGACACCGAGTTTTGTCGCGCGAGGCGTTCATTGACACGCCGGACGCCCAGGTGCTGGCGGTTCCCGGAAGCCCGAGCTCATACCGTGCCCGAAGGGACGTCGTTGCCGGCCTGCAACTGGCGCCTGAACGATTTGCCCGAGTGATTCATCCCGCTGCTCGCATCTCTCCACGGGCGACCATCGGCTACAACGTGCTGATCATGGCCGGCGTCGTGATCACCAGCAACGCCGTTATCGGCAATCACGTCTGCATCCTGCCAAATACAGTGGTACATCATGACTCTGTGATTGGGGACTGGACGCTGGTCGGCTCTAACGTCACCGTAGCTGGCGGCTGCAGTGTTGGCCAATGCTGCTACATCGGCAGCGGATCCAGCATCATTCACAATGTCCGCGTCGATGACGGTGCATTGATCGGGCTCGGCAGCAACGTTATTCGACACGTTGCCAAACACACATGTGTCGCGGGAAATCCGGCGGAGCCGCTGCAGAGCGCTGCCCCATCGCAACATTAACAAAAGTGAAAACAGCCGCCATGGATCTCAGTGGGTCGCGAATTCTGGTTACGGGGGGTTGCGGCCTGATCGGCTCGACAACCATCGACTTGCTGCTGCGTGACCATGCACCGGAATGCATCGTCATATTCGACAATCTGAACCGCGGGACCCTGAGCAACGTCGAGCAGGCGCTTCAGGACGAGCGAGTCACTCTGGTTCGTGGCGACATCCGCGACGTCCCGGCAACTCAGGACGTCACGCGGGGGATGGATTTTGTCATCCATATGGCGACTCTGCGGATTACGGCTTGCGCCGCGGAGCCGCGCGAAGCTCTCGGTGTCATGTGCGATGGCAGCTTCAATGTGCTCGAAGCGGCTCGGGCTGCCGGCGTGAAGAAAATCGTCGCCGCCTCGTCAGCGTCCATCTACGGACTCGCGGAGCAATTCCCGACCGACGAAAGCCATCATCCCTACAACAATCGCACATGGTACGGCGCCAGCAAGATCATGCTCGAAGGGCTGCTGCGATCCTTCAACGACATGTATGGCCTTCCATACGTGGCGCTGCGCTACTTCAATGTTTACGGACCGCGGATGGACATTCACGGAAAATACACGGAGGTGCTCATCCGGTGGATGGAGCGTATCAGCTCCGGCCAGCCGCCACTGATATTGGGTGACGGCAAGACCACGATGGACTTCGTCTACATAGACGATGTGGCGCTCTCCAATATTCTCGCGTTGAAATCCGATGTCACGGACGAGGTGTTCAACGTGGCTCGCGGTGAAGAGACCAGCCTCAACGAGCTCGCCGTCGCGTTGCTACGTGTCATGGGCTCGGACCTCAGACCTGACTACGGCCCCGAGCGCAAGGTGAATCCCGTGGGGCGGCGCCTGGCGAGCACCTCGAAAGCCGAGCGGCTCCTCGGGTTCCGAGCGCAGGTGGGACTCGAGGAAGGCCTGGGCCGCCTCGTGGACTGGTGGCGTGCCCAAGGCAAAGACGCATGAATTTCAGTTGGTTTCACACCTGAACGGCGGCAGCTACAACAACCGATACGAGTCATGACACAGCCTGCAGCGACACTTTCCAGGGCGGTGGACATCGTAGTTCCATGCTACAACTATGCCCGGTTCCTGCGCCGCAGTGTCGAGAGCATCCTCTGCCAACAGGGCGTTGACGTACGCGTGCTGATCATTGACGATGCTTCGAGCGATGAGACCTCGTCGGTTGGACAGGCCCTCGCCGCCGACAGCCGGGTCAGTTTTCGGCGGCATGCGGAAAATCGGGGCCATATTGCAACTTACAACGAAGGACTTCTCGGCTGGGCAACGGCCCCATATACAATGTTGCTCTCGGCCGACGATTGGCTGACACCGGGCGCCCTGGCCCGCGCGGTTGACTTGCTGGGAACCTATCCCGAATGCGGATTCGTCTGCGGATTCGCGCTGATTGTTGCCGACCAACCCCGCGAGCTGCCGAGCCTGGACAGCCGCCGCTGCATCCTCTCCGGCGAGGACTACGTCAATCACGTGGTCAATCACGCCAACCCGGTACCGACGCCGACTGTCGTAGTGAGGACTGATTTGCAGCACGAGCTCGGCGGCTATCGCCCGGAGCTACCGCATTCCGCGGACATGGAATTGTGGCTGCGATTTGCGGCACATGGCCCGGTGGGCATCATTCGCGCTGTCCAGGCTTATTACAGCTGGCACGGACGCAACATGGGGCGCGACTACTACTACAGCGCAGTCGGCGACCTGCAAGAGCAGGAAGCGGCCACCCTCTCGGGTTTGAACGAATGGCCCGAGGAGCGGCGCGAGCCCTGGTTGCGACAGATGCGTCAACACCTGGGACAGCAGGCGTTCTGGCTGGCGCACCGGGCCTTTGAGGCTGGCGACGAGCGAGGCCTGTTTCGCTGTATTGAATTCGCCACGAGAAACGACCCTGCCATCGTCGCTTCGCGGCAGTGGCGCCGACTGCAGCTGAAGCGGCGTATAGGCCGTCCCGTATGGCGTTTTCTGCAGCCACTGGCCAGGACCCTTCGCGGTCTCCCCCCTGCACCCGACCCGCATGCCGAGCACTTCAGAATCGGCATGCTGACGGGGTGGGGACCGAGCGCAGAATCCTGTTGGTCGGCGTAGGAGGTCAGTCCACATGATTCCCATGATCAAACCAGTCATGGATGAGCGGGAGGCTGAAGCCGCTCGGCGCGTGATCCTCAGCGGTTGGATAACACAGGGGCCGGAAGTCGCGGCCTTCGAGTCGGAGTTTGCCGCTTATGTCGGCGCTGCACACGCGACCGCAGTCTCCAACTGCACGTCCGCGCTGCACCTGGCGCTCCTGGGTGTTGGTGTGCAGGGCGGCGATGAGGTCATCACAGTCAGCCATTCATTCATTGCCACCGCCAACGCGATCCGTTACTGCGGCGCCACACCGGTATTCGTCGACATCGAGCCGCAGGGCTACAACATGGATCCGGCACTGATCGAAGCGGCGATCACCCCGTGCACACGCGCGATCCTCTGCGTGCACCAGATGGGGCTGCCATGCAACCTGAGGCACATCGTTGAGATCGGCCGCCGCCACGGGCTTGCGGTTGTGGAGGATGCGGCCTGCGCCATCGGCAGCGAAATCCAGTGGATCGGACAGTGGGAGAAGATTGGCAGGCCGCACGGTGACATTGCCTGCTTCTCCTTCCACCCGCGCAAAGTCATGAGCACCGGCGATGGCGGCATGATAACTACCGGAAACAAGGAGTGGGACACGAAATTCAAGCTGCTGCGCCAGCATGGCATGAGCGTGCCGGACACCGTGCGTCACGGCTCTGCGTCGGTCATCTTCGAGTCCTACCCGCTCGCCGGCTACAACTATCGCATGACGGACATACAGGCGGCCGTCGGTCGCGAGCAACTCGGGCGCCTGCCGCAGATCATTGCGGGACGGCGCGCCATTGCCGAGAAGTACCGGCAATTGCTCGGCGATGTGCCGGGGCTGAGGCTGCCCGAAGAGCCGAACTGGGCACGCAGCAACTGGCAAAGCTATTGCGTCCGTCTCCCACACAGCTGTGATCAGCGACTCGCGATGCAGAAAATTCTGGATCGCGGCATAGCGACACGCCGAGGAATCATGTGCAGTCATCGCGAGGCGCCCTATCAGGCGGCAGAGCGCATCCGCGGTCTCCCGCGCTCGGAGAAGGCACAGGACCACAGCATCATATTACCGTTGTACATCCAAATGAGCCCGGACGATGTGGAGCTTGTTTGTGAAGCGGTGCGTGACGCGTGCATTCAATGACTGCAGCACGTAGGTGCGTTACCACGATACGGCCCGCCCAGGGATGGCTCGATCTCGACTTGCGGGCCGTCTGGCAGAACCATGAACTGTTATGGCAACTGGTAGTGCGCGAGTTGAAGCTCCGTTACAAGCAGGCCGCGCTGGGGGTTGCCTGGGCGATCCTGCAACCGCTGTTCACGGTGTTGGTATTCACAGTGATCTTCGGAATATTCGCCCGCTTCCCTTCGGGGGGGATGCCCTACTCGGTCTTCGCGCTTACGGGTGTGTTGCCCTGGACGTATTTTGCCGAGGCTATGCGGCGCAGCGCCACGGGGCTGGTTACCAACAGTGAGCTGGTGCGCAAGGTTTATTTTCCGCGACTCGTGATTCCGCTGGCCGGAGTCGGCTCGCCGCTCGCGGACTTCGGCTTCGGACTGCTGCTGTTGCTGCCCCTCATGGTCTGGCACGGCGTAATGCCCACATGGAGCCTGCTGACACTGCCTTTCTGGATGCTCGCGATGCTGGCGCTGGCGCTGGCGCTGGGCCTGTGGCTGGGGCCGCTGAATGTACGCTACCGTGACATCATGCACACCCTCCCCTTCATCACTCAGATCTGGATGTTTGCCACGCCCATCGCCTATCCGCTGAGCATGATTCCGTCCAAATGGCGCGCTCTTTACAGTTTGAATCCCATGGTCGGCATCATCGAGGGCTTCCGCTGGTCGCTGGTCGGCACGGCGCGTCCCGACCTGGGCGCCGTGGCCATCTCGCTCGCGGTCATCGCGGTCGCCCTGGTCGCTGGTCTCATCTATTTCAGAAGAATGGAACGCTCGTTTGCGGATGTCATATGAGTGTTAGTGCCGCTATTGAGGCCGACGGTCTGAGCAAGCGCTATGTTCTGGGCGCTGCCGGCGGCCGCTACGATTCCCTGCGCGAACGCCTGACCGGCGCTACGCGAAGACTTCTCGGATCCGCGTGCGAAGCCGAGACGAAACAGGCGTTTTGGGCCCTGCGGGAGGCGCGCTTCTCCATCAATCATGGCGAGAACGTCGGCATCATCGGTCTGAACGGCGCCGGCAAGAGTACGCTGCTCAAGATTCTTTCACGCATCACCGACCCCACCTCCGGCAGCGCTCGCATCGACGGACGCGTCGGCGCACTCCTCGAAGTGGGCACCGGTTTTCATTCAGAGCTCACCGGCAGAGAGAACGTCTACCTGTACGGGTCGATTCTCGGCATGCGCAAGGCGGAAATCAGTCGCAAGTTCGACGCAATCGTTGAATTCGCCGGCATCGCGCCCTTCATCGATACACCGGTCAAACGGTTTTCGAGCGGCATGTACGTGCGCCTCGCCTTTGCCGTCGCCGCGCATATGGATCCGGATATCCTGCTGCTGGATGAAGTGCTGGCGGTCGGCGATCTCGCCTTTCAGCGTAAGTGCCTCGATCATGCCCACCAGCTGCAGAAGCGCGACGCCACGATTCTCTTCGTCTCGCACAACATGTTCAGCATAAAGACGATGTGCCAGCGGGTTATCTACCTTCGCGGCGGGCGCATCGAGCACGACGGATCGGTCGAGGGCGGCATCGAGCTCTATGAGAAGGACTGCCGGATGTCGCCGCTGCACTGGACCGGAACAAAGCCGCAAGAATGGCCGATTTTCATCACCGGCAGCGAGTTGCTCGATGAGGGAGGTAGCCCGCGCAGGCTGTTCGACTTCGGTCAGAAAATGACATTGCGCCTCGCTTACGACACGCGCAATCCGGTCGACAGACCGAACTTCATTGTCTGCATATTGCGCTCGGACGGCGTGCCGGTCTGCAACTACAGTACGGAGGTCGACGGTCTGGACCTGGGTCGCGTGAGCGGCCCGGGGCTCATCGAGCTGGACCTGCCACCTATCAAACTCGTCGCCGAAATGTACTCCATCGACGTTTTGATCCGCGCACGGGGCTTCCAGGAGATTCTTTGCGGCCAGACCGCAGGCATTTTCCACGTCAGGCATCCGCTCTTCGATACTCACTTCGGCGTATTTCACGAGACTCCCAAGTGGCGCATCGAGCGTACGGCGCGCGCCAGGCTCGGCGATGACCGTAATTGATGCGCACCACCGTCTGAATTTTCCCATGACCGGCGCGCTCGCTTCCCGCTGGCCCGGTGCTTTTTTTTGCCGACCTGCCGTACTGGCAGCTGTGTTGTGCTCATTGTTCGGCTCTGCGAACGCCCGACCGGCGGTGATAGTGACCGTGGATGTTGAATCGACCGAGAGTCTGCCTCTGCCCCAGCAGATAGACCCGGTTTGCGACGGCGGCGTGCGCTGCGGTCTATTGCAGATCGCGTACCTGCTCGAGCAGCGCAGGCTGGCGGGAACTTTCTTTCTCAACGTGTACGAATACAAGGCCTGGGGAGAGCCCACACTGCGCAATATTGCGCGGCAACTGCACAGCCGCGGTCACGACGTGGCCTTGCACACGCATCCGCAATGGGCCTACGACCCGCAGCGGCACTACATGTACGACTACACCTTGGACGAGCAAACCCGGATCGTGGCGGACGGCGTGCGCCTGCTCCGGGAGTGGACCGGTCTTCCGGTTGTAGCACACCGGGCCGGCGCCTATTCGGCCAACCAGGACTCGATTGTCGCCCTGGCTCGCAATGGCATCACCCTCGACGCGTCGCTGTTTCCCGGCGAGCGCCACTGCCGGCTGAATGAGCTCGGATTGCCGGTCAACTTTCCGGGACAGATCGGCGGGGTGACCGAGATCCCGGTGACGGTCTACGAACGGCACGAGCGCCCTGCCGGACTGGGTCACCTGCTGCCGCCGCACGTGGTGCTGGGCAAAATTGATGTCAACGCAATGGACGACGAACACCAGGCGGTCGCTGCGTTGCGTTCAGTCAGCGCGGCGAATCTGCCATTCGTCGTCATCTTCCTACACAGTTTCTCGTTCGAAAACGCTCCTGGGCGCGTCGGCGGCGCGCCGCTGGCGAATGAGCGCGCGATGCGGATCTTCCAGGCGCTGCTCGATGAGATGTCAGCTCAACAGGTGCCGGTCATCACTGCCCGTGATGTCGCAGATCAACACAACGTCAGCGCAGATGACGGCGCCTCGGGTAAACCGTCGGATCGAATGCCCGTACCTCGGGCAGAGATTGTTGTACCCACACTCAAGTACGCCGTGCGTGTCCTGCGTTCGTTCTCCACTGGAACACGAGTTGCCATCGGATGCACGGCGCTACTCTCAACTGTCGCAATGTTGTGGTGGGCGAGACGCACAGGACGCAAGGGGCATCGCTCCAGCGCACGCACCTGAGATTACTCCCAAGGAACACCGTGCGCACAGTTCTAACACCGCTGTTGCAGCTGCAACGATTCTTCATCCCGGTGCTCTTCATACTGCTCATCTGGGCCACCTGGAGACTGATCGTTCGCAAAGACCTGGCTGTGGGCCTTGCCTTGTACGCATGCCTGGTCGTCGTTGTCGACGGGTTCTACAACACGGGTATCTTCATCCCGGGTCTCGAGAAGGGAAGCATCCGCTATTCGGAAGTGTGCGCGCTATTTCTGCTGCTCGGCTGTCCTCGTCCGCCACGCAGCGCGCCGATTCCTGCGGGAGTGAAGTTCCTGCTCGGCGCGTATTTCTTCCTGATGCTGAGCGCCGCGCTGCGGGCCCAGCCGCTGGCGCAAGGCCTGTTCGATTTCCGGCGCATCATGATGCCGCAGATCCTGGCACTCGTGCTGGCCACACGCGGGCTCGCAACGCTCGCGGAGTATCGGCGCTTTCTGCGGTGGTTCGGTGTTTTGATTGTGCTGCTGGGAGTGTTCTGCTTCTGGGACGTATTCTTCGATATCAACATCCTGCACAGTGATATGTTGTACAAGCCCGAGTACTATCACAACCGGAAGTTGGGGCGGTTTGGCAGCCTGCTGCTCAACCCGAATCTCATGGGCGCGTTCGTGGTCCTGCTGTTCCCGCCGGTACTGGCGTTGCTGCTGCTGCCGCAGAGTTGGCGGCTCAGAGCCTATCTGGGCGCGGTGTTCCTGGCACTGCTCTTCTGTCTGGTCCAGACACAATCGCGGGCGCCGCTCGCGGTTTTCGCAGGCGCTCTCGTTGTGTTTGTCGCAGGCCCGCTCGGCGGGTTGTCGCGCCGGCGCCGCTTGGCCGTAGTGCTGGCGGCAGCGGCCGTGCTCGTCATGTTGATGCCCGGATTTTTGCAACATGCCGTGCAACGCTTCGCTACCTTGGAGACGGAACAATCGGAGGATGAGGTCTCGCGCGCCGCGATGTGGCTGTATACCGAGAGGCTGATCGCGCAACATCCCCTGCTGGGTGTCGGTTTCGGCGAAGCGCAGTTTCTCGCCGCCATGGAACAGACCGATTTCCGGGAGCGCTATGGACGGCAGGCGCTCGACAATCCGC
>Ga0268266_10001264_pt1 | contig 30909 bp, 34 predicted proteins | sample KBSS13metaG_FD_190356 | JGI IMG/M metagenome (GOLD analysis project Ga0268266, IMG submission 190356) | Switchgrass rhizosphere microbial communities from Kellogg Biological Station, Michigan, USA - KBS S1-3 metaG (SPAdes) (version 2) | ecosystem: Host-associated > Plants > Roots > Rhizosphere... | reverse complement strand
CTGGCCGTCTTGATGCCGAGCGAGGACACAATCGGCATCAAGACGGCCAGCGCTGTCAGCTTGGCGATCTCGTCCTGGAAGGCGCCGACCACGCCGGAGGCGACGCCGCTGGTGACCAGGTTCACCAACAGCCACGGCAGCCGCGAGCGGACGATGCCCCCCACCCCCGCGTCACGGCCGGCGTCCGAGACCCCGGCCAGGGCGAGGATGTCCTCCTCGCTCTCCTCCTGGATCACGCCGACGATGTCGTCAACGGTGATCTGGCCGACCAGGCGTCCGCCCGGCTCCACCACCGGGGCCGAGATCAGATGGTACTTGTTGAAGATGTAGGCGACCTCTTCCTGGTCCATGTCGACCGGGATTTCGGTGACCGGCTCCATGATCTGGGCGAGCGGCGTGTCGCGGCGCGACCGGAGGAGGTGGCTGGCGGGCGCGGCGCCGACCGGCTTGTAGGCGGGGTCGACGACGTAGATGTCGAAGAACAGCTCGGGCAGGTTGTCGCTTTCGCGCCGCAGGTGGTCCAGCGTCTGGCCGACGGTCCAGAACTGCGGCGCCGCGACCACCTCGCGCTGCATCAGGCGGCCGGCCGTCTCGTCGGCGTAGCCCAGCGAGCTTTCGATCGCCGCGCGCTCGACGTCAGGCATGGCGGCGAGCACTTGGGCGCGCTTGTCTGCCTCCAGATCGTCGACGACGTCGGCGGCGTCGTCGGAGTCCATTTCGCCCAGCGCCTTGGCGAGGGTGGCCGACGGCAGGTGCTCCAGGATCTCCTCGCGGATCTCCGTGTCGAGCTCGGACAGGATCTCCGGCAGCGCCTCCGGATCGAGGTGCGGGAGCAGCTCCTGACGGTCCTGGGCCGAGAGGAAGCCCATCAGGTCGGCGATGTCGGCCGGATGCAGCGCGCCGAGGAGCTCGCGTAGGCGCTCGGAGTCGCCGCGGTCTAGCGCGTCGGCGACCATCGGCACGAATTCAGGATTGAGCGCGTAATCCTCGCCGAGCGCGAGGTCCTCCAGGTCTTCGTCGGTCTCGGCGCCGTCCGGCTTGGAGTGATCCAGGAGGTCGTCCGAATCGCGGCTCATGCGGACCTCCCCGAAGGCTGTGCGGACGTGTGCTTTCTACCTGGCTTGATGCCCTTGATTCACTGGTGCGGTCGAGAAGACTCGAACTTCCACGGGTTGCCCCACAGCGACCTCAACGCTGCGCGTCTACCAATTCCGCCACGACCGCTCGTGGTGAGGCGCGGGGGTTAGCAAACGCGCGCGCCTTTGTGAAGCGTTTGTGCCGCTCAGGCGGCGGCCCCTGCCATGAAGTCGTAGACATCGGCCTCGCGCGTGACGGCGATGGCGATGCGATCCTCGTTGATTTGAATCTCGCCGCGGGCGATCGGATGGTTGTTGGCCAGGATCCAGACCTCGTCGCTGACGCTGGCGTCGAGCGGAATCACCGCGCCACGACCCATGCGCAGAAGCTGGGCCATCGGCAGGGTCGCGCGGCCGAGCACGATCTGGATCTCCACATTGACCGCCTTGACCTGGCTCACGCCGCACCGCCCCCGATACGCATAAGAATCGACACGGCCTCGCCATCGGCGCGCCGTGCCCCCACATTGAGAGCCATATGCTTGACCACGCGTTAAACTTGGCCGTTTCGGCCGCGCCGTTCGGGCGCGAGGACGGCGCGCCCGCCGGGTGGGCGACGTCGCCCGGCTATGTCGACTATCCCGCCGCCGTCGAAGCGATGGAGGCGCGGGCGGGGGCGATCCGCGAGGGCCGCGCGGGCGAGCTCGTCTGGCTTTTGGAGCACCCGCCGCTCTACACCGCAGGCGTCTCGGCCAAGCCGGGCGACCTCCTCGACCCCCATCGATTCCCGGTGTTCCGCAGCGGCCGCGGCGGCCAGTTCACCTATCATGGCCCTGGGCAGCGGGTGGCCTATCTGATGCTCGACCTGGACCGCCGCCAGCGCGACGTCCACGCCTTCGTGGGCGCCCTGGAGACCTGGATCATCGGCGCGCTCGCACGCTTCAACGTCGAGGGCGAGATGCGCAAGGGACGTGTCGGGGTCTGGGTCGAGCGGCGCCAGCCGGGCGTTCCGCCGCGCGAGGACAAGATCGCCGCCATCGGGGTGAAGATCCGCCGCTGGGTCAGCTTCCACGGCGTCGCCCTCAACGTCGAGCCGGACCTCTCCCACTTCGGCGGCATCGTCCCCTGCGGCCAGGCCGAGCATGGTGTGACGAGCCTGGTCGACCTCGGATTGCCGGTGACGCTCGATGAAGCCGACGCCGCGCTGAAGGCCAGCTTTCAGGAGGTCTTTGGACCGGTCGAGGCGGCCGAGACGCCGCTTTAGAGAACTACAAACCCCTTCAGCCAGGAACGCCGCCATGACCCAGCTCTCACCGTCAGGCTTCGACCTCACTCCCCCCACCGAAGACGAGCGCCGAGCGCTGGAAGCGGCGCTCACGCCGGAAGAGGCCGAGGTGCTGCTGCATCACGGCACCGAGGCGCCCTTCTGCGGCGGCCTGCTCGGACAGAAGGAGGACGGGGTCTACTGCTGCCGGCTGTGCGGCCTGCCGCTCTTCCAGCACAAGACCAAGTTCGAGAGCGGCACCGGCTGGCCATCCTTCTGGGCGCCGATCGACGAGGCCCACGTCACGGCCGTGCGCGACACCTCCTACGGCATGGTCCGCATCGAGACCCGCTGCGCGCGTTGCGACAGCCACCAGGGTCACGTCTTCCCGGACGGGCCGCCTCCCACCCGGCAGCGCTACTGCATCAACTCGGTCTCGCTGCAGTTCGTGGCCACGGGCGAGCCGCTTCCCGATCCGCTGGGGCGCGGCGACAAACTCTAGATCGCGGGCCGGCCTGCGACGATCTGCGTCCGAAGCTTGGCCGCGGGCCAGGGCCTAAACAGGGCTCCCGATCTGAGGAGCCTCCGATGAAGCTCTCCCCGTCCCAGGCACGCGCCCACGCCGACGAGGTCCGCGAGACCAGCGTCACCGTCCTCAGGGAGCTGATCCCGAGCGCGGTGATCGATCGCTGGAACGCCGCCTTCCAGCCGCTCCTGGCCGAGGCGGTCGCCCGTGAAGGCGAAGACCCGAACCGCGGCGCCAATCGCCATTACGTCACCCTGCCCTTTCAGGACCTCTGGGCCGACCCCTGCGTCATCGACAATGACGCGATCATGGCGGTGGTGGAGGAACTGGTCGGCGCCGACGGGGTGCTGTGCCAGCTGGCGACGGACACGCCGCTCCTCGGGTCCGAGCACCAGGAGCTGCATCGCGACACCCAGCTGCTGTTTCCGGAGAGCGGCGCCGAGACCCCGCCCTACCAGCTGGCTGTCAACTTTCCCCTGGTCGACGTGACCGACGAGATGGGCCCGATGGAGTATGCGCCGGGCACGCACATGCTCTCCAAGGACGAGGGCATGGCGCGGGTGGTTAGCGGCGACATCCCCCTGGTCCGCGCCCACATGAGCCGCGGCGACGTCATGATCCGCGACGTGCGCCACATCCACCGGGGCACGCCCAACTGCAGCGGCACGCCCAGGCCGATGGTGGTGATCGGCTACTCGCGCCGCTGGTTGTTCCGGCCGGAGGTGAACGTCCGCGTGCCGGCCGAGGTGCTCGCCCGCCTGCCCGATCGCGCGCGCCGCTGGCTGCGCTTCAACCCGGTGTTCGCGACCTGCGAGGAAGCCGCCCGCCAGGAGGAGAGCTACCGCCTGTTCGCCTATTGAGGCGGGGAGCTGCGGTCCCCTCTCCCACTCGCGTGGGAGAGGACGGCGCCGCCTACGTCCTTTTCGCGCCAGGGCTCGTCGACGGCTCGGCGGCGGCTCCGGTGCTGGTGCGCCCGGAGAGCCCGCTGACGCCGTTGTTTCCGAGGTCCTGCTCGCGCTCGCGGCGACGGATCTCCGCCTCCAGCGCGCTCGAGCCGTAGCCGCGTCCCGCGCCGGTGAGGCTGGGGCCGGCGGCCACGCGGAGGTTGTTCTGCACGTGGCGCACGCCGGACAGATCCTCGATCAGCCGCTCGGCGCGATGCTTGGCCTCGCGGTTGTCGACGTGGCCGGACAGCGTCACCTCGCCGTTCTTCACCTCGACCTGGATCTCGGAGGCGTCCACCCAGGGATCGTCGGTCAGACGCTCGTGCACCTCGTCGCTGATTCTTTCGTCGGATCGCTGGTAGCCCTTCGGCCCAGAGCCGCGGTGCTGCGGGCGGGCCCCGCGGCTGTCGTCCGAGCGGTAGTGCTCGGGGTCTTCGCGGCTGCCGCGCATCAGGTTGTCGCCGCGAAACCAGGAGCTGATCCGCTCGCCCGCGCGATGCAGGAAGTCGCCTGGGCCTTCGTCGCGAGCGTACTCGTCGCGGTCGCGGTCGCGGTTTCCGTACAAGCGGCGGTCCTCGTTGCGGCCATAGCGACGCTCGTCCTCAAGGTCATACTCGCGGGCCTCGTAGCGCTCGGCCCGGTAGCCGAACGACGGACCCTCGTCGTCCCAGCGGAGCCGATCGGGGCGATAGGCGCGCTGCCGCCCTTCAGTCCCACCTTCGCCGCGAGAGCCTTGCGCGCCATACGACCCGTAGGCCGAGCCTGGGCGGCTCCGGTCGCGCTCGTCGCGGTCGGATTCGGTGTAGTTCTGGCTGGAGAAACGAAGGCCGCCCGCGCGAGCGGCCTCTCCCGACGCGCGGCCGGCCTGGCGCATCGCCCCGCCCGAGGTGACGCCCAACCGCGGGCCATAGTCCTCGTCTTCGAAGCTGTGGCGCGAGCCGCCGTACGGGTCGTCATACCAGCTCCGCTCCTCCCCTCGGCGGTCGCCCGAGCGCAGGCGATCCTCGCCGCCGCGGCCATAGCCTTCCCACCGCCGGCCTTCACGCCTTCGCCAGTCGCTGACTCGTTGATCCATCCACTTGTCGGCCATGACGCTGTCCTCCGAAAAACATGTTCGTCTGGGCTCCCCGCGCCCGCAGCGCGAAAACATCGGCCGGTGAAGGGGGTTCCGGCGCTTCGATCGAACGGCGGCTTGTTTCAAGCGTTACGAATTGGCGAGTTGCGGCGGATCAAGGCCGGCCGGACGCGCGGGGGCTTAAGCAAGCGCCATGCAGGCTCGCGCCATCCCTGCCGGGTTGCTGTTCTGCACCGTCGTGTTCGGGGCCGGCTTCGTGCTGGCCGCCTTGCGGACCGTGCTGATCACCCCGCTCGCCGGAGAACTGGCGGCGGTCGCCTTGGAGGCGCCGGTCATGCTGGCGATCTCCTGGGCGGCCTGCGGCTGGGTGGCCGAGAGGCTCGACCTCGAGCACCAGTTCCTCGACCGCCTGGTGATGGGCGGCCTCGCGTTGATCGTCATCATCGTGGCCGAGGCCGCGGCGGCTTTCCTCGCCGAGAACCACACCCTGGCGACCTTCTTCCACACCCATGGGCGCAGCGCGGTGCTGCTGGGCCTTCTGGTCCAGCTCGCCTTCGCCGTCTTCCCGCTGCTCCATCGGCGCAACGGCTACCGGTGATCGCCGTCTATCGATCCAGGGCGCGGAGCCACTGCTCCAGAAGCCGCGCCTCGGCGCGCAGTCGATCGGCCCGCTCCGCCGCCTCGGGGTCCACGCCCCATCGCTCCTCCTGCCAGGCCTCGTCCAGGCGGGAGAGCTCATACGCCTGCTCGCCGCCCAGCCAGCCGCGGTGCAGGCCGATGGCCAGGATCGCCGAACCGAACAGGGCCGCCCCGAACGCCAGCCCCGCCAGGCCGAAGTCGTCGAGAGCCGCCGCGATCCGCCGCACGCCCTCCACGCTCTCGCTGGGCTGCTCCTGATGGATGATTCCCGACGCCCGCACGAACGACAGGCGCGCCTCCCGCTCGATCCGGTCCAGCACCGGCCCCCAGAGTTCACGCTGACGCTCGACGAGCCCGGCCGGTTCCTCGGCGAAATAGAGGACGAGGTCCGAGCCGGCATAACGGGCCACCTGTTCGGCGGTCGCCCCGTGCGCCTGGCCGATCGAGTCGATGGCGGTGTTGGCGAGGCGCGAGGCGTGCATCTCGGCCAGTTCGACCGTCTCGCCCTGCGCCCTCCACTCCGCCGCCACCAGCTCGGCCAGCGCCCGCGTCGGCAGCTTCATCCGCGCGCCGCCCGGAGTCTTCAGCGCGCGTCCGTCCAGCAGCACGGCGTAGCCGCCGTCGGCTTCGACGGCCTCGACCGACTTGTAGAACCGGCGCGGCTTTTCCGCCGGCTCGTGGAACCCTTTGCGCATGCGGGTTCAATGGGGAGGATGGCTGGTCGGCGCAAGGTTGGTTTTTGACACGAAGAGGACGAAGGACACGAAGGGGCCGCGCTTAGAGCGAACGGTTTACTGACCGGCCGACGGCCGGTCGACCTGGCTCCATGAGCCTGACCGAAGAGCCCGCCCTTGGTGATCTTCGTGCTCTTCGTGGTCTTCGTGTTTCCGTTTCGCGACTACCGCCGACGTCGCCCGAACGGCGCCGGGTCGGCCTCGTGCTCGTCGAAGCCGAAGCGCTCGAAGCCCGCGCGCAGCTCCGGGCTGATCGGCGCCTCCAGGATCAGCGTCCCCCGCGAAGGGTGCGGCAGCTCCAGCCGGCGTGCGTGAAGCTGCAGCTTCAGCCCCTCCGAGGTCTTCGCCGACGCCTCGGTGCGGTACTTCGGATCGCCCAGGATCGGATGGCCCATCGCCAGCATATGCGCGCGCAGCTGGTGGGTGCGCCCGGTGTGCGGCCAGAGCGCCATCCACGCGACCTCGCGGCCGGCGTGCGCCAGCATCACGAACTCGGTCTCGGCGGTCTCGGCCTTGGGATCCTTGGGATCGGCCGGCACGACCATCTCGCGGTCGCCGACCCCCTTCTTGACAAGCGGAAGCTCCAGCACGCCCTCCTGCGGCTTCGGCAGGCCGGCGACCAGAGCCCAGTAGATCTTCTGCGTCCGCCGCTTGGCGAAGGCGCCGGCCAGCCGGGCGGCCGCGGCCGGCGTCTTGCCGAGCACCAGGACGCCGGAGGTGTCACGGTCGAGCCGATGCACCAGCCTGGGCCGCTCCAGCCCCTCGCCCCAGGCCGCCAGCAGCCGATCGACGTGCTTGGCGGTCTTGGTCCCGCCCTGCACCGCCAGGCCCGACGGCTTGTTCAGCGCCAGCACCTCCTCGTCCTCGTAGATCACCAGCGAGCGGACGTAGGCCGCCTCGCGCGGATCAAGCCGCTTCTCCTGGCCAGGCGGCGGCGCGTCCGGCAGCGGCGGGACGCGCACCTGCGCACCGGCCGACAACCGGGTCTCGGGCTTGGCGCGGGCGCCGTCGACGCGGATCTGGCCCGAGCGGGCGAGCTTCTGGATCTGCACGTGGTTGAGATGGGGCCAGCGGCGCTTGAACCAGCGATCGAGGCGAACGCCGTCCTCGCCCGGGTCGACGTAGAGGGTGCGGACCTCCCTCATGCGAAGAAGCGCCGGGCGATCAGCATGCCGGCGAACAGGGCGATGACCGACAGGCCCACCGAGGCGGCCGCGTAGAAGGCCGCGCCCAGCACCTCACGCCGCTCGATCATCAGGGCGGCTTCGAGCGAGAAGGAGGAGAAGGTGGTGTATCCGCCGAGCGCGCCGACGCCGAGCAACAGGCGCCAGCGCTCCTGGTCGGCGCCGCCGCGATGCGCCAACAGGCCAACCAGCAGGCCCATGCAGAGCCCCCCCGTCACGTTGGCGACAAAGGTGCCGTACGGCCAGCCGATCCCGAACGCCCGCAAAGCCTGCTTACCCACGAGGTAGCGCGCGACCGAGCCCAGCGCGCCGCCGAGCGCCACCAGAAGATAGTTCAGCATCCGCCCCTTATGCGACGCGGCCCAGCCGCTGCAAAGCCTCAGGCGGGGCGGCCCAGGGTGCTGCGCACCGCGCGGGCGTCATAGACGTCGACGCCCGGCGGCTTGGGGCCGCGCCCCATGAAGACCTCTATGGTCGCTGCCGCCGTCCCGCTGTAGCCGCCGCCGAGATCGAAGCTGGTCCCGACCCCGACGCCGGTGGCGCTGTGATGTCCGTAGTCGGCGCCGCCGACGCCGAAGCTGATGTGCGGGCCGCTGGAGCCGCCGCCGGTGGGCCGGACGTAGCGGTCGGAAACCCGGAACCAGTCGTACCCATCCGCCAGCGCCAGGTCCGCGGCGCGGACCAAGGCGAAATCCATGATCTGTTCCGGCGGTGCGCCGGAGCCGCCCTGGAAGGTGATGCGGTACCGGCCGGGCTCGATGCGGTACTCGGAATAGCCGACGCCGCCGGGCGCGGCGGCCGGTTGGTAGACGGTAGGCTGGGTGGCGCAGGCTGCGACCGACAGGGCGGCCAGCGCGGAGAGGACCAGGCGTTTCATCTCTGACTCGAGCAAAACCGATGCGCGTTCCGCGACTTCGGCGAAGGAACGGCCAGCCTGCGCCGCCGTTCCGGCTCAGTCCAGCTTCAACCCGGCCGCAAGCTCCGCCATGTCGGGCGGCGTCGGCGCCTCGAGCCGCTTCAGCCCGCCGCCGGGGTGCGGAAACACCAGGGCCGCGGCGTGCAGCATCAGCCGGGCAGCCGGGCGGCCTTCCAGCGCGAGCGCCCCGCCGTAGCGCGCATCGCCGGCGATCGGCCGCCCGATGGAAGCCAAGTGCACCCGCAGCTGGTGCATGCGGCCGGTCTCGGGCTCCAGCTCCACGAGGGCCGCGGCGGGCGTCGCGCGAAGGGTGCGGTAGCGGGTGCGCGCGGGCTCGGCGTCGGGATGATCCGGAGCGCAGACGCGCATATAGGCCTCGCGGCCGATCTCCTCGCGCCGAAGCGCCGCATCGATCACGCCCTGTGGCGGCTCCGGCGCGCCGGGCGCGACGATCGCCCGATAGGTCTTGGCGAACTGTCGCGCCATCATCGCCTTGCCGAGGAACCCCGCCGCCGGCTTGGTCTTGGCCACGAGGATTACGCCGGAGGTGTCCCGGTCCAGCCGGTGGATCAGCCGCGGCCTGGCCTTGCCCGGCTTGGCGAACGCCCACAGCAGCTCGTCCAGCGTATTGACCTGCGCCCGCCCGCCCTGGCTCGACAGCCCGGCCGGCTTGTTCAGCCCCAGCAGCACCTCGTCCTCATAGATGACGAGGCTGCGGACGAGGGCGACCTCATCGGGCGTGAGCGCGATCGGCGTCTCATGCGCGCGCACCTTCCGCGGCGGCCGCGGGCTCATGGGACAGTCATGCGCAGCTCACGCCTTCCGCTTCGCGCGCAACTCGGCCCAGCGCTCGAGGCGTTCCTTGATGCGCGCTTCGGTCCCCTCGCCTTTCGGCTGGTAGAAGGCGCGGCGCTCCATTCCCTCCGGGAAATAGTCCTGGCCGGAGAAGCCCCCCTCGGCGTCGTGGTCGTAGGCATAGCCCTTGCCGTAGCCGAGGCCCTTCATCATCCGCGTCGGCGCGTTGAGGATGTGCTTCGGCGGCATGAGCGAGCCGGTCTCCTTGGCCGCAGCCATCGCCTGCTTGAAGGCCACATAGGCCGCGTTCGACTTGGGCGCCGCGGCGAGGTGGATGACGAGCTGGGCGAGCGCGATCTCGCCCTCGGGAGAGCCCAGGAAATCGTAGGTGTCCTTGGCGGCGTTGGCGAGCACCAGGGACATGGGGTCGGCCTCGCCGATGTCCTCCGCCGCGGCGCGGATCAGCCGCCTGGCGATGAACAGCGGGTCTTCGCCGCCCTGAAGCATGCGCGCCAGCCAGTAGAGGGCGGCGTCCGGATCCGAGCCGCGGATCGACTTATGCAGGGCCGAGATGAGGTTGTAGTGCTCCTCGCGGTCCTTGTCGTAGGCGGGGCTGCGCTTCTGCAGCACCTGGCCAAGTTGCTTGATGTCGAGCGGCTGAGACGAGCCGATGTTGAACAGGGTCTCGGCCAGGGTGAGCAGATAACGCCCATCGCCGTCGGCCATGGCCAGCAGGGCCTGGCGCGCCTGCGGCTCCAGCGGCAGAGGCCGCGCTTCGAAGGCCTCCGCCTTGGCGAGCAGGATCTCCAGCGCCGCGTCATCCAACCGCTTCAGGACAAACACCTGGCAACGGGACAGGAGCGCGCCGTTCAGCTCGAAAGAGGGGTTTTCGGTGGTGGCGCCCACCAGGGTGACGATCCCCTCCTCCACGAACGGCAGAAAACCGTCCTGCTGCGCGCGGTTGAAGCGGTGGATCTCGTCGACGAACAGGAGGGTGGATTGGCCCGCGGCGCGCCGGGCGCGGGCCGCCTCAAACGCCTTCTTCAGATCGGCGACGCCGGAAAACACCGCCGAGAGCTGCTGGAACTCGTAGCCGGCTTCTTTGGCGAGCAGGCGGGCGATGGTGGTCTTGCCGGTGCCGGGCGGCCCCCACAAGATCATCGAGGCGAGCCGCCCCGCCTCGGCCATCCGGCGGATCGGCCCGCCTTCGCCCAGCAGATGGTCCTGGCCCACCACCTCGTCGAGCCGCTGCGGCCGCAGCCGCTCGGCGAGCGGCGTCGGCGCCTTGGGCGTCAGCCCCGCGGCTTCGAAGAGATCGGCCATGCCGGGCGCTTTAGCATGGGTCTCAGCGGAAGGTCGCCGAGATCTGCTGACCGCCGCGCTCGATGGTCACCTGCCAAGCCGGCGCCGGCCGCCCGGTGGCGGCGACCAGGTCGCGGACGGTGCGGATCTGCTGGCCGTTGACGCCGCGGATGATGTCGCCCGGCTGCAGGCCCACCGCCGCGGCCGGCCCGCCGGCGACGCTGGTCACCAGCACCCCCGTCGCAAACGCGTCGACACCGAGCTCCTCCGCGACCGCCGGCGAGAGGTTCACCACCGTGGCGCCGGTGAAGGGGTTCTGCCCGCCGATGGTCTGCTGATCGCGCGCGGGCGTCGCCGGCGCGGCCTGGGCGCGAATAGTGACCGTCTGGTCGCGGCCGCCGCGGCGAATGCCGATGGGGATCTGATCGTTCACCCGGTGCGTGCCGACGGCGTAGGTGACGGCCGCGGCGTCCACGGTGGGACGGCCGTCCACCGAGACGATGACATCGCCTTGGCGAAGGCCGGCGTTCGCCGCCGGGCCGCCCGGCCAGACGTCGGCGACCACGGCGCCCGAAGGCGTGGCGAGCCCCAGGCTGCGGGCCATGTCCGCCGTCACACTCTGCAGCCGCGCCCCGAGCCAGGGCCGGACCAGGGTGTGGCCGCCGCCGGCCGCGGTCTCGACCACCCGCCGCACGAGGGCGCCGGGAATCGCGAAGCCCACGCCGGACGAGGTGCCCGATCGCGACAGGATGAAACTGTTGATGCCGATCAGGTCGCCGTTCATGTCGACCAGGGCGCCGCCGGAGTTGCCCGGATTGATCGCCGCGTCGGTCTGGATGTAGGCGGACGCCGCGTCGCCCGAGGGATCGGCCGTCCGGTTCAGAGCCGAGATGATGCCGTTGGTCACCGTCTGGCCGACGCCGAAGGGGTCGCCGATGGCCAGCACCAGGTCGCCGACCTGAGCGTCGCCGACGTCGTTGATGGCCAGGACCGGCAGCCGCTCGGCGCCCACGTCGATCTTCAGCACCGCGAGGTCGGTGCGCGGATCGGCAAGAAGGATACGCGCCGGGAACTCCCGTCGGTCGGCGAGCGCGACGGTGATCTGCTGGCCGCCTTCGACCACGTGGTTGTTGGTGACGATCACCCCGTCCGGCCGGACGATCACGCCCGACCCCAGGGAGCCTTCGACTCGGTTGCGCGGCGCGCCCAGCCCAAACATCTCCCAGAACGGGTCCACCTGCTGGCGCACCAGCCGCTTGGAGGAGATGTTCACCACCGCCGGGGCGGCCTTCTTCACCACCGGCGCAAAGGACAGTTTCATCGCCGCGGCGCTGGTCGGTGGCGTGCGGGTGGGCTGGGGCAGCGTCGTCTGCGCGTCGGTGCGGCCCGGTGGCGAGCAGGCGGCGAGGAGGACGAAGGCGAGGATGGGAACGCGGTGCGCGCGCATGAGCTCTCGTTGCTAGGCCTGAGACCCGATCCGGACCGGGTCTTCAAAAACGGCGGAACTGTTGCAAGGTTTCGGGCGCAAATTGGGCAAGCGCCGCGGCTTCGTCCAGTTCGCCCTGATTTCATGACGGCGACAGCGGCCGGTCGCAACTAAGCCAAGGGCTCCTGAATAGGCTCCGCCTGTCGGGCGACGGCGGTCCCGGCCAGCAGCGCGGCCAGCGCCAGCAGGGACGCGGCGACCAGGAAGGCCAAACCCGGAACACCCCCGCCAGCCGCGTTCGACGCCGCATAGATGAATCCGAAGGCGGCCGGCGCGGTCATGCTGGTGAGGCCGGCGATGGTGCTGTTCGCGCCCTGCAGCCGCCCCTGCTCGCTGGGACCGACCCGCCGGGTCACGATGGCCTGGAACCCCGGCATGAACAGGCCGAGCAAGGCCCCGATCGGCAGGCCCGCGAGGAAGACCGCCGGCATTGGGGCCAGGCCGTAGACCACCAGCGCCGCGCCGCCGGCCAGCAGCCCCAGAACCATCGCCCTCATCTCTCCGATCCGCGGCAGGAGCCTGGGCGTGACCAGGCCTTGGACGATCGCCCCGAATACGCCGGCGGCGGCCAGCGCCAGGCCCGTCTGCGGCAGCGACCAGCCGTAGCGGTTGCCGGTGTAGAGGACGAACAGGGTCGGAAGCACCATGTGGGCGAACTGCATGAGGATATTGACCACCGACAGCCACAGCAGCTCCGGGTGCGAGGCGAGAAAGCCCAGGGAAGCCGCCGGATTGGCCTTGCGCCAGCTGAACGGCGCGCGGTGCTCGCGCGCGAGCGACTCCGGCAGCACCAGCACGCCATAGGCCGCCGCCAGCAGGGTCACGCCTGCCGCCACGAAGAACGGAAGCCTAAGGTCGACGGCGCCCAACAGGCCGCCCACGCTGGGACCCAGGATGAAGGTGATGTTCCAGATCGCGCCGGTCAGGCCGAAGCGCGCCGCCCGCTTCTCCGGCGGGGTGACGTCGGCGATATAGGCGGCGGCCACCGAGAAGCTCGAGGCGGTGAAGCCGGACAGCGCCCGGCCGAGGAACAGCCAGGCCAGGTTCGGCGAGAACGCCATCAGCAGGTAGTCGAAGCCGAGGCCAGCGATCGAGGCGAGCAGCACCGGCCGGCGGCCGAAACGGTCGGATAGGGCGCCCATGATCGGCGAGCCGAAGAACTGCGCCACCGCCCACACGGCCGTGAGCAGGCCGATAGCGCGCCCCGCCGCGGACGGATCGCCGTGCTCGAACTGCTGCACCAGGGGCGGGAAGACGGGGATCAGCAGCCCCATGGACAGGGTGTCGAGCCCAAGGCTCACGAGAATGAACCCTACGGCCGCGCGCCTTTCCCTGGGCGGCTGCTTGCTCTCCGACATCCGCGTCCTCCTGGGCGGCGCATAGCACATGGAATGCGGCTGGAGCTCCACCCCGCGCCACCGCGCCGGCTTGCCGGACGTTTCGAACGTCGCGACCTTCGGCCGGTTTGTGGAGTACGCCATGAGTCCTCACCGCCTCCTGCCCCTCGCCGTCGCGAGCGCCTTGGGTGCTATCGCCGCCCTGCCCCGTTCCGCCGCCGCCGCGGAGATGAGCCGCCGTGAGGTCGCCGAGGCGGTCGCCGCGAGGGTCCAGGCGGACTATGTCTTCGCCGACAAGGGCGCAGCGGCGGCCCGGCTGGTCCGCAAGCGCGCGGCGGGCGGCGCCTACGACAAGGCCGCGGGCGAGAAGGCCTTCGCCGACGCCGTGACGTCGGATCTGTTCTCCGTCACCCATGACAAGCATCTGGTCGTCCGCTATCGGGCCGCGGGCTTTCCGCCGGACGCCGAGACCATGACTGCCGATTCCGCCGCGCGCGCCGCCGAGCTGCGCGAGATGCGGCGCGGCAACTTCTCGACGCCCAAGGCCGAGGTGCTCGCCGGCGCCGTCGGCTATCTCAAGATCGACCAGTTCCACGCGCCGGAGGACGCCGGCGCGACCATGACCGCCGCCATGGCCTTCCTCGCCAACGCCGACGCCCTGATCTTCGACCTGCGCGATAACCGCGGCGGCGACTCCGCCACGGTGGCCCTGGTGGTCAGCTACCTCGTTCCGCCGCAGACGCAGCTGGTCGCCTTCCGCAGCCGCGGCGCCGCCAAGGAAGAGCAGTCCTGGTCGGTCCCCTACGTGCCCGGCGGCCGCTGGAGCACGACCAAGCCGGTCTATGTGCTGACCAGCGGCAAGACCTTCTCCGCTGGCGAGGAGTTCGCCTACGACCTGCAGCAGCTCAAGCGCGCCACCATCGTCGGCGCGCAAAGCCGCGGCGGCGCCAATCCCGGCGTCATCCGCCGGCTCAGCGAACACTTCGGCATGTTCGTGCCCAACGAAGCCGCGATCGGCCCGGTGTCCGGGACCAATTGGGAGGGCGCAGGCGTCACCCCCGACGTCTCCGTCGACCCGGCCCAGGCGCTCACCGCGGCGCACCGCCTGGCGCTGCAGGCGCTGATCGCCAAGGCCGACGCGGCGGAAAAGCCAGGTCTCGAGGAAGCGCTGGCCGAGCTGGGTCGCTGAGTGGTTATGTGTACTGGAAAGATCGATCAGCGTTCAGGCCAGGCGATGTCGTATTGAAGCCCATGCTGCCAACTGATCAGCAAGCACGACCATCAACACGACGCGAACAATGCTTTCAAGCTACACTGTAAATCTTGCATTCGATTGGCGCGTCAGACTGACGCATCCCGTTAACCTGCCGTAAACGCGCCCAATTCGGCCGCAGATTGCCTGCCGGGCGGGCGATCTCGACAGAATTGGGATAGTCAAGTGACGACACTCACCGTTGGGCAAGGACAGCAGTTCGCCACGATCTCAGCTGCGGTCGCCGCGTCGCGCGACGGCGACATCGTCCAGGTGCAGGCCGGCACCTACACGAACGATTACGCGACCATCAACACCAAGATCACGCTGCAGGGCGTGGGCGGAATGGTGAAGATGGTCTCCACCGGCAACATCCCCAACGGCAAGGGGATGCTGGTCACCAACGCTGACGTGACCATCGATCACTTCGAGTTCAGCGGCGCGCAGGTGGCCGACGGCAACGGCGCGGGCATCCGTTACCAGGGCGGCGCCCTGACGATCACCAACAGCTATTTCCACGACAACCAGAACGGCCTGCTGGCCAATCCGTCGTCGACTGGCACGATTAACATCAGCCGCAGCGAGTTCGACCACAACGGCGAAGGCTCGGGCTCGACGCACAACATCTACGTCGGCGACATCGCCAAGCTGACGATCGACAGCAGCTTCTTCCACGACGCGGTCATCGGCCACGAGATCAAGAGCCGCGCCGAGGAAACGGTGATCACCAACAACCGGATCTATGACGAGAACGGCACCTCCAGCTACAGCATCGACCTGCCCAACGGCGGCAAGGCGACGATCTCCGGCAACGTCATCCAGCAGGGGGTGAACGGCGACAACCCCAACATCATCGCCTTCGGCGCCGAAGGCGGCATCCACGCCGGCAGCTCGGCCACCATCTCCAACAACACCGTGATGAACGACATGGGCCGCGGCGCCTTCGTCTGGGACGCCAGCGGCTCGCCGATCTCCGTCTCCGGCACCAAGGCGTGGAACGTCGCCACGATGTCGAGCGGTTCGGGCGTCACAGTGAGCGGCACCACGACGCTGTCGAGCGAACCCGCGCTGGACCTCTCGCACCCTTGGTCCTCGACCAGCAGCCCGCCGCCCAGCCCGCCCCCGCCCCCGCCGCCGCCGCCGCCGCCGCCGCCGCCGCCCCCGTCCGACGGCTCTACGCCGCCGACCGGCGACAGCTCCTCCACGACGGGTCAGGTTCTGACCGCCAGCGCCGTCGGTTCGACGCTGACAGGCGGGGCCGGAGCCGACACCATCACCGCCAGCATGGGCTCGGACAAGCTGACCGGCGGCGCCGGCGCGGACCGCTTCGTCCTGGCCAATGAGCCCTGGTCGCCGATCCACATCACCGACTTCAAGGTCGGCGAGGACAAGCTCGACCTCTCGGCCCTGCTCAAGAAATCCGGCTACGCCGGCAGCGACCCGGTGCGCGACGGCTACGTCAGCTTCACCAGTGACGGCGCCGGCGGAACCGCGGTCCTGTTCGACAGAGACGGCGCGGCCGCCGGGCAGCGATGGGGGAACTATGTCGTCGACCTCGAGCACGTGTCCCCCAGCAGCGTCACCTGGGCCCAGCTGACCGCCTCGGGAACGAGCACCGGCTCGACGCCGACCACCCCGACGAGCCCCACGCCGCCCTCGACGGGCGACAGCTCCTCCACGGCCGGCCAGGTGCTGACCGCCACGGCCGTCGGCTCGACACTGACGGGCGGGGCCGGGGCCGACACCATCACCGCCAGCATGGGGTCCGACATCCTGACCGGCGGCGGCGGGGCCGACCGCTTCGTTCTCGCCAAGGAGCCCTGGTCACCGATCCACGTCACCGACTTCAAACTCGGCGAGGACAAGCTGGACCTGTCGGCCCTGCTCAAGGCATCCGGCTATGCCGGCAGCGACCCGGTGCGCGACGGCTACGTCAGCTTCACCAGCGACGGCGCCGGCGGGACCGCGGTCCTGTTCGACCGGGACGGCGCGGCCCTCGGACAACAATGGGGGAGCTACGTCGTCGACCTCGAGCACGTGTCCCCGAGCAGCGTCACCTGGGCCCAGCTGGCTGCCTCGGGAACGAGCACCGGCTCGACGCCGACCACGCCGACGAGCCCCACCTCGCCGTCGACCGGCGACAGCTCCTCCACGGCCGGCAAGGTCCTGACCGCCACCGCCGTCGGCTCATCGCTGGTCGGCGGGTCCGGCGCGGACACGATCATAGCCAGCATGGGGTCGGACACCCTGACCGGGGGCGCCGGGGCCGACCGCTTCGTCTTCGCCAAGGAGCCCTGGTCGCCGATCCACATCACCGACTTTGCACCGGGACAAGACAAGCTTGACCTGTCCGCCCTGTTCAAGGCGGCGGGCTACACCGGCTCCGATCCGATCCGCGACGGCTACGTCAGCCTGATGGACGACGGTCATGGCGGGACCAACATCCTGTTCGACCGTGACGGCCCGGCCGCGGGTCAGCAGTGGCCGAACTACATCATCGATCTCGAGCACGTGACGACCAGCCAGGTGAAGGTCTCCGACTGGATCATCAGCTGAGCTGAAATTCAGCGCGTCCCGTCCCGCGCTAGGCCGCAGGACGGGGCGGCGCCCCCTCACACCCGATCCGGATAGACCGGAGCGATATCCACGGGCACGTCGCCCAAGGTGGCGATCACCGCGCGAGCCGGATCGTCCAAGTGGGCGTAGCGATCGAACAGGGCCTTCATGCCGGCATAATCGCCGTTTCCCTGCAGCCGTACGATCTCGGCGGTGAGATCGCGGATGCCCGCGGCCATCGCCTCGTCGTTCACGCGAAAGCGTTCCTGGCCCTCGTCCCAGGCGAAGGCGCCTTTCGACTTCAGATAGCCGTATTGCAGCGCCGCGCCGCGGCCGTGCGCCTCCTCGCCCCCCCAACGCGCGGCGCGGATCAGGCCGGCGAAGTAGGTGGCCATCAGCTGCGGCCGCTCGGCGGGCGGAATCTGCCCCTTCTGCATCATGAAGAGCACGTTGTAGGCGCCCATCACGTCGGCCTTGGCTTCCTCGGCCGTGGAGTGAATGTCCTTCAGCTCCGCCTGCACCGTCGTCGCGCGCCCGCCGACGACGATCGAGCCTGGCCCCAGGCTGTGCGACAGCTCGTGGAACAGGGTCTCGTAGACCATGTAGTCGCGGATCACGAGCGCGGCCTGGTCGGCGACCAGGGCGCGGGCGGCGATGGGCTTCAGGATCTGCTCGTACTTGGCGCCCAGCACATTGGCGAGGATCACCTTCTTGGCCCCCTTCGCCTCGCGCACCCGCTCGTCGTTGGGCAGGTTGAAGGCAATGGTCTGCGGCCCGTGCAGATTGTCGCCGCCGCCGCGAACCTGGTCCGCCACGGCGATCGGCGAGGCGGCGCCGCGCTTGAAGTTCTTGTAGCGGTCCTCGACCGGAAGGTTGGCCTCCATGTCGCGCAGCTGGCTCTTGAACACCTCGAGCCTGGCGCTCTCCTTCGGGTCCTTGACGGTGACGAAGGCCTCGAACGCCGTCTTCTGGCCGTAGAGCTCGTCAGTGTAGGTCTCGTAGGGGCCGATCGCCACCTCGATCGGCGTGCCCGTCACGTCCATCCAGGCCATCTCGGACGGGTAGTAGTCGTTGCTGCGGAAGGCGTGGGCGCGCAGGGCCAGGAACTGCTTGAGGCTGGCGTTGCTGGTCGCGGCGGCTGCCTGCTCCAGCAGCGCCGCGGCGCGGGTCAGCTCCGGCTTGTAGGCCACCGAATAGGGAACGGTGACCAGCTTGCCGCCCTTGCGCGCGACCACGGTGTAGCCGTCGAACAGCGCTTCACGCTCCGCCGGATGGGCGACGATATAGCCGTCCAGCTCGGCCTTCGTCAGGTCCGCCGGATAGAAGCCGTGGCCCGGCGAGGTTCCGGCCCGCTGCTTGTCATAGATGGCGGTCATCATGTCGCCGGCCTGGATCAGCAGGTTCACCACGCGACGTTCCTCGGCCGTCAGGAAGGCGGTGTCGGGCTGCATGACCACCCGGGCGTAGCCCTTCTGCACCTCCGCCTGGGCAGGGCCGGCAAGCGCAATGGACGGCGCGAGGGCGATCAGCGCTGCGGCGAGGGCCAGGGGAAGAAGCGGGCGCATGCGGCCTCCGTGGACGGTCCTCTCCGCTTAAACTGTTACATCGAATGTGACGAGTCAGCGCGTCGCCTTGCGCGGAGTCCCCGTCTTCGGCCCTGTCTTCGGCTTCGCCCTGGACTTGGCCTTGCCCTTGGCGGGCTTAGCCTCGGCGGGCGGGGGCGCGGAGGCCTCGACCACCCGCTTGACCGCGTCCACCACAACCTGCGGCTGGTCGAGCTGGATGTCATGGCCGGAGTCCGGGACCTCGATCCACTCGCCCTTGGTGGAGCGTTTGGCGAGCGCCTGCTGGCCGGTCTTCCAGCGCGAGGAGAACTCCGCATAGACCTTGTCGTTCTGGACGCTCTCGCGCGGCGGCGTCGCCGAGGACAGCACCACGAGCGGCGTCGCGCCGAGATCACGGCGCGCCAAACGCTCCTGCCGCCAGCTGAGGCTCTCGGTCTCACCCTCGCGGGGAATGTAGGTGCTGGCCTGCGCGACCTCGGATTCGTACCAGTTCGGCTGGGTCTTCAGCCGCGTGTAATAGGCGGTCTCCTCCGGGCTGAGGTCCGGCGGGATCTGGAAGCAGTTCTGAGGGTTCTCGGCCGAGATCTGGCCCTGCTTGGCCAGCGCCGCGCACTGGAGGTAGCCGGCGTCGCGCTTCACCATTGCCTGCCGCTCACGCTTCAACTGTTTGGGCGAACTGGGCGCGAACTGGCCGGCGAAGCCAGGATCGACCAGCACCAGTCCCGCCACCTGTTGCGGATAGCGGTTGGCGAACATCAGGGCGTAGAAGCCGCCGATCGAATGGCCGACGAGGACGACAGGGCCGCTGACATCGGCCGCGCGCAGGGCGCGACGCAGGTCGTCGCCCACCGAGATCCCGGAGATCTGGTCCTTCGGCGGATCGCTCAGCCCGAAGCCGGCGCGGTCATAGACGCAGGTCCGCGCGAACGCCGCCACCGCGCCCTGGACCTTGCGCCAACTGGTGATGGCGCCGTCCTCACCCTGCTCGAACACCACGGTCCGGGGCCCCTTGCCGACGCAGGCGAAATGGATGTGTCGCCCCGGCTCCACCTCGACCAGGCTCGGCTTCAGGAGCTGCGGATCGATCGAGGCCGCCCGCGCGTAACCGCCGCTTAAGCCGCCAAGAGCCAAGGCCGTCCAGACAAGCAATCGCGCCAGGCGCGGCATCCATCCCTCCCGCTTTAGTCAGGGCGATGCTAACGGTCCCGGCGTCGACGTTCCACCGGCGCATGCTATTCTCGTCGCCTCTCAGGAGGCCGGTCATGACGGACGCCGCCTTTGTCGGAGCGATTCCCGAGATCTACGAGCGTTGCCTGGGGCCGATGCTGTTCGAGCCCTACGCCCGCGACATGGGCCGGCGGTTCAAGGGGTTTGACGGCGAACTGCTGGAGACCGCGGCCGGCACGGGACAGGTGACGCGCGCCCTCGCGGAGGCCGCGCCGAACGCCGCCATCACCGCCACCGACCTCAACGGCCCGATGCTGGCCGAGGCGGCGCGGCTCTGCGCGGCGCGGAACGTGCGCTTCGAGGCGGCCGACGCCCAGGCCCTGCCCTTCCCCGACCAGCGCTTCGACGCCATCGTCTGCCAGTTCGGCGTCATGTTCTATCCCGACAAGGCGGCGAGCTTCAGCGAGGCCAGGCGCGTGCTGCGCCCCGGCGGGCGCTATGTCTTCAATGTCTGGGACGAGCTGGACCGCAATGCGCTGTCCCAGGTGGCGCACGACACGGTGGCGCGGCTTTTCCCGGGCGATCCGCCGTGCTTCTTCGCGCGCACCCCGTTCGGCTGGAACGACCGCGGCCTGATCGAACGCGCCCTCGCCCAGGCCGGCTTCCACGAGGTCGCCATCGAGACCGTCGCCTTGCCGACCGCCGCCCCGTCCGCGGCCAGCGCCGCCGAAGGGCTTTGCTGCGGCACGCCCCTGCGCGGGGAGATCGAGGCGCGTGGAGACCTGGGCGCAGCGCTCGAGGCCGTGACGCGCGCGCTGGAGACACAATTCGGAACCGGGCCGATCAGCGCCCCGGGCCAGGCGGTCGTCGTCACCGCACGGCGCCAATGAAAAAGCCCCGGGCGTCGCCGTCCGGGGCCTTCCCAAACATCAGCCTGGAGAGCTGAAACCTAGTCTTCGGCGAAGGTCGCGGCGACGGGGCCGGAGTCCTTGCCCTTCTCGGCGGGGTCGCGGTCGACGAACTCAATCACCGCCAGCGGGGCGTTGTCGCCGTAGCGGAAACCGGCCTTGAGCACGCGGATGTAGCCGCCCTGGCGGCTCTGGTAGCGCGGGCCGAGCACGGAGAACAGCTTGCCGACCTGAGCCACGTCGCGGACCTGGGCGATGGCCTGGCGGCGGGCGTGCAGGTCGCCGCGCTTGGCCAGCGTCACCAGCTTCTCCACGAAGGGGCGCAGTTCCTTGGCCTTCGGCAGGGTCGTGACGATCTGTTCGTGCTTGATCAGGCTGGCGGACATGTTGGCGAACATCGCCGTGCGGTGAGCGGCCGTGCGGCCCAGTTTGCGGTGAGCTTTGCCGTGACGCATCTCGAAATCTCCTTAGGCCATCTGGCCCGCTGGACGCTCCCGATCTGCGGGGTCTACGTCCGTCCAACCCAATCCCAGCCCGCTCCCGCCTGGGTCAACACGAAGCGCCGGGGCCCTCCGCCGCTGTTGCGGCTTCATCGGGCCCGAACCGCCGAAACGGTCCGGAGTTGGCGCGGGAAACACGCCGGCGGAGACCGCTCGACATGCTCCGATCCTCTGGATCCAGGATCCGCCGGGCGGATCCTGGGCCGTCTTACATCTGGTCTTCGAACTTCTTGGCGAGCTCTTCGATGTTCTCCGGCGGCCAGTTCGGCACGTCCATGCCGAGGTGGAGGCCCATGCCGGCGAGCACTTCCTTGATCTCGTTCAGCGACTTGCGGCCGAAGTTCGGGGTGCGCAGCATCTCGGCTTCGGTCTTCTGGATCAGGTCGCCGATGTAGACAATGTTGTCGTTCTTCAGGCAGTTGGCCGAACGGACCGACAGCTCCAGCTCGTCCACCTTCTTGAGCAGGGCCGGGTTGAACGGCAGCTCGGGCTTGGCCTCGCCCTCGACCTTCTTCTTCGGCTCCTCGAAGGTGATGAAGATCTGCAGCTGGTCCTGGAGGATGCGGGCGGCGTAGGCCACCGCGTCCACCGGCGAGACCGCGCCGTTGGTCTCCACTTCCATGACCAGCTTGTCGTAGTCGAGACTCTGGCCCTGACGGGTCGGCTCGACGCGGTAGGCGACGCGCTTGACCGGCGAGTAGAGGGCGTCGACGGCGATCAGGCCGATCGGCGCGTCCTCGGGCCGGTTCATCTCGGCGGCCACGTAGCCCTTGCCGGTCTGGACGGTGAACTCCATCCGCACGCTGGCGCCCTCGTCGAGGGTGCAGAGCACGTGGTCGCCGTTGAGGATCTCGATGTCGGACGGCGCCTCGATCTGGCTGGCGGTCACCGCGCCCGGGCCGGTGGCCCGGAGCGTCATCCGCTTCGGGCCTTCGGAGTGCATCCGCACTGCGAGCTGCTTGATGTTCAGGACGATGTCGACGACGTCCTCACGCACGCCTTCCAGCGACGAGAACTCGTGCACGACGCCGTCGATCTGGACGGCGGTGACGGCCGCGCCCTGCAGCGAAGAGAGAAGGACGCGGCGCAGGCTGTTGCCCAGCGTCACGCCGAAGCCGCGCTCGAGCGGCTCGGCCACCAGCCGCGCCTTGCGGCTGGCGTCGGCGCCGGTCTCGATCAGCGGCTTCTCGGGACGGATGAGCTCGTTCCAGTTTCTTTCGATCACGGATGGTGTCCCTCGAACGCAGGATCGCCGGCCGCAATCGCGGTCCGGCGCCTCGGAATTTTCGTACTTCTCGGACTCAGACGCGCCGACGCTTTGGCGGCCGGCAGCCGTTATGCGGAATAGGGGTCACGTCGCGGATGGTGGTGATCGTCATGCCGACCGACTGCAGGGCTCGAAGCGCCGACTCACGGCCCGAGCCCGGGCCGGAAACGTTGACTTCCAGGGTCCGCACGCCGTGCTCGGCCGCCTTGCGGCCCGCGTCCTCGGCCGCCATCTGCGCGGCGTAGGGCGTCGACTTCCGCGACCCCTTGAAGCCCATCATGCCGGCGGAAGACCAGGAGATGGTGTTCCCCTGGGCGTCGGTGATGGTGATCATGGTGTTGTTGAACGAGGCGTTCACGTGCGCCACGCCCGAAGTGATGTTCTTACGCTCGCGGCGTTTAACGCGCGCCGGTTCCTTGGCCATAGGAGATCAGCTCTCTTACTTCTTCTTGCCGGCGATCGGCTTGGCCGGGCCCTTGCGGGTCCGGGCGTTGGTGTGGGTGCGCTGGCCGCGGACGGGCAGGCCCTTGCGGTGACGCAGGCCGCGGTAGCAAGCCAAGTCCATCAGCCGCTTGATGTTGACGGCGGTCTCGCGGCGCAGGTCGCCTTCGACCGTGTAGTCGCGGTCGATGGCCTCGCGGATCTGCAGCACTTCCTGATCGGTCAACTGGTTGACGCGCCGGGCGTCCTCGATGCCGACCTTGCCGACGATCTCCCGCGCCTTCGCCGGGCCGATGCCATGGATGTACTGCAGCGCGATCACGACGCGCTTGTTCGTGGGAATGTTTACGCCAGCGATACGGGCCACGTGGGAATCTCTCCTAGCACGCAAGAGAAGCGCGAACGGCGCCCCGGCCCCCGTAGACCCGCAGGTCAGGCCGGCGCGTCCTTCGCGCTCTTTCGCGGAAGCGCTTCGTTATATGGATCGGCATGGGCGCGTCAATGCGTAAACGCGGAAATATGAACGCGCCATCCACCCCGGTCGAAGCGATCCGCCACCCGGGAGAGAAGGTCATTTCGCCTGACATTGCGCCAGGAGCGTAAAGGAAACATGCCCAGGGCCCTGGGCGCAATGATGGCGAAGCGCAGGGCGCGGCGTCCGCTTGACGCTGCCGCACGCACGCACACACTCCGCCCATGGCGAGCCTTTCCGACTTCATCCGCGGCCTTCCCAAGGCCGAGCTGCATCTGCACATCGAAGGCAGCCTCGAGCCGGAGCAGATGTTCGAGTTCGCGAGGCGCAACCGAATCACCCTGCCCTTCGCCTCCGTCGAGGCGCTGCGCGCGGCCTACGCCTTCGGCGCCCTGCAGGACTTCCTGGACATCTACTACCAGGGCGCGGACGTGCTGCGCGCCGAGGAGGACTTCCGCGACCTGGCGCTGGCCTACTTCCGCCGTGTCGCCGCGGACGGGGCGCGCCATGTCGAGCTCTTCTTTGATCCGCAGACCCACACCGGCCGGGGAATCCCGTTCAAGGTGGTCGCCGACGGCCTGCTCGCCGGCATGGCCGACGCCCAGCGGGACCTGGGCGTCAGCGCCAAGCTGATTTTCTGCTTCCTGCGCCACCTCGACGAGGACGCGGCTTTCGCCACCCTTGGCGAGGCCGAGCCCTACCTCGACCGCCTCGTGGGAGTCGGGCTCGATTCGTCGGAGGTCGGCCATCCGCCCGCCAAGTTCGCCCGCGTGTTCGCCGCGGCCCGCGAACGAGGCCTGAAGCTCACCGCCCACGCCGGCGAAGAGGGGCCGCCAGCCTACGTCCACGAGGCGCTAGACCTGCTGCATGTCGACCGGATCGACCACGGCAACCGATCGCTCGAAGACCCCGGGCTGGTGCGCCGCCTCGTCCGCGAGCGGAGGACGCTGACGGTCTGCCCGCTCTCGAACCTCAAGCTCTGCGTGGTGCGCGATCTTGCGGCGCATCCCCTGAAGCGCATGCTGGAGCTCGGCCTGAAGGCCACCGTGAACTCCGACGACCCGGCCTACTTCGGCGGCTACCTGGCGGAGAACTGGATCGCCACGACGGAGGCGTTGGGCCTGACGCGCGACGATCTGATCACCCTGGCGAAGAACAGCTTCACCGGGTCGTTCCTGGAGGCGGCGGAGATCGAGCGCCACCTCGCCGCCATCGACGCCTACGCGGCGGCTTGAACGCCCCCTCAGTATCGGCGCGTTCCGCGCCGATACTGAGGAGGCGTTCGGGACTCAGCTCTTTCGCAGCATGACGTAGCCGATGTCCGCCGGCAGCAGGCCGCTCACCGCAGCGATCCCCGCGGCTGCGACGTAGAGGGCCGCAGCCTTCACCGCCGACACGCTGCGATCATAGCGGATGCGCGCCCACAGGCCGCGTGTGGTCATCGACGGCAGGCGCCCCTGGGCGAGGGTTTCGAAGCCGTGCCCGCGCATCAGCGTCAGGAGCGCGCGCCGCGTGTAGTAGGCCAGGTGGGGCGACGGCAGGCCCTCCTGCCACATCCGCGCGAGCGGACCGCTTGCGCCGAAGCGCGCCGCGAGCCGGGACGCCTGGAAAACCACGCCCTCGGCCATCGGCAGGTTGAGGATGAGCACGCCGCCCGGATTCAGGCGCGCGCGCGCCGCCTCGGCCATGGCGTGCGGGTCCGGCAGGTGCTCGTAGACATCGTTGAAGCTGATCGCGTCGAAGGTCGCGCCGGGCGCCAGGGCGTCAGGGAAGAAGCCCTCGATCACCGGCGCGCCCGCGGCGCTCGCCCGCACGGCGACCTCATGGTCCGGCTCCAGGCCTGTCACGCGGTAGCCGCGGGCGGCGGCGGCCTCCAGGAACCAGCCGTGCGCAGAGCCCACGTCGAGCAGTGTGGCCGCAGGCGCGAGGTGGGGCGCGGCCGCGTCGAGCAAGCGGGCGAAGTTGGCGACCCGCAGCGCCTTCAGCGCCCGCTCGCGCCGGGTCTCGTCCAGCCGGTCCTCGGCCGTGCGGTTGATTTCCACCGGGAAGGCGCTGCGATAGAAGCCGCAAGGGCGGCAGCGGAAAGTCCCCGCCAGGGCGTCCGGCCGCATGGGCTGGCCGCAGAGAAAGCAGTCCAGCGCCGCGCGGGGGAGCGGCGCCGCACCCGTCACGTCAGGCGTTGACCTTGCTTAGCGCCGCGTCGATCGCGCCAGTCACGGCTTCGATCGTGCCCATGCCGTCGACCTCCGCCAGCTTGCCCTGGCCCTCGTAGTAAGGGAGCAGGGGTGCGGTCTGCTCGTTGTAGGCCGCGAGCCGGACCTTGAAAGTCTCCGGATTGTCGTCCGCCCGGCCGCTCTCGGCGAAGCGCCCGGCGATCCGCTGCAACAGCGCGGCGTCGTCGACCTTCAGCCGCACGACCTTGTCGATCTGGCTGCCGCGGCGCTTCAGCATGAGGTCCAGCGCCTCGGCCTGGGCGAGCGTGCGCGGGAAGCCGTCGAAGATCGCCCCGCCCGCGGCTTCCGCCTCGGCCAGCCGCTCCTCGATGAGGGCGATGACGATGTCGTCGCTGACCAGCCCGCCGCTCTCCATGATCCCTTGGACACGCGCGCCGAGCTCCGATCCCGAGGCGATCGCCGCGCGCAGCATGTCGCCCGTGGAAAGCTGCACCATCCCACGGGTGTCCACCAGACGCTTGGCTTGCGTTCCCTTGCCCGCCGCGGGGGGCCCGAACAGGATCAGATTCATCGTCTACTCGCCCTCCCCGCCGGCCTTGTCGTTGGATCCGGCGTTGACGCCGCCGTATCAGCGGCCGCGCATGCCTCTCAGTTTCGATTTCTTGATCAGCCCTTCGTACTGGTGCTGCAGCAGGTAGGACTGAATCTGGGTGACTGTATCCATCGTCACGCTGACCACGATCAGGACCGACGTGCCGCCCATGTAAAAGGGCGCGTTGTAGAAGCCGATCAGCGCTTCCGGCAGCAGGCAGACCAGCGCGATGTAGGCGGCCCCGATCACCGTCAGGCGCGTCAGCACGAAGTCGAGATACTCCGCGGTGCGCTTGCCGGGACGAATGCCAGGCATGAAGCCGCCGTACTTGCGCAGGTTCTCCGCCGTGTCGTCGGGATTGAAGACGACGGAGGTGTAGAAGAAGCAGAAGAAAATGATCAGCGCGCCGTAAAGCACCATGAACAGCGGGCGTCCGTGCTGCAGCTGGCCCGTCAGCGCCGGCAACCATTGCAGCCAGGTCGGGAGATTGCTCCCTGCCCCGTTCACCGCAAAACCCATCACCGTGGTCGGCAACAGCAGCAGGCTGGAGGCGAAAATCGGCGGGATCACGCCGGAGGTGTTGATCTTCAGCGGCAGGAAGGAGGTGTCGCCGCCGAACATGCGGTTGCCCACCTGGCGCTTCGGATACTGCACCAAGAGCCGCCGCTGCGAGCGCTCCATGAAGACGATGGCCACGGTCACCGCCACGATCAGGATCGCGATCAGGAACAGCACGCCGCCGCTCATCGCGCCCGTCCGCGCCAGAGAGAAGGCCTGGCCGATATAGCGCGGGAAAACCGCCACGATGCCGGCGAAGATGATCAGACTGATGCCGTTGCCGACGCCGCGGCTGGTGATCTGCTCGCCGAGCCACATCAGGAACATGGTCCCGCCGGTGAGCGTGACGACCGTCGACACGACGAAGAAGGCGCCGGGATTGTCGACTAGGCCCTCGCTGGCCTGCAGGCCCATGGCGATGCCGAACGACTGGAACAGCGCCAGCGCCACGGTCAGGTAGCGGGTGTACTGGTTGAGCGTCTTGCGCCCCGCCTCGCCGCCTTCCTTCCGCAGCTTCTCCCAGGGCGGATAGACCGTGCCCAGCAGCTGCACGATGATCGACGCCGAGATGTAGGGCATGACGTTCAGCGAGAAGATCGCCATCCGCTCGACAGCGCCGCCCGAGAACATGTTGAACATGCCCAAGATGCCCTTCGCCTGGCCCTGGAAGGCCTCGGCGAAGGCGGCGGCGGAAATGCCCGGAATCGGGATGTAGGTGCCCAGGCGGTACACGACCATCGCGATGATCGTGAACCAGATGCGCTTATGAAGCTCGGTCGCCTTCGCGAAGGCGCCGAAGTTCATGTTCGCGGCGAGCTGTTCAGCGGCCGAAGCCATTCAGCATGTCCCCTGACTCGATGTCCCGATCAGATATGACGCGCCGGTCCGCCTAGCAAACATCGGCTGCGAAGAGGCTTGCGGCCCCTTGCCCCAGCCGGAGCCGGACCGGCGACGTCGCCGGGCCGGATCAGGCTTCTGCGGCCGCTTCCGGCTTGGTGGTGGTCAAGGCGCCGCCGGCCTTCTCGACCGCCGCGCGCGCACCCGCCGTCGCCGAATAGACGGTGATGTTGATCTTCGACTTCAGCTCGCCCTTGCCGAGCAGCTTCACGCCGTCCTTGGCGCGGCGCACCACGCCGGCCTTGACCAGGGTTTCGGCGTCGATCGGCTGGCCCGCGTCCAGCTTGCCCGCGGCGATCGCCTGTTCGATGCGCCACAGGTTCACTTCCGCGAACTCCTTGGCGAACGGATTGTTGAAGCCGCGCTTGGGCATGCGCATGTGCAGCGGCATCTGGCCACCCTCGAAGCCCGCGATGGCGACGCCGGAGCGCGCCTTCTGGCCCTTCACGCCGCGGCCGGCGGTCTTGCCCTTGCCCGAGCCCGGGCCGCGGCCGACGCGCATGCGGCCCTTGGTCGAACCGGGACGCGGCGCGAGTTCGTTGAGCTTGGTCATCTTGCCTCTCCTGACGAGATCTAGCGCCGGAGCGGACGCTCCGACTCGGCGTTTTCAGACTCCCTCCCGGTCATGGGGAAGGTGATCGGGCGAAACCCGATCGGGTGGGGAATACAGGATCGGGCTCGGAGTTTGAACCCTACTCCCCCACCCTGGGCGGCGAAGGCAGCCGGTCCCTCCCCGCACAGGAGAGGGAAAGCAGCCTACCCTTCGACGACTTCCACCATGTGGGCGACCTTGGCGATCATCCCACGGACGGAAGGCGTGTCCTCGAGCGTGGAGGTCCGGCCGAGCTTGTTGAGGCCGAGGCCCACGAGCGTCGCGCGCTGGTCCTTCTTCCGGCGGATCGGGCTGCCGGTCTGGCGAACGGTGACAGTAGCCATCTTGAACCTATCCTTCCGCGTCGGCGGCGGCCGCCGCGGTGGCGGAGGCGCCGTCAGCGCGGCGGCCGACCACGTCGGAGACCTTCTTGCCGCGCTTGGCGGCGACCTGGCGGGGCGAGGCCTGGGCCTTCAGCGCCTCGAAGGTCGCGCGCACCATGTTGTAGGGGTTGGACGAGCCGACCGACTTGCCGACGACGTCCTGGACGCCCAGGGTTTCCAGCACCGCGCGCATCGGGCCGCCGGCGATCACGCCGGTGCCGGGAGGCGCCGCGCGGACCATGACCTTGCCCGCACCCCAACGGCCATTGCCGTCATGATGCAGGGTGCGGCTCTCGCGCAGCGGCACGCGGATCATCGACTTCTTGGCTTCTTCGGTCGCCTTGCGGATGGCTTCCGGCACTTCGCGCGCCTTGCCATGACCGAAGCCCACGCGGCCCTTCTGGTCGCCCACCACCATCAGGGCGGCGAACGAGAACCGGCGGCCGCCCTTCACGGTGGCGGCGACGCGGTTGATGTGGACCAGCTTCTCGACGATTTCGCTGTCGCGCTCTTCTTCGCGATTGCGACGGTCGCCGCGCTCTTCGTTCCTGCGAGCCATCGATCGTTCCTCAGAAATTCAGGCCGGCTTCGCGCGCGGCGTCCGCCAGGGCCTTGACCCGGCCGTGATAGAGGTAGCCGCCGCGGTCGAAGACCACGTCCTTTACGCCCTTCTCGATGGCGCGTTGGGCGATCAGCGCGCCGATGCGGGCGGCGGCGTCCTTGTCGGCGCCCTTCTTGCCCTTCTCGTCGCCTTCCAGCGTGGAGGCCGCCGCGACGGTCACGCCGCGTTCGTCGTCAATGATCTGGGCGTAAATGTTCTTCGCAGAGCGGAAGACCGACAGCCGGGGGCGGCCGCCGGCGACCTTCCGCAGGCGGGAGCGGACGCGCTGAGCGCGGCGCTTGGTGGTGTCGCGAGCAGAGAGGGCCATCTTACTTTTTCTTCCCTTCCTTGCGGCGGACCTTCTCGCCGGCGTACCGCACGCCCTTGCCCTTGTAGGGCTCCGGCGGACGTATGCGGCGGATGCGGGCGGCGATCTCGCCGACCGCCTGCTTGTCGATGCCCGAGATCTTGATCTCGGTCTGCTTCGGCGTGGCGAAGGTCACGCCGGCGGGCGGGGCGATGTCCACGTCGTGGCTGAAGCCCAGCTGCATGGAGAGCGCCTGGCCCTTCATCGCCGCGCGGTAGCCGACGCCGACCAGCTCGAGCGTCTGCTCGTAGCCCTGTGTGACGCCCACGACCATGTTGTTCACCAGGGTGCGCGAGAGGCCCCACATGGCTTGCGCCCGCGTGGCCTCGTTGCGCTTGGAGAGGACCAGCTCCTGGCCTTCCTGGCGCACTTCGATCTCGTCGGCCACGGTCCAGGCGAGCTGGCCCTTGGGGCCCTTCACCGTGACGGTCTGGCCGTCGATGGTCACCGTCACCCCGCTGGGCACGGCGACCGCCTTCTTTCCGATCCGCGACATCTTAGTAGACCCGGCAGAGCACTTCGCCGCCCACGTTCGCGTCCCGCGCGGCCGTGTCCGACATGACGCCCTTCGGCGTCGACAGGATCGAGATCCCGAGGCCGTTCTTCACCGGCTTCAGGTCCTTGATCGACGAATAGACGCGGCGGCCCGGCTTGGAGACGCGGCTGATCTCGACGATCACAGGCTGACCGTCGAAATACTTGAGCTCGATCTCGAACTCGGGGAAGGCGCCGGGCTTCTCCACCAGGTGGTAGCCGCGGATGTAGCCTTCATCCAGCAGCACGTCGAGGAGGCGGGCGCGCATCTTCGAGGCCGGCGTGGTGAGCTTGCTGCGATTGCGCATCGCCGCGTTCTTGATGCGGGCGATCAGATCGCCGATGGGGTCGTTGACCATGAGAGACCCTCCTACCAGCTCGACTTGACGAGGCCGGGGATCAAGCCCTGCGAACCCAGTTCGCGGAGCGACACGCGGCTCATTTTCAGCTTGCGGTAATAGGCGCGCGGGCGCCCGGTGACCTCGCAGCGATTGCGGATGCGGGTCTTGGACGAGTTGCGCGGCAGCTCAGCAAGCTTCAGCCGGGCTTCGAAACGATCCTCGAGCGGCAGGCTCTCGTCATTGGCGATCGCCTTCAGCGCTTCGCGCTTGGAGGCGTATTGCTTGACGAGCTTCTTGACCTGCTCGTTGCGGTTGACGGCGCTTTTCTTAGCCATGGTGCTCTTTCCCTCCCGTTACGCTTGCACGAACGGGAACTGGAATTCCTTGAGAAGCGCGCGCGCTTCGTCGTCGGTCTTCGCAGTCGTGGCGACGATGATGTCCATGCCCCACATCTGGTCGATCTG
>Ga0268266_10001262_pt1 | contig 30924 bp, 28 predicted proteins | sample KBSS13metaG_FD_190356 | JGI IMG/M metagenome (GOLD analysis project Ga0268266, IMG submission 190356) | Switchgrass rhizosphere microbial communities from Kellogg Biological Station, Michigan, USA - KBS S1-3 metaG (SPAdes) (version 2) | ecosystem: Host-associated > Plants > Roots > Rhizosphere... | reverse complement strand
TGGGTCAGAAGTACGGTTGGTTCGGGATGGTGGATGATCGGCACTAGAACCGCGGCGGGGCGGATCGGCCGCACTTCGGCGATCTTGCGCATCACCGGATCAATATCGTGATCACCCCGTGCCGGTGTCACGCTAGCGTCTGTAAGGCCAACCGGTACGTCAAGTGTCAGACGTTGACGGACACGTACAAAGAATTCTGTTCCAGCCAGACCCGTGACAATTTCCTGCATTAGAACGAAATCCGTTTGCAATTAGTCATCGTGCCGCTTTTCGGAATTGTGAGTTAGACAAACTCTCGCAATGAGCTCGCTTCTGCCATGGCGAAGAATTCGCCCTGCGAAAGAACTCCGAACATCGTGTTCCCGTCGACGTCACGCTCCTCGCCCATCCCGACCAGATCGTAGAACAGCGCGCGAGTCACCTTGGCCCACAAGTCTCGGCGTACATGAAGATACGGCTTGAGCCCGCCAGTTTTTGGCTGCGGCTCGAAACGCAGCACGTGGCCTGGCCCCGCCGAAATCCAGTCGTCGACGTTGGTACGAAATTGAAGAATGCGCCCCGTGTTGTCGTCCGAAACGTTCATTTCCACTGCGAGAAAAGGAACGTCATCGACGACAATCCCCACCTTCTCGACCGGCGTGACCAGGAAATACTTGTCTCCCTCTCGTTTGAGCACCGAGGCAAATAATTTCACGAGGGCTGGACGGCCGATCGGCGTCTTCTGATAAAACCATGTGCCGTCCGCGCCGATCCGCATGTCGATATCCCCGCAAAACGGCGGATTCCACCGCTCGACCGGCGGCAGGCCCTTGTTTTCGCGGGGCAGCCCTGCCGCGATCGCTTCCAGTCCACCCTGCCCTGCCTTCGCCATTGTTTTCCTTCGATAATCAGGCAACTACCGGCCTGTTCGCATCTTCGTGATTCACCCGGTTAGGCGGTGGAAGATAGCGTAAGCTTGGCCATAGATTGAGGCAGATTCGCCCGAAATGGCGCAGCAAATTCGCCCGTGGTGCGTTTGTTGCATGGCTCGCGGGTGAGATTTTAGGTGCGCAGTGAAAGGAAACGACATGGCGAAGGCCGGCGGCGAAAGTCTTGAAAAGCTGGAAGACATGATTGTGCGGGCGGCCGAGTCCACGGCCGCGCATGTGCGCGCTGCAAAGGCAGCGATCGGCTCGGTCATTTTCGGTCAGGAAGTGGTGGTCGAACACGCGCTTGTTACCGTGCTTTCAGGTGGTCATGCACTTCTGGTAGGCGTGCCCGGTCTGGCGAAAACCAAACTGGTCGAGACCATGGGCATCGTGCTCGGTCTTGACGCTCGCCGCATCCAGTTCACGCCTGACTTGATGCCGTCCGACATTCTCGGCACCGAAGTGCTGGAAGAAAGCCCGGGCGGCAAACGCAGCTTCCGCTTTATCGCCGGCCCGGTGTTCGCACAGCTACTGATGGCCGATGAGATCAACCGTGCATCACCGCGAACGCAATCCGCGCTTCTGCAAGCCATGCAGGAGCAGCACGTGACGGTCGCCGGAGCACGACACGACCTGCCCAAGCCGTTCCACGTGCTGGCGACGCAAAACCCGCTCGAGCAGGAAGGCACCTATCCGTTGCCGGAAGCACAACTCGACCGATTTCTCATGGAAGTCGATGTCGACTACCCCGATCAGGAGGCGGAGCGCAAGATTCTGTTCGACACCACCGGTGCGGAAGAATCTCGCGCAAAGCCGGCGATGACCGCCGACGATCTGCTGTCGGCACAGCGGCTCGTCCGCCGCCTGCCGGTCGGAGAGTCGGTGGTCGAGTCAATTCTCGCCCTCGTGCGCTCGGCGCGACCAGGTCCCGAAGCCGGCGATATCGGCAAGCTGATTTCCTGGGGCCCAGGGCCACGCGCGAGCCAAGCCCTGATGCTGGCGGTACGCGCACGTGCACTTCTCGATGGACGCTTTGCGCCCTCGGTTGACGACGTGCTCGAGCTGGCGGAGCCCGTGCTGAAACATCGCATGGCCTTGACCTTCGCGGCGCGCGCGGAAGGTGAAACCATCCCCAATATCATCCGGCGGCTGAAAGCACGCATCGGATAGTTGCATGGCGCAGTCACCGCCTAAAGACACCGAGACCACAACTGTCCAGCAGGCGACCGTCGGCGCTCGCAAGCTCGCCGACGCTATGCCAAGGCTGATTTTGGAAGCGCGTCGTGTTGCGTCGACGGTCATCCATGGCTTGCACGGTCGCCGGCGCGCAGGCCCGGGCGAAAATTTCTGGCAGTATCGCCGCTTCGTCTCCGGTGAACCCGCACAGAACGTGGACTGGCGGCGCTCCGCACGTGACGATCATCTGTATGTTCGCGAGCGCGAATGGGAAGCCTCGCACACTGTTTGGATCTGGCCCGACCGGTCACCGTCCATGACCTTCGCATCCGCCTTGGCTGCTGACAGCAAGCTTGAGCGGGCGTTGGTCATCGCTTTCGCTTTGGCTGAAGTGCTGGTGCAAGGCGGAGAACGCGTTGGCGTTCCAGGATTGATGCGACCGACCGCGAGCCGCAACGTTATCGAAAAAATGGCCGAATCGATTTTGCACGATCCGACTGAACGGGCCAGCCTGCCACCTTCGTTCGCCCCTTCGCCGCTGTCCGAGGTTGTGATGTTGTCCGACCTGTGGTCACCGATTGCCGACGTGCGCTCCACAATCGCGCAGCTCTCCGCTACAGGCGCGCATGGTCATGTGGTCCAGATTGTAGACCCGGCCGAAGAAAGCTTTCCCTATTCCGGTCGTGTGGAATTCATCGAGCCGGAAGGCGCCGGCAGCGTTACCGCTGGACGGGCTGAAACTTGGCGCAACGACTATCAAAACATCGTTGCGCGTCACCGCGCCGCCGTTCGCGCCGAGACCGATTTGCGTGGCTGGAGCTTCGCCATTCACCGTACCGACAGGCCGGCCAGCGAGCTCCTCCTCGTGCTGCACTCCCGCATGGGTGACAACACACAAGCGGCTATCTTTGGTAGCCGGTATGCACCGGCCAGTCCCGCGAGCGCCGCATGATCGGCTCCTTGCCCCTCGGCTTTGCCCAACCTTTGGTACTCCTCGGCCTCCTGAGCCTGCCGATCCTCTGGTGGCTGTTGCGGCTTGTGCCGCCGCGCCCACGGCGCATTGATTTTCCTCCCACGCGCCTGCTGTTTGAAATCGCCCCCAAAGAAGAAACGCCGGCGCGAACGCCCTGGTGGCTCACTCTTCTGCGACTGACGCTGGCGGCACTGGTCATCATCGCCGCCGCTGGACCCATGTGGAATCCACCGCTTGCAACGACTGATCGGGCCGCTCCGTTGCTGATCCTCGTCGATGACGGCTGGCCCGCCGCGTCGACCTGGGACGCCAGGCTGCGCACGGCCGATGAAATGATAGCGCGGGCCGAAGCGGACAATCGCGGCGTTGCACTGTTGCCTTTGTCTGAGACCGATCGCGACGTTTCCCTGCAAATCGCCGGCGCCGCCCGCGTCCAGATCAAGCAGGTCAAGCCCAAGCCCTATGGCCTCGATCGCACCGACGCGCTGCCGGCGATCGAGCGCTTCCTTGCAACTTCCCCCAATGTCGAAGTGATCTGGCTCTCGGATGGGGTAGATCTCGGCAAGGGTGCCAATTTCGTCGAAGGCCTGAAGCGCATCATTGGCAGTCACCCCCTGACCGTGGTTGAAGGTGGCTTGCCGATGTCTCATGCCCTCGCAGCTGCCGACAACGCGGCCGGTGCGCTGACGGTGAAAGTTCTGCGTGCCCGGACGGATGCAAGTGACGTGGGCGCGGTCAGTGCAATCGACCTCAAAGGTTTGCCGTTGGGCGAAGCGCCTTTCAGTTTTAAATCCGGTGATCGAGAAACCGACGCCGTGATCGATTTGCCTGTCGAAATCCGCAACGACGTGGCGCGCCTCGAAATCGTCGGTGAGCGCTCGGCAGGCGCCGTGCAATTGCTCGACAAGCGTTGGCGCCGTCGAACGGTCGGTGTCGTGTCTGGCTCAACTGCAGATCGCTCGCAACCGTTGATCGGCGCGACCTACTACCTTGCCCGCGCGCTCAATCCATTCGCTGACGTCAGTTTGGCAGAAGGTGTCGCTCCGACGGAAGCTGTGACTCGATTTTTGGACCGTCATTTGCCGATGCTGATCCTCGCGGATGTCGGCAACGTCACCGACGCGCTCGATCGCCTGAACAAGTGGATCGACAATGGCGGCGTCCTGGTGCGCTTTGCGGGACCGCACCTTGCGCGGGGCGACGACAACCTGGTCCCGGTAAAACTGCGACGCGGCGGCCGAATCCTGGGCGGCAGCCTGAGCTGGGACAAGCCGCAGCAACTCGCGGGCTTTTCGCGCGATAGCCCATTCAACGGAATGGCGGTGCCTACAGACGTCACTGTCACTCGCCAGGTATTGGCTGAGCCGGATTCCCAACTCAATGACCGCACCTGGGCCACCCTGGCCGATGGCACGCCGCTGGTGACTGCTGAACGCCGCGGCAAGGGATTGATTGTCCTTTTCCATGTAACAGCTGATAGCCGCTGGTCCGATCTGCCTCTGTCGGGGTCCTTCGTGGACATGCTTCGGCGCCTGGTGTCGCTCGCAGGCGCCACCGCGAACGCCGAGGGCGACAACGCCGCCAGCGAGAATGCGGGTAACCGCGCCGCCCAGGTCGTTCCACCGACGCGAATACTCGACGGGTTCGGTGCCTTTAGCACTCCACCTGCGACCGCCCGTCCAATTCCAAGCAACTTCACTGGACGCGGCAGTCTGGATCATCCGCCAGGCTTTTACGGTCCGCCGGAAGGTCTTGTCGCCGTCAACACACTCGCACCGGCGGACCGTCCGGTTCCGCTCGACACCTCGTCGCTGAATGCTCGCACGGACGTTTACCGGCACGGCGAACCGCTCGATCTGCGTGGGCCGATCTTTCTCGCAGCGCTCGCGCTGCTTGTGCTCGACGCGCTGGTGGTCGTCATGCTGTCGGGAGGGCTGAGTGCCTTGCGCCCACGCAGACGTGCCGCTGCCGCGCTCCTGGCGATCGGTCTGTTCGGCACCCTTACTCTTCACAACGGACTGCACGCGCAAACTGCACCGCCGCAACAGACCCCGCCGTTAACAGCGCAGCAGCAAGACTTCGCGATGAAGGCAACGTTGCAGACGCACCTGGCCTATGTTGTCACCGGCGACCCAGCCATCGACGAAGTGAGCAAAGCCGGCCTGCAGGGACTGACGCTGTTTCTTGCCCAGCGCACGGCGCTGGAAGCATCCGATCCTGTTGGGCTCGATCTTGCGCGTGATGAGCTTGCGTTTTTTCCAATAATCTATTGGCCGATCTCTCCGAACGCGCCGAAGCCCTCGCAGGCCGCGCTTGAAAAGATAGACGCCTACATGAAGCGCGGTGGCACCGTGTTGTTCGACACGCGTGACGCGGTCGATGCACCGGCGGGCCCGGGGGGAGAAATGCGCGGTCCCGGCATGATCGCACTGCGTTCAATCCTGTCCTCGCTCGATATCCCTGAGCTTGAGCCGGTCTCGCACGACCACGTGCTGACCAAGACGTTTTTTCTGCTGCGCGATTTCCCCGGCCGATTCACGAACGGCCAGCTTTGGGTCGAAGCATTGCCGGCGGAGAATGAAGATGAAGAACCTAACCGTCCGGCCCGGGCCGGCGACGGCGTCTCCTCGATCCTGATTACCTCGAACGATCTCGCGGGTGCATGGGCAATGCGGCCCGACGGTCAGCCGATGCTGCCGATGGTTCCGGGTGAACCGCGCCAGCGCGAATTCGCCTTCCGTGCCGGCGTCAACATCGTGATGTACGCACTGACCGGCAACTACAAGGCCGATCAGGTTCACATTCCGGCGCTGCTCGAGCGGCTCGGGCAATAGGAGCGGTTTGTGAACCTCGGTATTTCATTTGCTCCTTTGGTGCCGGCCTACTTGGTCTGGGTCGCGTTTGTCGTCGCCCTGGTGATCTCCGCGATACTGCTGATCGCGCGTAGCCGTGGCGCGCCATTGCGCGCGGCGGCACTGGGCCTGCTGGTGCTCGCCCTGGCGAACCCCTCGCTCACTCGCGAGGATCGCGATCCCATTCCGTCAGTCGCCGCCGTCATCGTTGACAAAAGCCCAAGCCAGAATTTCGGCGATCGCGCCCGGCAGACGGAACAGGCGCGCGATACGCTGGTGGAGCGGCTCAAGCGAATTCCGGGCCTTGAAGTGCGCGTCGCCGAAGCCGGCGCCGCCGATGGCGAAACCGACGGCACCAAACTGTTCTCGGCACTGTCGTCCACGCTCGCCGATGTCCCGCCCGATCGTGTGGCCGGCGCTGTTTTGATCACCGACGGGCGCGTGCACGATGTCCCGACGGATACTTCCACACTGGGGTTGTCTGCACCGCTGCACGCGCTGATTACCGGTCACAAGGACGAAATCGACCGTCGGGTCGTGCTGACGCTGACGCCGCGTTTTGGCATCGTCGGTCAGTCGCAGACGATCGGATTCCGCGTCGAGGATCAGGGCGCCAAAACGGGCGCCGCCGAAGTCACCGTCCGCCGCGACGGAGAGATTCTGGAAAAGCGTGTCGTCAACACACACACCGACGCCAAGTTGAATGTTCCGATTCCGCATGCCGGGCCGAATATTGTCGAGATAGAGGCCTCTCCGCTCGAAGGCGAGCTCACGCAGGTGAACAACCGCGCGGTGGTTTCGATCGACGGCGTGCGCGACAAATTACGTGTGCTGCTGGTGTCCGGCGAACCGCATGCGGGTGAGCGTACCTGGCGTAACCTGCTCAAATCCGATGCATCGGTCGACCTCGTGCATTTCACAATTCTGCGCCCACCGGAGAAGCAGGACGGCACTCCGATCAACGAGCTGTCACTGATCGCCTTTCCTACCCGCGAGCTGTTCCAGCAGAAGATTTCGGAATTCCAGCTGATCATTTTCGACCGGTACGCACGCCAAGGCGTATTGCCGCTGATCTATTTCGACAACATCGCGAAATACGTGCGCGATGGCGGCGCGGTTCTGATTGCCGCCGGCCCGGATTACGCGAGCCCCACCAGCATCTGGCGGACACCACTCGACGGAATCCTGCCCGCGGAACCGACCGGGGAAATCACCGAACGCGGTTTTCACGCGCGGCTCACCGAGGCCGGCCAACGGCATCCGGTGACCCGCAATCTCGAAGGCTCGGATACCGATCCGCCACACTGGAGCCACTGGTTCCGGCTCGTGGACATCAAGCGCAGCACCGGCACAAACGTAATGCAGGGCCCCGACGGTAAACCGCTCCTTGTCCTCGCGCGCGAGGGTGAAGGCCGTGTTGCTTTATTGTTATCCGATCACATCTGGCTGTGGGCGCGCGGCTATGAAGGTGGCGGACCGCACCTCGACCTTTTGCGCCGATTGTCCCATTGGTTGATGAAGCAGCCAGACCTTGAGGAAGAGGCTCTACGGCTGATCGTTCACGGCCGCGACATCACCATCCAGCGCCAGACAATGGCCGACACCGTCAATCAAGTCATGCTCACCTCTCCAACTGGTGAAACCCGGCCGATTGATCTGCAGAAAGTCGAGCCCGGACTGTGGCGCTCGACGACGACGGCCAATGAGCTCGGCCTCTGGCGCGCAACCGATGGCAAGCTAACGGCGCTGACGAATGTCGGCCCGGCGAACCCGAGAGAATTCGCCGAAGTGACATCGACGACCGAGGTGCTGAGCGCCTTGAGCAATGCGACCGGCGGCGACGTACGCCGGATCGCCGATGGCGATCGTGTGAATGTGCCGCGTGTGGTTCCGGTGCGCACCAGCACCACATTCAAGGGCGATGATTGGATCGGCCTGAAAATGCGTGATGCGAGCGTTGTGCGCGGCATCGGCGTCTTGCCAATCTTTGCCGGCCTCATCGGCCTCCTGCTGCTGATCGGTTCGCTCGCCGCCACATGGGCACGCGAAGGACGTTAGTCAGGCAATTTCCCAGTCTGGCCGGATCAGCCCCGTGACGCCGTCAAAGGCACCCGCGGCAAGTTCCGCCACCAACAGACGCGCGGGATCGACGGGGCCCGGCATTTTCACCTGTCCCTTCGGGATGCGCCTGAAGCCCGACTTGGCGTAGATAGGTTCATCGCCGACCAGCACCACCAATTTGTGGGCATTGGATTTCGCTTCGCTGAGCGCGCGTTGCACGAGCGCGGTGCCAACCCCGTGCGAGCGGAAGGGCGGCTCGACCGTCAGCGGACCCAGCAGTAATGCCGGGGTCTCGCCTATGCAGATCGGTGTCAGCCGGACCGAACCGATCAAAAGCGTGCCGGTGCGTGCCGTGAAAGACAGGCCGAGCACATGCCCCCGTCCCTCACGGATACGAAATGCCGTGCGCGCGAAGCGGCCAGGCCCGAATGTGCGCTCGTGCAAGCGCTCGATCGCGGGGGCATCGGCGGCGGTCTCCGGCAGAATTGTCAGCGCCAGCTCACTCATGGCGTTCCATAGTCCGTATCAGGCGCTGCCGCTTAGCATCTCGACCGATTCCGGTCCATTGCCCGTGGCATTCGACACGGCAAAAGACTAAATGAAAGCACTCAAGGTTAAGGAGTTGGTGCATGGGACTTCTGGTCGATGGCGTCTGGCAGGACGACGTTTCGCGTACAAAGGACGGTCATTTTATCCGGCCCGCCGCGCAATTCCGCAATTGGGTGACGCCGGACGGAAGCGCCGGGCCTTCGGGCAAGGATGGCTTTGCCGCAGAGTCGGGCCGCTATCACCTCTATGTTTCGCTTGCCTGCCCGTGGGCGCACCGCACGATCATTTTCCGCAAGCTGAAGGGACTCGAAAACGTCATCTCGCTCTCGATTGTCTCACCCCACGTGGATCGCGACGGGTGGACTTTCAACAAAGCGGAGGGCTCTACCGGCGACGACCTCTACGGCAAAAGCAAATTGTCGGAAATCTACCTGCTCGCTAACCCGCGGTACTCAGGTCGCGTCAGTGTGCCGGTTTTGTGGGACAAAAAGCGTAAGACGATCGTCAATAACGAATCGCCCGAGATCATCCGCATGCTCAACTCGGCGTTCAACGCACTTACAAACGTCCGCGCCGACTACTATCCCGAAAACCTGCGTGCCGAGATCGATCGTTTCAACGAGATCATTTATCCGAATATCAATAACGGCGTCTATCGTTCCGGTTTCGCCACGTCGCAAGCGGCCTATGAACAAGCCTTTCGCAACGTCTTCGACACGCTCGATGAGCTTGAGCAAGTCCTGTCACAACACCGCTACCTCGTCGGCAATACGATCACTGAGGCCGACTGGCGGCTGTTTTGTACGTTGATACGCTTCGATGCCGTTTATTACTCTCACTTCAAATGCAACTGGCGGCACATCTACGAATTCCCGAACCTTTCAAACTACGTGCGCGATCTCTATCAGGTACCTGGCGTTGCCGAGACGGTCAGCATCGAGCAGATCAAGCGGCACTATTACAGCAGCCAACGTCAGGTGAACCCCACCGGTATCGTTCCCGTCGGGCCGCAACTCGACTTCGCCGCGCCGCACGACCGCGCGCGATTCGGTTGAGTCTCACCACAACTCGCTGATTGCTGCTCCGCCGAATACTTCCGCTACCCGAGCGCGGGTGGCGCGGGTCGTGCCTTCAGGCAGCGCGTCGTTGGAAAAGAAGCCGTGCGCGATGATCTCATGGTTGGGCTTCGGACTTCCGTCCTGCCTGAAGTCGCGAGCGACGAACAGAGCAACGTGATCGCGTCGTGACGCGCGTTTGTTGAAGTAGATCCCGTAGAGCTGCGGCGAAGCTCCAAGCTGGATGTTGCCCTCCTCGGCCAGTTCGCGCGCAAGAGCTTCGAGAAGTGATTCCCCTGTCTCCACGCCTCCGCCTGGCAGGTGCCAGCCGTCGACATAGGAATGCTTGACCAGAAAAATCCGGCCGTTGCCGTCAATGACCATGGCGCGGGCGCCCAGCGTCGCCGCACGTGAGAAACGCCAATAAAAGTGCATAACCCGGCGGATGACCGGCTCCAGCGTTCGGCGCAGACGATTCAGGCCCATGGGCTTCTTTCTCGTGCCCGGTCTTTCTAGCGACAGTCCCGTTCACAAGGCCTAAAAAGTCGGGTTCTCAGTTTAGAATACTTCTAATATAAGAAATTGGTGCTACCGACCTGAAGGGACCGTCCGTGAAACGTTTTGCCGACCTTACAGAGCAGGAAGTTTTGGCGCTCGCGATCACCAATGAAGAAGAAGACAGCCGCATCTATCGCGATTTCGCCCAGGGTCTCCGCGAGGAGTACCCCGCATCAGCCAAGGTCTTCGACGAGATGGCCGACGAAGAAATTCACCATCGAACGATGCTGTATGACCTCTATCGGAAAAAATTCGGCGAATATTTGCCGCTCATCCGTCGCAACGACGTCAAGGATTTCATCCCCCACAAGTCGACGCCCTGGCTGACGCGTCCTCTTGTTCTAGGTGACGCGCGAAAGTTCGCTGAGAAGATGGAGGACGAGGCGCAACGCTTTTATCGGAAGGCCGCCGACGGCGCCCGTGACGTTTCCGTGCGTCAGCTCCTGCTTGAGCTCGCCGAGGCCGAGGCCGGCCACGCAAGCCTTGCGCATAAGCTGGGCGAGCAAATTCTCACCGACAGTGCACGCGCCACGGAGGATGCAACCTCGAAACGCGCATTCATGCTCCAATACGTGCAACCCGGACTCGCGGGCTTAATGGACGGATCGGTGTCGACGCTTGCGCCGCTTTTTGCGGCGGCGTTCGCCACGCAAAATACCTGGCAGACATTCCTTGTCGGCATTGCCGCTTCGGTCGGCGCGGGAATCTCGATGGCTTTCGCGGAGGGTCTTTCGGACGATGGTTCTCTCACCGGTCGCGGTTCGCCATGGATCCGTGGTCCGGTCTGCGGACTCATGACCGCCGTTGGCGGGCTCGGGCACACCCTGCCCTATCTGATCCCGCACTTCATGACTGCCACCGTCCTCTCGGTGATTATCGTGATAATCGAGCTCGCAGCGATATCGTGGATCCGCATGCGTTACATGGACACCCCTTTCCTGCGTGCGGCATTTCAGGTGGTCGTCGGCGGGGCGTTGGTCTTCGCCGCCGGCATATTGATCGGCAGTTCGTAACTGTCATTGTCCCACTTCGCGTAGTACGAGTCCTGTCGACAGCTACGCCGCCCTTCCGAGCGGGACAAACACGATGTTCACCCTCGCCCATCTTTCCGACCCGCATCTCGCACCGCTGCCGGCGCCGCAATGGAAGGAGCTATTCGGCAAACGTCTGACCGGTTACATCAATTGGCAAAAGAAACGCCGCTTTATCCACGACGCGGAAAAGCTTGCGGCGATCGTCGCCGACATCAAAACGCAAAAGCCGGACCACATCGCGGTCACCGGCGATATCGCAAATATCGCCCTTGCCGCGGAATTTCGGCAGGGTCGCGATTGGCTTGAGGCCCTGGGCCCAGCAAAGAACGTCAGTCTCGTGCCTGGCAACCACGACGTCTACGTGAGCGAGGCTGCTGCTTTCGCCGCCCGCCAGTGGGGGGCCTACATGAACGACGACGAAAACGTCGGCGGATTCCCCTATTTGCGGCGACGCGGCAATGTCGCTCTGGTCGGGCTCTCAAGCGGCGTGCCAACTGCGCCGTTTCTGGCGACCGGTTGGCTAGGTGCCAAGCAGCTCGCCGAGCTAGCGGCAACGCTCAATCGGCTCAGCACAGAAAAGGTCTTTCGCATCGTCCTGATTCATCATCCGCCAACAACTGAGTCCGCGCAGCACAAGCGACTCATGGACGCGCACGTCCTCAAGCGCGTAATTGCCGCGCATGGAGCGGATCTGCTGCTGCATGGGCACGACCATCTTCACATGATCAATTGGCTCGAAGGCCCGAACGGCACGCGTGTTCCCGCCGTCGGCGTGCCATCGGCGTCAGCCAGACCCGGTACGGACAAAGACCCCGCCGCGTATAATCTCTACCAGGTTGGCGGCGGACCCGGCGCGTGGCAGTGCGAACTTATATCGCGCGGTCTCACCGCCGCCGGTGAGGTTGCGGAGCAAAAGCGCTTCATGCTGACAGACTAGGGATGCGGGGTGCTGAGCATGGCCAACGCGAAAAGACCTGCCACGCCGACAATCAGGCCGTAAATGAAAATGCGGATCGCGCGCCAGCGGCGCTGATTGCGCGCACGCCGCAAGACAGACTGCGCAACACCGCGCCCTTCATCATCGCTCAAGGCTCGCTCACGCTCGACCAGTCGACGAGCGACGTACCGGGTGATCGCGTCGACCATGGCGGGTACCTCGTACGATTCCGCCAGAACGGCACGCCCGTACCGCGTATCTTGCACGAAGCGATATTGTCGCTTGTCGCGACCCATCTCGACATGGGCAATCACGTCGATCCAAAGCCTCGGCACATCACCCTTGCTCACGCCGCGGTCGAACAAGTCCACGTCACCCGGCACGTCCTTGAACAACGGATCGAGAGCTTCATTGAGCAAATCCAGGCGCGCGACGTCAGCATCACGCAGGTCCACGACGACGCCGGAGCGCTCGGCCGCTTCGATGCGCGCGTCGCGCACGGCGTCCTTCAGCGGGTTAAAGGGTTCTGCTGAAGTGGAATCGTCTTTCTGGCTTTCCCACATACCATCAATCTAGCAACGCCCGGGCGGCAGGCAAGGAAGAAAGCATTAGTTTTCAAGAAGTTTGAGGGACTCGTTAAGGCGGCGCCACGCCGTACTTTCGAGCCCAACCCAGACCGTCCTCCGTACGGGCGCGCGGCCGATATTCGGCGCCGATCCAGCCTTGGTATCCCAGTTTGTCCACGGCCTCGAATACGGCCGCGTAGTTGATTTCGCCCTCGTCCGGCTCGTGCCTGGATGGCACTGCTGCGCACTGCAGGTGTCCGACCAAGGGCAGGAATTTCTCGAGACGGTGGATCAAATCGCCGCCCACAATCTGCACATGATAGAAATCGAACTGCATGCGGATGTTTGGCTTTGCAGCTTTTTCGATGACGGCAGCGGCATGTTCGACGTGATTGAGAAAGTAGTTCGGCCTGTCCCGACCGTTGATCGGCTCGATCAGCAGTTTGATATTTTTAGCTGCGGCAAGATCAGCGGCATGCATCAGATTGTCGAGAAAGATGCGATCGGCCGCCGGCCGTTGCTCGGGCGCAACCTTGCCAGCGAGGCAATGGATCGCGCTCGCGCCGATTGCGCTTGCATAGTCGAGTGCACGGGTGAACACCGCCTGCCACTCCTTCTGACGTCCTGATACGGCGGCGAGCCCGAATTCACCTTCACGACCCGGTGGCGTATTGAGACCCAAAATGGTGAGGCGATTTCTTTCGATGGCACCTTTCACCGCATCGGCCGGTACATCGTAGGGAAATTGCAGCTCGATGGCCTTGAAGCCAGCAGCCGCAGCAGCATCGATCCTTTCGAGCAGCGGTCGTTCGGTGAAAAGATAGCCGAGATTGGCGGCAAAACGCGGCATTGGACGGTCCTCGATGATCCCTTGCGCGCGGGAGCGCGGGCGTATTCATTAGCGCTGAGATCCACACAAGACCATCCGGAAAATCGATGTCCACCAATACAGCGTTTCATATTGCCGTGCTGCCAGGCGACGGCATCGGTCCCGAAGTCATGGAGCCGACGCTCGAGATCCTGCGCCGGATCGAGGCGAGCACTCCGAGCCTGGCGTTCCGATTCACCGAGGGTGCGGCCGGAGCGGGCCACTACAAAGAGACTGGCAAGTCGATGCCGGATTCGACCATCAAGCTTTGCGAGGGTGCCGACGCCATCCTGCTTGGTGCCTGCGGTCTGCCGAGCATACGTTATCCCGACAACACCGAGATCATGCCGCAGGTCGAACTACGTTTCATTTTCGACCTTTACGCCGGCGTGCGACCGGCCCGTCTCATCCCTGGCATACCGAGTCCAATCGTCGATGCGCACACGCGCGGCATCGATTTCATATTGATCAGAGAATCGACCGAAGGTCTGTTCGCATCGATGGGCAAGGGCGTCGTCACCAAGGACGAGGCTCGTGAGACCCTGGTGATCACCCGCAAGACGTCGCAGCGCCTGTTCGATTTCTCGCTCAGACTCACCGAGCGGCGCAAGAAACGCGGAAAGGCGGGCGTGCTGACCTGTGTCGACAAGGCTAACGCTTTCAAAGCCTACGCCTATTTTCGTTCGATCTTCGACGAGCGCGCAAAGAATTTCCCAGATGTGAAAACCAGTCATGTTTACGTCGATGCCTGCGCTGCACTGATGGTGCGCAGACCGTGGGATTTCGATGTGATGGTGATGGAAAATATCTTTGGCGACATTCTCTCGGATCTCGCGGCCGGACTGATCGGCGGGCTTGGCATCGCTCCGTCCGCCGATATCGGTGACAAGCACGCAGTGTTTCAGCCCTGCCACGGCACGGCACCCGACATCATGGGTCAAGGCAAGGCCAACCCGACGGCGATGTTTCTTTCCGCGGCCATGATGCTCGATTGGCTTGCCGATAAACATGATCATCAACCGGCGGCGGACGCCGCGCAGCGCATCGAGAACGCAGTCGACAAGGCTTACGCCGGCGGCATCAAGCCGATGGAGTACGGTGGCAAGGACGGAACCGCTGCCATTGCCAAGGCCGTGCTCGACGCGTTGGGCTGATTTAGAGGCCGACGAATTCCTTGATCGCTGCCAGGAACTGCTCCGGTTGCTCAAGCGGAGGACAGTGACCGCAACCCTGCAGCTCGATGTATTTGGCACCTGGAATCTTGTCGACGATCTGCTTGTTGAGCGCCGGTGGCGTCGCCTGGTCGAATTCGCCACACACGACAAGCGTCGGCACCTTCATATGGTGCAGCATCGGCACCAGATCGGCTTCCTGCAGGATCTTGCATGCCGCCTGAAATGCCTTTGGATCGATGCCCATCAGGACTTTCTTGCGTTCCTCTATCTTCTCGGGGTGCGCAGCGAGATAGGCCGGCGAGAAAACGCGTTTTGCGGCGATCTCTGCGATGCTGCCCAGGCCGCCGTCAGCAACCTTTTCAGCCATGACCGCGAAAGCTTCGCGTCCCTCCGGCGGGAATCCGGCCGCGGCATCACTCACGACCAGCTTCGATATTCGCTCAGGATGCGCGAGCGCAAATGCCAAAGCGACAGTACCCCCAAACCCATTGCCTATCAGCACAGAGTCCTTGCCTATTCCGAACTCATCGAAACCGTCTTCGATTACCGCGAGATAGGCATCCATCAGCGCCAGCATCGCTGGCTGCGATCCGTGAAAGCCCGGCAAGTTGAACAATGTGATGCGATGCTTGGCCGCCAGCTTCGGCAGCACTGGGTCAAAGGCAAAACGATCGGCAAGCAACGAGTGCAACAAGACCAGATCCCGGCCCTCGCCCATCCGAACGGCGGTGAGCGCGCCGCGTCCGGCGCTTAACTGTTGCAGCTGCATTGCATCCTCCTTTCGGGCCCGGTCTATTCCCGGCCCGCTCAAAATTAATTCCGTGGGCACCGGCCCGCAGAAAACGCCAGACTATAACGTCCGGCTCGCCTTGCCGTTCGACCCGTGTCAGGCTGGAGGTAGAATAGCGGTTCAACGCCACGGCGTACGCGATCGCAAGCGGACGCTTATAAACAGAATGTCCAGGGAGGACTACCTCATGTTGACGCCGACTCTGGCACGGGGACCTCGAACCCTGTGCGCGCTCTCAGCCGGTCTTGCGATTGTCGCGCTGAATGCAAGCCTCGCCGCAGCTCAGACCTTCGGCTTTGCGACAATGCAGCCCGGCACGCTCAACCACACGTCTGGATCGGCCGTTGCGAAGGTACTGAAAGAAAAAGCCGGTTTGAATGTCGTCGTGCAGCCGACCGCGGGCGAATCCGTCCTGATTCCACTCGTCAGCCGCGGTGAAGCGGAATTCGGTATCGCCAATATTCTCGAAGTGCAGGCCGCCAAAGCCAGCGCACCCAATCTCCGCTTGATCGGGTCGCTGCATCCGTTGCGCGGCGCGTTCTGGGTCCGCAAGGATTCGAACATGCGCACAATGGCCGACCTCAAAGGCAAGCGCGTCGGCATGGGTTATTCCGCCATGAAGACGATCGATCCGATGATCAAGGCGATTCTCGCGACCGGCGGTCTAAGCGAGAAAGATGTCACACCCGTTCTCATTCCCAATGTGATCCGCGGCGCCGACGATTTCACCTCCGGTGCAGCCGATATGTTCTTCTTCGCCTTCGGCGCGCCAAAGGTGCGCGAAGTCGACGCCACCGTCGGAGGCATCCGCGCGCTGGAAATTCCGGAAAACGGTATGGCCGCCTCGAAGAAAATTCTGCCGGAAGGCTACCTCTCTCCTGCCGTTCCGAATCCCTTCTTCGTCGGAGTCGAGAAGCCGATGGGAGTGTACAGCTGGGACAACATGATCTTTGCCAGTTCCAAGGTGAGCGACGAGGTTGTCTACAAAGTGATCGAAGCGCTTGAGAGCAACAAAGCCGAACTGGTGGCGATCCAGCCGGCGCTGCGCGAATTTTCCGTGGAAGCACTCTACAAGAACTACGACATTCCCTATCACCCCGGCGCGTTGAAGTACTTCAAGGACAAGAACATCACGGCCAAGTCGCTCAATTAGTAAAGGCTCGCCGTGAGCGAAGAACGCATTGTTCCCGACGCGACTGAATTTGCGTCCGTCGCATCGAAAGCGACAATTTTCTGGACCAATGTCTTCCAGTCTATCCTGGTGACTGTCGTTGTCTTGTGGGTGCTCGACATTCCGCGCCGGGTCTTCGGCGCTGGAATCTATCTCGAGCAGGTATTGACGGTCAGCCTCGGACTGACCCTGGCGCTCGCATTCATTGCCGAAACCGGACGCAAACGCCATTGGAGTGACTGGATTGCTGTTGCTGCGTCAATCGTTCTGTGCGGTTACATCGCGGCCCGCTACGAGGCCCTGACGCTCGAAAGCGCTGACCTGCCGCTCGACGGCTTGATCGTCAGCGTCATCCTCGTTTTTCTTGTTTTGGAAGCCAGCCGGCGCACCTCGGGGTGGGGTTTTGTCGGCATCATCCTGGCGATGGCAGTCTACATCTATATCAGCCCGCATCTGCCCGGCGATTTTCAGACCCGTTACGTATCGCCGGAACGGCTGATGATCTACCTCGGTCTCGATATCAATGGCGCGATCGGGTCGATCCTGCAGGTAGCCATTATCATCGTGATCCCGTTCACGATTCTGGGCCAGGTGCTGGCGCGCACAGGAGGCGTCGATTTCTTTTCCGATCTTTCAATGGCGGCGATGGGAAATTTCCGCGGCGGCGCAGCCAAGATCGCAGTATTCGGCTCGGCGCTGTTTGGCATGATTTCCGGCAGCGCTGTCGCCAACGTGCTGGCCGTCGGCATTGTCACCATCCCAATGATGGTGAAATCCGGCTTCACGCCTTATCGCGCGGCAGCGATTGAGTCGGTCGGATCGACCGGCGGTCAAGTGATGCCACCCGTGATGGGAGCTTCGGCATTCATCATGGCCGAGTTCCTCCAGGTCCCCTACAGCGCGGTCTGTTTCGCCGCGATCATTCCCGGAATCCTGTTTTACTCGTGCCTGTTCTTTTTCGTCGATCTTGAAGCCGCCAAGCACAAAATCGGCGCGGCCAAGGTCGACGACGCGCCAAAATTTCTCGATGTGCTCAAGGACGGCTGGCCGTTCCTTCTCCCGATCGCCTTTCTCGTGACAGCGCTAATGTATCCGGAAATTTCGCAACTCACGCCGGAAAAGGTTGCGGTCGTCACCACAGGTTTGGTGATGCTGTTGAGCACGTTCTTCGGCTATCGCGGCCGCAAGACCACGGTCCTGCAGATGCTCAAGGCGGTCAGCGACACCGGGCGCGTTTCCCTCGACATCATTTTGATCGGCGCAGCGGCCGGCATCATGGTGGGCATCATGAGCATTTCCGGCCTTGCCTTTTCGATGACGATCCAGCTGCTGGCTTTGTCTGGTGATAATATTTTCGCACTACTGCTGCTGATTGCCGTGCTCGCTTTCGTGCTCGGCATCGGCTTGCCGACAGTGAGCGTCTACATTCTCACCGCGACGCTGCTGGCACCGGCGCTCGTAAAGCTCGGCGTCACGCCGATGGCCGCGCATATGTTCGTGATGTACAACGGCATCCTCTCGATGATCACACCTCCGGTCGCCTTCGCAGCCTACGCCGCCGCAAATATTGCCCGCACCGATGGCTGGACCACGGGCTGGCTCGCCTGCCTGGTCGGCTGGTCGACTTTCGTGTTGCCCTTCCTGTTCGTTTTGACGCCGAGCCTGTTGATGGACGGAACGTGGACCGAGATCTTCTTCAATTTCAGCCGCGTGATGTACGGGATTTATCTGGGCACCGCGGTCGGCGTCGGTTTTGCACTCATGCCTCTCAGCATCGTGTCGCGAATCATTTACGGCGCGCTGTCGCTTGCCGTCGTGCTTCCGCCGGAAACATTCAAAGGAGCGATCTACGTCAATTTTGTTGGCATAACGGCATCGGCCGCCTTGCTGGCGGCCGATTGGTTGCGTTTGCGCGCATCGAAACGCGCGGCAGCTGCGAGATAATGCAGGCGGCCGTTAGTTGCCCTCACGCCAGAGGCCGAGCGCTTCCTGTGCCGGTCGATCGGAAATCGAGAACAGGACGGCGTCGCCACCTGTCACAGTGTGCGAGTAGCGCTTCCACGGCGGCACCACGAATACGTCGTTGACACCCCACTCAAAGGGTTTGCCGTCGATCGTCGTTGTGCCACGGCCTTCCGCCACAGCGAATATCGTGCCGTCGGTTGAGCGGTATGGTTCGCCTTTGAATCCTTTCGGCAGCAGGGCGAGATTGGCACCCATGGTGGGCAACACTGGCCCGCCATTGATCGGGTTGGCGTAGCGCACACGCGCGCCGTGACGCTTGTCGACGTCGCCGGTCGACTTCAGGCGCTCGAGGATGGGCCGCATCTTGGCATACGGATAATTGATCACCGGTGAACGGTTGAGATGCACCGGCGCACCGTCCGGCAACACACCGGTGGCATAGCGTTCGAATGAATCACCGTCCTGGTGGTTGACGTTCTGCATCTTCTCGTCGAAATGCGAAGCAAACGACGCCTGAAAATGATTGACCGTCGGCATGTCGAGCACGTCGAGCCACATGACCGGCTCCTTGCCCGGATTGCCGTGATCGTGCGGCGCCCAGTTCGCTGTAATGATGAAGTCGCCGTGCTCCATATGCGCCTTCTCGCCTTCAACTGCGGTGTAGGCGCCCTTGCCCTTGAGCACGAAGCGAATTGCGGATGAGACGTGCTGGTGCGCGTCGGCAATCTCGCCGGGCATGATCAGCTGGATGCCTGCAAAGAGCGAATTGGTGATGCGCGATTTGCCGGGCTCGCCGGGATTCTCAAGCACCAGAACACGACGCTCGGCCTCCTCGGCGGTGATGACATCACCGGCCTCCAACATCAGCTTTTCGACCTCGCCAAATTTCCACAGCGCCGGGAGCATCTGCGTCTTGGGTTCGGGCGTGACAAGACCCTTGAGCACTTCCCAGAGTGGCGCCAGATGATATTTCGAGATCTTTTCGTAATAAGCCTGCCGCGCGCCTGTAATGTTGTGCTTGGAACCGGGAGTATCGATCGCAAGCGTCATGGGTGTGCTCCTTCCAAACGAATTGTCATTTTGCGGCCTCTATAGCCGATTTCCACGCCGGTCGGAACCCGGCTTGGGAATGCCTACTATGAGCTAGTTATTGACCGACCCGCCGTCCACGACGATCGACTGGCCGGTCACGAAATCGCTATCGCTCGACGCCAGAAACAGCAGTGCGCCGAGCAGATCCTCTGGGTAGGCGTCCCGTTTGAAAGCACGACTGTTGCGTACCGGAATCCGCTCTTCCTCGACGTGCGTTGCGTTTTCCAGACCTGTATCGCTCAAAATGTAGCCCGGCGACAAAGAGTTGACCGCAATGCCGTACTCGCCGAGCTCGCGCGACAAGGAGCGTGTGAAGGCAAGCATCGCTCCCTTCGACGTGACATACGGCAACATGCGGGGCACGCCTTTGTACGCGGCGCCCGACGCGATGTTGATGATCTTGCCGCTGCGACGAGCCATCATATGCGGCGCGACATGACGGACCATCAGATACGGTCCACGGATGTTGATCGCCATGACGCGATCCCAAAGCTCCGTATCCCATTCGTTGAAATTTCGCGGCTTCAAACCGGAATAAAGCGCCGCGTTGTTCACGAGCACATCAATTTGGCCAAAGCGATCGATCGTCTGCGCGACAAGATTCTTCACCGCCTTCTCGTCGCTGACGTCGAACTTGCTGCTGGCAACGGAATTCGCCCCGTAACGACCGGAAATTTCCTCGGCAAGCTCCCGTCCGTCGGCAATATCGGCAATCATCACACGCGCACCTTCGGCGGCAAGCGCCTGCGAATAGTGTCGGCCGATACCCTTTGCGCCTCCGGTGACGATTGCGGTCTTTCCAGCAAGCCTCGGCATGGCCTTCTACCCCGATATCAGTCCATCGTGCTCGTGCTTGTCGCGAGCATTCATGTCTTGCAAGATCGCCACCATAGAGACGTGGGTGGCCGGTACAAGCCCGGCCATGACTGGAGGGGCCGTCAATGCCGAGCGCTGCAGCCGACCGCATGGCAATCCGTGAGCTGATCGAAAACTGGGCCCTCTGGCGCGATGCCCGAATGTGGGATCGTTTCCGTACCGTCTGGCACAAGGATGGACAGATGTGGGCGACCTGGTTCCAGGGGTCCCACGAGGAATTCATCCGGGTGAGTCAGGAAGGCTACGATCGCGGCGTGCGTATCATGCACATGCTCGGCGGCATGAGCATCGACATCAAGGGAAAGCGCGCAATCGCTCAGACTAAAATGACGATCTCGCAACGCGCGCCCGTGGAAGGCGTGATGTGCGACGTCGTCTGCACGGGCCGCTTCTACGATTTTCTTGAAAAGCGCAAAGGCAAATGGGGAATTGTGCTGCGTCGTCTTGCGTATGAAAAGGACCGGCTCGATCCCCTCGACCCTTCGGCGGACCTCAAGCTTGATCAAGCTTTGCTGGCGCAATTTCCAGAGGGCTATCGTCACCTCGCTTATCTGCAGACAAAGATCGGCTACAAGGTGAAAAAGGATATGCCTGGTCTTGATGGCCCAGACCTTGATGCGCTTTACGCAAAGGGTGAGGCGTGGCTCAAGGGACGCAAATTATAGCGGGGTTGGCTCACGCACCGGGAAGTGCGAATTTGATCAAAGGTGGCTGTCTGAAACAAACCACCAGGGGGGATTGATACCATGTCGCTTGCCGACAAATTCAATCTATTCAACGAGTTCAACATCTTGCGCATTACCTGCGCGGTGTTTTTCATTCCTCACATCATCGGGAAGATCACCGTGCCGGCAACGCTGGATTTTTTTGTGAAGGCCGGCTTCAAACCACCGGCAACATGGATGTATATCGCGGGAGCGATCGAAACCGTCCTTTGCATCGGATTGTTTTTTGGCATCTATCTGCAATACGTCGGCTTCATCGCTTTCATCCACTTGCTGGTCGCGGCCGCGGCCACCTACAAAGTCACCAAGTGCTGGATCTGGGTTATCGGCGGGGTCGAATATTGCATATTTTGGGCAATCTGCTGCCTTGTCGTCGCCATGCACGCCTATCATGCCGGCATCTGAGTTCTCCGCACTGAAAGGAAGTCCAAACAATGGCTAGCGTTCTTTTCTCTCCGATCACCATGCGCGGTCTGACCCTGCCAAACCGGGTCGTCGTATCACCGATGTGTCAGTACAACTCAGACAATGGCTCGGCCAACGACTGGCACCTGATGCATCTCGGAAACATGTCGCTTGGGTGTGCCGGACTGGTGATGTGCGAGATGACAAACGTCAACCCGCAAGGCCGCATCTCGCCGAGATGCGCCGGCATGTGGTCGGACGAAAACGAGAAGGCGCTAAAGCGCGTGTATGATTTCTGCCGTCAATATGGCGTCGCAAAACTCGGCGTGCAGCTCGCTCACGCAGGTCGCAAAGGTCCGACCACTCCGCCTGCGGCCGGCGGCAAGCCGATCCTGACCAAGGAAGAAGGCGGCTGGACTCCGGAAGCGCCTTCAGCGCTTCCCTACGATACCGGTTGGCCGGTCCCGCACGCAATGACTAAAGACGATATCAAGCGCTGCCTTCGTGAATTCGCCGAGGCAGCCAAGCGCGTCGATCGCATCGGCTACGACGTCATTGAGTTGCATGGCGCTCACGGCTATCTGGCGCACCAGTTCCTTTCACCGCTCTCGAACCAACGCATCGATGAATATGGCGGTTCGCTTGAAAATCGCATGCGCTTCGCGATCGAGATGTATGAAGCGGTACGCGCCGTATGGCCGGAGCAGAAGCCGGTCGGCATGCGCGTCTCGGCGACGGACTGGGTCGACGGCGGCTGGTCGCCGGAGGAAACGGTCATTCTTGCGAAAGAGCTCAAGAAACGCGGCATGGACTACATGGACGTGACGAGCGGCGGGCTTGATCCGCGTCAGAAGATTCCGCTCGCGGCCGGTTACCAGGTCCCCTTCGCTGAAAAGGTGAAGAAAGAGAGCGGCATCACGACCATGACCGTCGGCCTGATCGCCGGTTATCAGCAGGCAGAGGACATTGTCGCGTCAGGCAAGGCCGACATGGTGTGCCTTGCCCGCGGTGCGATGTGGGATCCGCGCTGGGCATGGCACGCGGCCGAAGAACTGGGCGCCGAGACGCCATACGCGCCAAAGATGATGGCGTGCCAACCTAAATTGCGCCCGCAACTCTTTCCAAAGCGCGCACAGGTGGCGGGCTAAGCGCCCGCTTTCATTCGCTTGATGAACTTGGCAAACGCCGCAAGCTGCGTCTTGATGATGTCCTTCGTCGGCTGATCCGTCAGCTCGAGCGTGGCCTTGTCGAACTTTGCTGCGGCGTTGCCGACAAATATCTCAGGAGTGCCGAAGATAAACGCACCGAGGAATGTCATCGACATCCGCCAGTGATATTGCATGCGTGCGCCACCGAGCGGACCTTGCGAACAAGACTGAATGGCGACCGGCTTCTCCTTGAAGGGTTGTTCCTTCATTCGGGAAAGCCAGTCGATGGCATTCTTCAATCCACCCGGCATCGACCAGTTGTACTCTGGCGTAACGAACAGAACACCGTCAGCAGCGCGAACGGCCGCCGCCAGATCCTCTGCTGGCTTGGGAAAGCCCGAGGACTCCTGAATGTCGGCGTTATAAAGCGGCAGGGTTCCGAGCGACGGCGCGGTCACGAACTTGATTTCCGGCGGTGCCAATGCAGGCAATGCGCGGGTCAGTGCCGCATTGTACGAACCTTTGCGGAGCGACCCGCAGATGACGAGCACATTGAACTGGTCGGCCATTTTATTCCTGCATTGTTTGTCGTGAGAACTACTTCGCTTCCAGGCCCGCCGTCTTCGCGACGTCCTGAAAACCTTTGATGTCTGAGATGATGACTTTCCGGAATTCCTCTGGCGTAGAAAGATTCACGGCCGCGCCAATGTCTTCAAGTCGTTTTTTTACGGCGTCCTTGGCTAGCACCTGTTGCATCGCCCTGTGAAGTTTGTCGATGATCGGCTGCGGCGTCCCCGCGGGAAATGCCAGTCCGTACCAGCCGAGATACCCAATACCGGTCACACCGCTTTCGGCCAAAGTCGGCACGTTGGGGATCGCCGACCAACGCTCCGGTGTCGCCACAGCGATGACCCGCAAATCACCCGAATCCACCTGGCCGCGGATCGGATGATAGAGCTCGACAGCGAACGCCGCGTCGCCGCGAAGCAGCGCGCTGACCACCTCACCTGTCGTGCGGTAGGACACCGCCTGTGCATTTATCGACGCGCGTTGGCGCAAATGCTCCGCAACAAGATGCTGGGTCGAACCAAGACCGACAGTTGAGTAGTTCAATTTGCCGGGCTGCTTGTTGACGAATTCGACAAGGCTCTTGATGTCGGTTGCGGGAGAATTTTTGGGCACGACCACAACAAAGGCCGAATTGGTGAAAATCCCAACAGGTGCGAAGTCGGCGACAGGATCATAAGGAACCTGCTTGACCGTAACCGCTGAAACCGAATGTCCCATGCTGAGCGAAACGATAGTGTACCCATCTTTTGGCGCCTTGGCCGCCATACCGCCTGCGATGGTGCCGCCGGCGCCAGGTCGATTTTCGACGGTGAATTGCTGGCCAAGAGCCTCCGAAAGTCCATCAGCGAGAATTCGGGTGGCGACGTCAGTTCCGCCACCCGCACCAAAGCCGACCAAAATGTGCACCGGTTTTGTCGGCCAATCCTGCGCCAACGAAGGCGAGGCAGCAGCGGTTAGAAGGGAGCCTACGGCCGTTGCTACGATGAGAACTAATCGCCTCACGATGTCCTCCCTTTGCACAGAGCGCCTCCGCCCAAGGCAACAGAATTACTTTTTCAGTCGCGACTCTGTCACTTTTCGTCTTCGATCGGATTGCTGAGTACGCCGACTCCTTCGATCTCGATTTCGCAAGTGTCGCCCTTTTTCATCCAAACCGGCTCAGGTTTACGGGCGTGACCAACACCGGACGGCGTGCCGGTGAGAATGACATCGCCAGGCTCAAGCGTCATGCCTTTCGTGAGATAAACGAGCGTCTCGGCAAGTGGGAACATCATGTTGTCAGTGTTGTCTGACTGCATTGTCTTTCCGTTGAGCCGGCTTGCAATCTTCAGGCCTTTGCCGCCCGGCGGAACCTCATCGGCAGTGACCATCCAGGGCCCGAAGCCACCGGTACGGTCGAAATTCTTGCCCATGCCCCACTGTGTCGTGTGACGCTGAAATTCACGCACCGAGCCCTCGTTGGCGCAGGAATAGCCCGCAATGCAATCGACTGCATTTGTCATGCTAAGATGTTTCGCCCGCTTTCCGACGATGGCGACCAACTCGGCTTCATAGTCGAGCTGGATCGACTCTTGCGGCCTGACGATCGGCTGCAGATGCGGCACCATCGAAGTCAACACGCGGAAAAAAATCGAGGGAAACTTCGGGATATTGTCGCGCTGCGGGCCTTCCTTGACGTGATCGAGATAGTTCAATCCGAGACAAATTATTTTTCCAGGTCGCGCAACGGGCAATGCAAATTTCAAGCCGGCCAGCGGCCGACGCGCGGATGCTGGAGCATTCTTTGCCAATCCCACGAGCGGTTTGAGATCGCCGTTGCTTCGGCGCAAGACTTCGCCCAAATCCCCTGGCAAATTTGCATCCGCAGCTTGTAGATCGACGACGTTGTCGCCATCCAAGATGCCTAGCCGCGCGCCGTTGTTCGCTTCAAAACCAACAATTTTCATGAGCCCTGCCCTACTTGAATTACGTCCGACCGTTGGCCGGCCGGGATGGGGCAAGGCTTAGCTCAGGCTGGCGATTTCGAGCAAGTCACATGCCGAGCTTGAAAGCCTGAATGGAGAAGAATTTGCGCGCGTCGGTCCACGCCGCCAAGGGAAACCATCCTACGCCGCGTGCGAGCGCCGCGAGGGATTCAACGCTGTATTTGTAGCTGTTCTCGGTATGAATGGTTTCACCGGCACGAAATTCGATGGTCTCTCCGGCGACCCTGACTTTCTGTCGCTTCAAGCTCGCCAGGTGCATTTCAATGCGATGCCGTTCACGGTTGTAAAATGCATGATGTTCGAACATCGAAAGCTGAAATGTGCCGCCCAGCTCACGATTGATCCGCGTCAGAAGATTGAGATTGAATTGCGCCGTCACACCCTGAGCGTCGTTGTAGGCGGCATTGAGTGCATCCGCGGACTTGATCAAGTCGGCGCCCACGATAAGGATCGAGTTAGGGCCGAGAATATTTGCCGCGTTGCGCAGAAAAGCCGAAGCCTCGTGCGGTTCGAAGTTACCGATCGTCGACCCTGGAAAAAAACCGACCCGTACCGGGGCTTGTTTTGCCGCTTCCGGTAATTCGAACGGTTTGCAGATATCTGCGGTCACGGGCAAGACTTTAAGTGCGGGAAAATCAGGCCGCAATTCCGCCGCTTCCTGTTCGATCATCTCGCCGCAAATATCGACGGGTACATAGGCCGCAAGTTTCGGGGCGACACTAAGCAGGATACGAGCTTTCTTGCTTGAGCCACTCCCGAATTCCACCAAGGCCGCCCCCGACGGAATGAGCTTTGCAATGTCGGCGCCCCGCTCACGCAGAATGCTGATTTCGCAACGAGTCGGATAGTATTCGGGCAGATCGGTGATGCGTTCGAATAATTGCGATCCGGCGGCATCGTAGAAGTATTTTGCCGGTACATGTTTCGGAATGGCGCTCAGGCCCTCGAGTACATCGGCTTCAAACTCGGAAACTTCTGCGCTTTGCGACGAGATACGCTTGTGGGCTACTGCTGCAACCATGGTGACGCCCTCACACGAATTCGGCCAGACGCAAGCCAGTGAATTGCCAGCGTGCCGATGGATAAAAGAAGTTACGGTAACTAACGCGCTCGTGGCCGTCTGGAGTCGCCAGCGAAGAGCCGCGCAGAACCATCTGATTGATCATGAATTTTCCATTGTACTCACCGAGCGCACCTTCGGCCGCTCGATAGCCCGGATACGGTAGATAGGCACTCCGCGTCCATTGCCAAGCGATGCCAAAAGCGTCCGCGATCACGTTCGCGCGTGCAGCCACTTCCCATTCTGCTTCGCTCGGCAGATGCCTGCCGGCAAACCGGGCAAATGCGTCGGCTTCGTAGTAGCTGACATGCTGAACCGGCGAACCGGGATCGATCTGCTTCAGCCCAGCAAGCGTCATCGCATGCCAGCCGTCATCTTTTTGACGCCAATAACCGGGCGCTTGCCATCCTTCGGTCTGCACCACGACCCAGCCATCGGAAAGCCAAAGCGACGCAGTCGTGTAGCCGCCGGCCGCAATAAATTCGATCCACTCCGCATTGGTCACCAGATGTCTGGCGATCTTCACATGCGGAATCAACACATCGTGCGACGGAGTCTCGTTGTCGAAGCAAAAACCATCGGAGTCGTGGCCGATTGCATGAACGCCTTGCGGCACCTCAACGTAACCGCGCGGACCTTGCGTTCCACGCGGACCCTGCCAGCCAGAATCGTAGACGGGATCGGTGGGGTTTTGTGCAAACGCGTGCAGTATGTCGGTAATCAGCAATTCCTGGTGCTGTTGCTCGTGATGCAGCCCGATTTCGATGATGGCAAAAACGCGTTCTGCGTCCTGTGCCGATACCTGAGCGATCAGGCGTTCCACGGCCGCATCGACATGCGCGCGATAGGCCGTGACGTCCTCTCCATTCGGGCGGGTGATGAGGCCACGCTGCGGTCGAGCGTGCCTGGGGCCGGCTGCGACATAATAAGAATTGAACAAGAAAGGAAATCGCTCGTCGAAAATTCTGTAATCTGAACTGTACGGCACCAGCAGAAATTGTTCGAAGAACCATGTGACGTGTGCGCGATGCCATTTTGCAGGACTCGCGTCAGCCATCGACTGCACGATCTGGTCTTCGGGGGAAAGACGTGAAGCGCGTCTTTCTGTTTCAATCCGCACGCGCCGAAACGCTTCCAGCCAGTGGACGCGGACTTCATCGAGGGAACGCTTCGGCTTATGCGCCGGCTCACCGCGTGTCGCCGGCGACGTTGCGCTGCGCACCATGGTGGAGCCTCCACTAAAAATAAAAGGGTTTCAGCAGTCGATATACGTACAGATACGATTTAAGGATGCGATTGTTCCATCAGCCATTGGCCCTAGCAATCGCCAGCAAGCCGCGCGGTGAAGGGTTTTTTATGGCGGACAACCCTAAAGCCGTCACAAACCGCCGGAGATCGGCTTTGGTAGCGGGGGAGGGACTCGAACCCCCGACCTCCGGATTATGATTACGATGTCAGTCATTGATTTTACTAAACAATTCGGATTTTTTGTCCCATATTGTCCCATCCAATTCCGAGCAGCGCGTTTTCACCTGCCGCCATCTCGGCGTGATCGTGCTCGCTCTCGAAACAGTGCGCGTAAATCCTCATCGTTGTTGCGACGTCGTTGTGACCAAGACGGCGTGACACCGTCAGCGCAGGTATACCGAGGCCACCTGCTTCCGGCTTGTTGAGCAGCCACGAGGCGTACCAATGCCGCAGGCAATGCAGCCCGCCGTACTTCGCCTGTTTGCTCTCAACAGATACAGAAAAATCGCTAATCGGTTCGCTGCTGGGCGTTGAAATTCCGCCACGAAGGCGCGCGCGAGGCACTAACCCGCCACCTGCATCCCACCCACCATCTTCCCGATCGCAGCCGCCAGCGCGACTCCATCGACCGGGCCGAACGCGCCCTCCTGCGGGAATACGAGATGTCGGAGGCCGAGGTGCGGGGTGAGGGCGGTGAAGAAAGGTTCGTTGGCGGGCATGCCGCCGGCGAGTTCGATGACGCTGGTGCCGCGCCGCATCCACACCATATTGGTGAGCGCGGCGCCGTGCTGGGCGACGACGACGTCGGCCAACTGGAACAGCGCGATCTGCGCGGCGAGCGGCCGGTTCTCGAGCAGGATGTTGACGGCGCCGGGGTAGCGCTGCTTCACCGCCGCTGCCATCTCGGCGTGGTTGGCAACGCGCCGTCGCTGGGCGCCGACGCCGCGCGTCGGGCGCGAGGAGCGTGCCGAGTTGGCGTAGAACGGATCGGGCGGGCCGCGGTCGATGATCAGGATGCGCGGCGTGGCCGGCCACGTCTGCATCAGTTGTTCGCGGTGCGTGGCGATTGCCGCGGCGAGGCGCTCCGCCACCCAGCGCGCGCCGGCGATGATGGGTTCGCCGTCGTAGGCTTTGATGTTGAGGCCGATGTCGAAACCCGCGATGCCGACTTTGCGGGCAACTTCGGGCGACAGGCTGTCGCCGAGGTTCTGGTGGCTTTCGGTGTCGGAAATCATTAGCCGCGGCAGTTGAAGTTCGTAGAGGATCGCGTCGAGCGGGCCGCAGCTCCGCACCATCATCGGCAGCGTCGCCTCGCCGGTTCGCGCCAGGTAGTCGGCGAGCGGCAGGAGAACGCCGAGCAGGAAGTGATAGTAATGCTGGCGGCTGCCCATCCGGTTCTTGACCGTGAGGTGGCGCAGCGGCGGCGCAATTTCGTAGGTGATCATCGGCGGAAGGTTAGCCTGCGAGGCGCAGGGCTCCAACCACATCGCCCCCTGCTGCGGCGGCAACATCAGCGCTGCTTTTCTTCCGCTGCGTTTCTGCTGCAGCGAGCTGGCTCGCGGTCATCGGCGTGATCAGGATTCAATCCTGAGACGGGCAGATTACGCATCCGCTGGTCATACTAAAAGCTAAATAACTTCAATATCTTACATGCTCTTGTAGCTTTGATGTCCCGTAACGCTGCCGGGCAGCGGAACGCTCATCTGACGGTCTCGCCGGGATATCGTGCAAGGGTCAGTGAGCCGGTCATCGGGTGAGAAGATCAGTGCTATGTGGCCACATGACGGGAATGTCGCTTTTAGGGGTAAAGCGGACATGGGGTGCTGCACTGCGCATGTCCGCTAATGACCCAAAGCGGACATTGGAACCCTTGGTTCGTTATCGCCTAACAATCAACGAGCATCCGAGCGCGTTTTTTCGATCAACAGATTGGCCGCGCGGTCAAGCGCATTGAATTGGGCATAGCGGGCGCGGACGTGTTCCTGGTCGAGCTCTTTCGCGAGAAATGAGGAAAGGTGCCAAACGGCGCCGTACGGATTCACCTCCAACACGTAAAGCCGTCCGCTTTGCGTGTCGCGAACAATATCGGGCCCGAGAACGGGGCACTCCGGGAATGCTTCATGAGTACGCTCGCCAAGAGCGATGATCTTCTCTTCATTGCAGATCGTACGGACGTGGCCGCCCATCGTATCGTCATTTGATGCTATAACGCCTTGCGGATCAGCGGCGATTTCGGCAAGCGGCGGGCGCTTTTTGACCCATCGGTTGCGCCCGCAAAAAAGCGCCCGACCAAACATCGAGAGCACGCGATAGTGAGTCGGGTATCCGTCCTCGGAATGTTCGATGTACTGTTGAACCAACAACGACCGGTCAGTGAGAGCGATCAATTCGTCGTAGCGGGCCGGAATGTCGACGGTACGAACGAGTTTAACGTTCTGGCCGCTGTGCGAATTGCCGTTGGGCTTAACGACCACATATTCCCCCCACACCTTCGGGTCGAAGGTTTCGTCGGGAGTGAGTATTGCCGTCCTTGGCGTCAGGATGCCGATTGCGGATAGCCTGCGCATTTGTTGGTCCTTGCCGACAAGGTGACCGCAAAACACAGCGCCGCTACGAGGAGAAAAATCCACCAGGGCGCAGGCTGAAAATATCAATGAGGGACGCTGCGCCAACCATGGTTCGACCGCCGAATTGGGCTGTCCGTTGTCAACGATGCGCACCTCAATATCGGGAGCATCGCGCTCTACCCGTTCCCGGATGGCGATCCAGTCGGCCGGATCTTGATAAGAAGGCGGGTTCTGTACGATCAGTAGATTGCGAGTAGGTTCAAATTTATGCATCGTCAATTTTGGCAGCGTGGTCTTTCATTGCAGACAGTGTCAATCAATCAGCGCGAGCGAGCGCGTCAAATACAGGCGGAAATAGATTTGCCCCGCCCCAACAACAACATACTTCGCTGGCGAGGAAGCGCAAAGCACTCGCCGCATGGCCAAAAACGTCGATTTAAGTTTTGGAGAGACGGCCGCGAGGTGGTCTTTCTGTTTTGCGGTGCATGAGTCTGCGATTGGCCCAAACCGGACATGAGCTAGTGCACCACATATCGCAACGAAGAACGCCGGGGCGAGAACCCGTGCAAAGCTCGTAACACATGCGGCAAGGAATGGCGCAGCTAAAGAC
>Ga0268266_10001261_pt1 | contig 30928 bp, 30 predicted proteins | sample KBSS13metaG_FD_190356 | JGI IMG/M metagenome (GOLD analysis project Ga0268266, IMG submission 190356) | Switchgrass rhizosphere microbial communities from Kellogg Biological Station, Michigan, USA - KBS S1-3 metaG (SPAdes) (version 2) | ecosystem: Host-associated > Plants > Roots > Rhizosphere... | reverse complement strand
ACAGGGCCGCTGGCATCCGAGTGGGTGCTGCAACCACCAATAGCCCAAAAACCCCGATCGCGTTGGCGAGGCTCTGTCTCACTAATCGCGGACTACCCGCTCCGGGATGGAGCCTCGCCAATGCCGCATATGCGGCGACGCAGAACGATCTCAGTCGCGCGAGAGGCGTTGTTGTGCGTAAGCCGCCCCTTGCGGATCATTGCGCCAGCGTGATTCAACTCAGGGATGGCCATCTCGACTCTCGCCTTGAACACCGCCGCCCCCACACCGCACGAAGTCCTGCACACCGTATTCGGACATTCGGCGTTTCGCGGGCAGCAGGAGGACGTTGTCGACCATGTGAACAATGGCGGCGACGCGGTTGTGCTGTTCCCCACGGGGGCCGGCAAATCGGTGTGCTATCAGGTCCCGGCGATCTGTCGCCCGGGGGTCGGCATTGTTGTGTCGCCGCTGATCGCCCTGATGCGCGACCAGGTCGAGGCGCTGCGGCAGGCGGGCGTCAGCGCCGAGGCGCTGAACTCGTCGCTCGCCCCGGAGGTCGCAGCCGACGTGCGGCGGCGGCTCAAGCGCGGCGAACTCGACCTGCTCTATGTGGCGCCGGAGCGGCTGACGACCGCCGGGTTTGCCGAAATGCTCAAGGGCGTCGAGATCGCCCTCTTTGCGATCGACGAGGCGCATTGCGTCAGCCAGTGGGGCCACGATTTCCGGCCCGAATATCGCGAGCTCGCCCGGATCACCGAACTCTTTCCCGGCGTGCCGCGTATCGCCCTTACGGCGACGGCTGATCCCGTGACCCGCGCTGACATCATCGAGCGGCTGGGCCTCCACGAGGCCAAGATCTTCGCGACGAGTTTTGACCGGCCCAATATCAGCTACTCGATCGTCGAGCGCAGCAACGGCAAGAAGCAACTCCTGTCGTTCCTCGAGCAGCACCGGCGGGAGAGCGGCATCGTTTATTGCTTGTCGCGGGCCAAGGTCGACGACATCGCCGCCTGGCTCAACACTGAAGGCATTCGCGCCCTGCCCTATCATGCTGGCATGCCGGCTTCCCGCCGCAGCGAAAATCAGGACGCGTTCCTCAAGGAGGATGGGCTCTGCCTTGTTGCGACGGTCGCCTTCGGCATGGGCATTGACAAGCCCGACGTCCGCTATGTCGCCCATTTCGACATGCCGGCCTCCATCGAAGCCTACTATCAGGAGACCGGCCGCGCCGGGCGCGATGGCCTCCCCGCTGCTGCCTGGATGAGCTACGGCATGTCGGCGGTCGTCCAGCGGCGGCGAATGATCGATGAAGGCAACGCCCCGGACGCGATCAAGCAGATCGAGCGGCAAAAGCTCGATGCGCTGCTGGCGCTGTGCGAGACCGCCGACTGCCGCCGCCAGACGATTCTGGCGCATTTCGGCGAGGCGCATCCCGGCGATTGCGGCAATTGCGATACCTGCCTTTCGCCCACCTCGACGTGGGACGGGACGGAAGCTGCGATCAAGGCCATGGCGGCGATCTACCGCACCGGCCAGCGGTTCGGGGCACGCCACATCATCGACGTTCTGACCGGCCACGAAACCGAAAAGGTCGCGCAATACGGGCACGACAAGCAACCGGTGTTTGGCGCCGGCAAGGATATCGATATTTCCGGCTGGCGCTCGGTGCTGCGGCAGATCACCGCCGCCGGACTCGTGCTGGTCGATCATGGCGCGCATGGGGCGCTGGTGCTCGGCGAAGGGGCGCGCGCCGTCTTCAAGCACGAGCGGCAGGTCATGCTTCGCCGCGACCGGCCAAGGAAATCGGCCGAAGTCAGGCGGTCGCTGCGGGCAGCCGTCGAGTTGCCAGCAGGAGATACCCATCTCTTCGACGCGCTACGCGAGGAGCGGACGCGGCTGGCGCGCGAACAGAGCGTGCCGCCCTACGTCATTTTCCACGATACGACGCTCAAGGCGATGGCGCTTAACAAGCCGTCGACGCTCGGGGAGATGATGGGGCTCCCCGGGATCGGCCAGGCCAAGCTCGATCGCTATGGCAGCGCGTTTCTCGCGGTGATCGCCGCTGAGGGGCGTTGAGCTGCTAGCCCCTGCCTGCCCGCTTGATCAGTTCATGCTTGAGGAACGTCACGTCATCGACCTTGAGCTTGCCGATATCGTTGGCGAGGCGGTTGGCGAACTCGGTGGCTTCCGGCGAAAGGCCGCCGGTATCGACGACGACGCGGGGGTCCGAGAGCTCGGCCAGCCGCTGCAGTTCCTCGGCCTCGTCCCAGATGACGTTGAAATAGGTGATGATGCGCTGCAGCAGGACCCAGGTCGGGGTGCCGCGCTTGCCGTGCTCGAGCGCCGAGAGATAAGCGCTCGAAACGTTGAGGGCCTTGGCCATGTCCTTAAGGCTGACGCCGCGCTCCTCGCGCAACGCCCTGAGTTTTGCGCCGAGCGGGGTCATCGCGCGCCCCTCCGGAGGCGCACATAGAACGCCCCCTCGCCGCCATGGGCCTGCGCCGCCACATCCCAGCCGGCAATGACCGGCGCCAGCAGCGGCTCGCTGAGCCAGATCGGCAGCATGGATCGCAAAACGCCGCGGTCAAGAATCTGCATGTCGTCGGTTTTCTTAAGGCCCTTGCCGGTGATGACGAGGATCGTGCGGTCGCCGCGCTCAACGCGCGCCAGGACGAATCGCTGCAAGGCGGTACGCGCCTCGACCTGGCGCATGCCGTGGAGATCGATGGTGCCGTCGATCTCGATGCGACCGCGCACCAGACGTTTGCGCATGCGCGGCTCGATAACCTGGCCCGGCTCCGACCGCGCCTTGCGCGTCACCGGCTGGTAGGACGGCGCCGCCGGTCCCAGCCACTTTGCGCCTTTGTCGAAGACCGGCGGCTGCCGCGTGGCGGGCATCGGCAGGGGCTCGTCGGTCAACGCTTCTTCCACCTCCGGCCGCAGCGGCGTCACGGTGCGCTTGACCTCGGTCCAGAGGTGCCGGTCAGGGAGCCGCGGCCCGTTCTTGCCGACGCGCTTGGACATCGCCAGAACCGCAAAAATCTATTCAAGCTGGTTGGTGGCGATCAGCTTCCAATTGGGGTCGCGCGATTTGGGATTTCGCGCAAAAGTCCACTCATCGGCGATGGTTTTCACCTGGTCGGGCGTGCCCTCGGTGACGGCGCCGTCCTTGCCTTTCGTCACCGAGACGACTTCGGCATGGAATTGCACGGTCACCATGGCATTGCGCTTGTCGACCTCGGCGTGGGAAATGTCGACCTTGGGCAAGCCCACGAAGGTGAAATCGACGGCCTGTCCGGCTGCCTCGCGGGCATCCATGGCGTGGTCGAAACCGTCGAAAACATCCTTTTCGAGCAGGTTCTTCAGCGTCTTGCGGTCACCCGAGGCATAGGCGGTCAGCACCATCTCATAGGCCTGCTTGGCGCCCTCGAGGAAGCTCTTGGGGCTGAACGTGGGGTCCGCCTCGGCAATGGCGTTAAAGCCGTCGGCAAGAGCTTTGTCTCCGTTGGAGAACTGCTCGACCTCCGCTTCGAGCTTGCGCTTGCGCAGATCCTCGTCATCGGATTTCTGGTCGGCCGGGCGCGGACGCATGGTGAGGATGTTATCCTCTGGCTTGCGGTCCGGCGTAAGATCGGCCGGCTTATTGGGGTCGACCGGCGGCCGCTCATGGCCGATCCTCGTGCCCAGCACCTGGCGCAGGCGGAACAGGACAACGATCGCCACGCCGATGACGATAAGTGTGGGGATATCGAAGAACTCGTCCATGAAACTCACTGCGCTATTGCCGGGTGGCGGAACCTGCGAGGGATCGCTTACGCTCCGAAGCCGCCTATATATAGGCAAAGCTCACCCCAAAACCAGTTCACGATTGGTCGACGGCGCTGACGCTGGAACCACCGCTAAAGAGAGACAATATGGCCTTTCGCGCTATGTTTTTGCTGCTGCTGGCGATTCCCCTGATCGAAATTGCGCTCTTTATCGTGATCGGGCAGGCGATCGGGGTGTGGCCGACGCTGCTCGGGGTGATCCTCGGCGCCATCATCGGCTCGATGATCATCCGGCATCAGGGGCTGAAACTGGTCGGTGATATCCGCAACACGATGGGCCGCGGCGCGCTGCCGGGCCTGAAGCTGGCGGATGCCATGCTGATCAGCATTGCCGGGATGCTGATCGCGGTGCCGGGTTATTTCACCGATGTCGTCGGGCTGCTGCTGCTCCTGCCGCCCCTGAGGACGGCCATCTACGGCTTTCTCAAGCGGCGTATGCGGATCATCGGCGATGTGGCTGCGGCGGGCGCAAGCCCGTCCCGGCCCAGGACGATCGAGCTCGACGACGACCAATTCCGGCCGCGCTGAGGATTCCTTGTCCCTCAACGCCAAAAGTGCTAGCGAGCGCCGTTCATCGCCAGCACCGAGGGAAGACAATGGCCGACGAAACCAGCGCAGAGAACGCGCCCTCCTTGAATCTGATCGGCCAGTATATCCGGGACCTCTCGTTCGAGAGCCCGGGCGCCCCCGGCAGCATCATGCTTGGCTCGGGCAATCCGAATTTTTCGGTCGGCATCAACGTCGTGCCGACGAAGCAAGCCGACGAGATCTTTGCGGTCGAAATCGCCCTCAATGCCAAGGCCGAACGCGACGGCGCGGTGCTGTTTGCGATCGAGCTGGTGTACGGCGGGGTCTATCGCATCCGCAATATCGCCGAGCCGCAGCTCTCGCAGCTCCTGATGATCGAATGCCCGCGGCTGATTTTCCCGTTCGCCCGGCAGGTTATCGCCAGCGTCACCCAGCAGGGCGGCTTCCCGCCGCTCTTGATGGAGCCGGTCGATTTCACGCAGTTCTATATGCAGAGCCAGCAGCAGGCCGAAGCGGCGCGGCTGCAGCAGAACGGCGGCACGCCCACCAACTGAGGGCGCTAGACGGCCGCCTGCAACGACGGCTCGTAATAGTGCCAGAGCGGCTCCTGCCCCAGCGTCTTGAGCAGCATCTGATGCGCCTCAAGCGTTGCGGCGGTGACACGTGCAGCGAGCGGAACGGGCCGTGGCCGCACGGGAATGCGTGTAACCTGCACCTTTATGTCGGCGATAACGGGTTCGGCGGTAAGCGCCAGCCCGACCTGCCGGCCTCCGATCAGCTCCAGATAGACGTCGGCCAAAATCTCGCTGTCGAGGAGCGCGCCATGCAGCGTGCGCTTCGAATTGTCGATGCCGTAGTGCTTGCAGAGCGCATCGAGGCTGACGCGGGCGCCCGGATGCACGCGACGGGCCACTTCGACCGTGTCGATGACCTCATTGGCGAGGCTCGGCAGTTTTACGCGGGTGTTTTCGGCGTTGAGAAAGCCGATATCAAACGCCGCGTTGTGGATGATCAGTGTCGCGTCGCCGACGAAGGCCACAAACTCTTCTGCTACCGCGGCGTATTTCGGCTTGTCCCTCAGGAATTCATCGGAGAGGCCGTGCACACGAAACGCATCTTCCGGCATCGACCGCTCGGGATTGATGTAGCGATGAAAATGCCGGCCCGATGGGATGTGGTTGATCAGCTCGACACAGCCGATCTCGACGATACGGTCGCCGCCAAGCGGGTTGAGGCCGGTCGTTTCCGTATCGAGGACGATTTCGCGGATCATGCGTTCCTAACCGTTAAGTCCGGTGAGCTTTTCGACCAGCTCGCGAACCTTTTCTTGCGTCTCGGCGACCGGGCCCGATGTCTCGAACACATACGTCGCCCGTCGCTTCTTTTCGGCCTGGGGCATCTGGCGGGCAAGGATGGTATTCAGCTTTTCAACCGTCATTCCCGGGCGGGCCAGCGCCCTTTGGCGCTGTATCGCGTCGTCGACCGCCGTCACCGCGACCGCATCGAAACCGTAGTCATAGCCGCTTTCGAACAAAAGGGGAACATCAACGACTGCCAAAGGTGCGTTTTTCTGCGCCGCGTCGGCTAAGAATGCACCGATTCGCCGGCGAACGAGAGGGTGAACAATGGCTTCCACCGTCTTCAGGTCGCCGGGATGCGCGACCAGGCGGGCACTCAACGCGCCGCGATCGACTTTTCCACCGTGGATAACATCGGGGAAAACCTTCGCCAGCAACGCCACCGCCTCGCCCTCATAGAGGTCGTGCACCACCTCATCCGACGAAAGGGTCGGCACGCCGAGGTCGGCAAAGGCCCGCAGCACCGTCGACTTCCCGGTGGCGATCGAACCGGTGAGGCCGAGCTTCAGCATCAGAGCGTCGCTTCCACGGCGGCGCGGAGAGCCGGGCTGACCTCTGGCCGGACACCAAACCAGGCCTCAAAGCCGGGGATCGCCTGATGCAGCAGCATGCCCAACCCATCGACGGTTCTGAGGCCGAGCAATCTGGCTTCCGCCAGCAACGGCGTTTCGAGCGGCACATAGACCAGATCGGTGACGAGGGCCGTTTTCGGCAGTCTCGACAGAGCGAGGTCGGTGAATTGCGAGCCGTGCATACCGACGGATGTTGTATTGACGACGAGCCCGGCGTAGGGCGCGAGATCGGCGAAAGCGTCCCACGGCGCGGCATGAACCGGATCGCCGAAGGTTTTGGCAAGCGCGGCTGCCTTTTCTGCGGTGCGATTGAGCAGGTTAATCTTTTTTACGCCGCGCTCCCGCAGGGCCACCAGAATGGCCCTCGAGGCGCCGCCGGCGCCGAGCACGATCGCCTCGTCGAGCCCATCGCTCCAGCCGGTCGCCTGCTGGTCCAGATTGCCCAAAAAGCCCATGAAGTCGGTGTTGAACCCATGCACTTTGTCGCCCTTGGCGACCAGCGTATTGACGGCGCCGATGGTTGTCGCGAGCGGATCGACGGTATCGCAGAGCCCAAAGACCGATTCCTTGAGCGGAATGGTGACATTACCACCGGCGAACTCGCCACGCCGCAACTGCGCAAACAGCGCGGGCAATGCAGCCGGCTCGACGTCGATTGCCTCGTAGCTGCCGTCGATGCCGTAGGCCTTGAGCCACGTGCCATGGATCAGCGGCGAGCGCGAGTGGGCGATCGGGTGTCCGATGACGAAAGTTCTGGTCGTCATCAATGATCTCCCGAGGTGAAAACGGCCAGTGCATGGAGGCGCAGTGCCGCAAGCAGTGGCAACAGCGGCAAACCGAGGACAGTGAAATAGTCGCCCCTCACGGATTCGAACAGCCGGATCGATGGCCCTTCGAGCCGATAGGCGCCGACCGATGTCAGCACGCGATCGCCCTCGAGCGCGAGGACTTCGTCGAGTTCGCCAGTGGAAAACTTCCGCATGGTGAGCTCGGCGGTTTCCGCCCCCGACCACAGAAGTTCGCCATCGCGGGCAAGAGCGACGCCGGCATGCAGAAGATGCGTTTTACCGCGGAGGCGTTCGAGCTGCTGACGCGCCTCTGCAAGACTCGCCGGCTTGTGCAGCAATTCATCGCCCAGAGACAAGGTTTGATCGGCACCGATCACGACGGCGCCTGGCTCTATCGCCGCGACCGCACGGGCCTTCGTTTCCGCCAGAAGGGTTGCAACCGCCCGGCCGTCGGCGCCGTCGGCGACAGCGGCAGTTTCCACAGCCCGCTCGTCGACGGCGGCAGGCTTGGTCGCAAACCTCAGCCCTGCCCCGATGAGCAGGGTTTTCCGCGTTTCGCTCTGGCTGGCGAGAATGAGCATGCCCCCGTTTTCCACACTGTCTTCCCCAGCTCAAGCGGCGATTCTTGCTGATGCGGCGTTTCCAATGGAAGGGCGATTTATACCCGCTGGCCGATATTTCATGCACAGGCTAACTGCCGGGGAGAAGGGTAAGAGAGGGATCGACGGCAGTGGGGAAAACACGTCGAGCCGGAGGCAGGTATTCCCCAGGCCAATTAACGCTTCGTTAACCGGCCAGCTGCCGTTAACGCTCTGTTAATGATTGGATCCTGGCGCTGGCCAATGTTTTTGCCTGCAGCTTTTCAACACCGCTCACCATGCCCGGCGCGGAGTGCCAATGGCGCCATTGTCCATTGTGGATACAGGAGAATTCAGGCAAACCACCGCCATGATAATGATGATTAAGAATCTAGATTCTTTTCTAGAGAAGTCCTCTTGAGCGCCCTTGCCACCAAGCCTCTGCTCGAGACGGTCCTCGGAAGAAGGCAAAAGCGCCCGCCCATCTGGATCATGCGTCAGGCCGGCCGTTACCTGCCGGAGTACCGGGAGCTGCGCGCCAAGGCCAAAAGCTTTCTTGAGGTCTGTTACACGCCCTCGCTCGCCAGTGAGGTGACGCTGCAGCCGCTAAGACGCTTCGACCTGGATGGCGCTATCCTCTTTTCCGACATTCTCGTCGTCCCCGATGCGCTGGGTCAAAAGGTCGATTACGAGACGGGCGAAGGACCGGTCCTTGAGCCTTTGACGGTCGCCGGAGTCGCCAGGCTTCATCCAGACACGGTAACGAGCGCCTTGGCACCGGTGCTGGAGACCGTCGAGACGGTTCGGCGAGCTTTGCCTTCAGACAAGACACTGATCGGTTTCTGTGGGGCGCCCTGGACCGTGGCGACCTATATGCTCGGCGGCAGGGGATCGACCGACCAGGCCGCTGCACGGCTTTTCGCGCTGCGTGAGCCCGAGGCGTTTGCCGCGCTCATCGACGTGCTTGTCGAGGCAAGCATCCACTATCTTGTTGCGCAGCTTCGGGCCGGCGCTGATGTGGTGCAGATCTTTGAGAGCTGGGCCCTGAACCTTGATGATGAGGCGTTTGCGGCGCGAGTAATCGAGCCGGCCCGGCGGATTGTCGAGGGCGTGCGTGCTGCAATTCCAGGTGCGCCGATTATCGGCTTTCCACGTGGCGCGGCAGGAATGCTGGGGAGCTATGCCAGCAAGACGGGCGTCGACCTCCTCGGCCTCGACTATTCGCTGCCGCTCAGCTTTGCGAAGACCGCGCTGCCGGCGGGATTACCCGTTCAGGGTAATCTCGATCCCTTGCGACTCGTGGCCGGCGGTGAGCAAATGGAACGGCGGGCGCAGGCGATTATCGAGGCGTTTTCCGATCGGCCGCATGTGTTCAATCTGGGTCACGGCATAGTGCCTGAGACGCCGATCGAGAATGTGACGCGGTTGATTGAGATCGTAAAGGGAAGGGCCTGAAATGTGGATCGAGTGGGTCAAGGCTTTTCACGTCATTTCGGTGATTGCCTGGATCGCCGGCATGATGTATCTGCCGCGCCTGTTTGTTTATCACACCGCCGCTGAGAAGGGTTCGATCCAGTCCGAGACGTTCAAGATCATGGAGCGTCGGCTCTATCGCGGCATCATCACCCCGGCGATGGTTCTGACGTGGCTCTTCGGTCTGACAATGGTTTCGGTGCCGGGCCTGATCGACTGGCACCAGGGGTGGCCCTGGGTGAAAGCGGTCTGCGTGATCCTGCTTTCGGCCATTCACGGCTACTACGGACGGCAGGTCCGCAATTTCGCCGCCGACAAAAACGAACGTCCGCAGGGTTTTTGGCGGGTGGTGAACGAGTTGCCCTTCCTGCTGGTGATCATCATCGTCATCATGGTGATCGTGCAGCCGTTCTGAGGCCGACGTGCTTCACGTGAATCAAAGGCAGCAGGCCCCAATGCCGCTTGAATGTGGCGGTCGTTCACGCTATTTACGCTGCAGTCCTTCATCGCTTTGGTCGACGGCATCTGCGCGTCGCGGCGGTCTCCCCTCCCTCCCCCGATTTTCGGTTTAGTCCAAAGGGTCACTCTACCCATGCAGAATATGAAGCTCAGCGAGCTCAAGGAAAAAACGCCGGCGCAGTTGCTGGAGTTCGCTGAGGAACATGAAGTCGAGAACGCCTCGACGATGCGCAAACAGGAACTGATGTTTGCGATCCTCAAGGAGCTCGCCTCGCAAGAGGTGGATATCACCGGCGAGGGCGTGGTCGAAGTTCTGTCCGACGGTTTTGGTTTCCTTCGTTCACCGGACGCGAATTATCTCCCGGGTCCCGACGACATCTACGTTTCGCCAAGCCAGATTCGCCGGTTCTCGTTGCGGACGGGCGACACCGTTGAGGGTCAAATCCGATCGCCGAAGGAAGGCGAGCGCTATTTTGCGCTGCTCAAGGTCAATACGATCAACTTCGAAGATCCGGAAAACGTCCGGCACAAGATCAACTTCGACAACCTGACGCCGCTCTATCCGGATGAGCGCCTCCGTCTCGAGATGCCGGACCCTACGCTCAAGGACAAAAGCGCACGGGTCATGGACCTCGTGGCACCGCTTGGTAAGGGCCAGCGTGCCCTGATTGTTGCGCCGCCGCGCACCGGTAAGACCGTACTGTTGCAAAATATCGCACAGTCGATCGCGACCAACCACCCCGAATGTTATCTCATTGTCCTTCTGATCGACGAGCGGCCGGAGGAAGTCACCGACATGCAGCGTTCGGTGAAGGGCGAGGTGATCTCCTCGACTTTCGACGAGCCGGCGAGCCGGCACGTCCAGGTCGCCGAAATGGTGATCGAGAAGGCAAAACGTCTGGTCGAGCACAAGCGCGACGTCGTGATCCTGCTCGATTCGATCACCCGCCTTGGCCGCGCCTACAACACCGTCGTGCCAAGCTCGGGCAAGGTTTTGACGGGCGGTGTCGATGCTAACGCGCTGCAGCGCCCAAAACGCTTTTTCGGCGCCGCGCGCAATATCGAGGACGGCGGCTCGCTGACCATCATCTCGACGGCGCTGATCGATACGGGTTCGCGCATGGACGAGGTCATCTTCGAAGAGTTCAAGGGTACGGGTAACAGCGAAATCGTGCTCGACCGCAAGGTGTCGGACAAGCGCATCTTCCCGGCGATGGATGTCACCAAGTCCGGTACCCGTAAGGAAGAGCTGCTGGTCGAGCCGGACATTCTCCGCAAGATGTATGTGCTTCGCCGCATCCTCAACCCGATGGGCACGGTCGACGCCATGGAGTTCCTGATGGACAAGATCCGTCAGACCAAGACGAACTCCGATTTCTTCGATTCTATGAATACTTAGCGGCGATGAGTCCGAGGGGCGCTGAGCGGCTTTCGGACGAGGTCGCGCGAAAAAGCTAGATGCGTGACGGGGATACCATCGTTGCGCTGTCGTCCGGCGCTTTGCCGGCCGGTGTAGCCGTCATCCGGCTCTCGGGACCGAAGTCGGGCGCGCTGCTGGCGGAATTTGCCGGCGCCCTGCCCCAACCGCGTCGCCTGACGCTGGCGGATATTGCGGATCACGGCGAGGTTCTCGATCGCGGGCTGGTAGCGTGGTTTCCCGGGCCTCACAGCTTTACGGGCGAAGACTGTGCTGAACTCCAGGTGCACGGCTCGCGGGCGGTGGTGCGGCGCCTCCTGCGCTCGCTGTCCTCGCGGGAGGGTGTGCGGCTCGCCGAGGCAGGAGAATTTACCCGTCGGGCTTTTGAGAGTGGCCGGCTCGACCTGACCGCGGTCGAGGGTCTCGGAGATCTCATCGAGGCCGAGACCGAGAACCAGCGACGCCAGGCAATTGCCCGTGCCGATGGAGGGTTGTCGCGCAAGATCGCGGCGTGGCGCGCAGTGCTGCTCGACGTCAGGGCCGAGATCGAAGCGAGGCTCGACTTTTCGGACGAAAGCGATGTGGATGCTGCCCTGCCCGCGAACGTTGCGGCGGAAGTTGCGGTTCTCCGCGCCGACATGTTGGACGCTAATGCGTCGTTTGAGCACGGCAGGATCGTCCGGGATGGGTTGCGAGTAGCTATTGCCGGGCCAGCAAATGCGGGCAAATCCAGCCTGCTGAACGCGCTCGTCAAGTCGGACGTCGCGATTGTCAGCGATGAGCCAGGAACCACGCGCGATGTGCGGGAAGTTGCGCTGGACCTCGGTGGTCACCTTGTCATTCTCGTCGACATGGCGGGCTTGCGCGAGACAACGAGCAAGGCGGAGGCGGAAGGCGTGCGCCGCGCCCACGCGGAAATCGCCCGCGCCGATCTCGTGCTGTGGCTCGTTGCTCCGGATGTGCCGGAGGGCGAGCGGCCAGCGACAGAGGGCGTGCCGATTTGGGTGATTAGCAGCAAAGCTGATCTCCTAAGCCTGGCCGAGGCGTCGTTTGACGTCATTTCGTCAGCAACTGGCGCTGGATTGCCCGAGCTGCTGGCGCGACTAGAGGCCTTCGCTACCGATCGAAGCGGCGTTGGCGAGCCGGCGATCCTGAGCCACGAGCGCGATCGAGCTGCTATCGAGGCCGCTCTCGCCGCTCTCGCAGACTTCGACGCGGAGCTGGAGCAGCTCGAACTGGCGGCCGACGCGATGCGGCGGGCTAGCGACGCACTGGCGCGGCTGACCGGCGAGATCGATGCTGAAATGGTACTCGATCGGCTGTTTGCCGCATTCTGCATCGGCAAATGATTCACGTGGAACACGCGGGACGGCGCGGCAGCGTTGATTCAAGCCGGCGGATTGCGTAAAGCGCTGCGACTATAGGAATGCGAGATGAGCGATTACGGCGTCATTATTGTCGGTGGCGGGCATGCGGGCTGCGAAGCCGCCGCGGCGTCCGCGCGGCTTGGCGTGCCAACGGCGTTGATTACCCACAAGTTCGCGACCATCGGCGAAATGAGCTGCAATCCCGCGATCGGCGGCCTGGGCAAAGGGCATCTGGTGCGCGAGATCGATGCGCTTGATGGCCTGATGGGGCGTGTCGCCGATACTGCCGGTATCCAGTTTCGCGTCCTCAATCGGCGCAAAGGCCCGGCGGTGCGCGGCCCGCGGGCGCAAATGGATCGCAAGCTCTATCGGCAGGCGATGCAGGCCGCGATTGGCGCTCAGCCGAATCTCGACGTCATCGAGGGTGAGGTTGACGACCTCATCGTCACCAACGGCGCGGTCGTTGGAGCGATCCTGCTCGATGGGCGCCGCATCAGTAGCAAGGCGGTGGTGCTGACGACGGGGACCTTCCTGCGTGGCCTGATCCATCGCGGTGAGGAAACGGTTCCCGCGGGGCGTCTCGGCGAGAAGCCCGTGCTTGGCCTATCAACTCGTCTTGAAGCGCTGGGGTTGTCGCTTGGGCGGCTGAAGACCGGCACGCCGGCACGCCTCGATGGCCGGACGATCGACTTTTCAGTGCTCGAAGAGCAGAAGGGTGATGACCCGCCTGAGCCGTTTTCGGCCCTGACAGCCAGCATTTCGACGCCCCAGGTGAGCTGTTTCATCACGCGGACAACGGCGCAAACGCATAAGATCATTGAGGAAAACCTGCATCGTTCGGCGATGTATTCGGGGCGGATCAAGAGCCGCGGCCCCCGCTATTGTCCGTCGATCGAAGATAAGGTCGTGCGCTTCGCGGATCGCGACAGCCATCAGATCTTTCTTGAACCAGAGGGCCGCGACGACCCCACTATCTACCCAAATGGCCTCTCGACGTCGCTGCCCGCCGACGTCCAGGAGCAGTTTTTGCGCACACTGCCGGGACTTGAGAATGTGGCCATCGTCCGGCCGGGTTATGCAATCGAATACGATCATGTCGACCCGCGGGAGCTTAAGGCGACGCTTGAGCTCAAGGCCCTGCCCGGGCTCTATCTTGCAGGCCAGATCAACGGCACGACCGGCTACGAAGAAGCCGGTGCGCAAGGCCTTCTGGCCGGCGCGAATGCCGGCATCAAGGCAAAGGGCGGCTCGGCGCTGATCCTTTCGCGGACCGATAGCTACTTGGGCGTCATGGTTGACGATTTGACCAGCCGAGGCGTGTCGGAGCCCTACCGGATGTTCACTTCGCGCGCGGAGTTTCGTCTGCACTTGCGGTCCGATAATGCGGATCAACGGCTGACCGCCCTTGGCATGGATGCCGGCGTTGTCGGCGAGGAACGCGCGTCAGCTTTCGCCGCGCGTGCCAGTGCGCTAGCCAACGGTCGTACGATGCTTGACGGGCTGACTGCCACCGCTGGCGAAGCACGGCGGCATGGCATCGCTGTTAACGCAGATGGCAAGGCGCGCACAGCGTTTGCATTGCTATCGTACCCGGATGTGTCGATCGACGACGCCAAACGGCTCTGGCCCGTGCTTTCCGACATCAAGCCGGATGTGCTCGATCAACTTGCAATCGACGCGCAGTACGCCGTCTATGTCGATCGGCAGAAAAGCGACATCGCGGCCGTAAGACGTGACGAGAGCGTGGAAATTCCGGCGTGGGTCGACTTTGACCTGATAATTGGCCTGTCGACAGAGGCGCGCCAGAAGCTCGCGGCACGTCAGCCGGCGACGATTGCGCAGGCTCAAAAGATCGATGGAATTACGCCGGCCGCGATAACGCTGCTGCTGTCGATCATCCGACGCGGCTATCTCGCCAAGACCGGCTGATGGCCTCCGCAGAAGCCCGGGCTACCATCAATCCCTACGCAGACTATGTCGACGATCCCGAGGCGACGGCTGGGGGGTTAGACTCCTATCTCGCCCTGCTGACACGGTGGCAGGCGGCACAGAATCTTGTTTCACGTGAAACGCTGCCGGCCTTCTGGCAGCGCCACGCGGCCGACAGCCTCCAGCTGCTGAAGTACATAGCTCCGGAAGATCGCGCATTTGTCGACCTCGGAAGCGGCGGCGGCCTTCCTGCCATTCCCTTGGCGATAGCACTGCGGGGCCGGCCTGGAGCCGCCTTCACGCTCGTCGAGCCGAATCAACGCAAGGCCAGCTTTTTGCGAGCGGCTGGCCGCGAACTCGGACTAAGCCTCAATGTGGAAGCTCGCCGGGCAGACGAAATTGATTCACGTGAAACATTATTGCCCGATGTCATAACCTCGCGAGCGCTCGCATCGCTTCCCGCCTTGTGCGTTCTTTCTGCTCCGTTTTTTGGCCCCAACACCCGCGCTTTGCTCCACAAAGGCCGGGAACATGTTGAAGAACTGGAGGAATCGCGTGCGCTATGGCAATTTGACGTGCTAATACTGCCTAGCGACACCAGCGGCGACGGCGCGATCCTCGAAATTCGCAATTTGCAAGCGAGATCAGCGACTTAGGCGCACTACTTCGTGGAGGCCGGCTTGACGCCCCGGATTTTGACGCTCGCAAATCAGAAAGGCGGCGTGGGCAAAACCACGACTGCCATCAATCTCGCCACAGCCCTTGCCGCCATCGGCGAGCGGGTACTGATCATTGATCTCGATCCGCAGGGTAACGCCTCAACGGGGTTGGGGATCGCGCGAAATCAGCGCGATATCTCCAGCTATGAACTGCTGGTCGGCGAAGCGCAGCTGGTTGAAGCAGCTGTCCTGACCAGCGTTCCGAATGTAGCCATCGTCCCGTCTACCATGGATCTTCTCGGCGTTGAGCTGACGATCTCTCAGCAGGCGGACCGCGCCTACAAGCTGCGTGACGGTTTGCGGGGGCTCGATCGGCTATCGATCAACGGCGGCGAGCCAAGCTATGTGCTGATCGACTGCCCCCCGTCACTCAACCTGCTCACGATAAACGCTCTTGTCGCCGCCGATGCGGTGTTGGTGCCGATGCAGTGCGAGTTTTTCGCGCTCGAAGGTCTTAGCCAACTGCTTCAGACCATTGAGCAAATCCGGTCGACGCTGAATCCGCGCCTATCCATTCAGGGTGTGGTCATGACGATGTTCGATCGTCGCAACAACTTCTCCGAGCAGGTCCTTCAGGACGTGCGCAGCGAGATGGGCGATCTCGTCTATGAGACTGTCATTCCGCGCAATGTCCGGCTGTCGGAGGCGCCATCCTATGGCAAGCCGGCGCTGCTCTATGATCTGAAATGTGCGGGCAGCCAGGCCTATTTGCGGCTCGCGACTGAGGTGATCCGACGCGAACGGCGGCTGGTGGCGGCGTGAAAGGAAGCAGCATGAACGAAAAGCCCACACGCCTCGGCCGCGGCCTTGCGGCGCTGATCGGCGACATGGCAACGCTCGAGGGCGCGCGACTTGTCGATTCGTCGGGCGGGATCAAACGATTGCCGGTCGACTTCATCGTCGCCAATCGCCGCAATCCGCGCCGCGATTTCGATCCGGATCAACTCGAGGAGTTGACCAGTTCCATTCGCGAGAAGGGGGTGATGCAGCCCTTGCTGGTGCGGCCGACAACAGATGATCCGAACATCTTTGAGATTATCGCCGGCGAACGGCGGTGGCGCGCGGCGCAGCGCGCTGGCCTCCACGAAGTTCCTGTTATCGTTCGAGAAGTTGACGACAAGGAGTCGCTCGAGCTCGCGATCATCGAGAACGTGCAGCGGGCCGATCTCAATCCGTTGGAAGAGGCGCAGGGCTACGGCCAGCTGATGGAACAGTTCGCCTACACGCAGCAGGATCTGGCACAGGTGATCGGCAAGAGCCGCTCGCATGTGGCCAACACGCTGCGGCTGTTGAAGCTACCGCACGATGTCCGCGATATGCTGGCGCGGGGCGAGCTGACGGCCGGTCATGCGCGCGCGTTGATCACTGCGGATGATCCGCTGGCGCTGGCGCGCCGCATCATCGGTGGCGGGCTATCGGTTCGTGCGGCCGAAGCACTGAGCCAGAAAGAAGCGCCGGAGCGGCGTCGCGGACGGGGCGGTGGCGCTGCGGCCGCGCCGACAGAGAAGGACGCCGATACCGCGGCGCTCGAAAAGCGGTTGTCTGATGCGCTTGGTCTCGGCGTTTCGGTCGACCATCGCGACGACGGCGGGCGACTCGAAATTCGGTATACGTCGCTGGAGCAGCTCGACAATATCTGCCTCAGGCTGATCGGCCACCAGGGCTAATCCTCAGTGCTCGGCCGCCATGCGGCAGAGCGCCAGCAGGTTGCGACGCAGGATCGATTCGGCCAAAGCCGGGCGTCGCCGGCTCTCGGCCGTCGCTGCATGAAGGCGTGCCAGAGCGCCGCCGAGCGCTGCATCGCTCCACAGTCGCAGCTGTTGCTCCATAGAGGAGCGGCGCGAGAAGTGCGGCTTGGGGCGGCTGTTGTCGAGCACGTCGCGGACGCTTCGACCAGCATCAACGTCGACGCGCCAGCGGCGAAGTGTCGTGAAGTGGCTCAGCGCAGCGGCAAGGATCTGCTGCGGGTTGACGGCCACCGACAGAGCCCGCGTCAGTGCGATGTCGAGTGCCTCGGCGCGGCCGGCACCGGCCGAGTCGGTGATATCGTCGATCGCCAGTGAGGCGTTGTCGGCGCAGAGCGTCAGCACGTCGTCTTCAGTCAGCCGCTTGCTTTCGGCCGCATAGAGTTCGAGCTTTTCCAGTTCGCGCCGTGTCACTTCGCGATCGTTGCCCAAAATGTCACGCAACGTGGTGATCACATCGGGCGCAACCGCGATACCGGCCTTCGAGAATGATTCGGCGATCAGGCCGGCGCGGGTCTCGTCGCTGTCTGGGTAGCAGGGCAGGGCGCGGCCGAATTTGCTGGCCTCAACTAAGGCGCGCAACGGATCCTTTGGCGTAAGATTGCCTGCCTCAAGAACGATCGCGGCGTCCTGCGGCGCTTCCGTGAACTCGGCGAGCACTGTGGTGAGAGAGCGACCCGCTGAGCGCACGCGGACCACCTGGCGTCCGCCGAACAGTGAATTGGTTTTGGCCTCGACCGCTAGGCGGCTCGGCTCGGCGTCGAGTTCGGGGCCATCGAAGGTGACGATCTCACCGCCGTCCTTGCCGGCGAGATAGGTGATCAACCGCTGGCCGGTTTCGCGCACCAGGCCGGCGTCCGGCCCGTAGGCAAGAAAAACGCCTTCCTTGAGGTCGGGCCGGTTCAGATAGCGGGCGACCTCGTGCGCTTTGAGCGCCGTCATTGGCTCGCGGGGGCAGCGGCGGGGGTCAGGGCAGAAATGATTGTCAGTTCAAGGGTTTCGGCCAGAGCGTGGGCGGCCTGGTCACTGGCATTGCCGGCTGCCGAGTTATCGGCAATCACCTGCGAATTCGTCGAGTAGGTCGCGGTCGCCTGGCGGGTGGCCGTTAGGATTTTGTTGCCGTTCTGGGTTATCTTGATGACGCCGGTCGCGGTCAGCAGCTGGCTTGCGGCGGGGTCGGTGGTCGACGACTGAGCCAATGCGCGCGACGCAGTGGTGACGGCAATATTCACCTCAGGCGCGCTCGGGTCCGACGAGGTGCCGAAGCGCGTCGCCAGGTCCTGGTAGACGATCTGCTCCTGCGGATTGGTCGGCGCATCGAAATTCAGCGCCATCTTCTGGGCGGCGCTGTCGCTGTTGTAGGCCGGCGTCATCGTGCAGGCAGCGAGTGCAGCCATCGACACAGCTACAAGGCCAGCGCGAAAGAGGAGGCTAAACGACGACATTGACGATCCTGTCCGGCACGATGATGAGTTTTCTGGGGGGCTTGCCGTCCAGAATGCGGGCAACGGGCTCAAGTGACAAGACCAATTGTTCGATTTGCTCGCGAGGGGAGCCAATCGGCAACTCGATCGTCGACCGCAGCTTGCCGTTCACCTGCACCGCCACGGTGACTTTATCCTCGACCAGCAGCGCCGGATTGGCTTCCGGCCACGGCGCGTCGGCAACGAGGCCCGACTCACCGAGCGCCGCCCAGCAGGTCTCGGCCAGATGTGGCATCATGGGCGCGACGGCCTGGACCAGATGACCGATGCCCTCGGCGAACGCTTCGAGTTGGGAGGCGGAAACCTGCTCGGGTAGGGCCTGTTGATATTTCGACAGGGCGTTCGACAGTTCGTAGATCTGGGCGACGGCGCGGTTGAAGCGCAGCCCTTCGATTTCTTCGCCGATGTTCTTGATCGCTCGGTGGCTGGCCTTGCGAAGTTCCAGTACCCCGGCGTCACCGTCGCCCGTGACGCGAAGCCGCACATCGTCGCGCAGCGCAATAAATTCGGCGACCAGCTTCCATACGCGCTGCAGGAAGCGGCTAGCGCCTTCGACGCCCGCCTCCGTCCACTGCACATCGCGCTCCGGCGGCGAGTCCGACAGCATGAACCAGCGCGCCGTGTCGGCGCCGTAGGTCGCGATGATCTCATCGGGATCGACAACGTTCTTCTTCGACTTGCTCATCTTCTCGGTGGAGCCGATTTCGACCACGGCTCCCGTCGAGATGTGCTTGGCGACGCGATCGCTGTCGCTTACTTCAACAATGACCTCGGATGGCGCAAGCCATTCCCCGGCAACGCTTTTATAGGTCTCGTGGGTGACCATGCCCTGGGTGAAGAGGCCGCGAAAGGGCTCTTCCATGCCCAGGTGGCCGGTCTTCTTCATCGCGCGGGCAAAGAAGCGCGAATAGAGCAGGTGAAGGATCGCGTGCTCCACGCCGCCGATATACTGATCGACCGGTAGCCAGGTGTTGGCGATCGCCGGCATTGTTGGATCCATGGCATTCGGCGCGGTGAAGCGCGCAAAGTACCAGGACGAGTCGACAAACGTGTCCATCGTGTCGGTTTCGCGCAATGCCTTGCCACCGCAGTTGGGGCACGTGACGTGCTTCCAGGTCGGGTGGTGGTCGAGCGCGTTGCCGGGTTTGCTGACATCGACGTCGTCGGGCAGTTTTACCGGCAGATCGGCGACCGGAACGGGATTGGTGCCGCACTTTTCGCAGTGGATCACCGGGATCGGGCAGCCCCAGTAGCGCTGGCGCGAAATGCCCCAGTCGCGCAGGCGATACTGCGTCTGGGCCTTCCCCCAGCCGTTCTTTTCGAACAGGGCCAGAGTCTGCTTCATCGCTTCATAGCAAGTGATTTCGACGCCCGACTCGCCGAACCACTGGACGTAGCGGACGGTCTGCGACTTGGGGGGCACGAATGCCGTATCGGCTACCCGCTCGTCGCTGTCGGCCGGCACGTAGACGTCGATGACCGGCAGGCCATATTTGCGGGCAAAGTCGAGGTCGCGCTGGTCGTGCGCCGGGCAGCCGATAATGGCGCCGGTGCCATAATCCATCAGCACGAAATTGGCGATGTAGAGCGGCAATTCCCACGTCGGATCAGCGGGATGGGTCACCTTGAGGCCGGTATCGAAGCCCAGCTTTTCGGCGGTTTCGATCGCTTCCTGCGACGTGCCGATCTGATGGCAAAGTTCAATGAACTCGGCGACGTTGGGATTGGTCTTGGCCAATTCGGCTGCAAGCGGATGATCGGCCGCGATGGCTGCAAAGGTCGGGCCGCGCATGGTGTCCGGCCGCGTCGTGTAGACCGGTAGCTTGTCGAAGCCCGCTGGCCCGTCCTTGATGCCGAAGTCGAAGGCGAGGCCTTCGGACTTACCGATCCAGTTGCGCTGCATCGTCCGGACCTTGTCCGGCCAATGATCGAGCGTATCGATCGCCTCGAGCAGATCCTCGGAATAGTCCGAGATTTTCAGGAACCACTGCGTGAGCTCGCGCTGCTCCACCACGGCGCCAGAGCGCCAGGCGCGGCCGTCAATTACCTGCTCGTTGGCGAGCACGGTCATGTCGACGGGGTCCCAGTTGACCTTCGACTTCTTCCGCGTGACGAGGCCGGCGGCCAAAAAATCCAGGAACAGCTTTTGCTGCTGGTGATAATATTCGACGTCGCAGGTGGCGAATTCGCGCGTCCAGTCGAAGGAAAGGCCGATGCCCTTCAACTGTTTGCGCATGTTGGCGATGTTGGCGTAGGTCCAGTCGCGGGCCGGCACCTTGTTCTGGATGGCGGCATTTTCCGCCGGCAGGCCGAAGGCGTCCCAGCCCATCGGGTGGAGCACGTTCTTACCCCGGGCGCGCATGTAGCGGGCGAGCACGTCGCCCATCGCGTAGTTGCGTACATGGCCCATATGGATGCGCCCTGACGGGTAGGGGAACATCTCCAGTACATAATAGGGATCGCGAGTATCGCCCTCGCGGACGACGAACGACTGGCGGTCTTCCCAGACCTTCTGCCAATGCGGTTCTTTTTCGCGCGGGTTGTAGCGTTCCACGGTCACGAAGTTGATGTCCTTGCGCAATAGATTGCGTATTTGCGGGAATTTAGGTAGCGGACCATCACCAGAAAACCCTTATTCGGTCAACAGGAACGAGCCTCATGACGGGCGAGCCGGGTCACGCGAGCGAGCGCCTCGAGATCATCCGGTCGGCAATCGAGAAGGCAGGACGTCGTTTCGGTCCGCCACCTGAGCAAGTGCAGCTCATTGCCGTGTCGAAAACATTTCCGGCGGAGGCCATTGCGCCGTTTCTCGCGGCGGGGCAGCGGATGTTCGGCGAAAACCGGGTGCAGGAAGCCAAGGCGAAGTGGCCATCGCTCAGGGCGGAATACTCTGGCGTCGAGCTGCACCTGATTGGCCCGTTGCAGACCAACAAGGTCAAGGAAGCGGTCGAACTCTTCGACGTTATCGAGACGGTCGATCGCGAAAAACTCGCGGCTGCGCTTGGCGCCGAGATGGCGAGAACCGGGCGGCATTTGCCGTGCTTCGTTGAGGTCAACATCGGCGAGGAATCGCAAAAAGCGGGCATCGCTCCGGCGGAGACGGTCGAATTCGTGCGCCGCTGCCGCGATGTGCATCACATCGATGTGGTCGGGCTGATGTGCATTCCCCCGGAGGGGCAGCCTTCAGGACCCTATTTTGCGCATCTCGCAACGCTTGGCCGGGATGCGGCGTTGCCCCTGCTATCGATGGGGATGAGCGCCGATTTCGAGGTAGCGGTCGAGATGGGCGCGACACATGTCCGAGTCGGGTCGGCACTCTTTGGTAACCGTCCTGCTGCGGCGCTGCAGGCGGGTTGAAACTTTTTTTGCCGTACAGCCGTTGCTAGGCTTCACACGGCGAAGTGATTGGCGGGTCAACTCCCCCGCCCTTAACTCCAGACCGATAAACGGGTCGAGGTCATAATGAACAAAAGACGCGTGTTTCTTGTCGATGACGACGAGGATCTGCGCAAGACGCTGGTCGAGCAACTTGCGCATTACCGCGAGTTCGACATCGTCGAAGCCGGGACGGGCGCCGAGGCGCTCAGCAAGGTCCGTGACGGGCACGTCGATCTGATGCTGCTCGATGTCGGGCTTCCCGACATGGATGGCCGCGAGGCGGTAAAGATCCTCCGGCGCGAGGGCTTTAAGAGTCCGATCATCATGCTCACCGGCCACGATACCGACTCGGACCAGATCCTCGGTCTCGAGTCCGGCGCGAACGACTATGTGACCAAACCCTTCCGCTTTTCGGTGCTGCTGGCCCGTATCCGCGCCGCGCTACGGCAGCACGACCAGAGCGAGGACGTGGTTTTCACCATCGGCCAGTACAGTTTCCAGCCGGCGGCAAAACTCCTTGAAGGCCCGGAAGGCGGCAAGGTCCGCCTCACGGACAAAGAAACCTCGATCCTCAAATACCTCTACCGGCAAGGCCCGAAAACTATTACCCGCGACGTCCTGCTCAAGGAAGTATGGGGGTATAATAACCGGGTCACGACCCATACGCTCGAGACCCACATCTACCGTCTCAGGCAAAAAATCGAGCGGGACCCGTCGAATGCTCGATTGCTCGTCACCGAGGAAGGCGGCTATCGTCTCGTCCCATAAGGTTGCGCAGGGCCACTGATATTTGCTAGGCCCGCCCGACGCGGCCTTCGCGGGGAACGGGGCGGGATGCAGATAGACGACGCCGCGGCCATACTTGCCGGTGCGGATTTTTTTGAGATTTGCACCGACGAGGAACGCCGCATGCTGGCGTTCGCCAGCGAGCGCAAGCGCTATGCGGCAGGCAGTGTCATTCTGACCAGCGGTGAAGTGCCGGGCGGTGCGCAGGTGCTGATTTCCGGTTCGATCTCGATTTCGCCGGACAGCAATGCCGAGCCGAACCCCTATGTGGTGTCGCAGCCTGGCGCCGTAATCAGCGCGATGGCGCTGCTGACGGAGCGGCCGCGGGAAGTCACGGTGAAAGCGATCGGGGTGGTCGAAACGCTGTTCGTGCCGCGCAATTCCTTCCTCAAGTTGGTGAACGAATCCCCCGAACTCGCCAAGCGGGCCTCGTCGCGCATCCGCCGCGACCTGGTGAGTTTCGTTTCGGCGGTGACGCCGATGCGGAAGAAAATCAAGAAAGATTGACGGCTACACTCGGTGCCGACGATAGGCGTTCGCGTCGGGGCGCGACTCAGTCGAAGCGGGCGATCACGGGCACGTGGTCGGATGGTTTTTTGCTCCAGCCGCGGGCCGGGGTGACGATTTCGGCGCCGATCGAATGGGCGGCGATATCTGCCGTGGACCAGATGTGATCGAGACGGCGGCCACGATTGGAGGTCTGCCAATCGATGGCGCGGTAGCTCCACCATGAAGAAAGCTTCTGATCGTAAGGCAGGTGTTTGCGTACCAGATCAGTCCAGCCGTGGCCGCCGGCCAGCAAGGCGTCCAACGCTTCGGTCTCGACGGGCGTGTGGCTGACGATCTTCAGGAGCTGCTTGTGGCTCCAGACGTCATTGGGGTGCGGGGCGACGTTGAAATCGCCGGCAATGAGGTGCCCCTCTTTGAACAGCGGGTCCTCGAACCAGGTTTTCAGGTCCGCGAGAAACCCGAGCTTGTGCTTAAATTTGGGGTTGATCTCCGGGTCCGGGATATCGCCGCCGGCCGGGATGTAGATGCTGTGGACGGTCAGCGGGCCGTGGCCAAAATCAATCCGGGCCGACACGTGCCGCGAATCGGGGATTTCGGCGAGCACGCGGCTCGATACGTCGGTCAGCGGCAGCCGTGAGACGATAGCGACGCCGTGGTAGCCCTTCTGGCCGTGCACCGCGTGGTAGGGGTAACCGGCCCGGGTAAAGGCCTTGGCCGGGAACTGGTCATTGGTGCACTTGATCTCCTGCAGCATCAGCACGTCGGGCTGATATTGCTTGAGGAAACGGACCGCGAGCGCGATCCTAAGGCGCACGGAATTGATGTTCCACGTGACGACAGTCGCCGGCATGTCAGGAAATTCCCAGGAAGAGCCGGACGCTTATCGCCGACACCGGCTGCCAAGGCAACCAGCGTCCGCGAGCGACCCGGTCAGCCTCAGGACGGCTGCTTCGAGGTATACGTCGAGTCGATGTAGAAGAACGATTTCGGGATATCGACGTCCTTCTGCACGTCATAGAGCGAGAAGGTCAGTTCTTCCCCGCTCGGCTCCGTCAGCACCCATTGCGACAGGTCCTTGGTGCCTTTGTCGAAGATCAACGCCACCTGTACGGTGCCCGCCGGCGTGTCGTCGGACAACGTGATGGTGACATAGGTGTCCGACTGCACGAAGTCGATGATGTTGGACTTTAGCAGGTCGATCTTGTCGCTGAGGAACTGGCGCAGCGGCACCTTGTCCTGCGGGTAGGCGTATTGCGTCTTTTCCTTGCGGTCGATGACGTAAAAGCCCTTGCCGACGGAGATGATTTCCTGGCGCGAAGGCGGGTTGTAGCGGAAGCGGATCTTGTCCGGCCGCTGCAGGAAGAACGTGCCCTCGATCTTCTGGCCGTTGGTATCGATCTGGATGAAACGTCCGACCATGCTTTTGATCGACGAGTTGTAGGCGCTGATCGAGTTGATCAGGGCCTTCTCGTCATCGGTCAGCGGACGGCTGGCCGCCAGCGCCGGAAACGCGCCAGTCAGCGCAAGGCCAAGCCCCAGCAGGAGAATTTGACGGCGAATCATGAGCAGGTCATCCAGAAGCGGGTGGGCGGAGAGAAGGTGAACCTATCCCAGAATTGCGGCAAGAGGTGGAAGGTTCCTCAGCGACGGCGTGTCGCCTCAAACCATCCGTCTTGCCTACCCACCTAATACTGCTCGCTGCCCACCAATATTTCACGTTTTCCCGAATGATTGGCCTGCGAGATGACGCCTTCCTGCTCCATCCGCTCGATGAGGGACGCCGCCTTGTTGTAGCCAATGGCGAGGCGCCGCTGGATGTAGGAGGTCGAAGCCTTCTTGTCCTGCAGCACGATATTGACGGCCTTGTCGTAGAGTTCGTCGCCCGAACTGGCATAGTCGGCATCGCCTGAAGCCACATCCGGATCGATCTCGTCTTCGTCGGCGGTGATCGAATCGAGGTAGTCCGGCGCGCCCTGCGATTTGAGGTGTTTGACTACGTCCTCCACCTCGGTGTCGGAGACGAAGGGGCCGTGGAGACGGCGAATACGGCCGCCGCCGGCCATATAGAGCATGTCGCCGTTGCCGAGGAGCTGCTCGGCGCCTTGCTCGCCCAAAATGGTGCGGCTGTCGATTTTCGACGTCACCTGGAAGGAGATGCGGGTGGGGAAGTTCGCCTTGATCGTGCCGGTGATGACGTCGACGGAGGGGCGCTGCGTCGCGGTGATCAGATGAATGCCGGCGGCGCGGGCCATCTGGGCGAGGCGCTGGATGGCGCCTTCGATGTCCTTGCCGGCAACCATCATCAGGTCGGCCATTTCGTCGACGATGATAACGATGAAGGGCAGGGGCTCGAGATTGAATTCCTCGCTCTCGAAAATCGCTTCGCCGGTTTCCCGGTCAAAACCGGTCTGCACCGTGCGGGTGATGGTTTCGCCCTTCTTTGCGGCCTCGGAGACGCGCTGATTAAAGCCGTCGATATTGCGGACGCCGATCTTCGACATCTTTCGATAACGGTCTTCCATCTCGCGGACCGCCCATTTGAGGGCAACGACGGCCTTGGACGGATCGGTGACGACCGGCGTCAGCAGGTGCGGGATGCCGTCATAGATCGACAGTTCCAGCATTTTCGGGTCGATCATGATCATCCGGCAATCGGTCGGGGTCATGCGGTAGAGGATCGACAAAATCATCGTGTTGATGCCGACCGATTTACCCGAGCCGGTGGTGCCGGCGATCAAGAGGTGCGGCATGCGGGCGAGATCGGCGATGATCGGCTCGCCGCCGATGGTCTTGCCGAGGCAGATCGGCAGCTTGCCCTTCATCTTCTCGAAGTCGGCGGAGGACAGCATTTCGCGGAGATATACAGTCTCGCGGTTCTCGTTGGGCAGCTCGATGCCGATGGCGTTGCGGCCGGGAACCACCGCGACACGGGCCGAAATCGCGCTCATCGAGCGGGCGATGTCGTCGGCGAGCGAAATAACCCGGCTCGACTTGATGCCGGGTGCCGGCTCGAGCTCATAGAGTGTGACGACCGGGCCGGGGCGGACATTGATGATGTCGCCTTTGACGCCAAAATCCTCGAGCACCCCTTCAAGGCGCCGCGCCATGGCTTCGAGCCGCTCCGGGCGGTGCTCGTCGGCGAGGCCCTTTTGCCGGGCCTCGGCGAGGAGGCTCAGGGCAGGGAGCTCAAAACCGTTGGGGTCTTCGTTAAAGAAGGTTGGCTGCGCTTCGCGCACGGCGCGGGAGCCGGGCGCGGCGCGGCCGGCGGGGGCGATGACGCGCGGCGCCTGCTGCCCGAGGCGCGGCTCGGCGCGGCCCTGGCGGACACCCATGGCAGGCGAGGGGGCGACCATGTCGTCCTCTTCCTCGGCATACTCTTCCGCTTCGTCGAAGGGCGGCTCGTCATAGTCGCCGGCGTCCCCGGTCTGAATGTTGATCGGCCGGCGCTCGATGGCGATGGCCGGTTCGCGGCGCGATTCGCCGGGCTGCCCATCAAGGCTGGGCTCGACGGCATTCTCGCGCCAGGCGGCCTCGGCGGCTTCCTCCGCCTCGCGTTTTTCACGCGCCTTTGTGCGCGCGCGCCGGAAGGCGGTCTGCGCCGAGAAGGCGAGGTGGACAATCCCGCCAATTACGATGTCAAGAAAGGCATGGCCCCGCGGTTCGGCCATCTCGTCCGCGAGCGTCTTGCGCTTGCCGCGGGCGGTGACGGCCGAGGCGCCACCCTTGGCGGCCGCGGCAAGGTTCGCCGATTTGAGGCCGAGTGCGATCCAGAGCATCACCACAGTCGGCGAGAGCAGGACGAGGCCGAACAGCGCCGACATGACCCCCTTGGGCGGGCTGCCGCTGACTGTCGTGGCAATATTCTCGAACCCCTGGCCGACAAGGCCGCCAAGCCCGGTCGGCAGCGGCCAGCTATCGGGCACTGTCACGAACGCCAGCACACCGGCAGACAATACGCTTCCGGCAATCCAGGCGAGGAAGCGCAACGGCATTTTCGACGGGATACTGCGGCGCACCAGGTGCCAGGCCCAGATCGCCATCGGCGCGATGACAACGAAAATCGAGAGGCCGAAGAACTGGAAACCGAGATCGGCGATCACTGCGCCGGGGAAGCCGAGCCAGTTCGAGGCATGCTTGGTGGTGGCGTAGGAGAGGCTCGGATCGGTGGTCGACCACGACGAAAGCGCCAGCAGCAGGGCGGCAATGAACAGCGCCATGACGATGCCGATGAGGCGCAGCGGGATGTGGATGGCGATGGCCGGCGCGTGCTGCCGCGAAACGTCTTCAAGGAGCGGCGTTGAGCGTGGCGGCATTGGCGTCTCGGCTTCTAGTGGTTTTTGGGGCCAAAGGCCTCCACCCGCCATGCTAGGGTGCCGTGGTTAACCTCGTGCTAAGAGGCCGGTATTGAGGTTAAGCCGCTCGCCGCCTTTTCACCCTTTACCAGCCGCCTTCGTCACCGCTGCCGCGATCGCGGTACTGCCGCCGGTGAGCTGAAAGGCGCGGCCGATGGTTTTGGGTTCGTCGAGGACCGCGACGACCGTTGCCGCGACATCGGCGCGGGGAATCGTGTTTTCGTCGATCGCCGCTTCGCTGAGCAGGATTTTGCCGGTGCCCTTGGCTTCGGTCAGTTCGCCGGGTTCCAGAATGGTCCAGTCGAGCTCGGAGTCGCGGAGCGCTTTGTTGGCGGCGCGCTTTTGCTTGTAGTAGTCGCGCATCTCGTCGGTCGCCCATTTGCCGGTGAGCCGCATGCCGGTCGAAGCGCCGATGGAAGAGATCGTCACATAACGTTTCACGCCGGCCCGCGCCGCCGCCCGCACCGTCTTTACCGTGCCGGTACGGTCAAGGGCGCTCGACTCGCCTTCGCTCGATCCGGCGGCGAAGACGATGGCATCGGCGCCGCGAAACACTTTTTGGAAATCCGGGCCGGTCGATTTGTCGAGGTCGATCACTACCGGCTCGGCACCGAGTTTTACGAGATCCGCCATGTGTTTCGGATTGCGGATCGTCGCCACGACGCTGTTGCCCTTGGCGACGAGCTGGCCCACGATCAAAAGACCGGTGCGGCCGTGGCCGCCTATGACGACGATGCGGGGCATGATCGGCTCCTCTCCCAGTTGCAACAACCTCATGAACAATAGCGCCGGTGCGACCGAAGTTGCACCGGCATCTCGTAAGGTCCCGCCGGACGGCTGGTGGTCAGGCTCGCTTGCCGTAGGTCGAGACGACGTTGCCCTTGCTGGTGCGATAGGTGTTTTGCAGCTCGAGGCGCGTCGTCGGATCGGTTGGTTCGAACAGGTGCCGGCCCTCGCCGGCGACAACCGGGTGTGTGATGAGCGTCAGGCTGTCGAGGACGCCCGCGAACAGCATCTGCCGTACCAGCGAAATGCCGCCCATGATGGCAATGTCGCCACCCTTCTGCGCCTTGATATCGCGCAGGAACGCCTCGACGTCACCCTTGATCAGCGTCGAATTGTTCCAGCCGAGCTTGCCCTTCAGGGTGCGCGAGGCGACGTGTTTGGGCGTGTTGTTGATGAAGGCCGCAAACCCGCTGTCCTCTTTGGTTTCCGGCCAGTAACCGGCCCATTCCTCGTAGCCGACACGGCCGAGGATCACCGTGTCGGTTGTTTCCATGACCTTGTCGAGTTCGGCGCCGAGCTCATCGTCGAACGCATCGAACTGGAATTTGAACGGCGCCTCAACGACGCCATCGACGGAATGGAACAGCCCCGCGGTAACTTTGCGCATTTTCTTATCCTCTCATGTGCTTCGGGCCGGCCCTGATGGGCGCCTCTGTCAACACGACGAACGAAGTTTTGCCGTCTCGACATGGCCGCGACAGTTTTTTAGGGGGAGTGGGAAAAGGCAAGCCTCGTCCTCTCGCGCGACCGAGGTAGGGGGATAAGCTTGTTGGAGGCGCGGAAATTCGGCTCGGGAAACCGCCTAAACCTCCCCCTCTGGATTGGCCCCGATATGGTGGATCGTCAGGTCGGCGCCGCGGCGTTGCTGCTCGTCGGTAAGGCGGATGCCGAGCAATCTTGCAGTGAGAAAGTAGAGCAGTGCGCCAACGGCGAAGGCGTAGATGACGATGGCGAGCGAGCCGAGAACCTGGCTGGCCAGGCTGACGCCACCGATGCCGCCAAAAATCCTGAGCCCGAAGATGCCGGCGGCGATACCGCCCCAAAGACCGCAAAGGCCATGGAGCGGCCAAACGCCCAAAACATCGTCGAGCTTCAGCTTTTCCTGCGCGAAGCTGAAACCGCGAACGAAAATGAAGCCGGCGATGGCGCCAGTCGCCAGTGCACCGATCGGGTGCATGACGTCCGAGCCCGCGCAGACGGCGACCAGCCCGGCGAGTGCCCCGTTGTGGACGAAGCCTGGGTCGTTGCGGCCGGCGATCAACGCGGCGATGATGCCGCCCACCATCGCCATCAGTGAATTGAGCGCGACAAGGCCGGAAATGTTGGCGAGGGTTTGAGCCGACATGACGTTGAAGCCGAACCAGCCCGCGCAGAGCAACCAGGTGCCAAGCGCCAGCCACGGCAGCGATGACGGCGGAAACGGGCGCCCATGCGGGCCGTATCGCCCGAGCCGCGGCCCGAGTCGGAGGACGGCTGCCAACGCCAGCCAGCCGCCCATCGCATGCACCACAAGCGAGCCGGCGAAATCGTGGAGCGGGCTGCCAAAAGTCGCGGCGAGCCAGGCCTGCAGGCCGAAATTATGGTTCCATACGATCCCCTCTTCGATGGGGTAGAGGAGGCCGACGATGATCGTTGCCGCGATCACCTGCGGCCAGAAGCGCGCCCGCTCGGCGATGCCGCCGGAAATGATCGCCGGTACGGCGGCGGCAAAGGTCGCAAGAAAGAAGAAGCGGACCAGGGCGAAGCCGTGCAGCGGAAAGAGGGGCGTGCCGGCGGAGAGGTCGGCGGCGCCAACGAAGAAGTTGACGCCGTAAGCGATCCAATAGCCGACGAAGAAATAGGCGACGGTGGAGAAGGCGAAATCCACCATGATCTTCACCAGGGCGTTCACCTGGTTCTTCTGGCGGACCGAGCCGACCTCGAGAAAGGCAAAACCGCCATGCATCGCGAACACCAGAATGGCGCCGAGCAATAGAAAAAAGACGTCGTAACCGACGTTGGACGTATCCATAAAGGCCTCCCATAACCGGTCTCGCGAACCGGGTAGTGGCAATGCGTGTTCAAGGATCGTGCCAACGGGCGTATTTCAACGGGCACGGGCGAATCGTGCGGCTCGCCTCAAGGGTCACGGCCCTTAGCGGTGGCTACGGCTGCCTATTTGCGTAAAATTGCGGCACGATGCCTAGGCATGAAGCCTAACATTTAGCCATTCGGCGCGGTGCTGGAGGAAAGGGGGACGATGAACGATAGGGCAATCCCCGACGCAGCGCTTGCCGGCGCGCTGGCTGCGGGTGCAACCGGACATGCGGCAACGTCAGTCAGGCGCTTCACCACCGGGTCGCAGCATTATGTGTTCGAGGTGGAGCTTGAGGGTGGCACGCCGGTTGTGGTTCGAGCGAGTTTGCCGCGTGATCGGCGGCTGGCCGCGGGGTCGGTGAAGTTGTCCCGATTGCTGCGGCCGCTTGGTGTGCCGCTGCCGGCGATCCTCGCCGACGACCTTACCGCGCCCATGCCTTATGTCATTTTCGAGCGCCTGCCGGGGACCGATCTCGGCCACATCATCGGGACGCTTACCCGGCCGCAGCTTGAGGCCATCGCCACGAATGTGGCGCGGGCTCAGACCATCGTCGCGCAACTGCCGAGTGCCGGCCGCTATGGCTACGCGGTCGATGCGGCGGACGCACCGCGCTCGCGCTGGTCCGACATTCTCGACGACAGCATTGCAAAATCACGAGGCCGGATCGCGGCGGTGGGTTATTACAGCCTCGAGCCCGTCGCAGCGGCGGAGGCGGTGCTGCAAGGACTCCGGCGCGAAGCGGATGCGCAACCGGCGACGCCTTATCTTCACGACACCACGACCAAGAATGTCATCGTCGCACCGAACGGGACG